>ERZ773077.2412-NODE-2412-length-12059-cov-7.235755_pt1 | contig 12059 bp, 8 predicted proteins | sample MGYA00580612_ERZ773077 | MGnify/ENA primary metagenome ERZ773077 (study PRJEB29015, sample SAMEA2737971) | human oral metagenome | biome: human oral; feature: human-associated habitat; material: dental | place: China | collected 2021 ...
CCCGGGGGCGACTCGGGCGGACCATCACGGCCGGCCCCCGCGCCCCACCGCCCTCAACGACCCCTTCTCATAAGGCTGATGCGGGGCGGGCGCCGGAACGATCCTCCCGGGGCGCCATTCCCCGCCCCTGTTCGGCCGCCGCGGCGAGGGGCGGCCCCGCGCCGCACCGAAGAACGGGAACACTGAGGCGCATGGGGCGCATGGGGTCCGATTTGGGCGGTCCGGGGCGGGGGCGTGTCCAAATCTGCCACAAAGGCGTTTCACGGCGAGATCGACCGCGGGCAGAAGCGCGGAATATCAACGATTCCCTCTCTGCGCTCCGGCGCGATGGGGGCCTTTGCAACAGATTCGGACAAACCGCGCCGCCACGGGCCCCGGGAGGAGCGCCGCGGGTCGGGCTGCGCTCTCGTGGAGCGCCTCCGCGCAGTCGCGCCCGGCGAGACGCGGGACGAGGCGGCACCATCGAATCAACTCCCCCGGGCGGCGGACGACGAGGACCACGACGCCGACCCCGCACCGGAACACCCCCGGCGTCCCGGCGAGAAAGGCTCACCACGCCCCATGGGAGCGGACCATCACCACATCGCTCCCCCGGAAAAGCGAGCAGACGCCCGCTGAATAACCTTCCGGGGGATGACGACGACGCGCCGCCGGTAGACTGCGCGGGTGCGGCGCCTCGACCTCGATCTGGGCTCCCGGCTCGTGCCCTACCGCGAGGCCTGGGACCTCCAGAGGCGGGTGCACGGCGAGGTGGCCGCCGCCCGCCGCGGCCCGACTCTCATCCTGGTCGAGCACGAGGGCGTCTACACCGTCGGACGCCGCACCCACAGCTGGGAGCGGCCGGCCTCCGACAATGTTGAGGGCGTGCCCGTCATCGACGTCGACCGCGGCGGGAAGACCACCTGGCACGGCCCGGGGCAGCTGACCGTCTACCCGATCGTGCGCCTGGCCCGCCCCATCGACGTCATCAAGTACGTGCGCGCCCTGGAAGCCGCCGTCATGGAGGTGTGCGCCGCCTACGGGGTGAGCACGCGGCGCGTGGCGGGCCGCTCGGGGGTGTGGGTTCCCGCGGACGCCGCCGACCCCGACAGTCTCCCAGCGCCCGGACCCCGCCCGGAGGCGCCGACGGCGGAGGCGAAGCGCCCCGGCCCCCCGGCGTCCGAATACCGGAACGGTGAGGACGTTGGCGGTCGCGCCGAAGGCCCCGACAGTCTCCCAGCGCCCGGACCCCGTCCGGAGCGCAAGATCTGCGCCCTGGGCGTGCGCGTGGCACGGGGCGCGACCATGCACGGCATCGGCCTGAACGTGGACCCCGACCTGGAGGCCTTCAGCCTGTCGCGCATCATCCCCTGCGGCATCGACGACGCCGGGGTGACGTCGCTGAGCGCCGAAACCGGCCGCCGCCTGGCGACGGCGGACCCGGCCGACGCCCTCGTGGCGGCCCTGGAGCGGAGCCTGGCGCCCCTCGTGGCCGACGCCACGCCGCGACCGTCGTCGTCTGGGCCTTGAGTCCCAGACGGCGGCATAGGATGAGGACCGCACTCGATGACGACGAGGAGGAATGAGGAGGAATCGGCCGTGACCAACGCGATCGCCCCCGAGGGGCGCAGGCTGCTGCGCGTCGAGGCCCGCAACGCCCAGACGCCCATCGAGCGCAAGCCGAAGTGGCTGCGGACCCGGGCCGTCATCTCCGAGACCTACCAGGAGGTCCGGGGCCTGGTCGGGCAGAAGCGCCTGCACACCGTGTGCGCCGAGGCCAACTGCCCCAACATCTACGAGTGCTGGAACGACCGCGAGGCGTCCTTCCTCATCGGCGGGGAGATGTGCACCCGCCGCTGCGACTTCTGCGACATCGCCACCGGCCGCCCCACCGCCTACGACGAGGACGAGCCCGCCCGCGTGGCCGCCTCCGTGGCGCAGATGCGGCTGCGCTACGCCACCGTCACCGGCGTCGCCCGCGATGACCGGCCCGACGGCGGCGCCTGGCTCTACGCCGAGGTCGCCCGGCAGATCCACGCCGCGGCGCCCGGCTGCGGCGTCGAGCTGCTCGTGCCCGACTTCCGCGGCGACCGGGCCGCCCTGGAGGAGGTCTTCTCCGCCGCCCCCGAGGTCTTCGCCCACAATCTGGAGACGGTTCCGCGCATCTTCAGGCGCATCCGCCCCGCCTTCTCCTACGAGGGCAGCCTGTCCGTGCTCCGCCGGGCCTCCGAGGCGGGCCTGCTGACCAAGTCCAACCTCATCCTCGGCATGGGCGAGACCCGGGCGGAGATCGAGCGGGCCATCGCGGACCTCGTGGACCACGGCGTCGACATCCTGACCATCACCCAGTACATGCGCCCCTCCAAGCTGCACCACCCCATCGACCGGTGGGTCAAGCCCCAGGAGTTCGTCGAACTGGCGGGCGCGGCCGAGGAGATGGGCATCCCGGCGGTCATGAGCGGCCCCATGGTGCGCTCCTCCTACCGCTCGGGCATGCTCTGGGGCCGGGCCATGCGGGCCAAGGGGCGCCCCATCCCGGCGGCGATGGCCGAGCTGGCCGTGCCCGGCACCGCCCGCCAGGAGGCCTCGGCCCTTCTGGCCGGCCCGCTCGGCGCGGCCTGCTGAGGCCGTCCGTCGAGGACGACGACGCCGGACGGGCGGCGCCGTCGGCTATGGTGGTTCATCGTGAGCACCTCAGCGCAGAGCCCCGACCCGAAGAAGAAGCGGCGCTTCGGGCAGTACCTCCAGAACATCAAGGACTCCTTCACGATCTCGCGGCGCACCTACCCGTGGATCGGCTGGGCGCTGGGGGGCATCGCCCTGGTCGTCGTCGCGCTGGGGGTTCTCATCTCCCTGCTCACGAACCAGCCCCTGTGGTACTGGCTCATCCTGGCCGTGCCCATGGCCGGCGTGGGCTGCATGGCCCTGCTGGCCTGGACCACGCGGCACGCCGCCTACACCCAGATGGAGGGCCGCCCGGGGGCCGCCAAGTGGGTCCTCGACCAGGTGATCGGGCGCGGCTGGTTCGTCGAGTCGGATCCGGCCGCCATCAACCCCAAGACTCAGGACGTCATCTGGCGGGTCGTGGGCAGGCCGGGAGTCGTCCTGGTCGTCGAGGGCCCCGTGGGCAGAACCCAGAAGATGACCGACGACGAGAGCCGGAAGGTCCGCCGCATCCTGTCCACCGTCCCCCTCCACGTCGTCAACGTGGGCCCCGGCGAGGGCCAGACCCGGCTGCTCGACCTGTCCAAGACCCTGCGCAAGCTGCCCACGAAGCCCACCCGGCTCACCGATAACGAGATCGCCCAGGTCTCCAAGCGCCTGTCCTCGCTGTCGTCCAAGGGGCTGCCCATCCCCAAGGGCATCGATCCCATGAGGGCGCGCCCCGACCGCCGCGCCCTGCGCGGGCGCTGACGAGCCGCTGCGGCGGCGGTGACGACGACGGCCCCGGCCGTTCGCCGCGCCCTGCGCGGGCGCCGAGTCGACGCCGTCGCAACTGAAACGAAACACCTGCGACACATCCGCGGCACGCCCGCGTCACCGCCCGCGCCTACGGTGGCCGCGATCCCCGCGCCGCGCCGGTTGCCGCGCGGACCATCTGCATGAGGAGCGCATATGTTCAAGGACGTGTCCGAGGCCCTGACCTGCATCGAGAGGGAGGGGGTCGAGTTCATCGACGTCCGCTTCTGCGACCTGCCCGGGGTCATGCAGCACTTCACGATCCCGGTCGACGCCTTCAAGGATGAGGCCCTGACCCAGGGGCTCATGTTCGACGGCTCCTCGATCCGCGGCTTCACGGCCATCCACGAGTCCGACATGAAGCTCGTGCCCGATATCACCACGGCCTTCCTGGACCCCTTCCGGGCGCGCAAGACCCTCATCATCAACTTCGCCATCGTCGACCCCTTCACCGACGAGGTCTACTCGCGCGACCCGCGCTCGATCGCCGCCAAGGCCGAGGACTACCTGCGCTCCACGGGCATCGCCGACACCTGCTACATCGGCGCCGAGGCCGAGTTCTACCTCTTCGACTCCGTGGAGTACGAGACGACGCCGGCCACCACGCGCTACGCCATCGACTCCGCCGAGGCCGCCTGGAACACCGGGCGCACCGAGGAGGGCGGCAACAAGGGCTACAAGACGGCGTTCAAGGGCGGCTACTTCCCCGTCTCCCCCAACGACCAGATGGCCGACATCCGCGACGCCATGGTGCGCACCTGCATCGAGTCCGGCCTGGCGATCGAGCGCGCCCACCACGAGGTCGGCACCGCCGGCCAGCAGGAGATCAACTACCGGTTCAACTCGCTGCTGGCCGCCGGCGACGACATGATGAAGTTCAAGTACATCATCAAGAACGAGGCCTGGAGGGCGGGCAAGACGGCCACCTTCATGCCCAAGCCGATCTTCGGCGACAACGGCTCGGGCATGCACTGCCACCACTCGCTGTGGAAGGACGGCAGGCCGCTGTTCTTCGACGAGCGCGGCTACGGGCAGCTGTCCGACCTGGCCCGCTGGTACATCGGCGGCATCCTGCGCCACGCCCCGAGCCTGCTGGCCTTCACCAACCCGTCGGTCAACTCCTTCCGCCGGCTCGTGCCGGGCTTCGAGGCGCCGGTCAACCTGGTCTACTCGGCCCGCAACCGCTCGGCCTGCATCCGCATCCCGGTCACCGGCTCCTCGCCCAAGGCCAAGCGCGTGGAGTACCGCGTGCCCGACCCCTCCTCCAACCCCTACCTGTGCTTCGCCGCGGTCCTCATGGCCGGCATCGACGGCGTGCGCAACCGGATCGAGCCGCGCGAGCCCATCGACAAGGACCTCTACGAGCTCGCCCCGGAGGAGTACCACGACATCGACAAGCTGCCGCACTCGCTGGACCGGGCCCTGGAGGCCCTGGAGGCCGACCACGACTACCTGACCGAGGGCGACGTCTTCACCCCCGACCTCATTGCGACGTGGATCGACTACAAGCGCGAGAACGAGATCGTGCCCATGCGCATGCGCCCGCACCCCTACGAGTTCGAGCTCTACTACGACATGTGACCGGCCGCGGGGCCGGCGGCGCGTGCGCAAGACCACCCCGCCCATTTGCATACCTATACCGACTTGTGGATAGTCTACGGGCGGTTCGCTCCCCCCATCCAAGGAGACCCCATGTGGACCCCACACCGCCTACGCGTCGTCGGCGCCGTCGGACTGTGTCTGAGCCTGGTCGCCGTCGGCGCCTGCACCCACGCCGAGGACTGGCGGGCCTCGGGGACCGATGACTCGGCCCCCATCCCCACCTACGACACCAGCGCCATCCAGCCCCAGCCGGACATCATCGCCATGCTCCCCGAGGGGGCGCTGTCCGACGGCGTCCTCGACGTGGCTGCCGCCACCGACTACCCGCCAGCCGAGTTCCTCGACGCCGGGGGCGCCGCCGTCGGCTACGACGTGCACCTGTCCCAGGCCATCGCCCGGGTCCTGGGCGTGCGCGCCGAGGTCCACACCGCCGAATTCGACTCCATCATCGCCGGGGTGGGCACCACCTACGACGCGGGGATCTCCTCCTTCACCGTCACCCGTGAGCGCACCGCGGCCATGAACATGATCGCCTACATCAACGTCGGCTCCCGCTTCAACGTCGCCGCCGGCAACCCCAAGGGCATCGACCCCTCCGACCACCTCAACCTGTGCGGCCTGACCATCGGGGTGCAGACCGGCACCGCCCAGGAGGAGAGCATCAACACCTTCTCCCAGGACTGCAAGAAGGCGGGCAAGCCCGAGATCGAGGTGCGCTCCTACTCCACCCAGTCCGAGGCCACCACCGCCCTGGCCGGGAGCACCCTCGACGCCGTCTACTCCGACTCCACCGTCGCCGGCTACGCCGTGGAGACCACCGGCGGCCAGGTCGAGACGGTCGGCGAGATCGAGGACGCCCTGCCCCAGGGCATCGTCCTGACCAAGAACGACCCCGCCCTGACCAAGGCGATCCAGGCGGCCGTCCAGTACCTCATGGACTCGGGGGTCTGGCAGGAGATCCTGAACACCTGGGGCATCGAGGGCGCCGCCCTGACCACCGCCGCACTCAACCCCCCGGTGGAGAAGTAGATATGAGCACCACGAGCAATACCGACACCGCCGGCGCCGCCGCGGCCGGCGAGGCCCCCGTCCAGCTCAACCGGCCCAAGCCGGTGCCCAAGCCGGGCACCTGGATCAGCGCCGCCGTCGTCACCGTCCTGGGCGCGATGTTCGTGCACGCGCTGGTCACCAATGAGAAGTTCCACTGGGACACGGTCTGGTTCTTCTTCCGCGAGGTCCGCGTCGTGCGGGCCGTGGGCTGGACCCTGCTGCTGACCTTCCTCGCCATGGCGATCGGCATCGTGCTGGCCGTGACCACGGCGATCATGCGCCAGTCCTCCAACCCGATCCTGCGCTGGGTGGCCCTGGGCTACCTGTGGTTCTTCCGCGGCACCCCGATCTACACCCAGCTGGTCTTCTGGGGGGCGCTGGCCTCCCTCTACCAGTACCTCAGCCTCGGCGTGCCCTTCGGCCCCGAATTGCTGACCTTCCCCACCAGGTCCGTGTTCACGCCCTTCGTGGCCGCCGTCCTGGGGCTGGGCATCAACGAGGGGGCCTACCTGTCGGAGATCGTCCGCTCCGGCCTGGCCAGCGTGGACCCGGGGCAGACGGAGGCCGCGGGCGCCCTGGGCATGAGCCGGGGCCAGATCATGCGGCGCATCGTGCTGCCGCAGGCCATGCGCGTCATCGTCCCGCCCACCGGCAACGAGACGATCTCCATGCTCAAGACCACCTCACTGGTCCTGGCCGTGCCCTTCACCCTGGACCTGACCTTCGTCACCAACGCCTACGCCTCGCGCACCTACCAGACGATCCCGCTGCTCATCGTGGCGGCCGTGTGGTACATCATCATCACCTCGATCCTCATGGTCGGCCAGCACTACCTCGAGCGCTACTACGGCAGGGGCTTCGACGACCGCTCGGGCGGCAAGAAGGCGGGCCGCGGCCTGTCCCGGCGCCAGCAGGCGATCCTCGACGCCCACACGACCAAGGACAACCCCTTCCTGGAGGTCACCCCATGAGCATCGCCCCCACCGACCCCGAGATCCTCGCCCGGGCCGAATCGACCAAGGTCTGCATCGCTGGCCTGCACAAGTTCTTCGACGAGCTGCACGTGCTGCGCGGGGTCGACCTCACCGTGGACCCGGGCTCGGTCACCGTGCTCATCGGGCCCTCCGGCTCGGGCAAGTCGACCCTGCTGCGCTGCATCAACGAGCTGGAGTCCATCGACGCCGGCCGCGTGTGGGTCGACGGCGAGCTCATGGGCATGCGCGAGGTGCCCCAGTCCGACGGCACGGTCCGCCTGCACGCCCTGTCCGACAAGGCCCGGGCCGCCCAGCGCGCCAAGATCGGCATGGTCTTCCAGCGCTTCAACCTCTTCCCGCACATGACGGCGCTGGAGAACGTCATGGAGGCGCCGGTGCAGGTCAAGAAGGTCCCCAAGGCCAAGGCGCGCGAGCGCGGCGTCGAGCTGCTGGAGCGGGTGGGCCTGGGCGACCGCCTGGACCACTACCCCTCCCAGCTCTCCGGCGGCCAGCAGCAGCGCGTGGCCATCGCCCGGGCGCTGGCCATGGACCCCGAGCTCATGCTCTTCGACGAGCCGACCTCCGCCCTGGACCCCGAGCTGGTCGGCGAGGTCCTCCAGGTCATGAAGGACCTCGCGGCGGACGGCATGACCATGGTCGTGGTCACCCACGAGATGGGCTTCGCCCGGGAGGTCGGCGACCAGCTGGTCTTCATGGACGGGGGCGTCATCTGCGAGTCGGGCGAGCCGGCCGAGGTCCTGGACCACCCCGCCGAGGCCCGCACGCAGGCCTTCCTGTCCTCGGTGCTGTAAAGTGCCGCCATGACCGGCGCCACACGCATAGTCTCGACCAGGATCGGCCAGGAGGACGTGCTCGTCGAGACCGTCGTCGTCCCGGGCACGGAGAAGCTCTCCAGCAAAGGCCGGGCGGTCGACAGGGTCCAGACCATGCTGGACGGCGCCCAGTCGGTCATCCGCTCCTTCGCCGAGGAAACGGCCGGGACGGTCGCGCGGATCCGGCAAACGGTCGGTTCCCCCGATGAGGTGAGCGTCGCGCTCGGCCTGTCCTTCGCCGCCACCGGCAAGATCATTATCGCCTCGAGCACGGCGTCCGCCTCGATAACCGTCACCCTCACCTACAAGGCCGCCAAGGACGGCGAGGACGCCAGCGCCGGCGGGGGCGGCGGGGATGGCGCCGGCGGGAGTGCCGCGGGCGCAACAGCGGCGGGCGGCGCCTCCTCCCGCGGCGAAGGGACCGGGGGATGAGTTCGCTCTCGCCCGAGGCCCTGGGCCCGGGTTTCATCGGCCAGGTGCTCGACGGCGGCGGTGCGACGGTGGGCACCTGTTGGCTGGTCGCTCCCGGCTGGGTGCTCACCGCGGCGCACGTTGCGCAGGCCGCCGGGGCCGATGTCGTCGCCGCATCCGTCGCCGCCGAGCGGGCATTCTCCGCCGCCGCGGACCGGGCCGACGAGCGGGCGGTGACGCTGCGGCTCAAGCGCGGCCTGGCGGAGACCGGGCCCGTGATTGAGGGCAGGGTGCGGCGCGCCGACACGGTGATCGACCTCGCCCTGGTGGAGATCGACGCCGAGTCGTGGGACTCCGCGCCGGCCGGGCTGGCGGACTCGGAGGACGTCAAGCCGAAGGAGGTCATGGTCGTCACGGGTGCGGCCGAGCTCGCCGATGCCCGGGAGGATGCGGCTCTGACCGCATCCAGCACCACGGGTCACTGGGATGAATGGGGGCTGTACGAGGACTCGGTGCGCCTGTTCAAGATCAAGGCCTCGGGCGTGCTGCGCAATATGTCCGGCGCACCGGTCATCCGGGATAAGGACAGTACCGTTGTCGGGCTCGTGACGGGCCGTTACAATTCGGCCGACGGGTGGGGCCGGGACATGGTGTGGGTGGTGAGCGGCCGTGCGATCGAGCAGTTCTGCCGCCCACTGATCGGCCCCCTCCTGCCCCCTCCCCCGGCGCCGACGCAAGCCGTTCACGCCGTCCTGCGCCCGACGCGGGAGACGGTGAGCCTGGTGTGCAAGGAACTCGGCATCAGCGAGGTCGAGCCGTGCCGCGGCGCCCGCAGCCGACTGTTCCCGGCCTCCGAGCGCCTCCGTCTGGCGCGCAGGGGCCTGGTCGAGGCCCGGCGCAGCGGAAAGCAGACCCCCGGCGGACAGGTCGGCGAGCCGACGCCCCTGCTCGACGCCCTGGAGGAGATCGGCTCCCTTATGGGCGAGGTGTTCCTCCCCGGCGCCGTCGGGGAGGCCCTCACGCGGGTCCTCGCGAAGGCCAGGAGCCAGACGATCCCCGTGGAGTTCGCCGTCGACCTCACCGAGTGCCCCGAGGAACTGCGTGGACTGCCGTGGGAGGGGCTGCGCCATCCGGGAGTCGACGGCCCTCTGGCCCTCCATCCGCTGGTCGTCTTCTACCGGCTGGCGGTGGCGAGCCCGACGCCCCGGCGCGTGGAGGGCCCTTTGCGGATCGTCGTCGCCATTGCCGCGCCGCTCGACGGCGAGCCCAAGCTCGACTACGAGTCCGAGCTGCGCAATATCGTGACCTCCGTCCGCGAGGCGAAAGCCGGAGGCGCGGAGGTGAGGATCGTCACTTTCGCCACGACGGCGGAGATCAAGAAGGCCCTCGGCATGGGAGACGTGCACGTGCTGCACATCTCCTGCCATGGGAGCGCGGGGCGTCTGGTCCTGGAGGATGAGAACGGCGGGGCGCGTCTTGTGGACGCCAGAACCCTGATTGAGGAGGCGATACCTCCCGGAAAGATGCCGCCGGTCATCTGCCTGTCCGCCTGTGACACGAATGTGACGGACCGACCCAATAACCTGCCCGCGGTCGCGGACGAGCTCGTGTCCTCGGGGGCCCCGGCAGTCATCGGCACGGAGACCTCCGTGTCGGACCGCTACGCGACCCTGGTCTTCGCCCGGGTCTACGCCGAGTTGGCCAAGGCGACGGAGCCCGATCCGGCAACCGCCCTGGCGGCCGCCCGGCGGCAGGTCCTGCGGGCGTGCGAGAACAGTGAGCGCAGCCGGGATCGGCACGAGCAGGTGCTGAGCGGATGGTCGGTGGTGACCATTCAGGCCGCCTCGTCCAGGGAAACGCTCTTCGACCCCGAGGCCGTTCGGTCGGGCCAGAGGGCGCCCTCGAAGTCCATCCCCATGCTCGGCAAGATCCCCGCGCTCAAGGTCGGGTCCTTCGTGGGACGCAGACGCGAGCAGTTGGAGATCCCCCGGTTCCTGGCCGATGAGGATCGCGGGGGCGTGGTCTTGCACGGCATTGGCGGGATCGGCAAGACGAGCCTGGCCGGTGAGATACTGCGGAGATCCCGCGAGCAACGACCCGATCTCGTTGTCGTGACGGTATCGGGCACGATAACGGCCGAGGGGCTCCTGAACCGGATCATCACCGAACTCCGAATCACCCTGCTGAAACAACGTTCCGACTCCGACCACCTGGGCATCTTGAACATGCTTGGAGATCCCCGCGCCATTGAAGACTGGGATACGCGGGTCAGGATTATGCAGGACGACTTCCTCGGGCAGGTGCCCATTATTATTGTTCTCGATAATTTCGAGGACAATCTGCAGCCGATCCAGAAGGATGACAACTCCCACCACGATGGTCCGAAGAACCATGGGAGACGTCGGATCGCAGATCAGCAGCTGGCCGACTTCCTCGCAGCATTGGCCAGGACCCCGGGTCCGTCCTCGCTGCTCATCACCTGCCGGTACCGCTTCGAACTCCCCGATGACGGCGGCGAGTACCTGCGATGGTGGGGACTGGGCCCGCTGTCCTTCAGTGAGACCCTGCGCCTGGCCTGGGACCTCCCCCACGTGGAAGCGCTCGACGACTATCAGCTGCACATGCTGTGGGCGAGCATCGGCGGGCACCCCAGGACACTGGAAATGCTCGACGCCCTGCTCGGACACGGCCGGGGGCGGTTGCCGCGCATCGAGCAGGAGCTGAGGCAGCGGCTGAAGAGGACTCTGCCCGACGGCATGGACGTGGCCGGTTGGCTCGACCGACCGCGGGATCTGGACGTATCGGTCGCCGAGGCGGTCACGCTCGCCGCGAATGATGTTCTTCTGCCCCAGCTCCTAGCCCTTCTCAGCCCCGAGGCGAAGAGACTCCTCATGGGACTCGTCCTCTTCCGCCGACCGGTCGAAAGATCCGCTGCTGCCTTTGTTCTCGGTACGTTCACGGAACGTGACACCACCGCGAACGAGACGAATGACACCCCGGCTCCGCCGTTCGCTACTGATCTGCCAGTTGACGACCTTCTGGACGAGCTGGTCTCCACAACGCTCCTCACCCGCCTGGAGGGCGCTGGCGGTTCCTCTCCGCAGTGGTTCGTCCACCGATGGACCGCCTCCGCCCTGGAACACCAGGAAGAGTCAGCGACAGAGACCGCCGAGGAGGACAAGGTAGAGCGTCATCGGCGCGCAGCCGTCTACTGGATGTGGCACTACTGGACAACGGACCAGAGCCAGGAGGCGGATGTCAACGACCTGATGGAGTGCTATGCTCACTTCGGCGAAGCGGGCGATGTCGAGCAATCCGACGACGCCGCCCAGGGAGCCGCGAGCATCCTCAATCGTATTGGGCGATGGGATGACGAATGGGCACTGGCCAATAGGCAGTTCCAGAACACTCACCTTAATAAGGTCCGGCAGGCAGCCTGGTGCCATGAACTGGGCGTGCTCGCCCAGCGTCGGGGCGACTACGACACCGCCCACGACCGCTACCAGCAGGCACTGACCATCTTCAAGGCCCTCGGCGACCGCGCAGGCACGGCCAACACCTACCACCAACTGGGCATGCTCGCCCAGCGTCGGGGCGACTACGACACCGCCCACGACCGCTACCAGCAGGCACTGACCATCTTCAAGGCCCTCGGCGACCGCGCAGGCACGGCCAACACCTACCACCAACTGGGCATGCTCGCCCAGCGTCGGGGCGACTACGACACCGCCCACGACCGCTACCAGCAGGC
>ERZ773077.2416-NODE-2416-length-12041-cov-6.728266_pt1 | contig 12041 bp, 10 predicted proteins | sample MGYA00580612_ERZ773077 | MGnify/ENA primary metagenome ERZ773077 (study PRJEB29015, sample SAMEA2737971) | human oral metagenome | biome: human oral; feature: human-associated habitat; material: dental | place: China | collected 2021 ...
CGCCCACCCGGCGGGCGCGGGCCGGCGAAGGCCCGATGGGGTGTGTCAGGAGGTGGCGGCCTCCTCCTCGGCGGGTGCGGGCTCGACGGCGTAGAGGGCGTCTCCGCGCTCGACCGGGCCGGTGTGCTCGTCGGTCACGGGGCCGAAGGCGGTGGCGTTGGACACGACGACGGGGGTGACCGTCTTGTAGCCGGCGTCCGCGACCGCCTTCCAGTCCACGTCCACGAGCGTCTGGCCGCGGCGGACCTTGTCGTGCTGCTTGACGCGCGGGGTGAAGTGCTCGCCCTGGAGGTTGACGGTGTCCATGCCCACGTGGATGAGCAGCTCGACGCCGGAGGCCGCGCGGATGCCGTAGGCGTGGCCGGTGGGGAAGGCGACGAGGACCTCGCCGTCGACGGGGCTGACCACGGGGCCGGAGTCGGGGGCGATGGCCAGGCCGGGGCCGAGCATTCCCGAGGAGAAGATCTGGTCCTCGACCTGGTCCAGCGGCACGGCGCGGCCCTTGATGGGGGCGGTGACGGTGAAGTCCTGGGCGGCCTCGGCCGGGATCTCCACCTCGACGGCCGGGGCGGCGGCCGCGGCGCGCTCGGCGGTGGCGGCGGCCTCCAGGGCGGCCTCGTCCTCGTCCCCGGCCAGCGAGGCCCGGCCCTTGGCGGTGCGCGCGTAGGCGAAGGCGGCGCCGAAGGCGAGGGCGAAGCTGAGCGCCTCCAGCAGGAGGTACTTGACGATGTCGTCGGGGCGGATGGACACGAAGCCGACGAAGCCGGCGGCGCCCAGGGCCTGGCCGCGCACATTGAGCAGGGCCACGCCGGCGGAGCTGATGGCCGCCGCGCCCATGCCGATGAAGAAGGGCCAGCGCAGGCGCAGGTTGACGCCGAAGATGGCGGGCTCGGTGATGCCGAAGACGGCGGAGGCGCCGCTGGCCCCGGCCAGGCCCTTCATCTTGGCGTCGCGGGTGTTGAAGAAGACCGCCAGGGCCACGGCGCCCTGGGCGACATTGGCCACGGAGGCGATGGGGAAGATGAAGTCGCCCGCGCCCTGGAGCAGCGGGATCTCGACGGCGGGGAAGGACTGGTGCAGGCCGGTGACCACGATCGGGGAGTAGACCAGTCCGAAGAGCAGGCCGCCCACTGCGCCCAGGGTCGTGTACATCCAGTTCAGGCCGTCGGTGATCCAGATCGACAGCACGCGGGTGATCGGGCCGACGACGACGAAGGTGAGGAAGCCGGTGAGCAGGATGGTGATGAGCGGGGTGAGCAGGAAGTCGGCCGTGCCCGACAGCCGCTTGTGGAGCCACTTCTCGATGGTGGCCAGCATGAAGGCCATGCAGATGACGGGGATGACCATGGCCTGGTAGCCGATCTTGTCCACGTGCAGGCCGAACAGGCTCCACGCGTCGGCGGCCGGGATGGCGCCCTGGTTCGCCAGGTCGGTGATGCAGGCGCCGTCGGTCAGCGAGCACTTGTCGCCGATGCCCTGGTACAGCCAGAAGTTGCTGGCGGCCGTCTCCTTGGCCATGTCGTAGGCGCTCAGCAGGGAGGTGGAGACCATGGCGGCGCCCATGGCCCCGCCCAGGTAGACGTTGCCGCCGAAGCGCTTGGTGGCGGAGAAGCCCACCAGGATGGGCAGGAAGGCGAAGGCCGCCGCCGAGACCATGTTGATGAGGCTGTCGTAGTCGGCCAGCCAGGACCACCGCTGCACGAGCGACTGGTCGCCGAACAGGCCCTCGGCCGAGAGCACGTTGTGCAGGGCCATCATGAGGCCGCCGGCGATGAGGGCGGGCAGGATCGGGACGAAGATGTCCGCGATCATCTTGATGAAGCGGGAGAAGAGGTTGCCGCTCTTGGCGGCCTCCTGCTTGGCCTCGTCCTTGGAGACCTCCTTGACCCCGGACTTGACCATCTCGTCGAAGACGATGTCGACGTCGCCGGGACCGACGATGATCTGGAACATGCCTCCGGCGACGAACGTCCCCTTCAGGTCGGGATCCTTGTCGAGCGCCTTCTGGTCGACTTTGTCCAGGTCCGCCAGAACCAGGCGCAGGCGGGTCGCGCAGTGCGCCGCCGCCGTGATGTTGTCCGAGCCACCGACGTAGCCGATGACGTCCTCCGCCACTCGGGCGTGATCCATTGCCACCCGGGCTTTCCTTTCTCTGGGGCCTGTCCGCTCGACGCTGAGCACGACGGTGATCCTCGACGCGGGGACCGGCTGCGGCTGCCGGGCGTCCAGGCCTGTGTCAAACGAGAGTCACATTACTCCGGTCACTCTTCGTCGGCAAGGGGTGGAACCGCTCCCCCGGCGTGTCGCGGCCGGGAATCCGCTCGGTCTCACGGGGCTCACGGGCCGTGCTCGGCGTCGGGCCGCGCCCGGCGGGCTTCAGTCGAAGTGGACGGCCGCGATCGGGCCCAGGCGCACCGGCCCGTCGGCCACCAGGACGGCGCCGCTGGAGTCGGGCGCCACGAAGCTGCGCAGGGTGAAGGCGAGGTCGCCGTCGCCCACGAAGACCTCCGTGATGGAGCGGTCGTGGAGGACCTCCAGGCGCCCGGCCGCCCCGGCGGGCACGCTGACCGTGCGTCGGGCGCCGTGGCCGGTGTAGCGCGAGGCGGAGCGGTCCACGACCAGCTGCGGGCCCGAGGCCGTGCGGCGCAGGCACAGCGACACGAAGGAGGCGTCGTCGCCGATGCGCAGCCCCACCGAGGCGCCCTCGCCCAGCTCCTCGACGCCCATGACCAGGTGCCAGGAGCGGTGGCCGTCGAGCTCGGGCAGGGGGGCGGCGCCGCTCGGGCGCGAGCCGCCGACGCCCAGTGCCGGGGCCGAGTCGGGCAGGGCGGGGGCGGGGCGCTGGATGAGCCGCCCGTCGCGCAGGGACAGGGCGCGCGCCGCGGTCAGGGCGTGGACCCAGCCGCCGGTGGCGATGGAGGGCTGGTCGTCCTCGCCGGCGTTGCCGGCCCACCCGGTCAGCAGCACGGGCCCCGGCTCGCCGGGGCGCCGGGCGAAGGCCTGCGGGGCGTAGAACTCGAAGCCCCGGTCGACCTCGCGCACGGCGCCGTCGCACTCGCGCAGCTCGGTGCCCACCAGGCGCCCGACGGCGTAGACGCAGGGGAAGACGTTCTCATAGCCCTCCTCCCCCGCCGGCCGGGCGCCCTGGGGGCACCAGATGAGCACGTCGCGCTCAAGGCCGGTGACCTCGTCGGTCAGGGTGACCAGGCCCGGGCACTCCCACATGAAGCCGAAGTCGTCCAGGGCCCCGCCGGCGTCGGGGAAGGTGATCTCCCCGGCCGGCTCCCAGGTCAGCAGGTCGCGCGAGCGGTAGAGCACGGCCGCGCCCGTCTCGTCGGCGCGCTGGACCCCGATGAGCATGCGGTAGGCGCCGGGGCGCTCGGGGTCGCGCGACACCTGCGGGTCGCGGTAGTGGGCGGTGTAACCGGGGGCGTGGTCGGCGATGAGCGGGTTGGCGGGCCACTTGGCGAAGTCGTCCAGGTCCGCGGAGGTGACCAGGCACTGGCTGGCCGTGCGCTCGTCGGTGACGGGGTCCTTGAGATTGCCCGTGTAGAAGAGCTGGTAGGGGGCCCGCGCCGGGGCGGCCCCGACCTCCGCCCCCTCCAGGACGAGGGCGCTGCCGGAGTAGGCGCCCGAGGCGTCGTAGGGGCTGTCCGGGACGACGGCCACCCCGCGGTGGCGCCAGTGCAGCAGGTCCGTGGAGCTGGAGTGCCCCCAGTAGACCAGGCGGCGGGTCCCGTGCAGGGGGGTGAACTGGTAGAAGGCGTGGTAGGTCCCGGCGTCGACGAGCAGCCCGTTGGGGTCGTTGAGCCGGCCCACGGGCGGGGCGACGTGCACGAGCGGGTAGTCGGGGTCCTCCCCCGCCCGGGAGGAGGCGATCGCGTCGTCGGCCAGTGCCCGCAGGTCCTCAGTCATGCCGCGAGACTAACAGGGCCCGGGCCGCTCGCGGGGCTCGATGGCGGGGCGATCCTCAGCCGGGCGCGTCAGTGGAAGTAGGGCACGATGAGCCACAGCCCGAACAGCACGATCCCCGCGGTGAGGGCCAGGAAGAACCCGGCGGCGACCTCCGCGGCGTGCAGGCCCTGCGCCCGGCCGGCCTCGCGCTTGAGGCGGACCTCGCCGAGCATGCGCGCGGCCAGGGAGACGATCAGGATGACCAGGGCGGTGACGGTCACGGTCACGACCGTCACCAGCGCCAGGGAGGCCCAGTCGACGTGCAGGCCGCTCATGCCACGTGCTCCCTCTGCGAGCGGCGGGCGGTGGCGGAGGTCGAGGGCACGGGCGCCGGGGAGGTGACGGCCAGGCCCGGAGCGGTGGCGAATTCGGCCTTGACCTCCTGCAGGGTGCGCGGCGGGCGGCCCAGGTCCGGGTCGGTCCGCTTGGCCACGACGACCTCGTGGGCGTCGTTGACGTTGGAGAAGTCGACCTTGTTGTGGTTGGCCTGGCGGATGATGAGCAGCGCGCCCACGGCCAGGGCGATGATGACCAGGACGGTGCCGGCGACGCCGCCGCGCACCGCCACGTAGGAGGTGAGCGCGCCCACGACGGCGGCGCACGGCAGGGTGATGAGCCAGGCCACGCCCATGCGGCCGAAGGTGCCCCAGGAGACCTTGGAGCCGCGGCCCACCCCCGACCCCAGGATCGAGCCGGTGCAGATGTGGGTGGTCGACAGCGCGAACCCCAGGTGCGAGGAGGCCAGGATGGCCACGGTCGAGGCGGTCTCGGCGGCCAGGCCCTGGGGCGGGTCGACGTGGACCAGGCCCTTGCCCATGGTGCGCATGATGCGCCAGCCGCCCGAGTAGGTGCCCAGGCCGATGGCCAGCCCCGCGGCCGCGATCACCCACCACTGCGGGGGGGTGCCGGGGGCCTGGTAGCCGGCGGCGATGAGGACCAGGGTGATCACGCCCATGGTCTTCTGGCCGTCGGAGGTGCCGTGGGCCAGGGCCACCATGGAGGCGGTGACGCGCTGGCCGGCGCGGAAGACCGCCTGGGTGCGGCGGTCGGCGGGGCGGGCGACGCGGTAGGCGACCCAGGTCGCCGCCGCGGCCGCCAGCCCGGCGACGGCCGGGGCGATGAAGGCGGGCAGGATGATCTTGGACACCACGGTCCCCCAGTGCACGCCCTCCAGGCCCGCGGCCACCAGCACGGCGCCGATGAGCCCGCCGAACAGGGCGTGGGACGAGGAGGACGGCAGGCCGAAGAGCCAGGTCGCCAGGTTCCACAGGATGGCCCCGGCCAGGCCGGCGAAGACCATCGCGGGGGCCGCCTGGATGAGGGCGTCGTCGAACATGCCCCCCGAGATCGTCTTGGCGACCTCGGTGGACAGGGCGGCCCCCACGATGTTGAGGATCGCCGCGACCAGCACCGCGCGCCTGGGGGTGAAGGCCCCGGTGGCCACGGAGGTCGCCATGGCGTTGGAGGAGTCGTGGAAGCCGTTGGTGAAGTCGAAGATCAGCGCCGTGACGACCACGACGGTGACGACGAACAGGGTTGTGCTCATGCCGTTCCCGGTCTGATGGACGGGCGGGCCGCGGTGCGGTCCGGCCCGGATCGCGGATGCGATCAACCCCTAGTGTGGCCGACGGACGGAGCCGATCGGGCCCCGGGGGCGCAACGTTCACCTGCTGTTCACCTGCCGCGGGGTGTCCTTGCTCACCCGGCGGCCCCGCGCCGGGGCCCGTGACCGACGATGGGACCGTGAAGACCATGCACGGGCGCCCCGACGGCGGGGCTGAGCCCGACCGCCGCGCCGCGCGCGTCCTGCGCCCCCTGACGCCGGGCGTCTACGCCCCCACCGCCGTCTACGCCGTGGGCACCGGGGCGGTCCAGCCGGTCCTCGTGCTGGCCGCCGCGGACACGGGCATGTCGCACGCGCTGAGCGCCGCGGTCCTCGGGCTGCTCGGCGCGGTCGGCGTCCTCACGGCGCCGGCGATGGGGGCGCTGGTCGGGCGGGTCGGGGGGCGCCGCTCCATGATCCTGGGCGCCGGGCTCGCCGTCCTGGCCGCAGGGGCCATGCTGGGAGCCACGGGCGCGCCCTCGGGCGCCGCCGTCGGGGTCTTCATCGCGGGAGTCGCGGCCCTGGCCGCCTCGGGGAATCTGTGGGCCCTGGCGCGCCAGGGGTCCGTGGCCGACGCCGTGCCGCCGTGGGCGCGCGCCCGGGCCCTGTCCCTGCTGGGCGGGATGATGCGCCTGGGTGTGCTCGTCGGCCCGAGCCTGGGGGCGGGGGTGATCGTCCTGGCGGGACGGCGCGGCCCCTTCGCCGTGCAGATCCTCATGACGCTCACCGCCCTGGGCCTGGTCCTGGCCAACCCCCTGCCCGGCCCGGACCCGTCACGCGGACGGGGCCCGGCCCCGTCCGCCCCGGCTCGGCGCGCGGATGCGCGCTCCGTGAGCGTCGTCGCCCTGGCCATGATCTGCCTTCAGCTGCTGCGCACCAACCGCACGGCGCTCGTGCCCCTGTGGGGCGCGCATCTGGGCCTGGACGACGCCCTGGTCTCGGCTACCTTCGCGGCCGGCGCCCTGGTCGACGTGGCCATGTTCGTTCCGTCGGGGCGGTGGATGGACCGCTACGGCCGGCTCGCCGGGCTCCTGCCCGCCCTGCTCGTCATGGGCGCCTCCCTGGTGCTCGTCGTGCTGTGGACGAGCCCGACGGGCTTCGTCGCGGGCACCTGCCTGATGGGCCTGGGCAACGGCTTCGGCTCCGGCATCGTCATGACCATGGGCGTGGACCTGGCGCCGAGCCCCGGCCGCGAGCGCTTCCTGGGGTGGTGGCAGGCGGTGGGCGGCCTGGGCTCCGCCGTCGGCCCCTTCGCGGCCGGCGCCCTGACCGCGGCCGGCGGTCTGGCCTGGGGGATGTGGGCGACGGCGCTGACGGGCCTGCTCGGCGGGGCCTGGGCCGCGGTGGCCGTGCCCCGCGCCTACAGGCGCGCCGGGATGGACATGCGGGGACGCGCTGCGGACGCATGTAACCACGCGGCGCCGTAGAAGGATAAAGTTCGGGCGCAGACCGGTATAACGAGCGGAGCACGACAATGACACCGAAGCGGCGCACTGAGAAGAAGTCCGGGAAGCAGCCCCGGTCGGGGGCGGACCCCGCCATGAGCATCGGCATCGACCTGGGCACCACCCGCACGGTGGTGAGCCTGGCCGACCGGGGCAATTATCCCGTCGCCGGGTTCACCGACCTGTTCGGGGACGATCACGACTTCCTGCCCTCCCTGTCGGCGCTGACCGACGAGGGCCTGGTCCACGGCTTCGAGGCGCGGCGGGCCGCGCGGCGGGGCGCGCCGCTGGTGCGCAGCCTCAAGCGCCGCCTGTCCTCGCCCACCGCGTCGTGGTCCACCCCCGTGCCCTTCGGGTCGACATCCCTGCCCCTGGGCGAGGTGCTCGCCAGTTACCTGCGCTACCTGCGCGAGCGGCTGTGGCGCTCCTCCCTGCTGGCCGGCGTCGACCTGAGCGACGAGCGCCATCGCATCGCCGTGGCCGTGCCCGCCCACGCCTACGGCGCCCAGCGGATGATCACGCTCGACGCCTTCGCGGCCGCGGGCTTCCACGTGACCTCCATGCTCAACGAGCCCTCGGCGGCCGGGTTCGAGTACAGCCACCGCCGGGGCGCGACGGTCTCCTCCCGGCGCACCCGGGTCCTGACCTACGACCTGGGCGGGGGCACCTTCGACACCGCGCTGGTCGACGTGGTGGGCAGGGATCATGAGGTGCTCGCGGCCCGCGGCCAGTCGGACCTGGGGGGCGATGACATCGACCTGCTGCTGGCCGAGATGATCCTGGAGCGGGCCGGCGTGGGGCAGGAGGAGCTGTCGTCGGTGGAGACCGACGACCTGCTCGACCAGTGCCGCGAGGCCAAGGAGTCGCTGGCCCCGCAGACGCGCCGCATCGTCATCGACCTGCGGGGCCGGCCGGTCATCCTTCAGACCGCGGAGCTGTACGAGGCGGCCCGGCCGCTGCTCCAGCGCTCCCTGGAGCTCATGGAGCCCCTGGTGGGCGGGCTCGACGACGGGGCGCCGGACCTGACGGAGATCGCGGGCATCTACCTGGTGGGCGGGGCCTCGGCCTTCCCGCCGGTGGCCCGCATGCTGCGCGAGCGCTACGGCCGGCGCGTCCACCGCTCCCCCTACCCCGGCGCCTCGACGGCCATCGGCCTGGCCATCGCCGTGGATCCGCATTCGAATGTCACGCTCACCGACCGCCTGGCGCGCGGGTTCGGCGTGTTCCGGGAGGCCGACGACGGGCGGCGCACCACCTTCGACGCGATCCTGGCGCCCGGGGCCGTCCAGGACTCCGACGCCCGCCCGGCCGAGGGGGCGCCGGCGACGGTCATCGAGCGCCAGTACCCGGCGGTGCACAATGTCGGGCGCTACCGCTTCGCCGAGTGCAGCGGCATCGACGAGCGGGGCGAGCCCGTGGGCGAGCTGGCCCCCTGGCGGGAGGTCCTCTTCCCCCTGGACCGCGATCTGCGCGACGCCCCGGATCTGGGCGCCGTGGAGGTGCGGCGCACCGGTTACGGGCCGTGGGTGCGCGAGCGCTACGAGATCGACTCGGCGGGCCTGGTGCGCGTGAGTCTGACGGACCTGTCCGACGGCTTCACCCGCACCTACCTGCTGGGCGAGCACCGCGGCTGAAAGAGCGAACGACCGCGCTGCGGGGCGGGCGGGGCCGGGCGGCTCCTCCCGCCCCGCAGGCGTCGGAGGGGCCTACACGGCTCCGCGGCGGGCGGCGCGGCGCTTGGCCAGCTCGTCCTCCACGACGGGGGCGCAGGCCGCGTTGTCGGTGGGGAACTGGGCGAGGGTGCCCTCGACCTCGTGCCACACGCGTCCGACGGCGATGCCGAAGACGCCCTGCCCGCCCTGGACCAGGTCGATGACCTCGTCGGCGCTGGTGCACTCGTAGACGGAGGCGCCGTCGCTCATGAGGGTGATGGCGGTCAGGTCCTCGACGCCGCGCTCGTGGAGGGCCTCGACGGCTATACGGATCTGGTGGAGCGACACGCCGGTGTCGAGCAGGCGCTTGACGACCTTGAGCAGCAGGATGTCCCGGAAGGAGTACAGGCGCTGGGATCCGGACCCCCGGGCGCCGCGCACGGTGGGCTCGACCAGGCCGGTGCGGGCCCAGTAGTCGAGCTGGCGGTAGGTGATTCCGGCCACGCGGCAGGCGATGGGGCCCCGGTAGCCGGTGCTGGTGTCCAGCTCCGGCAGGGGGTCGCCGAAGAGCATGCCCTGTGCGCGCTGGGGGGCGGCGTCCACCCGGATCGCTTCATTCGCACTCACGTGACGCTCCTGTCGGTCGAATCGGCGCGGGGGTCGCCCGCCGTGCCGGTGGGCGGCACTGCTCCACGATAAGGCCGGAAGGGCCCCGGCTCAACGAAGGGCGCGCGGAACGGGCGGGGCGTGAATCCGCCGGTCCCGCCCCGGGGCCGGCACGGGTCGGGCCGACGGCCCCGGACGGGCGCGATGACGCCGATTAGCGGACATTCGCCCGCACCCCTAGTGATGCACTTCATAGTATGTGTCGCATGAGTATCATTCGTCACATGCGTCTCAGATCGGCACCGGGGCATCAGTCCCGCCCGTTCAACTCGGAGGCCAGCTCCATGCGCCAGCGCTCGAAGCGCGCCTGCGCGGGCTCCTCGCCGAGGTCGACGCCGCGCAGCCGCAGCACCTCCGAGCTCGCCCGGATGTCCAGCCCCAGGGCCCCGGCCAGGACGAGCGCGTCCCCCGGGGCGGCGTCGACGCACACCGGGCCCCGGGGGCCGATCCCGTGGCGCGGGGCCGGCTCCAGGGCCACGCGGGCGCACAGGCGCGCGTCGTCGTCGACGTCCAGGCGCACGTGGGACAGGCGCGCCTCCGCCGCCTCCGCGCAGCGGCCCATGAGCCCGGTCCAGGACGTGGCCGGCCCCACCTCGCCCGCGGCGAGGCTCAGCCCCTCGCGCACGCCCACGGGCACGGCGAGCATCCCGGGGCCGCCCCTCTCCACGAGGATGGCCACGAGCCCCGCGTCCGGGGATGTGGAGCGGACCCCGACCAGACACATCGCGCGCACCCCCCAAGGCTACGGTCCGCGCGCCCCGCTGTCCCGCGAATGGCGGCCCGGGCGGTCCCCGGCGCGGATCTCAGTGCAGGGACCCCACGGAGCGGTGCAGCAGCAGGCTGTACAGCTCGGTGACCAGCCCGGCCATCTCGGAGGCCGCCTCCTCCCCCGCCGAGGCGGAGCGGCGGCGCCTGTGCGCGACCGCCTGGTCGACGACGTCGGCCTGGCGCTCGGCCGCCGAGCGCACCAGCCTCAGGTTGCGCAGGGGCAGGCCCAGCTCGTGGACCTTCAGGGCCAGGGCCAGGGCGCGCTGGCAGTGCGAGTCGAACTGCCCGCGCGCGTCGGGGGTGATCAGGCCGATGGAGATGAGCTCGTCGACCTGCGCCTCGGTCGCGCCGCTGCGGGCCATGAGCTCCTTGAGGCCCACCGGCCCGCCCTCCACCAGCCGGCCGTGCGAGGCGACGACCCTGGCCACCGGGCGCGACGGGGAGCCCGCGGCGCAGTCCAGTCGCCGCAGGCGCTCGCGTATGACCGACAGCGGCAGGTACTCGTCGCGCTGCGCGGTCAGGGTGAAGCGCAGGCGCTCCAGATCCGCCTGGGAGTACTGGCGGTAGCCGTTGCCCACCCGGTGCGGCCTGATGAGGCCCTCGCTCTCCAGGTAGCGGACCTTGGACAGCGACAGCGCCGGGAAACTCGGCTTGAGGCGCTCGACGACCTCCCCGATCTTCATGAGGGGCTCGTGGGAGACGTCCTGCGGCCACCGCCTGGGGGGCGGGGCCTCCTCGGGCAGGTCGGAGGACCTGCGGACAGCGGGGCTCACCGCGCGGCGGCGGACCGCTGCGGGCCGGGGTGGTAGGTCATGCGGTACTTGCCGATCTGCACCTCGTCGCCCACGCGCAGGGCGCACTGCTCGACCCGCTGGCGGTTGACGTAGGTGCCGTTGAGGGAGCCGGAGTCGCGCACGCCGTAGCCGCCGCCGGGCAGGGCCACGAAGACCGCGTGCTTGCGCGAGACGGTCACGTCGTCGAGGAAGATGTCCGCGTGCGGGTGACGGCCCACCGTGGTCTCCGCGGAGTCCAGGAGGAAGCGCGCCCCCGTCGTCGGCCCGTGGCCCACGAGCAGCAGCGCCGTGCCCGGCGGTAGAGCTGCGACCGCCGCCCGGTCCTGCGGCGACATGCCCGCGAGCTGAACGTCCCGGTTGTCGAGCGGTCCGAAGGTCTGGGTCGAGGTGGTGTCCGCTTCGATCGGATTGCTCCCCATCATGTCCCCTCCGGTCGGGTGGTGCCCTGCGCACCACGAGTAGGTCCAACACTACCGTTGCGGCCCCGTGCCGTCGCAATGACAACACGCGATGAATAGCAGGATGCCCCCGGCGGCGGGCACGAATCGCGCGCGCCGCCGGGCCGGCGGGGCCGCCTCAGCCCCACTTCTCCTCGGCGCGGCCCTCCTGGGCCCACAGGACGTGGTAGACGCCGTCCGCGTCGTCGACCCGGCGGTAGGTGTGGGAGCCGAAGAAGTCCCGCTGGCCCTGGATGAGGGCGGCGGGCAGGCGCGGCGCGCGCAGCTGGTCGACGTAGGCCAGGGAGGAGGCCAGGGCGGGGGCGGGCACGCCGCTGCGCGCGGCCAGGGCCACGACCTCGCGCCAGGACGGCAGGGCCTGGCGCAGGGCGGAGGCGAACACCGGGGCCGTCAGGAGGCTGACCGGCGCCGGGTCGGCCTGGTAGGCGCGGGCGATGTCGTCCAGGAGGCGGGCGCGGATAATGCACCCGTCCCGCCAGATGCGGGCCATGGCGCCCGGGTTCACGTTCCAGCCGTTCTCGGCGCCGGCGGCGGCGATGAGGTCGAAGCCCTGGGCGTAGGCGGCGATCTTGGAGCCGTACAGCGCCCGGCGGACCGAGGTGACGAAGGCCTCGGTCTCCCCGGGGCCCAGGGGGGCCGGCGCCCCGGTGGCGTCCAGGTCGGCGCCGCGCACGGCGGCGCGCACGGCCGAGGCCGCCGAG
>ERZ773077.2417-NODE-2417-length-12040-cov-4.284189_pt1 | contig 12040 bp, 10 predicted proteins | sample MGYA00580612_ERZ773077 | MGnify/ENA primary metagenome ERZ773077 (study PRJEB29015, sample SAMEA2737971) | human oral metagenome | biome: human oral; feature: human-associated habitat; material: dental | place: China | collected 2021 ...
TATGAGTTTCAAACGCTGGAATACTATACTCCATCTTGCGAATAGGACTCTCATTATTCCCTACTAACTCATTTAATAACAGGTCTTCTTCATTGTAAATGAGTATTCCTCCTTTGGTTATTCCTTCTATAAATTGTTTATAAATATCTTTATTTTCTTCTATCATATCGCTGATAAGAGCTACTGTGGGATGCAACATAGCTCCCTCTTCATTACCTTCTATAAGCACAAATTCAGTATCAGCAAAATGCACTTGCTTCCCTTCGATAGGACTTTCAAAGTAGTAGCTCACTGGCTGATTACAAAAATCCATAGTGTGGAGTACCCTTGCCAATACTTCTTTTCTTCCTTTGTTACCTGTAATCACTACACGAGTTTTGTGTTTAAAGTATTCGTATAGAAAAGAGGTAGGCGATAGAATATTAAGTCCTAAGTGTTCTGCTTGTAATAGGTCTGGGTGTGTATGCGAAAGATGCGGGTCTACTACTACGTAATCAATTGTAGCCGTCATCTCTTCGGGGAGTGTAGTGATATGATGTCTTTTGTGTAGCTCAGCCATTAACGGACGCAAATGCGTACTGGGAGCTACTATAAAATGAATGTTCATAATCTACGAATCTACTAATTTGCTAATTTTGAATATTAAAGACTCCAAAGGCGCTATATCTACTCGCAATCTTCCTTTACCATTTGCAATCTGTAAGGTAGTGTGTTTTTCATTGTAAAGAGCATCGGTAAGCGTATAAGTACCATCGTTTAAGAACCAACTACCCAACAAGTAATCTGGCAACTGCAAGTCAAAACCAAAATAGTCGTGCTCACTAAAATTGCTCACAATCACCCACTGTTCTTCCTCATTGCCTCTTGCAAAACTATACACCCTATCGTTGTAATACTCAGTATGCTGTCGATTGTATTGGTGCAAATCAATATAAGCCCCATTTACTTTTAAGTTGAGCAATCGCTGGTAGAAATTGCGTAAAGAACGTTCTGCCTCTGATAACTGACCGCCGTCAAAGCGTTTGTTATTCACCCAACGCTGGTGTGCAGGAACACCTATATAATCAAATATAGACGTGCGCGACGGACTACCAAATCCTGCTACCTCTGCTGCTTTCTCCCCTACTTCCTGACCAAAATACAGCATCACTGGCGACTCGCTAATAAACGTAGAGACTGTCATCGCGGGTTTAGCTTTTTCAGCATATCCCGCAAACTCAGGCGAAGCTATGCGCTGTTCGTCGTGGTTTTCCAAGAAGTGTAACATACGATGTGCAATATCGGCAAGGTTGTGCTGTATAGGGGCAATGGCATCGGTGCTATGCCCGTGAGTCACAATATTGCGCAAAGTGTCGTACAGTTGCACCTTGTCGTATAGATAATCCATTTTGCCCAAATGCAGATAAGGACGATATTCATTAGGATTGTATACTTCAGCCAATAAAAATGCCTTTGGATTTTGGTGCTTGATAGCCGAATTGAGATAACTCCAGAACTCCACCGGCACCATTTCAGCCATATCATAACGGAAGCCGTCTACTCCTTTCCCGAGCCAATACAAGGCTATATCTTTAAATTTTCTCCAAGTGTCGGGTACTGTTTTATCAGCCCAAAAGTGGTAATGCGCTTCAGTATCTTCATTCTCAAAGCTTGCAGGTAGTTCAGCAAAATCCTTAGTGCCGTCAGGTCGTACCCCGTAGTTGAGTTTTACCGTTTCATACCAGTCATTGCGGTCGGGTTTAGAAGCGCGTGCACCATTACCCGTCCATTTGGCAGGAAACTCGTGATACTCGCCATAAATACCCTCAGGCAACTGAAAAGCTTCATTAGGATTGTAATAGAAATTGTTATTTACCGCATATTGTACGGTGGTATCATCGTCTTCGCCAAAACCGCGTATGCCTTCCGGCTTGGCTATACTCTCATACCGACGCGCCACGTGGTTAGGCACTATGTCCATTATTACTTTCAGTCCGCATTGGTGGGTACGGGCAATCAAGTCTTCCCATTCCTCCAAGCGTTGTGTAGGGTCATCGGCAAGGTCGGGGTTTACAGTGTAGTAATCCTTAATGGCATAAGGCGAACCCGCACGACCTTTTACCACTGCGGGAAAGTCGTTACTGATGCCATAAGCCGTATAGTCGGTAGTAAGGGCGTGATGTAACACCCCCGTAAACCAAATATGTGTTACTCCTAATGCTTTGAGTTCTTCAAGAGCTTTTGTAGTAAAGTCAGCAAACTTACCTACACCGTTCTCTTCTATCGTCCCCCAAGGTTTATTAGTGGTATTAGTATTGCCAAAAAGCCTTGTAAGTACCTGATAAACTACTATTTTATTATCATTCATTACCCCCATATTCCAAAAGTATTAACCACTAACCATTAATCGTTAACCATTACAAATCGCCCGTGCGGCTCGTACCCATAAGCATTAGGTAGGCTTTGAGAAACTCATCTAATTCACCGTTCATTACGCTATCTACATCAGTAGATTCGTAATTGGTGCGTACGTCTTTCACAAGTTTGTAGGGGTGCATTACATAGTTGCGTATTTGTGAGCCCCATTCTATCTTCATCTTTCCTGCTTCTATCTCATCGCGCTTGGCTTGACGCTTTTTGAGTTCTATCTCATACAACTGCGATTTGAGTAGTTGCAACGCCTTGTTCTTATTATCCAACTGACTGCGGGTCTCGGAATTCTCAATAATGATACCCGTAGGGTGATGACGCAAACGTACAGCTGTCTCTACCTTGTTTACATTCTGCCCTCCAGCACCACTGGAGCGCATCGTCTCAAAGGTAATATCAGCGGGATTAATATCTATTTCAATAGTATCATCTACCAAAGGATACACGTATACCGAGGCAAAAGAGGTATGGCGTTTAGCATTACTATCAAAAGGTGAGATGCGTACCAAGCGGTGTACGCCATTTTCACCTTTTAGGTAGCCAAAAGCGTATTCGCCTTCAATCTCTATGGTAACCGTTTTTACTCCTGCCACATCGCCTTCTTGGAAGTTGAGTGTTTTTACCTTATATTTTTGGTTATTGCACCACATTGTGTACATACGTAGTAGCATCGATGCCCAGTCACAGCTTTCAGTACCACCTGCCCCTGCCGTAATTTGCAATACGGCACTCATCGTATCGCCCTCGTCCGAAAGCATATTGCGGAACTCCAATGCTTCAATAGCGTGTAAGGCTTGGGTGTATTGCTGGTCTACATCCTCCGCAGTAGCTTCACCTTCTTTAAAAAAGTCAAGTAGTACTTCTATATCCGAGGTAAGATTTTCGGCTTCCTCATAGTCTTCCACCCATTTCTTTTTAGTGCGAAGTTCTCGCATCACCTTTTCAGCCTCTTTGGCATTATCCCAAAAGTCAGGTGCAAAAGTCTTCTCTTCTTCGTTACTTATTTCAATACGTTTGGCATCTATGTCAAAGATACCTCCTTAACGCACCCAGGCGATTCACTAAATCCTTTACTTGTTCGTTGTTTGTCATTTCTTATTACTTATTGTATTACTATACCCTCTTATCTCTTATCTCTTACCTCTTACCTAAACTAAACTTTTAGGATCTCAGCTTCTTTTACAGCTAATACTTCTTCTACTTTCTTGATGTATTTGTCGGTGAGCTTTTGCACACGTTCTTCAGCTTCTTTCTTCACATCGTCCGAAGCTTCTACCTTTTTAATCTCTTTATTAGCGTCTTGTCGGGCGTTACGCACACTTATTTTAGCGTCTTCACCTTCACCTTTGGCTTGTTTTACGAGCTCTCTACGGCGTTCTTCGGTAAGTGGTGGTACGGTAATAATCACCATTTCGCCATTGTTCATTGGGTTAAAGCCCAAATTAGCTATTTGGATAGCTTTCTCAATAGGCTGAATCATTTTCTTTTCCCAAGGTTGAATAGAGATAGTACGTGAGTCGGGAGCTGATACATTGGCTACCTGACTAAGAGGTGTTTGCGCACCGTAGTAGTCTACCATTACACTACTTACCATTTGCGGACTCGCCTTGCCAGCGCGGATATTGGCTAAAGCCTTATCTAAGTGTTGCAATGCCTCTTGCATCGCTTCGCTCGTAGTTTCTAAGATAATATTAATTTCTTCGTTCATTGTATATTGTTTTTAATTATTTGTTAGTTGTTAGCCTTCAATTGTTAAAGAAGCATCGCAATATAACCATTAATCATTGACCGTCGTTCCTACGTTTTCGCCTGCTACTACTTTTGCGAGGTTACCTTTTTTGTTCATATCGAATACGATGATAGGCAAATGGTTTTCTTGGCTAAGGGTAAAAGCCGTCATATCCATCACTTTAAGGTTTTTATCAATACACTCATTAAAAGAGATATGGTCGAACTTCACCGCATTAGGGTCTTTTTCAGGGTCGGCATTGTAGATACCATCTACACGAGTACCTTTAAGGATTACATCAGCATTGATTTCGATAGCGCGAAGTACCGCTGCCGAATCGGTCGTAAAGTAAGGATTACCCGTTCCCGCCCCAAAAATCACTACGCGTCCTTTTTCTAAGTGGCGTACTGCACGGCGTTTGATAAAAGGTTCAGCTATAGCTTCCATCTTGATAGCTGTTTGCAAACGGCTAAAAAGTCCTTCGTCTTCTAAGGCACTTTGTAGGGCGAGCGAGTTGATAACGGTAGCCAGCATACCCATATAGTCGCCTTGCACTCTATCCATACCATTGCTAGCACCTGCAACTCCTCTAAAAATATTACCGCCACCTATTACGATAGCTACTTCTACACCTTGTTTTACTACCTCTTTTATTTCGGTAGCATACTCTTTTAAACGAGCAGAGTCTATCCCATACTGGCGACTTCCCATAAGGGCTTCCCCGCTGAGTTTTAGTAAAATTCGTTTGTATTTCATATATGAAAAATGTATTTTATCTAAAGAGTCTGTTTTATAACAAATCGTATATACGTACTTATTTTGGGGGCAAAGATAATGATTAATTAACAATTAACAACATACCATTAAGAATTAAATTCGCAAAATGCGTTCTTTTTTTCTTTTATTTTCACTTTGTCCTCCTCTTATTCTTAATTTTTATTCGTCTTTCCCCTATTTATCCGTGTAGCTTGCACCGTCATTTGTATAAACTTTGCCAAAGTTTCAAATCTTTGGCAAAGTTGAAATCCACTAATAACCTTCTTTTTATCTCTGCCTTAGCTTCAACTTTCCTTCTACTTAGGTTCGTTGTTCCTTCGTTCATCGTTCGTCTTTTGTTCGTTCTAGAGCCACTGTAGAGCCACTGTAGAGCCACTGTAGAGCCACTGTAGAGCCACTGTAGACCCACTCTTCCTTCGCCTGTTGTTCGTTTATCCTATAAGCCTTCTTAATTTCACCATTAATCATTAACCATTAATCATTAATCATTAACCATTGACCATTAATCAATATTTGCTTATTTAATAATTACTTCGTACCTTTGCACTATCATTTAATGAAAATAAGAATTAAAGAAATATAATGCAACAGTCTGTTTTCAGTACTGATATTACACATCAAGATGAGAATGTACTATTGAAAACCATTACTAATGCTAAAGTTAGCTTTTTCTTGTAAACAAATAACTAAAAATTAAATACATATGAAAAGAATTTATGTTTTATTATTCGTAATGCTCTTGTTAGCTTGCAAGAATGATGACCAAGCACAACCTCTCCCTGCTGTACCTCCTGCTCCTAACCCTCCTACCACCACTACTCCCACTACTGAGGAGCCCATCCCTCCTGTAAAGATTACAGTACCCGAGGAGTTAAAAACTTACTATAAAGGGTTTGATTTCACTAAAACGGGGACAGCTTTGTATGATGATTTGGCAGCTCTTACTATCGCTAAGCATAAAAATCAATTAGGTTATGGTGAGCGCCATAAATATCTTTATAAAGCCGATGCAAGCCTTAAAAATCCACAAAATGTTGTACTGGTTTATACAGGAGAAGAACGTTTCTGGAGAGAGTACAATAGTGGAAGTAACACTTATAAACCCCAAACATTCAATACGGAACACATCTATCCACAATCAAAGTATAAGGGAGATGCCAAAGGTGATTTACATCATCTAAAAGCTTGTGATAGTAAACTAAATGGTAGTAGAGGAAATATTCCTTTTACCGATGGTAAAGGAAAAGCTGGTCGTACAAAAGGCGCTTGGTATCCAGGAGACGAATGGAAAGGAGATGTTGCACGAATGATTATGTATATCAACTTACGATATCACGACAGAATAGACGATGTTATTGTATTAGGAGGACTTCAAGTTCTCCTAAAATGGAATGACGAAGATCCCGTTTCTGACCTTGAACGTCAGCGTAACAATGTGATTGAAAAGGCACAAGGCAACCGTAATCCGTTTATTGATTTTCCTCAATTGGTGCGTCCAGCATACAAAGGTTATAAGCAGTAGTATTTATGGAGAATGAACCTCTGTACATACTCAAAAAGTATTGGGGGTACGACGGTTTTCGCAACTCTCAAGAAGCTGTTATCAACTCGGTATTATCCGGAAAAGATACCTTAGCCTTATTACCTACGGGTGGAGGAAAGTCTATTACTTTTCAAGTGCCTGCTATGATGAAAGAAGGCATCTGTATAGTTGTTTCTCCCTTAGTAGCCCTAATGACAGACCAAGTAGAGGCGCTTAAAAATAGAGAAATACGTGCACTATCGTTAGCGGGAGGTCTCCCCTATCCTGAGTTGGAACGCTTGCTAAACAATGCTCTCTATGGGCAATATAAATTCTTATACCTGTCCCCTGAACGTCTGCAACAGGAATTGGTGCGCTCTTATCTCAAAGCAATGTCTATTAACTTAATAGTGATAGACGAAGCACATTGTGTATCACATTGGGGTAAAGATTTTCGTCCTGCTTATTTACAGTGCAAATGGCTGAAAGAAGAATTTCCTAACGTCCCACTATTAGCACTCACAGCTTCGGCTACGCATCAAGTACAGCAAGATATCTTACATCATTTAGGTATAGAAAATGCTACTATTATTAGTACTTCTTTAGCACGCCCTAATATTGCTTACAAAGTGTATAAGGTTTCCGATAAATGGCACGAGTTACTACAACTGTTAAGAAAGACCGAAGGGAGTGCTATCGTATACTTGCGCAGTAGAAATGGTTGCATACAATTAGCTGAACTCTTGGAGAATCACGGTATCTCAGCAGCCTATTTTCACGGAGGTCTTCCTGCCGAAGAAAAGAATCAAAAGCTCAGTATGTGGTTGCTCAACGATGTGCGTGTAATGGCAGCTACCAATGCTTTCGGTATGGGAATAGACAAACCTGATGTGCGCTTCGTAATTCATTGGGATATACCTCAAACCTTAGAGGACTATTTTCAAGAGGCTGGACGCGCAGGTCGTGATGGTAACCCAGCCGAAGCCATCTTATTCTATGGTAAAATCGACGTTGAGAATGCTAATAAACTGCTAAAAGACTACTTGGTAGACATTCCTTTTCTCAAGCTACTTTATGCGAAACTTAATGCTTATTTTCAAATAGCAATAGGTGAAGGAGAAGAAGGGGTATTCAGTTTCTTTTTTCCCGACTTCTGGAAGCGTTATCAGCTATCACCCATAAAGTCCTATAATGGTTTGCAGGTGTTAGACCGAATGTCTATTATCTCACTCAGCCAGCAATTTTACAAGAAGGTTACTTTGCATATTACAGCACCCGCCCCTCAACTTATTACTTATTTACAAACGCATCGTTATCTAAAAAACCTTGTTATCTATCTCATAAGGTCTTACCCTCTTATCTACAGTCAACCTATAACTTTGGAGATGGAAAAAATCACTGAACTCACAGAGCTCGACTATCGTGATATCATCAAGAATTTAGAACGTTTGCACAACGATGGAATGGCTATCTTAAAAAACGAAGCTTCTGATATTCAAATTGTCTTTAATGTGCCTCGTGATGATGACCGCACTATTAATAGTATTTCTAAAAACTTAAAAGAGTATAATCACACCAAGCTAACCTTGCAAGAAGCAGTATTCCGCTATCTTCAAAATGAGGATATTTGTCGCAACATTCAGCTCTTAGAATACTTCGGTGAAAAATCCGAAAAGCCTTGTGGAGTATGTTCAAATTGTATTGCCAAACTACCTCCTCCAAAAGTTGATAAAAAAGAGGTTAAAGAAGCAGTTTGGAGTTTATTGAAGTCCAAACCTATAACTCCCAATGAGCTCCTTATCGCATTGCCTTTCCCTGCAAAAGATATCAATAAGGTTTTGGAAGAACTTTTGTATATGCAAAAAATAGCTTATAACAACTGTAATGAATTAGTTGTTAATTCCTAATTTATGCGTACCTTTGCACTTTGTAATCATAATCCCTATTTGTGAAAGAGTTATTACAATTATTTGCAGAAAATAGTACTTATAAAAGTTTATTAACTGAAATTAAAGCACATCATAGTATCGTTGCCAATGGTTTGGCAGGGGCTTCTCTGTCCTTACTCATAGCTAATGTTTATACTAATACCAAACGTCCGCTATTGGTGCTATTGCCCGACAAAGAAGAAAGTGCCTATTTGCTAAACGACTTAGAGACCTTAGTAGGCGAACAAGTTCTCTTCTTTCCTGATAGCTATCGTCGCCCGTATCAAATTGAAGATACCGATAACGCCAACGTGTTACTACGTGCTGAAGTACTCAATCAGCTGAGCAATAGTGGGCAACCGCTGATAGTAGTCTCCTACCCCGAAGCGCTCTTCGAGAAAGTTATCACTCGTAAGCAATTAGAGCAAAATACCTTAAAGATTAGCAAAGGAGACCAACTAACCATTGAGCTCTTGAACGAAGTGCTTTTCTCCTATAATTTCAATCGCACTGATTTTGTAACCGAACCTGGCGAGTTTTCATTACGCGGGGGGATTGTTGATGTTTTTTCTTTCTCAAATAACGAACCTTACCGTATTGAATTCTTTGGCAATGAAGTAGAGAGTATTCGCACCTTCGATGTCGAAACACAGCTCTCAACAACACAGCTTTCTAAGATTATCATTATCCCTAACGTCGAAAACAAAGAAGGTAATGAGGTACGTCAATCATTTTTAGAGTATATCAGCGAACAGACTCTTTTAATATCTAAGGAAACATCTACTTTTGGAGCAAAAATCGACAAGCTTTTCACTAAAGCTACTGACATTTACGAAAAGCTCACTAATGAAGTAAAACGCAGTACACCCGATGTACTATATTGCCAATCAGAAGATTTATTAAGCCAAATGGGAAGATTTCAGCAAATAAATATAAATCTTCCCTCATCTTTCTCCAAAGGCGAAAAAGAAATTGTTTTTCGTACTACACCACAGCCCTCATTCAACAAGCAATTCGAGCTACTTATCAGTTATTTAAACGATAAACACACTGAGGGATACCAAAACTATATCCTCTGTGGCACTGAGCAACAAGCCAAACGCTTCCACGACATTTTTGAGGAGATGGAACAAAAAGTGCACTACCAAACACTACTGCTTTCTCTACACGCGGGCTTTATAGATAATGAGCACAAGCTGAATGTCTTTACTGACCATCAAATATTTGAGCGTTACTACAAATTCCAGCTGAAGAACGGATATGCTAAAAAACAAGCTATCACGCTCAAAGAGTTAATGCAATTAGAAGTAGGCGACTATGTAACCCACATCGACCACGGTATTGGTAAGTTTGCTGGATTACAGAAGATAGAGGTTGAAGGCAAGCAACAAGAGGCTATCAAACTGATTTACGGCGACCGCGATGTCCTATTCGTAAGTATTCACGCCCTACATAAAATCACTAAATACAACGGTAAGGACGGCAAACCACCCAAGATATACAAATTAGGTTCTGGAGCGTGGAAGGCGCTCAAGCAGAAGACAAAAACAAGAGTGAAGGAAATAGCCTTCAACTTGATTCAGTTGTATGCTAAACGTAAGGAATCTAAAGGGTATGCATACTCTCACGACAGCTATATGCAGAACGAACTGGAAGCCTCTTTCTTATATGAAGATACACCCGACCAAAGCAAAGCTACTGCCGAAGTAAAAGCTGATATGGAGAGCCCAAAACCTATGGATAGGTTGGTGTGTGGTGATGTTGGGTTTGGAAAAACTGAAGTAGCTATTCGCGCTGCCTTCAAAGCGGTAGACAACGGCAAGCAGGTAGCCATACTCGTACCTACTACAGTGCTGGCTTTCCAACACTTTCAAACTTTTAGCCAGCGTATGAAAGACTTTCCTGTACGCATCGATTATCTTAACCGATTCCGCACAGCTAAGGAAAAGAAAATTATCTTAGAAGAACTGGCAAAAGGTCAGTTAGATATCATTATTGGAACTCATCAGATAGTAGGCGAAAAGGTTGCTTATAAAGATTTAGGTCTACTGATAGTAGACGAAGAGCAAAAGTTTGGCGTAGGCGTGAAGGATAAGCTCAAAACTCTCAAAGAAAACCTCGATGTGCTCACCCTCACTGCTACACCTATCCCCCGAACCTTACAGTTCAGCTTAATGGCAGCCCGCGACCTATCAGTAATCAATACGCCACCCCCTAACCGCTACCCTATCGATTCTCAGGTAGTACCTTTTAGCGAAGAGATAATACGCGATGGCATTCGTTATGAAATTCAGCGAGGCGGACAAGTGTTCTTTATGCACAACCGTGTAGAGAATATTCAGGAAGTAGCAGGTATGATTCAACGCCTATTACCCGATGCACGTATAGCCATTGGTCACGGACAAATGGACGGCAAAAAATTAGAAGAAACAATGTTAGCCTTTATGGATGGTGCTTACGATGTATTGGTAGCTACTACTATCATTGAAAATGGTTTAGATGTACCCAATGCTAATACCATCTTCATCAATAATGCACATAATTTTGGCTTATCCGATTTACACCAAATGCGTGGACGTGTAGGTAGAAGTAATAAAAAAGCATTTTGTTACTTCATCACCCCTCCGTTGGTAGCGATGAGTGATGATGCCCGCAAGCGTATTGAAGCTATAGCTCAGTTCTCTGATTTGGGAAGTGGGTTAAATATTGCTATGAAGGATTTAGAAATTCGTGGAGCTGGAGACCTCTTAGGCGGGGAACAAAGTGGATTTATCAATGAGTTAGGCTTCGAAACTTATCAGAAAATATTGCAAGAAGCTATAGTAGAGCTCAAAGAAAATGAGTTCTCAGAGCTATATCACACTGCCGAAGAAGATAAAACTTACCTCACCGATACTCAAATAGACACCGATTTTGAATTGCTCTTTCCCGATACCTATGTCAATAGAGTGGCAGAACGACTCAATCTTTATAACGAACTGAGTAATTTACCCAATGAGGAAACTTTACAGCAGTACCAACGCAATCTTACCGACCGTTTTGGTAAACTTCCTCCCCAAGCTATCGACTTGCTCAACAGCGTGCGAGTGAAATGGATAGCTACTCGTATGGGAATTGAAAAGCTCGTGATGAAAAACGGTAAGATGACAGGCTATTTTATCTCCGACCAAAACAGTCCATTTTACCAAAGTGAGCGTTTTCAAAAGGTACTACTCTTTGTACAACGTTACCCTAACAAGTGTAGTATGCAAGAGAAAGAAACTCGTAACGGGTTGCGTTTGCTCCTTATTTTTGAAGGAATCAATACTGTGTATCAAGCCTTAAAAGTAATGCAATTATTAGATGCATAGAAAGATTAGTATCGCCTAATTATTTAATCATAGGCTACTTATGGTAGCCTCTATAACAGTCACTAAATGAAAAAGAAAACGAATAATGTAGCTCCCACTGATGTACTTGAAGTACAAGGTGCACGGGTGCATAACCTCAAAAATATAGACCTTACTATACCTCGCGAAAAGCTTGTAGTCTTCACAGGGCTTTCAGGTAGTGGTAAATCCTCTTTGGCATTCGATACTATTTATGCCGAAGGGCAACGCCGTTATATTGAGACCTTTTCGGCTTATGCTCGTCAGTTTCTCGGGGGATTAGAGCGTCCTGATGTAGATAAAATCG
>ERZ773077.2418-NODE-2418-length-12037-cov-7.253464_pt1 | contig 12037 bp, 8 predicted proteins | sample MGYA00580612_ERZ773077 | MGnify/ENA primary metagenome ERZ773077 (study PRJEB29015, sample SAMEA2737971) | human oral metagenome | biome: human oral; feature: human-associated habitat; material: dental | place: China | collected 2021 ...
GTGATGTCCGCGGTGATGGTGCGGTGCGTCCAGGTCCAGCCGTTGTCGGTGGAGGTCGACACCTCGGCCTGGATGATGCTCCGGTTCTCGGGGTCGGTGCCGGCCTTCGAGCCGCCCCAGCCCTGGTCGTAGGACTTGACGTGGAAGTTGAAGATCGTGCCCGTCTGGTGGTCGACGACATAGCTCGGGTCGGAGTAACCGACCTTCTTGCCGGTCTCCGTGCCCTGGTGGATGTAGGTCGGTGCCGACCAGGTCTTGCCGCCGTCGGTGGAACGGCGCTGGACGATGTGGTTCGGGTTGGGGGCGTCACTGCCGCCGTTGCCGTTGTCCTTCGGCCGCTCATCGTAGGAGACCAGCAGGTCCCCGTTGGGGGCGGTGGTGATCGCCGGGATGCGGTAGTTGTCGGTGGCCGTGTTGCCGGCCAGGTGCTGGGCCTCACTCATCGAGGCGGGCAGCTCGGTGCTCGCGTCGGGCGCTGGGGCGGGCTCGGCCTGCGGGTGCTGGCCGACGACGCTGATCGGGTTGCCCGTGGCGGTGAGCGTCTGGAGGGCGGCGCCGTCGGTGCCGGTCGCCGTCAGGGTGATCGACGGTGTCCACCGGCCGGCGTCGACGTCGGCCTGCGTGATCGTGTGGGTGAGCGGCTTGCAGTTGTAGACGGCGCCCTTGCCCGGCCTGAGGTTGCCCCAGTGGCACTGGCGGGCCAGGTCGTCGAAGGAGGAGCCGGTGGCGGCGACGTTGATCGTCTTGTCCGACACCGAGCGGATGCGCACCGTGTAGCTGACGGTGTCGCCCAGCTTGTAGGTCTCCTGGTTCGACGACGGCGTGAAGGACTCGACCCGCAGTGAGGCGGACTTGACCGGGCTCGGCGCGCCGCTGATCGTCTCCGGGGTGTTGAGCGCCTGACCGGTGTACTCCACGGCCTTGACCTCGTAGGCGATCTGTGGGGTGAAGCTGCCGGCCTTGAGGTCCTCGGCGGTCACCGTGTGCGTGGCCAGACCGGCGCAGTCCGTCTTGGTCGCTCCGGCCGGGACGTTGCGCCACCGGCACTTGGTGACGTTCCCGGACAGGTTCGTCGAGGCCGGGGCGAAGGAGTGGGCCTCACTGCTGGTGTTGGTGAGGGTGATGTTGAAGGTCATGACGTCGCCGACGGCGTAGAGGCCGTCCTCGGGGGCGTTCACCTGAGTGATGGCGATATCCATCAGGCCGTCGGCCGTGGGGGTGGCGTGCGCCGGGGGCGCGACGGCGATCATGCCGGTGACGGCCAGGGGCAGGGACCCCAGGAGGGCGGACAGACGCCTCAGGGAAAAGGGATGTTTTGATGTCATAGGTGTTCCGTTCGGGGGATCGAGGCAGCCTTGCCTGCGACGGGGGAGTGTGGACGACGGACGTCAGATGTCTCACGATAAGGTAACGGAAGGTTGCGATTCTGCAAACTCGGGCGAGTCGCTGACGGTGCGCGCAGCCCGTCCGTTTAAACGGTGATCCCTCGGCGGGGTGAACGTGAGCGAATGTCGCGCGTGCACATCGACATCTTCTTCATAAATGACCCGGAGCTGCGTCGTTGATGAAGAAAATGTTGCTGCGGAGGTCGGCTCGGGCTTGGCGGCGACTCGAGGAGTGAACTAGGTCACCAATCTGTCTGTCTAATGCCCGTTGTGACGGACGGAAATCGCGCCTGTCTATAGTCTTTCCGCCACTGGACATCAGACGTCAATGACGACGTCGGCCGTGGCGCATATCAACGAAGAAGGTGCACCACTCCATGACCACCACAGCCTCTCCGGGCCGTAAGGTCTCCTCCCCGGGCAAGCAGCCCAGCCCGCAGGCGCGCGCCGCCGCCCGGCGCTACGCCACCGTCCTGGCCCTCATCGCCACCCTCGGCCCGTTCTTCTACGGCTTCGAGGGCATGGTCCTCAACGGTGCCATCAAGGCCGTCGGCAGCGAGTTCCACCTCGGCGAGCTCGCCAAGGGCGTCGCCGGAAGCGCCGGCATCATCGGCGGTCTCATTGGCGCAGTCCTGGCCGGCCGCATCTCCGACAAGATCGGCCGCAAGACCACCCTCATGTGGGTCGGTCCCTTCCTCGCCTTCGAGGCCGTCTGCGGCGTCTTCAGCCCCATGCTCGGCTCCTACGGCTACCCCTTCCTGCTCCTGTGCCGTGTCGTCGGTGGTATCGGCTTCGGTGCCGCCACGACCGTGGCCCCCGGCTACGTCGCCGAGATCGCCCCGGCCGACATCCGCGGCCGCCTCATCGGCTTTCGCCAGCTGTCCATCATCCTGGGCCTGTTCTTCGCCGGCCTCATCAATGTGGCCGTCACCCGCGCCGCCGGTGGTGCCGGCAAGGAGCTGGCCCTGGGGCTGCAGGCCTGGCAGTGGATGTTCGCCTGCCTCATCATCCCGGCCGTCTTCTACATCGTCTTCACCACCTTCATCCCCGAGTCGCCCCGCTACCTGGTCTCGGTGGGCCGTCGCGAGGAGGCCGAGAGGATCCTCGTCAAGGTCACCGCGGATCCCGACCCTGCCGCCCGCGTCCAGGCCATCGCCGACTCCATGGGCTCCGACGGCGCCGTCAAGATGAGCGTCGGCCAGATCTGGGCCTCCCAGTGGCGCGGTCTGGTCCTGGTCGGCATGGCGATCGCCGCCTTCCAGCAGCTCACCGGCATCAACGGCGTCTTCTTCTACTCCAACACCCTCTTCGGCGCCGTCGGCTTCACCGAGGCCATGGCCCTCCAGCAGACCCTCATCATCACCGCCTTCAAGATCGTCGGCGTCGTCAGCGGCATCCTCCTGGTGGACAAGGTGGGCCGCAAGCGCATGCTCATCTACGGAGGGACCATCATCTTCCTGTCCCTGGCCGTCGTCGCCACCGTCTTCACCATCGCCCCGATCGTCAACGGCAAGCCCGACATCTCCTCCACCCCCGCCCTGGGCTTCGTCGCCGTCGCCGCCCTGTGCACCTTCATCTTCGGCTTCACCTCCTCGTGGGGCCCGATCTTCTCCATCGTCATGGGCGAGATGTTCCCCAACCAGATCCGCGGCGGCGCCATGTCGCTGGCCTCGGGGGCCGACTTCCTCGTCAACTTCCTCGTCGTCCTGTTCTTCCCCTACCTCATCGCCTGGTCGCCGGCCGGCACCTACTGGATCTACTGCGGCTTCGGCGTCCTGGCCGTCATCTTCACCGCCCGCTACCTCCACGAGACCACCGGTACCCAGCTCGAGGACGTCGACAAGGTCGTCTCCAAGTGACCCCTGCGGTCGCCACGGACCAAGAAGACAGAAAGGAACTCTCATGACGACGACGTCGACCCCCGAATCCCGCGAGCCCGCCCCCGCCGCCGAGCCGGCCCAGGCCGCTCAGCCGGAACGTCCCGCACGGGACATTCCCGACAACGTCCGCAACGTCCTGGTCATCATGACCGACCAGCACCGCACCGACACCATCGGCTGCCTGGGCAACCCGCACGCCCAGACCCCGGTCATCGACGCCATGGGCGAGACCGGCTTCGCCTTCACCAACTGCTTCACCCCCACGGCCATCTGCACCCCGGCGCGCGCCTCCCTGCTGACCGGCAAGCTTCCACGCAAGCACCAGGTCCTGGCCAACCCCGAGTGGAACATCGCCTACCAGACCGCCATCCCCCTGGGCACGTGGACCTACACGCAGGCCCTGCGCGATCACGGGTACAACGTCGGCATCGTCGGCAAGTACCACTGCGGTCCCAACCTGCCCGACCAGTTCGGCATGGACGACGATTCCTACTGGGGAGCCGAGAACCCCGTGGGCAACGAGAAGTACGTGGCCTGGCTGGATAGGAACAACCTCCCGCCGGTCAAGGCTCACGACCTGTGGCGCGGCAAGCTCCCCGGCAACCGCGACGGGCACATCATCGCCGCCCGCCTCGACCAGCCCGAGGAGGCCACCTTCGAGCGCTTCCTGGCCGATCGTGCCATCGAGAAGCTGCGCGAGTACGCCGCCGACTGGAAGAAGGACTCCACGCCCTTCAGCCTCGACGTGCACTTCTTCGGGCCCCACCTGCCCTACTTCCTGCCCGATGAGTGGTTCGACCTCATCGACCCCGAGACCGTCACCCTGCCGGAGAACTTCGGGGACTCCCTCATCGGCAAGCCCCCGATCCAGCAGAACTACGCCACCTACTGGTCGACGTCGTCCTTCAGCAACGAGCAGTGGAAGAAGCTCATTGCCGTCTACTGGGGCTACGTGGCCATGATCGACTTCGAGATCGGCCGCATCATGGACGTGGCCCGTGAGCTAGGCGTCCTGGACGACACGGCCGTCTTCTTCTGCGCCGACCACGGTGAGTTCACCGGCTCCCATCGGATGAATGACAAGGGCCCGGCCATGTACGACGACATCTACAACGTCCCCTTCATCGCCCACATCCCGGGCGTGTCCACGGTGGGGCGCTCGGACGCCTTCACCTCGCTCATCGACCTTCCGGCCACCGTCCTGGACATCGCGGGACTGGACCCCTCCCTGGTGGAGGACGGCCGCTCGATCGTCGACCTCACCCGGGGGCGCGAGGTGCCCGGCTGGCGCGAGAACATCGTCTGCGAGTTCCACGGCCACCACTTCCCCCTCCAGCAGCGCATGCTACGCACCCGGGACTTCAAGCTCGTGGTCAACCACGAGTCCATCAACGAGCTCTACGACCTGCGCGTGGACCCCGCGGAGATGAACAACGTCTACACGGTGCCCGTCTACGACCAGATCCGTCGCGAGCTGGCCACCGAGCTCTACCGGCAGCTCCGCGAACGTGGGGACCACTCCTTCGCCAAGTGGATGGCGGCGATGACGGACTTCGACATCCCACTGGTCAACACCGCGCGAAGCGACCTGGACAAGGTGCTCAGCGACTGACGCCCTGCCCGACGACCCCTCCTGGTGGGCCCCGCCCCGGCACAGGGCCCACCGGGAGAGGCCCGCCCAGCGGACCGCGATGGCCGGTCACTGCAACGGCTTTCTCAACCGCTCACAACGTTCCCGGACACGAGGAGGACACGATATGGACTACCTGGCCACCCTGGCCCCCTCCAGCCTGGAGGAACGGATCGTCCAGGTCCTCGCCTCCGGCCCGGCCACGCGTGGTGAGCTGTGCAGCCGCTTGGACGTCTCGCGCACCGTCCTGGGGCGTGCCCTGACCGAGCTGCGTCAGGACGGGGCCGTGCGCGTCGTCGCCTACCGCTCCCGCTCGGAGGGCCGGGGCCGCCCCGTGGAGCAGCTGGGCCTGGCTGAGCGCATCGCCTGCGTCGTCGGCCTCGACGTCTCCCGCACCAGCGCCAGCGGCATCATCCTGGACCGCCAGGGTGAGGTGCTCGCCTCGGTCGTGACCCCGTTGTCCTTCGACGGCTGGCGCGAGCCCCTGGACGAGCTGTGCCGAGCTCTCAAGGACAGTGCCGACGACGACGGGGTGGACATGTCCTATATCTCCCGCATCGGTGTCGGGCTGCCCGTGCCGGTGGGGCAGGGGACCGGTCCGGGGACCGCCCTCGGCGAGGACCTCTTCAGCACCGTGGAGCAGATCGTGTCCCCCTACTGGAGCGGATCGCTGCTCGTGGACAACACGATCCGCATGACCGCCCTGGCCGAGGCCCGATGGGGCGCCGGGCAGGGGGTGCCCGAGCAGATCTACGTCCACCTCGGGGGAGGGGTAGGGGCCTGCGTCATCGTCGCCGACCGCATCGGCGGGGGCAGCACGGGCTACGCCGGCGAGCTCGGGCACATCACTGTCCCCGGTGGGGAGCGCCCCTGCCAGTGCGGCAAGAACGGCTGCCTGGAGACCCTGGCCTCGGCCCCGGCCGTCACCGAGATCGCCGGAGCGGCGGACCTCGAGGACCTGCGACGCATGCTCGACGCCCACGCACCCGATGCCGTCTCCGCCCTGGCCGAGGCGAGCCGGGCCGTGGCCCAGGCGTGCGCGATGGCGGTCCTGCTCATGAGCCCCAGTCGCATCGTGCTGGGCGGTGAGCTCGTGTCCGCCTGCCCCGAGCTCGTCCCACAGATCGCCGCCGATATCGCCGGTCGCCTCGTGCCGGGGACCAGCTGGGGCGTCGAGGTCGTTGCCGCACGGCTCGACGGTCTCGGCTGCGCCAAGGGGGCTGCCGCCGCCGCGGACTCCTATGTGACGGCCTGCCTGGAGGAGGCCAAACGCCACCAGAGGAGCTACGGATGAGCGCTGTCACTCTGCCGATGCCCATAATCCGATCGGTCGAGGGGGCCGGGGCCACGTCGCCCTCGGTGCCGGAGGCCGCAGCCCCGCAGCCGGAGGCGACGGCGGGGCCGCTCCATCGACGCCGCCTGCCCCTGTCCGTCGTCGCCAAACCGACCGGAGCCGCCTGCAACCTGGACTGCCAGTACTGCTTCTTCCTGTCCAAGGAGCTGCTCTACAACGTCCCGCGCCAGCTCATGAGCGAGGAGACTCTGGAGATCTACGTCGCCGAGTACCTGGCCGCCAGTGGCGACGGAGAGGTCACCATGCTCTGGCAGGGCGGCGAACCGACCCTGCGCGGTCTGCCGTTCTTCCGCCGGCTCATCGAGCTGTGCGAGACCTACCGGCGCCCCGGCCAGAAGGTGGTCCACGCCCTGCAGACCAACGGCACCCTCATCGATGAGCAGTGGGCCGCCTTCCTGGCTGACAACGACGTGCTCGTGGGAGTCTCCATGGACGGGCCGCCCGCCATGCACGACGCCTACCGGCTCAACCGTGGCGGCCGCGGCACCCACTCCATGGTGCTGCGCGGCTGGAGGCACCTGGTGGACGCCGGCGTGCGCCGCAACATCCTGTGCACTGTCCACGCCGCCAACCAGGACCACGGCGCCGAGGTCTACCGCTACTTCCGCGACGAGCTGGGTGCCACCCACCTGCAGTTCATCCCGATCGTCGAACGGGTTGAGCCTGAGCAGCTGGCCGCCGCGGAGGCCGGCTGGCGCGCCGACTCCGGCACCCGGATCCTCTATCGGCAGGCCGGCAGCGCAGTGACCTCACGCAGCGTCGACCCGCGCGCTTACGGGGAGTTCCTCTGCGCCGTCTTCGACGAGTGGGTGACCCACGACGTCGGGCGCGTGTTCGTTCAGGACGTCGACTCGGCGCTGTCAGCCATGTTCGGCATCCACCCCACCTGCGTCCACGCACCCGAGTGCGGCAACAACATGGCCATGGAGTTCAACGGGGACGTCTACGCCTGCGACCACTGGGTCGAGCCGGAGTGGAGGCTCGGCAACGTCTCCGATAAGCCCTTCGCCGATCTGGCTCAGGGCGCCACCATGCGGCGCTTCGTCAGCAAGAAGAGCGGTCAGCTGACCGACCAGTGCCGGCGCTGCCCCGTGGTGCAGCTGTGCTGGGGCGGGTGCCCCAAGGACCGCTTCGCCCGCTCGACCGACGGCCAGCAGGGGCACAACTACCTGTGCGCCGGATACGGCGCCTTCTACTCCCACATCACTCCCGACCTGCTCACCATGGTCAGGCTCCTGGGGGAGGGGCGTCCGCCGGCCGACATCATGGACCAGGGCACCAGGCGCGCCCAGCGTCCTGAGGAGGAGTAGAGGAACGTGGCTGTGCTCACCGCCCTGGGGGTCGGGGTGCTGGTTGGCGTCGTCGTCGGAGCTCTCGGGGCGGGCGGAGGCATCCTGTCGGTCCCGGCCCTGATCTACCTGCTCGGCCAGGAACCGCACGATGCCTCCGCCGGGTCGCTCGTCGTTGTCGGACTGACGGCGATCGTCTCCCTCATCGCGCCCGCCCGGGCGGGGCGGGTGCACTGGCGCGACGGGGCGACCTTCGGGCTCATGAGCGTGCTCGGAGCGCTGGTGGGGTCGCGCGCCTCCGTAGCCGTTGACGGCACCCTCCTTCTGACGCTGTTCTGCGTGATGCTGGCCGTGGTCGGTGTGGTCATGCTCGTGCGCGGGCTGCGCTCGCGGAAGAGTCCCGACGACGGCGGAGGCAGTGAGAAGGATAGTGCCTCGGCCCGGCGCGGGCTGCTGGTTGTTGCCGCCGCCGCGACCTTCACCGGCTTCCTCACCGGCTTCTTCGGGGTGGGCGGCGGGTTCATCGTGGTCCCGATGCTCGTGCTGGCCCTGGGCTTCCCGATGAAGGATGCCTCCGGGACCTCGCTGCTGGTCATGATCATCGCCTCGTCGGCCGGGCTGGCGGCGCGGGTTGGGACGCACTCGAACGTGGACTGGCCCGTGGTGCTGGCCTTCGCGGCGGCATCGATGGTGGGAGGGATCCTCGGTGGACCGCTGACGAAGCGCGCCTCAGCATCGACCCTGACGACCACCTTCGGTCTTCTGCTCCTGGGCGTCTGCGCCGTCACCGCCTACGACCTCCTACGTGCCTGATCCAGGGGCGGGAGCCGGCCCATCGAGCCTACGGATACGGCGCTGCGGCTCGGCAAGTACTTCGGGGTATCCGCGCAGTTCTGGCTGAACCTGCAGACCCGGTATGACCTTGATGTGGCGGAGGATCGCCTCTCGATGCAGATTGACGCCATTGCCCCGCTGCAGGTGGCTTGAGGCTCGACATGCCACGCATCTCGGCCGGCCGGCCGAGATGCGTGGCAGCATCGGCGGCATGAGCAAGGAAACAGTGCCTGAGCAGACCAGCACCTACGATGTCGTCGTGATCGGTGGCGGGCCGGCGGGGGAGAACGTCGCCCAGTACGCCATCGAGGGCACCGACCTGACCGCGGTCCTCGTTGAGGGCGAGCTCCTGGGTGGCGAGTGCTCCTACTACGCCTGCATGCCCAGCAAGGCGTTCCTCGTGCCTATCGAGGTCGCGGCGGCGTCCGCCAACCTCCGTGGCCTGCGCCCTGCCGAACTGTCTGCGCTCGATCTGCTCGAGCGTCGTGACGAGTGGGTTTCCCGCTACAACGACGCTGCTCAGGTGCGCTGGGCCGAGGGTGCCGGCCTCGACGTCGTTCGCGGATGGGCTCGCCTCGACGGCGAGCGGCGCGTCGTCGTGAGAACCGCTGAGGGGGAGCGGGTCCTTCGTGCCCGCCGCGCCGTCGTTCTCGCCACTGGCGCGCAGCCCGTCATGCCTGCTGCGTTCCAAGGCCTTGAGGCCTGGGACTCGCGTGACGCCACCGGCGTGCAGGAGATCCCGCAGCATCTCATCGTCGTCGGTGGCGGGGTCGTCGCCTGCGAGGCCGCCACGTGGATGTCCGCCCTGGGCAGCGACGTCACCATGCTGGTGCGTGGCCCCAGCCTCCTGTCGGCTGCGGAGTCCTTCGCCTCCCGGCTCATCGAGGAGGCTCTTACTGCCCGCGGTGTCACCGTCATAACGGATGCTCGGGTGACTGCCGCCGAGCGGTCCCAGGCCAGTGACACCGGGCTCGGTCGTATCCATGGCGGCCCTGTCACGGTCACCTGCGCCGGTCGAACCATCGAGGCCGATGAGATTCTGGTCGCCACCGGCCGTCGCCCGCTCCTGACCGGCATAGGGCTGGAGACCGTCGGCCTGGAGCCCGACGACGTCCTGGACGGTCGCCTGCCCGACTGGCTCTACGCCGTCGGTGACGCCAGTGGCGAGGCCCAGTTGACCCACATAGGCAAGTACCGGGCGCGCGTCGTAGGGGAGAGGATCGCCGCCCTTGCGGCTGGCTGCGAGCCCGAACCAGTGCCCGAGAGCATCCCGGTCCCACAAGTCGTCTTCACCGATCCCCAGCTCGCCTCCAGCGGCCTGACCGAGCAGAAGGCCCGGGCCCTCGGCCACGACGTCGTCACCGCCCAGGTCGGTTACACCTCGGCTGCTGGAGCTGCCCTCCTGCGCGACGATGCCCACGGTGAGGCCAAGCTCGTCGTCGACCGGCAGACGGGGGCCGTGCTGGGAGCCACCTTCGTCGGCCCCGGTGCGGGTGAGCTCATCCACGCCGCCACCATTGCCATCACTGCGGGCGTCTCCGTCCATCGGCTGCGTCACGCCGTGCCCGCCTACCCCACCGCCAGTGAGATCTGGCTGCGACTCATCGAGTCCCTCCCGAGCGAGTTGCTCCACCCGAAGAGGTGATATGCGGCGTCACGCGCCGTCCTTGGGAAACGGATGAGAGGTCTTCAGTGATATCAGCCTGGAGCAGGCTCGCCTTGGGCGGAGAGACCTGAGAGACTGGGCGCATGCGAATCGCCATCGGTGCCCCGGGCAATGGAGCCCTTCTGAAGGATGCTCTTGAGGAACGACTGGCTGGGGACGGGCGCGTGAGCGACGTCGTCGACCTGTCCACGCCGGACATCACCTACCCGGAGGTCTCCTTCCAGGTCGCCCGGGCAGTCGCCGAGGGGCGGGTCGACCGTGGTCTTCTCATCTGCGGCACCGGAGTGGGAACGGCCATCGCCGCCAACAAGGTGCCCGGGGTGCGCGCGGCGACCGCGCACGACCTGCTCACCGTGCGCGGCTCGGTGGAGAACTACGACGCCCAGATCCTGTGCATGGGACAGAACGTCATCGCGGCCCCAGCCGCCTGGGCGCTCGTCGACATCTGGCTCGACCTGCGTCACGACCCCACCAGCAGCTACGGCCCCAAGGTCGGCGAGATCGCCGCCTACGAGGCGCGCCTCAACTCCTGACGGCGGCTCCATCGAGCGGACAGGCGCCCGTGGCGCTATCCGCAGCCTCTACGTGCGCGACCCTGATCGGAAACTCATCGAGGTCGCTGTCTACGAGGGTGCCTGAGGATTGCCCGGGTGCCACAAGAGCATCCGTGTCCAAATCGGATACAAAGGAGTCCGAGGCCCGACATAGCCGCTGACTGAACCGCGGAATCGCGCGGTTTCTTTCTGCGTGTCCGAGCTGGGGGTGAGCCTTTGTATCCGATTTGGACACCGCCCAGCACATCGTGACCGGTCGCGCTGTGCGTGGGGCCGCGATGTCCGGTGCATGACCCGCGTGAGGAACCTCGCGCACCTCTGCATTGAGTGCAAAACTGCACTGAGTGCAAGATGGTGGCGTGACCGGAACCGACCTGCGCGCCACCCAGGCGCAACGCACCCGCGCCGCCATCCGCGCCGCCGCGCTCACCCTGACCCGGGAGCGCGGCTACGCCGCGATGACGGTGGATGACGTCGCCGCCCTCGCCGGAGTCTCCCGGCGCACTGTCTTCAACCACTTCGCCTCCAAGGCCGACCTCCTCGTCGTGGGCCTGGAGCCTCCGGTGCCCGCGGTTGTCGAGGCCTTCGTCAATGGCTCCGGAAGCCTCCTGGAGGACCTCGGTGCTCTGCTCGCCTCCGGCGCCGAGTCCGTCGAGTCCGAGCGCGGCTGGCTCCTGTCCTTCCCGGAGATCGTGCGGGACAACCCCGAGGTGGAGCGTGCCGTCCACGAGCGGCTGCGCATCGTCGCCCAGTCCTTGGCGGAGGCCGCCGGCCGCCGTCTGGGAGCCGAGCCCGACGACCCGCGCACCCGCGCCGTCGTCGCCCTGGCCATGGCCATCCAGCGCAGTTCCCTGGACCTGTGGTGCGGCCGCTCCCACCCCTGGGAGGAGCGCCGCGAAGCCGCAGCGCGCGCTGAGCCCGCCGGGGCCTCCGAGGGCCCCTCGACCGTCGAGATCTCAGGTCGGTGCTCCCAGGCCCCCTTGGTCGATGCCGTGCGCACCATGGTCGAGGCGATCTCCGAGGTCGTCTCCCCACCCCGTTCTTCTCGCAACTGACTGAACCAACTGTTTCCATCCTTTTCCATCCTTAGCCCTCAATCGATAAGGCCACACTCATGACTCAACGCACTTCGACGCCGGCCTCCGCCGGTACCGCCCTCCACGAACCGGGGGCGGAGTTCCACCCCGACCGCCGCTTCTGGGCGGTCTACGCCTCGCTCCTGATCGTCATGTTCCTGTCCGCCATGGACCAGACGATCGTCGGCACGGCCCTGCCCACCATCGTGGGCGATCTCGGCGGCGCCGCCCACATGGCCTGGATCCTGACCGCCTACACCCTGGCCATCACTGTGGCCATGCCGGTCTACGGCAAGCTCGGCGACCTCGTGGGACGCAAGAACCTCTTCCTGGTGGCCATCGCCCTGTTCCTGATCGGCTCGGCCCTGT
>ERZ773077.2422-NODE-2422-length-12021-cov-5.615995_pt1 | contig 12021 bp, 9 predicted proteins | sample MGYA00580612_ERZ773077 | MGnify/ENA primary metagenome ERZ773077 (study PRJEB29015, sample SAMEA2737971) | human oral metagenome | biome: human oral; feature: human-associated habitat; material: dental | place: China | collected 2021 ...
TGTGTAGTGATTATTTTTAAATCGTATGATATCCATAAGCAGAATATTTACATGGTGATTTAAAAGGTTTTTAATATAAACACCGATTAAATAGTCCTAAAAATATATTAATAGATGATGAGATATTCTTAAAATTTATCGTTGATAAAAGAACTCTTTTACCTATTGCGTTTATATTTTCAGCAAATATTAGTTATGAATATGGAATTGAAAATTTAACAGTAGGCGCAAAATATTTTAATATAAATTTTATTAATAATATTATTTGTTTAACAAAAATAAGTCTAACTACCCAACACTATCCACCGAAGCACACTCCCTCCCAATTCAAAATTCATTAAACATTAAGTATCAATAATTAAACATTATTTCGTATCTTTGCCCCGTTAATCATTTTTTCTTACATTTAACAAATGCAAATTACCAACACTGTTTTAATGATACGTCCTGTACGTTTCAGAATGAACGAACAAACGGCTGTCAACAACTATTTTCAAGAGAAAATAGATACAGAAAACCAGCAAATTAACCACCAAGCGCAACAAGAATTTGATACCTTCGTACAAAAACTTCGTTTGGTAGGGGTAAAAGTAATCGTAGTAGATGATATTTACGAGCAAAACACCCCCGATTCCGTCTTCCCTAACAATTGGATTTCTTTCCATCAAAACGGAAACGTTGCCTTATACCCTATGTTTGCCGAAAATCGCCGCCGCGAGCGCCGCGAAGATATACTTGATAAAATAGAAGCCGAAGGCTTTCTTATAGAAAACGTATATGATTATACCAGTGCCGAAGAAGAAAATATCTTTTTAGAAGGCACAGGCGTTATGGTACTCGATAGGGTAAACCGCAAGGCTTATTGTGCGCTATCGCCTCGTGCCGACGAAGACCTCTTCATTGAATTTTGTGAAGACTTTGAGTACACCCCCATTATCTTCCACGCCTACCAGCAAGTAGGCGATAAGCAAGCCCTCATCTATCACACCAACGTAATGATGGCTGTAGGCGATACCTTTGCTGTAATTTGTGCCGATAGCATCACCGACAAAAAAGAACGAAAAAATGTATTAGCACACCTCAAAGACGACAAGAAAGACATTATCTACATCACCACACAACAAATGCATCAGTTTGCAGGTAATATGCTGCAAGTACAAGGCGATAACAGCACTTATTTAGTAATGAGCGATGCCGCTTACCAATCGCTTACCCCTGCACAAATCAATCAATTAGAACAACATACCAAAATATTACACACCAATCTCACTACCATCGAAACCTGCGGCGGCGGTAGTGCCCGCTGTATGTTGGCAGAAGTATTTTTGCCTAAATATAACTCATAATTCAAAAATCACATCTTTTATAAAAATGGATAAAATAGCATACATTAAATCTAAAATACGCGATGTTGAAAACTTCCCTAAGGAAGGTATTATTTTCAAAGACATTACTCCCCTATTAATGGATGTAAAAGGCGTAACTTATGTAATTGATACTTTAGTAGAAAACCTACATGGGCAACGTATCGATAAAGTAATCGGTATGGAAAGTCGTGGCTTCTTCTTCGGAATGCTACTTGCTCAGCGCCTAAATGCAGGCTTTGTACCCGTACGTAAAAAAGGAAAACTACCCTGCAAAACTATTGCGCAAACTTACAACTTAGAATACGGACAAGACGTACTCGAAATTCACGAAGATGCCATCAACAAAGGCGAAAACATACTTATTCACGATGATATCCTCGCCACTGGAGGAACAGCCGAAGCTGTCGTAAAATTAGTTGAGCGACTTGGTGGCAACATCGTCCAACTCGATTTTTTAATGGAACTCACTTTCCTAAACGGGCGTAACAAACTTAAAGATTATCCTGTTTATAGTATCATCAGTTAGTACCTTATATTTATAAAAAGAGCAAAGCGGTTTTCCACTTTGCTCTTTTTTATTGTTTTCTTAATTCTCAACTATTTGCTGTAAAGTGCTCTCAGCTCTTTAGCCGTTTCCACCATTGCACGCAATGCTGCTTTGGTTTCAGGCCAGTGGCGTGTTTTAAGTCCGCAGTCAGGGTTTACCCATAGCTGCTCTTTAGCCACTACGCTGATAGCTTTCTTCATCAAGTCTGTCATTTCTTGTTGTGAAGGCACTCGTGGTGAGTGAATATCATACACCCCAGGACCTATTTCATTAGGATATTTAAAATCTCCAAACACATCCAAAAGCTCCATTTGTGAGCGTGAGCACTCTATGGTAATCACATCAGCATCCATATCTGCAATAGCTTCAATCATATCATTGAATTCCGAATAGCACATATGTGTATGTATTTGTGTTTCATCTTGTACTCCAGATGCCGAAATACGGAACGCTTTGATAGCCCAATCAAAGTAAGCCTTCCACTCGCTTTTGCGCAATGGCAGCCCCTCACGTATTGCAGGCTCATCTATTTGGATAACCTTAATACCCGCTTTTTCCAAATCCACTACCTCATCGCGAATTGCCAAGGCTATTTGCAAACAAGTTTCCGAACGTGGTTGGTCATCGCGCACAAACGACCATTGTAGGATAGTTACAGGACCCGTAAGCATACCTTTCACAGGTAATTTAGTAAGCGATTGCGCATATTGACTCCAGCGTACAGTCATCGGTTCAGGACGTGAAATATCACCAAAGATAATCGGTGGTTTTACGCAACGTGAACCGTAGCTTTGTACCCAGCCAAATTTAGTAAAGGTATATCCTTTTAGCAACTCACCAAAATATTCCACCATATCATTACGCTCAAATTCGCCGTGTACAAGAACATCTATCTGAGTATCCTCCTGAAAACGAATAGACTCTTCAATTTCTTTTTCTAATAGCTTATCGTATTCAGCTTGTGTAAGTTCTCCTTTCTTAAAGCGAGCACGCCAGCTGCGCACCTCATCTGTTTGCGGGAACGAACCTATGGTAGTCGTTGGGAAAGCTGGCAAGTGAAGCGATTTGTGTTGAGCTTCTTTGCGAACATCAAACGGATGCAAGCGTTGCGCATCTTTATCAGTAATTTTCTGTACGCGCTCTTTCACTGCTTTATCGTGAATAAGCGTTGAAGTTTTGCGGTTTTCAGCAGCTTTTTTATTCTCTTCAAAGATAGCTTTTACCTGCTCACATACCTTCCCTGTAGCAAGGGCTTGTAGAGTTGTAACCTCTTTTACTTTTTGTTTAGCAAATGCCAACCATTGTTTAATTTCAGCTGTAAGTACTTTCTCATTGTTTTCAAGCTCAAGGTTGCAAGGCGAATGCAATAATGAGCACGAAGTACTCACCCACAAGCGATCAGCCCCAATAGCTTCTTTAGCTTTTTCAATCAATGCCAATGAATGTTCAAAGTTATTTTTCCACACATTGCGCCCATCCACTACCCCAAGCGATAGCTTTTTATCAGCAGGAAGAGCTTTAAGCACCCTATCAAGCTGTGCTGCAGCGCGCACCAAGTCTATGTGCAACACATCAAAAGGCAATGATACTGCCAACTCTGTATTATTATCTAGCGCACCAAAGTAAGTAGTAAGTACAAATTCAGTAGTAGGGAATTTACTTCTTAGTTCAGCATATACTTTTTTGTATACAGCCTCAGCTCCTTCAGGAAGGTCAAGCACCAAATAAGGCTCATCTATCTGAATAGTTTTTGCACCTGCACTCACCAAGCTTTCTACTATTTGCAAGTACACAGGCAATAAGCGATCTGCAAGCTCTAAACGGTGAAAACCTTGTTCTTTCTCTTTACCAAGCAACAAGTAAGTAACCAACCCTATAAGCACAGGTTTAGTATCAAATCCGTGCTTTTTAGCCAATTGATATTCTTGCAAAGGTTTGTTTACAAGAATACGAAACTCCTGATTTTTAGTAAATTCAGGCACTATATAATGGTAATTCGTATCAAACCACTTAGTCATTTCCATAGCGGTGATATCGATTCCATCTTTCTGATAACCACGTGCCAAAGCGTAATAACGCTCTGTATCTCTCAACTTGTGAATAGGGGCAAAACGCTCCGGAATAGCGTTCACCGTAAATGAAAAGTCAAGCATCTGGTCGTAGAAAGAAAAATCATTTGAAGGAATCAAGTCTACACCTGCCTCCTTCTGTAGTGTCCAATTATGAACACGAATATTCTCAGCAACAGACAAAAGCTCTTCTTCGCTGATTTTACCAGCCCAAAAAGCCTCATTAGCCTTCTTAAGTTCTCGTTTTTCACCTATACGAGGATAACCTAATACGTTTGATTTCATATATTCTTTTTAAATTTGCGCAAAGATACAAAATTATTTTCAATTACCATCTATACCAAAAGTACTAATTTTTGAAGAATGTCAAATTCCCATTATCCCTAAACACAGCAAATGGCAATTCAAATCCTTCCATCTTCTTCCCGTTCAGCTGCACACTCTCTACCAGTTCACTACCCTTACTGCGTTCCACACTCTTTATCAAAAACTTTTTATTATCAGGCAATTGCAAGGTTACCGATTTAAATAATGGGCTACCCAGCACATACACATCATCAGCGGGCGTAACAGGGTAAAAGCCCAATGCCGAAAACACGTACCAAGCCGAAGTCTGTCCATTATCCTCATCACCACAATAGCCATCAGGGGTAGGCGCATATAGTTTTTCCATTACCTCCCGCACTTTGCGTTGTGTTTTTTCTGGCTTACCTGCATACTGATAAAGGTATATCAAATGCTGCACTGGCTGATTGCCGTGAGCGTAATTCCCCATATCCATCACCTGCATTTCGCGTATTTCGTGTATCGTAAAGCCGTAGTAACTATCGTCAAAAAGCGGAGGCATCTCAAATACTTGGTCTATTTTTTTCGCAAAGGCTTCCTTACCGCCCATCAAACTGATAAGCCCATTTATATCCTGAAATACCGACCACGTGTAGTGCAAGCTATTCCCTTCCGTAAAAGCATCACCCCATTTTAGCGGATTAAAAGGCGTTTGAAACTTCCCATCTTTATTTCTGCCGCGCATCCATTTAGTTTCTGGGTCAAACACATTTTTATAGCGTTCCATCTGCTCGTAGTATTGTTTGGCAATAGCCACTTTGCCCATCTTTTCTGCCATACGAGCTATGCAATAATCAGCATAAGCATATTCCAGCGTGCGTGCCACATTTTCATTAATATTCACATTATAAGGCACATAACCCAGTTCGTTGTAGTAATCTACCCCCTCACGCCCCACCGATTTCACTGGGCGACCTTTCTCTTGGGTAGCATTCTTCAGCATCGCCTCCAATAGTATTTCAGCATCAGCTTGTGCTATATTCCCCTTCAAATAAGCATCTGCTATTATCGATGCCGAATTAGAGCCTATCATACAATCTCTATGCCCAGGGCTTGCCCATTCAGGCAGCCATCCACTTTCTTTATAAGTATTCACCAAGCCCTTCATTATCTGCTGATTCATTTCTGGATACAACAAATTGAACAAAGGAAATACAGCCCTGAAGGTATCCCAAAAACCATTATCGGTATACATATACCCCGCCTCTACTTTACCGTTATAAGGACTGTAGTGCACTATTTTCCCCTCTTCATCTATCTCGTAGAATGTACGCGGAAAAAGCAATACCCTATACAAGCAAGAGTAAAATGTACGTAAGTGGTCTATATTATCATCTTCCACCTGCACCTTTCCTAATTCACGCTCCCATAAGTCGAAAGCCTTTTGTTTTGTCTGTTCAAAAGTATCACTACCTATTTCCGTCTGCAAATTGCGCTCAGCCTGCATTGGCGATATAAAAGACGAGGCAACTTTCACGGTTACCTGCTCCCCTCTTTTGGTAGCAAAACCTATTACAGCACCTGTATGGTCGCCAGTACTTTCATTTTTCCCAGTCAGTTTATAGCCATCGCCCCAAGTGTTAGTCAGTTCAAAATCCTTATCAAAAGTAGCTACAAAATAATTATGAAAGTTTTCAGGCACACCACCACTATTATTGCGGACATATCCTATAATTTTTCTCTCTTCGGGAATTACCTTCACCATCGACCCTTTGAAGAAAGCATCTAATAATAAATACGACTTTTGATTTTCAGGAAAAGTAACCCGAAACTGTGCCGCGCGGTTAGTAGCAGTAATCTCTACCGAGGTGTCATAATCAGCCAAATACACCTTGTAGTAATGAGGTTGTGCCGTTTCAGCTTTGTGTGAAAACCACGAAGCGCGCTCCTCCTCTTTTATCTTCAGCTCACCTGTTACAGGCATCAACGAAAATGCCCCATAGTCATTTATCCACGGACTTGGTTGGTGGGTTTGTTTAAAGCCTCTTATTTTATCAGCGTGGTATTGGTATGCCCATCCATCGCCCATCTTTCCTGTCTGGGGAGTCCAAAAGTTCATTCCCCAAGGCACCGCTATGGCAGGGTAAGTATTCCCGTTGGATAAGTCAAAGCGCGAGTCTGTCCCCATTAGCGTATTCACATAGTTAGTGTATGGCACGGTTTCCACTACAGCTGTAGCCACCTCTTGTCGTTTCTCTTCGCGAGGTGCAGCAGACTTATTGCAAGCCACTACCACACTTAGCAAACTCAAAATAACAATCCTCCTCATAATTCATTAAATATTAGTTGTTAAACATTTATTACATTCTTTTAAATCTATTATGTGTCCAAAGATAATACGCAGGCTCATCATATATCTGCCTATTTACCCGTTCAAAAAACATATCTGTAATTTGGTAATCTACAAATTCTTGCGGATTTTCTGCCAATACCTCAAAAGTCGTCTGGTAATACCCGCGTTTCACCTTTTCTATTTTTGCAAAAACAATCACCGTATTCAAGGCTTTACCCAATCGCTCTGCCCCAGTAAATACAGGAATGCGCAAACCCAAAAAAGGACGCTTATAATTCTTTTTGTTATTAGGCACTTGGTCACTTGCAAATCCATAACAATACACCCCCTGTTCATCTTTGTGCCGCTTCATCTCTTTATGAGCCGTATAGCGCGACAGCAAATAACTGTGATGTTTGGTTCGTATTTTCTGCAAAAACTTGTCAAAATACTTGTTTGATAAAGGCGTATAAAGCGCATACGATTTATGTTTCAAGTAATAAGCCAATGACAGCAACCACTCATAGCTCGCATAGTGGCTACACATAAAAAGTATATTGCGCTCTTCATCTTCGTATTTTCGCAACACTTCTATATTAGTAAACACCATACGGCGCTTCATCTCCTGCTCGCTCATTTGGTACGACTTTACCATTTCCAATAGCGTATCGCAAAAGTGATGATAAAACTTTCGCTCTATCACCCTCAATTCTTCTGTTGTTTTAAACGGAAATGCCGTATGCAAATTCTTGCGTACCACCTTCACACGGTACTTTAGCAATACGTACATTACAAAGTAAAGCACATCCGAAACACAATACAACAGCCTAAAAGGTAATACCGATAACAACCAAATTATAGGATATGCTACTAAATATATTATATAATCCATTAATTATAAGCAATTCGCATTAAGTAATTCGTCTGCAAATATACAGAAAAAAACTTTGCCAAATTCATATTCAGCAAAGTTTTTTCTATTATATACACTTTTTATTATAAAAGCAATCTATCTACTTTTTTCAGTAGGATAAGCTATGTGTCCAAAGCCAAGACCCACAAACACGTTCAAATCTTTTCCACCACCTGCTAAGTTGCTGATGATAGAGCTTGAACCTATTGTTAAAAATGAACCCAATCGCAATCCAAAACCTACACTTGTTTTAGTAACCTCGTTGTATGAGATAGGCAAGTAAGCTCCAAAATAGCTAATATCGTAGTGAGGAGTAAGCGAATAAGTAGAAGCGTAGTTTGCATTATACTGGTCTGCTTTAGATTTTGAAGCCACGTTGATATTACCAGCAGCACTCACGTAAAGCCCATCAATAATGCGATAGTCAGCACTCAAGTTCAAAGTCGTAGGCAAAGAACTCTTTACAGTACGTCCTGCTACTTGTGTAGTAGCTGTAGTCAAGCCTGCTTTTGTCAAAGCCTCTTCCGATAAGTCATCAAGAGACAATTTTATAGCCCCCGATGCAGGCAATTGGTATCTAAACGATTGTTTGTTAAGCTTATATTGAACATTTCCTATATCCATCAATGAAAGCCCTACTTTAAAGTCGTGCGGACGGTTGTGGCAAGTGCGGCAACCATCAAAACGGTATTCATATACCACACCAAGGTCTAACCCCATTGTAGAAGCCTCTTTCCCTAATAGCGAACTCGAACTTAAGTTGCTCAATTTCACCAAATCTGTACCTCCGTTTAGCACTTCAAAATTGCCTCCGCGAGAGTCTATATTCACCTTTAGTTTGTCATTTTCTACAGTAAGTGATGCCGAACCAGCAAAATCACGGAAACCAACATACAGATTACCTGCCCCCATTATATATTTTACTGAAGCTCCTGCTTTAATAGCGTTATGTCCATCAAAATACAATTCGCCAGCCCACGAAAGCCCAAACTCAGAAAAACCGTGTAATACTACCTCTTGGTTCTTAAGATTGATACTATAGTTATTGCGAAGCTCCATATTTTTAACATCAGATATGTATGACTGTATCAGTTTTGCATCTATATCATTAATGTTGCCCAATGCACGCACACGTGTAAAGAACCCTACTGAGTGTTTATCGCCTATTTTAAAAAAAGCCGAAGGCCCCAATACATCTATATTCAAACGTGCATTGATATTGTTGTTGTTCAGTAAAGATTTGCTTGCACTCTCAAAGTTGTTGAAACTTTTTGCAATATCAGTACTCAATTTCACTGCATTAGTACCAATATTCACGTTGGCTAAGAACAAAGTTGCATCCCACGGACGTTTACTGCTAATCATATAAGCAGGATTGGCTGTGCGTTGCATCGTACCCGCATATTCACTTTCGCGAAAGCCCACAAACGATTGTTGCGCTTCAGCTGCAAAACCGCTTAATAATAACATTGTTAAAATTACTTTTTTCATTGTCTGTATTTATAAAAATCATTATTTCTATTCAGGGTACAAAGATACAAATTATTTTCTAATGCACAACCCTTTCCATTATTTTTCTTTGCTTTTATGAAGCACTCTGTATTCTTCGTAACATTGGCTGATAGCTTCCAATACCTGCAAGTCGTTTGCAGTCATTATAAAATCGTTAGAATAGTTGCACGAACGTATGATTTCTTCCAGTTCAGCCCTATCCACTTTTAGCAGTTCCAAAAGCGTTTCGCGGTCATAACGTGTAGAAAGTGCATCGCTCAGCTCATTATCTTTACGCATACTGCGCAGTTTTCGCAGTTCTTTTCCTTTGTTGCTAAATGAGCGATACAGCAAGTCGGCAGGGTTCATCACACTGTTCAGTACCCGCCCCACAGCACTGGCACTTGCCCTGCTTTCGTAGCCTATTTCTAAGCCCGATATACTATAACGTGTGTTGTTGTTAATAGGCGCATTTTTCGCATCTATATCTAAGTAACCTGTTAGTTTATAGGGGGTTACTACTACCTCTTCCAAAGCGTAGGCAAGTTCTGTCATCCCTATTTTCAGCCCCTGATATTTCACCATATCATTGGTTACCAACACTTTAGTAGATTTATATCCTAAAAATGAAATATACAAAGTATCATTCACAGCCACATTTATTACAAAGTCACCTTTGTCATTGGTGGTAGTTCCTTTCACCTTATTCAAGTTCAAAATATGCACATTAGGCATCGGTTTGTTGTGCTGTACGCTATATATATGCCCGTGCAACTCAGTTTCCTGAGCCACAAGCGGTGTTACACATAGCAATAGGATAAACTTTAGTATATTCTTCATTGTAAAAAATAGTTTTTAGACAAAATAAGAGGCTATCCGAAAAAAAACACAATTTCACTTTTGCAGTGCTCAACTTCCTTTTTCGGATACCCTCTTGATATTCCTGATATTATTAAGCTTTTCTTAGTTTTTCACGTTAAAAGCTTTTTCTTTAGGATAATAAGCTACACTACCAAGCGACTCTTCTATACGAAGCAGTTGGTTGTATTTAGCCATACGATCTGAGCGTGATGCAGAACCTGTTTTTATTTGTCCTGTATTCAAAGCTACAGCAAGGTCAGCAATAGTATTATCCTCAGTTTCACCAGAGCGGTGCGACATTACTGCAGTATAACCAGCACGATTTGCCATTTCCACTGCTGCTATTGTTTCAGAAAGCGTTCCTATTTGGTTCACTTTGATAAGGATAGAGTTCGCAATACCTTTTGCGATACCTCTTTCAAGAATAGAAACATTAGTTACAAACAAGTCATCACCCACCAATTGTACGCGGTCGCCAATTTTGTCGGTAAGCAATTTCCAGCCGTCCCAGTCATTCTGATCCATACCATCTTCAATAGAGATGATAGGGTATTTAGCCACCAATTCAGCCAAGTATTCAGCTTGTTCTGCCGAAGTACGCACTTTACCTTTAGAACCTTCAAAAATAGTATAGTCGTATTTACCATCTTTGTAAAATTCAGATGAAGCACAGTCTAAGGCAATTTTAATGTCTTCACCCCATTTGTAGCCAGCTTTGTTTACAGCTTCTTTAATAGAGTCAAGCGCATCTTCAATATCTTTGAAGTTAGGAGCAAAACCACCTTCATCACCTACTGCAGTACCCAATCCTTTGTTGTGCAACACCTTTTTAAGGTTGTGGAATACCTCTGCACCCATTTGGATAGCTTGTGAAAAGTCTTTTGCATTCACAGGCATAATCATAAATTCTTGGAAAGCAATAGGCGCATCAGAGTGAGCCCCAGCGTTGATGATATTCATCATAGGTACAGGCAAAGTGTGAGCACTTACACCCCCTACGTAGCGGTACAAAGGCAAGCCCAATTCTTCAGCAGCAGCTCTTGCTACAGCTAGCGAAACACCAAGGATAGCGTTAGCTCCCAATTTAGATTTGTTAGGAGTACCGTCAAGCGCAATCATTGTTTGGTCTATAAGGTTTTGTTCAAACACATTCATCCCTATCAATTCCTCAGCAATGATTTCGTTTACGTTAGCAACAGCTTTTTGTACGCCTTTGCCCAAATACTCCTTGCCACCATCGCGTAGTTCTACAGCCTCATATTCACCTGTTGAAGCCCCTGATGGCACTGCAGCTCTACCAAGAGCCCCAGCATCAGTCAATACATCTACTTCCACTGTGGGATTACCACGCGAGTCCAAAATCTGACGTGCATGCACGCTTACTATAATACTCATATTTTTTATATTTTGTTAAATTATTTACTTTCTTTACTTTTTTATCATTACCTACCAGTCCCACAAGTCCCACCTGTGCGCTACCCCCTTTGGCAAACTTTAAGAGTTTGCCAAAGTTTTTCAGAAGCATCACCCTCACAAGTCCCACCTGTCTCACCTGTCTCACAAGTCCCAAAAATCTGCCCGTGCGGCTCGCACTCTCACAAGTCCCCATAATCGCCCATGCGGCTCGCACTCTCACAAGTCCCCATAATCGCCCGTGCAGCTCGCACCCCTCCGCTGGCGCAAGCTTGCAGCTTGTGCCCAATTCAGAATTCAAAATTCTCCTCCTGCGCACTGCCCCCCTCTCTTTTGGAGAGGGGGAACGGGGGTGAGGACTTTATTCAAAACTCTCTCTTCCCCAAAAGAAAGGAGGTTCAATACCCAAAGCACGAAGGTATGTATAGCCTTGGCCACGGTGATGACTTTCATTTTCAATAGCGTATAATATCCACTGAGAAAAACTAAAAGTCATTCGATAAATAGCAATCGACTGGGTATAATCTCCCACTTCTTTCCATTCGTTATCAATAATATCAGTTACCTTATCCCACAAAGCCAACACTTCTGCTTTAGTTGTAGGAAACTGCCCTTCAGTATAAAAAGAAGTATGTTTTTCGTGAAGCGTTTCTTTGAAAATATAGTTAGTAATCATCAAAAACTCTTCCACCATTTGTGAAAACGGACGCAAATTAGCTATTTTAAATTCAAAAAGGTCTTTT
>ERZ773077.2424-NODE-2424-length-12018-cov-6.486584_pt1 | contig 12018 bp, 11 predicted proteins | sample MGYA00580612_ERZ773077 | MGnify/ENA primary metagenome ERZ773077 (study PRJEB29015, sample SAMEA2737971) | human oral metagenome | biome: human oral; feature: human-associated habitat; material: dental | place: China | collected 2021 ...
AGTCATTAGAGTGTGTTAGGAGTAGGAATAGATGTGGATTTTTGACCGACTTACGTGTCGTATGGAGGGAGAAAACCACATCTATTCCTCTCTCCTTTCAACTAGAGATCAAAATATAAATTTGTCAAAATATAAAAAGATTAGGATTGTGAGTTCTTGTGGTGCTGATAAATTGATGTTACGTTTACATCGTGTAGTGGTATTGAAGGTGACATTAGGGTTTACTTAGGGAGGGAATATAGGGTCCTTTTGAGCGACTTTACGCGTCGTATGGAGCGATGAAGGAGACCTATATTCCTCCCCCTGGAAACGTAACATCAATTTTCCCTTCCCCTTCAAGAGGTTAAAAGGTAAGATTTGTTAAATCTTAGATCCGTATTCTGAAAGACTTTTAGATTTGTTATAAAAACTGATACTACTTTTTATACTGGTGGTAGGTATATTAGTAGTCATTAGAGTGTGTTAGGAGTAGGAATAGATGTGGATTTTTGACCGACTTACGCGTCGTATGGAGGGAGAAAACCACATCTATTCCTCCCCCTATAAAAGTAGTATCAGTTTAAGTTCTATCGGATTTAAGTAAAATCTACATGAAAGTCTTTCAGAATAGCCCTAAATGATTGACAAATTTACGTTTTACCTCTATAATTACCCTGTTATGGTATAAGTAAAACAATACAGAATGACGAGGAGGTGTTTTACTAATGAAACGTACTTACCAACCAAATACTCTTTGGAGAAAACGTACCCATGGTTTCCGTGAACGCATGAAAACTATCGGTGGCCGTCTCGTTTTGAAAAGAAGACGTGCAAAAGGCAGAAAACGCTTATCTGCATAATATAATAGCTGTTAGGCAGGAGAAAAAACTTGGCGCTGCTGCCAAGTTTTTCTATTCTTAGGACTTAAGGACAATGCATATGGATTATTGCCTTGATAAAGCAAGACGACTGACACACAATAATGAATATCGCCTTGTATATAAGCACGGTAAATACGAAGTAGGCCGTATGTGTGTACTGTATCGTATGCCCGTGGCAAAGCAACCTACGCGCATTGGTTTTGTAACAGGTAAAAAGGTTGGTTGTGCAGTGGAGCGCAATCGAGCTAGACGCCTTATGAAAGAGGTATATCGCCTCAATCAGCACGCCATTCGCGAAGGGTATCATATCGTAATTGTTGGACGTGGCCCTCTGAAAAACGCTACCTACGAAAAAGCGGAAAAGGAGATTTTGTATCTCTTGCGAAAAAGCAAATTATTGATACAAAATGATAAATAGGACCACAAGTTAGAGGCTTTGGTCCTTTTTGTGTATATGGAGGTTTCCATGAAACGCTGTATAATCATGCTTTTACGACTTTTAATTAGGTTTTATCAGCTCGCCATATCTCCCTTAAAACCTGGATGTTGCCGTTATTATCCGACATGTTCCACATATACTCTGCAGGCCATCGAAAAATATGGTCCTTTGAAAGGTAGCTGGATGGGTTTAAAACGCATTCTTCGCTGTCATCCTTTCCATAAGGGTGGCTACGATCCAGTTCCCTAACCCCTTTGGGATTAGACTGGATGTGTTCTGTGAAAGTAACTTTCACCATCATTATCTAGCACAGTTTTGGAAATACCTGAGCATCTGTATGGATGAAATTTAGACCATACCATAACGATATATAGATGCGCAAAGGACGATTTCGGACTGTATGAAAAAGGAGAAACAATGGACTTTTTAAGTGGTATTTTCCAACCTATCGTTGATTTAATGAGCACATTGGTAACTTATGCGTTCCAATTGACTCAAATGATAGGTTATCCAAGCTACGGTGTGGCTATTATCCTTTTAACAATCGTTATTAAAGCGATTTTGGCGCCACTTACTGTTAAACAAATCAAATCCATGAAGGCTATGCAAGAGTTGCAGCCTCGCATGAAAGAATTGCAAGATAAATACAAAAATGATCCTGCAAAACTGCAAGCGGAAATGGGTGCATTGTACAAAGAAATGGGTGTTAACCCATTAGCGGGCTGCTTGCCTCTATTGGTGCAAATGCCATTCTTGATCGCTATTTTCTATGCTTTACAAAGCTATCCATACGATCAAAACTATGTACAGTTCTTATGGCTTCCTAGCCTTGGCGAACCAGATCCAATGTACATCTTGCCAGTATTGAGTGCGGTGTCCACATGGATTATGTCCCGTCAAACTAGTAGCGGTGCAACTGGTGCTGCTGCGCAACAACAAAAGATTATGACAATCTTTATGCCTCTATTCATTGGTTACATTTCTCTTAACTTCCCTTCTGGCTTAGTTATTTACTGGATCGTATCCAATGTGTTCCAATTTGTACAACAACATTTCATTTACAAAGGCTTAGAAGCTAAATAATAGGAGGCACTATGGAATTTATCGATGTATCTGCTAAAACCATTGAAGATGCCATTGCTAAAGGTGTAGCTCAATTAGCCGCTGAAGGTCAAGAATTGGTAGAAACTAAAGTCTTAGAACAACCTTCTAGTGGATTTTTAGGCATTGGTCGTAAACCAGCAGTTGTTCGCTTATTCTTCACTGCTTTGGCTCAATCTGCTACTGCAAAAGAAGTAGCTAACGCAGAAGAACAATCTGTAGCTATTGCTTCCGAACCAGTGGCAACAAGCGAAACAGAAGTACAAGATACGGCAGCTGAAACTTCTGAAAATACTGTAGAAGAAAAACCTTCTAAAAAGGAACTTTCAAAAGAGGATCAACAAGAAATTGCTGAAAAAGGTAAACAATTCCTCGATGATATGTTTACTCAAATGGGCCTTAAAGTAGTTATCGAAAAAATGATGACGAAAGATAAAATTACATTCCAAGTACACGGCGAAGAGCTAGGTATTTTGATCGGCAAACATGGTCAAACATTGGATGCTATTCAATACTTAACAAATCTCGTGGCTCACAAGGATGTATCTGGCCATTGCCATATCGTTGTAGATGTGGAAAATTATCGTTCTCGCCGAGAAGAAACATTGGTGAATCTTGCGAAACGCTTGGCTTCTAAGGTTAAACGCAACCGTCAAAAGGTTTCCTTAGAACCGATGAATGCTTTTGAACGAAAAATCATTCATACTGCCCTTCAAGGGGACAAACACATTGTTACGAACAGCGAAGGGGACGAACCGTTCCGCCACGTTGTGATTTCGTACAAAAAATAAAATATAATGGTGCAGCTTTCAAGTAACTGGTATTCTCAGTTGCTTGAGGGCTGTTCCCTTTATTCTTTAGGTTATGGTGAAAGCTAACCTAAGTTAATCTTCGCGCGGGTAAGATTGGTTTAGTTTAACTTTCACAGGCGAAGAACATATAATAAATTATCGAAATACGGAGATTTTTATGTATATAGATGATACAATAGCGGCCATTGCGACGCCGCCCGGCATAGGCGGGGTTGGTATTATTCGTGTTAGCGGCAAGGATAGTTTTCCTATTGTAAATAGCCTGTTCAAGAGCGCTGGCACCGTTCCTTTGATGGACCGTCAAAATAGAACGATTCAATACGGGACCATTGTGGATCCAGCGACGAACAAGACCATCGACGAGGTTCTTGTATTATTGATGAAAGGTCCTCATTCCTACACGGCGGAAGATGTGGTAGAAATTCAGTGTCACGGCGGTATTGTGCCGGTTCGACAAATCTTGAAATTGCTCGTAAATCACGATGTGCGCATGGCTGATGCCGGTGAATTTACGAAGCGTGCCTTTATGAACGGACGTATCGACCTCACGCAAGCGGAGGCGATCATTGATATTATCGAAGCAAAAACGGAGGACTCCCTTTCCCTCGCTGTGGCTCAGCTAGATGGAACTGTTTCTTCATTTGTAAAAGATGTGCGTGAACAGCTCATCGCTATGATTGCTCATTTAGAGGTAACCATCGACTATCCTGAGGAGGATATCGAAGACGTAACGAGCCAAGAGGTTCGCGAACAGTTGCAGCCTATTTTGAAAGCTATGGATGAACTCTTGTCCACAGCAAACACAGGCCGTCTCATTCGCGACGGTATTACAACGGTTATTGTAGGCCGTCCAAATGCAGGTAAATCGAGCCTTATGAATGCTCTCTTGCGCGAAAATCGCGCTATCGTAACGGATATTCCTGGTACGACACGCGATAGTATTGAAGAATATATGACCGTAGAAGGCATTTCCTTGCGCCTCATCGATACAGCAGGTATTCGGGATACACAAGATACGGTGGAAGCCCTCGGTGTGGAACGTGCTCGCGATTATATTAACAAAGCAGACATCGTGCTCTGTGTTATTGACGGATCTACTCCGTTAAACTCTGAAGAAATCGAAATTTTGACCTCTGTCAGCGGTTTGAACACTATCGTACTCCTTAATAAGTCTGATGTGGCTCAAGTCGTTACAGACGAAAATATTAAGGAACACGGAACCTTCACGGCTATCGAACGAATCAGTGCTAAAGAAGGCGAAGGCTCTGCGGTTCTCTCCAAATGGGTGCAAGAACTCGTCTACGGCGGTCGTGTTAAACAAGACAATAGCGCCATGATCAGTAATGTGCGCCACATCAGCCTCATGGAACAAGCGAAGGCTCAAGTAGAACAAGCCCTCTCCTCTATCGACATGGGCATGCCTGTAGACTTTGTAGCCACCGACCTGCGTAGCGCTTGGGAACTACTAGGCGACATCACAGGAGACACCATCCGAGAATCCATGATCGACGAACTATTCAGTAGATTCTGTTTAGGTAAGTGATGATGACAATGAGTACTTCCAAAAAGCCTCCACTGTCCAGGTCTATCCCTTCGGGATAGGGCCAAAGTCGTTTTTTGAAAGCCCTCATTGCCACTCTATGGAGAATAGAGGGAACTCGGCCTACGGCCTCGTGATTTAAATAAATTAAGCTTTCAAATAAGTAATAATTATAAGGAATTCAATTGATATGTACACAGTAGATAATTATGATGTCATCGTCATCGGTGGTGGTCATGCTGGTTGTGAGGCGGCCCTCGCCGCTGCCCGCATGGGTCATCGCACGTTGATGGCGACCATCAGTTTAGATAATATTGCGCTTATGCCGTGCAACCCTGCCGTGGGTGGTCCTGGTAAAAGCCATCTTGTTTACGAAGTTGACGCATTAGGCGGTCAAATGGGTATTAATGCGGATGCTACAGCTATCCAAATGCGTATGCTCAATATGGGCAAAGGACCTGCCGTTCATTCTTTGCGTTGTCAATCCGACAAGATTAAATACCAACATTTGATGAAACAAACATTGGAGAATACAGATAATCTCAATGTTAAGCAAATCATGGTGACAGAGCTTAAGGTTGAGGATGGCAAGGTCACAGGTATCGTTACGGAGCTTGGTGAATTTTATGGCGCTAAGGCGGTAATTCTTTGTACAGGTACCTATTTGAAAGGTAAAATCCTCATCGGCGATATCGATTATGTGGGCGGTCCAAATGGCCAACGCGTAGCGGAACATTTCTCTCAATCCTTACTCGATAATGGTATTGAATTGATGCGCTTTAAGACGGGTACACCAGCACGTGTAGATAAACGTACTTTAAACCTCGAAAATATGGTAGTTCAAGAAGGCGATGCACATCATCACGCATTTTCCTTCATGGATGAATGGATTAATCGTAATGAAGATGTATGTTGGTTGACCTATACTAATAAAGAAACGCACGAAATCATTCATAGCAATATTCACCGAGCTCCTATGTATAGTGGCAAAATCGAAGGCGTAGGCCCTCGTTACTGTCCTTCCATCGAAGATAAAGTGGTGCGCTTTGCCGATAAAGAACGCCATCAATTATTCGTAGAACCAGAAGGCACGGGTACAAATGAAATGTATGTACAAGGTATGAGTACGTCTCTTCCAATGGATGTACAATATGCTTTCTTGCGTACCATCCCAGGTCTTGAGAATGTTGAAATTATGCGTCCTGCCTATGCTATCGAATACGATTGCTTGAATCCAACGCAATTGACACCAGCACTTCAAGTGAAACATATTGAAGGTCTCTACTCTGCGGGTCAAGCCAATGGTACATCTGGCTATGAAGAAGCGGCTGCTCAAGGCCTCATGGCTGGTATCAACGCAGCATTGTGGATTCAAGGGAAGGAACCGTTCATCCTTGCTCGCTCCGAAGCGTACATCGGTGTTCTTATCGATGATCTTGTAACAAAAGGTACAAATGAACCGTACCGCATGATGACAAGCCGCAGTGAATACCGCTTATTGCTTCGTCAAGATAATGCAGACATGCGTCTTACGGAAAAAGGCCGTGCAATCGGTCTTGTAAAAGACGATCGTTGGGCCAAATTTACAGCAAAGAAAGCTGCTATCGAAGAAGCAATGGATATGTTACGAAATACACCTGTCAATCCGTCTAAAGAAACACAAGTTTTGCTTGAAGGTTTAGGTACAGCACCTATTAGAACAGGTATTCACGCTTATGATTTAGTAAAACGTAATGAACTCTCTTACGCCAATGTAGCTGATGCATTTGGTTTGAAACGCTATACACCTGATGTAGAAGAGGCTGTCGATATTTCCATTACCTACGAAGGGTACATTAAAAAGCAAATGGACCAAGTCGATAAAGTTCGTAAACTAGAAGAAAAAATTCTTCCAAAAGAATGGGACTACACAGAAATTAAGGGCATTTCTCTTGAAGCTCAACAAAAGCTCAACAAGATCCGTCCTCACTCCATCGGCCAAGCAAGCCGTATCTCTGGTGTATCACCTGCGGACGTATCTGTTCTGTTGATCCAACTCGAACAATACAATAGAAGTAAATAAAAATAGCATGTAATAACATGCATTTTATATGAACTTTTTAAAAGATATTTCCTACAAATCTTATTGTCCTATACATATTAGACAATTCATTAGGAGTACTTATGAAAGAAAAATACGATGTGCCTATAGCACCTCTGTCTGAATTTGTTTCATATATGATGGAGCAAATGAGTCATTTTGGTTTGCCCTGTACGGAAGAGCAAGCAAAAGACTTTTACTTGTATTATGTGCATATGATTGAAACAAATAAATATCTCAATCTAACGGGTATTACGGATATGAAAGAGGTCGTGGTTAAGCACATGATTGACTCCCTCTCCTGTTATGATTCTGAAATTATCAAATCTGACATGACGATTATCGATGTTGGTACCGGTGCAGGTTTCCCTGGTATTCCATTGGCTATCTATGACCGTAGCCTCAAGGTTACCCTGTTTGATTCTTTGAAAAAGCGGCTTACCTTTTTGGAATCGGTTATAGATGAACTAAAACTGACGAACTGTACTACCTTACACGGACGTGCGGAGGATTTGAGTCATCAAGATTACCGTGAAAGCTTCGATATTGCTACGAGCCGTGCGGTGGCACGTTTGCCGATTCTTTTAGAATGGACTGTGCCATACGTAAAAGAAGGTGGATACATAGTTGCTTTAAAAGGAGCTATCTACGAAGAAGAAGTGAAAGAATCTAATAAAGCCCTTAGCACACTAAAAGCTACTATCGAAGAAGTAAGAACCATTACTCTGCCAACCTTAGATGATAAACGAGCAATCATATATATAAAGAAAACGGGAAAAACACCAAAACAATTCCCACGGAAACCAAAAGAAATCAAAGATAAACCATTAGTATGATTTTTACTAGTACATACTGTGTGAAACTTAATAAAACTAGCAATACAATACAAAACAAGTACAAAAAGAGGATGCAAATTTTATATTTGCATCCTCTTTCCTTTTCATTAGGAATGACTTAGCTCGTTTTCTATCCCCCTCCCCACTACCTATTAAATGATATTGTTTACAACAACATTTTAAGGAGGAGTTATTTTGATATAGGATAAATTAGTTTAAATGAAAATAGAATACCTTTCCCTAAGGACGACTTAGCTCGCTTTGGAGTCCGTGGGAAAGGTATTCTATGCAAACATTAAAATGACTTATACGTGGTCAATAATATGTAACGTTGTATCGATATCATTTAAAGGCATAATATGTACGCCTGCTGCAATTTTCTTGATTTGTTCAAGTGTTTCGATAGCGATTTCTGTACCGGCCTCTTTACCACCTTTTTCCATGCGGTCCAATATTTCTTGAGTAAGGTTGATTCCAGGCACTTTTTCGTGGAGGTATGTGGCCATTTTAAAGCTTTTAAGTGGAATCAAACCGAGCATGATAGGTACATCGAATTCAGACATTTTATCAATGTAGCGTTTTGCCTGTTCTAAATCGTAAATTGGTTGTGTTTGTACAAAGTGAGCGCCATTTTGAATTTTAGCAGCCAATTTTTGGCGTTCAATCTCTAAATCTGGAGCACCAGGATTACCAGTTGCACCGATGTAGAAGTTTGTAGGTGAGTCTAGGTCATTACCTGCAAGGTCTTTGCCTGCATTTAATGTCTTAGCGATGTTAAGTAGTCCCATACAGTCGACTTCAAATACGGATTGTGCAAATGGATGGTCCCCGTTATCTGGTTTGTCACCAGTGAGGGTTAAAATATTATGCACACCCAACGCTGCTGCACCGAGTAATTCAGATTGCAAACCGATAATATTGCGGTCGCGGCATGTAAGGTGGAAAATGGTTTCAATTTCTTTGTTATGCTGTAACAAATAAGAAAGAGAAATTGGGCTCATGCGCATTTTGGACATAGGGCTATCAGCGATGTTGATAGCATCCACCTTCCCTTTTAAACGGGCTGCTTGTTCGAAGGTCTTTTCTGCAGAACTGCTTTTAGGAGGATCCAATTCAACAGTAATGGTGAACTGCCCTTGTTGATGTTTTTCTCGTAATGTCATCATGTACCTCGTTACTATACGTTATTTTTCTAGTGTTTCAAAGAAGTCATTGGCGTGGTTAACAGCAGCGATGCCGTCCTTAGCGTAGATATCTGCGCCCGCTTGGTCTGCGTAATCTTGAGATACTACGGCGCCGCCAACCATGACCTTAGTTTTAAGGCCTGCTGCACGGATAGCAGCGATGGTATTGTCTATTTGTGGCATTGTAGTCGTCATCAAGGAACAAATACCTACTAGAGCGGCTTTGTTATCTTTAATGGCTTGTACGATAACTTCTGGGTCAACGTCCTTACCAAGGTCGATGATTTTGTAGCCATTGTTTTCAAGTAATGCCGCTACGATATTTTTACCTAAATCGTGAATGTCGCCTTTAACTGTAGCCACGACAACGGTGCCTTTATCTAAACTTTCACTAGCAGGAATAATTTCTTTAATGGTGTTGAAAGCAGCTTGCATTGTTTCAGCAGCAAGCATTACTTGTGGTAAGAATAACTTACCAGAACCAAACTTATCCCCTACTACGTTCATCGCTTCCGATAAGCCTTTTTTCGTAAGATCTAATGGATCGATACCATCTGCTAAGGCTTTTTTTACAAGATCAATGATAGCTTCTTTTTCGCCTTGTTCTACACATGCGCGAATATTGGCTAAAGGATCATTACTATCGAAGGACTTTTTATCTGGCCCTTTAGGAGCAGAGTTACCAGGAGCGGTAGTTTCGTCTTCATAGCCGTATTCTTTAATAAATTCAGCAGAACCTGGGTCCCAGCCTAGTAAGGTAGTACTAGATACAAATGCTTTTTTGGCTGGATAATTGAGTGGATTCATAATCGGTGTTGTTAAGCCACATGCAAGGGCCATTGTTAAGAATTGACCGTTCAAGTATGGACGTTGTGGCATACCGAAGGAAATATTGGACAAGCCCATTACTGTTGGGAAGCCAAACTTCTCTTTATATAACTGTAATGTACGCAATGTTTGACGTGCACTATCCTCACCGCTAGCAAGTGTTAACACTAATGGGTCGAGTAATAAGTCGTGCGGTTGAAGACCATAGCCGTAAGCGCGATTTACGATGCTTTCAGCTAACGCAACGCGGTCCTCTGCTTTTTCAGGAAGGTCACCACTAGATAATGGTAAGCAAAGTAATGCTGCACCGTAACGTTTTGCTAAAGGCATAACATGAGTGATAGACTCCTCCTCCCCATTTACGGAGTTAATAAGCGCACGGCCTGGGTAGTTTTTAAGAGCTACCTCCATAGCTGCTGGGTCCAATGTATCGATAGACAATGGAGTTTCAACGAGCATGGATAATTCAAAGATTGCTCGTTCCATCAATGGAGTTTGATCCATGCCAGCTACGCCCATGTTTACGTCGAGGATGTCTGCCCCCGCCTCTACTTGATCTAAGGCATCGCGCTTTACACGAATGAAAGAGCCGTCGCGCAATTCTTGAGCGAGAACTTTACGACCTGTTGGGTTAATACGTTCACCAATGATAAGCGGTTTTGTATTGTGCCCTAATTCTAACAATCTAGTACGGCTTGTAATAATTGTTTTAGGTTCGATATGAGCACGCTCTTTAGGTGTATGTGCTTTTACAGCATTGGAAATAGATTGGATATGAGCTGGTGTCGTACCGCAGCAACCACCAACATAACTAGCGCCTGCATCAACGATATCGAGCATCAATGGTCCCATTTCTTCTGCTGTAAGTGGGAATACAGTTTGTTTATTAATCAGTTGTGGCATACCGGCATTTGGTTGACAGCTGATTGGTAAGTTTGTAACGCTGGCAATCTCTTCGATTAGCGGTGTGATTTGCTCAGGTCCAAGAGAACAGTTAATACCGATGATATCAGCACCCATAGCTTCAACAATTGAAGTTGCTACAGCTGGCGGTGTACCAGTAATAGTACGACCATCTTCACTGAAAGAAAATTGGCAAATGATTTGTACATCTTCTTTCGTTTTGCCTGCTGCTTCGCGAGCATCTAAAGATGCTAATAAAGCGGCACGCATTTCTTGTACGTCAATAATAGTTTCAATGATGATGAAATCAACACCAGCTTCGATTAAAGCCTCGGCTTGCTCGCGGTATGTGTCGTAAATAGCATCAAAGCTCATATTGCCTAAAGGTTGTAAGAAACGACCTGTAGGACCCATAGAGCCAGCTACACGAGCAGATGGTTTAACCTCTGCAATAGCCTCTTTTGCAACTTTTACAGCAGCAATATTAATTTCTCTTACACGATCTTGTAAGTCATAATCTTCTAGTTTAAGCCCACAAGCGCCGAACGTATTTGTTGTAATTACATCACTGCCATGTTGTAAGTATTGAGCGTGAATATTCTTTACTACTTCTGGTCTTTCTACGTTAAACAGCTCTGGACAATAGCCCTCTTCTAAGCCTGCAGCTTGCAGCATTGTGCCCATAGCACCGTCAAATATATACATAAACATCTTCCTTTAACATCCTAAAATTAAAATGTTTCACGTGAAACATCACTCTGTTGGCTGACCTTTCATAGCGATGCCAGAAATATCGGCAGTAGTTTTACTACTATCCTCTTCTCCCCTATCTTGGTCGCTAACTGTTGCTTTTTCTGGTAATTTACGAGAAGCACAGTCTTGTTGTGAACAAGATGTACAGCCTCGTTTTGTTTTAATATCTTCATTTGCAGGCATTAAACCAATAATAGCTGTTACAGATTTACGTGGGAACAATAAATAGTTCTCTGTAACTTGTAAGCCGATTAGCTCGGTTTTAATAATGTTAGCTAATTCAGGTTGAATCTCTAGTGGCCAATTGCCATAACCAGGACTAAAACGCCAGGTTGGCTTATAGCCTTGTTTTTTAGCAATTGTATTGATTACTTCGTTTACCTGATCAGCTACCTGTTCTACAGCAGTTGTCGCCGCTGCATCAAGTAATAAACCTACCGTATAGTTACCTTGTTTAAATAACTGTTCACTACGAATTTCTACATCTTCTCCAACTGTTACGCCTAATACGTATACTTTAGTAGATTTTTCTAGATGCTTTTCGATGATAGACCCTTCAATTTTAAGTGGTGGATTGCTTAAAATTGTTTTTGTTTCTGCATCGTAATCATATTCTTGATATACACCCCTAGGTGTAGCCAATAATTGGATTTCCTTACATGCTTCGTCAACATAGTTTTGT
>ERZ773077.2425-NODE-2425-length-12018-cov-4.326423_pt1 | contig 12018 bp, 9 predicted proteins | sample MGYA00580612_ERZ773077 | MGnify/ENA primary metagenome ERZ773077 (study PRJEB29015, sample SAMEA2737971) | human oral metagenome | biome: human oral; feature: human-associated habitat; material: dental | place: China | collected 2021 ...
GAGTGCACTTTTTCTAATTGTTCTGCTCCTTTGTAGATAGGCACAATCACCACTTGTATAGGAGCTAATTTAGGAGGCAACACTAATCCGTTGTCATCGCTGTGGGTCATAATGAGTGCTCCCATCAAGCGGGTAGAGACGCCCCAAGAGCTCGCCCATACGTACTCTTGTTTACCTTCTTTGCTGACATATTTCACGTCAAAGGCTTTGGCAAAATTTTGACCTAAGAGGTGTGAGGTTCCTGCTTGTAGTGCTTTTCCATCTTGCATAAGGGCTTCTATACAGTAGGTATCATCAGCCCCTGCAAAGCGTTCGCTTTCACTTTTTACACCCTTTATTACAGGCACAGCCATAAAGTTCTCTACAAAGTCAGCATATACGTTCATCATCTTTTGAGCTTCTTCTATGGCTTCCTCTTTTGTAGCGTGGGCGGTATGTCCCTCCTGCCATAAAAACTCAGCAGTGCGCAAAAACAAGCGGGTGCGCATCTCCCAGCGCACTACATTCGCCCATTGGTTGATGAGTATAGGCAAATCACGGTAAGACTGTATCCAGTTTTTGTAGGTGTTCCAAATAATCGCCTCTGAGGTAGGACGAACTATCAGCTCTTCTTCGAGTTTTGCTTCGGGGTCTACCATTAGTTTACCCTTTTCATTAGGGTCGGCTTTAAGACGATAGTGGGTTACTACGGCACATTCTTTAGCAAAGCCTTCGGCATTTTTCTCTTCTGCTTCAAAATAACTTTTGGGTACAAATAGTGGAAAATAAGCGTTGGTGTGACCGGTCTCTTTAAACATACGGTCGAGCTCTGCTTGCATTTTTTCCCAAATAGCATAGCCGTAAGGTTTGATTACCATACAGCCACGCACGCCTGAACTTTCGGCTAAATCGGCTTTTACAACCAATTCGTTATACCATTTAGAATAGTCTTCACTACGTGATGTTAAATTCTTGCTCATATATTTTTTAAACTCTTTTTATAGGTTTTTTGGCTTTTCTCCTTACCACTTTGGTAGGATTTTCAGTACCATTTTTAGGGTGTTTTTGTTTGTAGTAGTGTAGACAGCTTTCAATGTAGAAATCTCCTTGATTCCTGATAAGCCCTGCTACATTATCGTTAAACCATATCTCAGCTAAGTTAGCTTTTAGATATTTTGATATATCATTGCTGTTTCGTTTGAAATCTATGTTGATTTTACGCTCTTTTAAAAACTTTGAAAAGGCGCTGAGCATTTCTTTGGGCACTTTGTATCCCCCTATGAAATAAGACTTTTGAGGCTTATGGTTCTGAGAAGGGTGACTATCTAAATATTCAAACAAAAAGAAGTTCGTAAGTCCTGAGTTTAGCACTTCATTTACCATATAGGTTTCCGGTTTCATATCTACTGGTACATATACATCAGGGTAGATACCACCACCACCATACACTACTTTTCCCTTAGGAGTTGTAAACTTTAAAGAATCGGGGACTGTAGCATTATCTATTTGAAAGCTTCTGCGCTGGTGACGCAAGTTGTAGGGCTTTTGTATAGAGCGTCCTGTTGGAGTGTAGTAGCGAGCGGTAGTAAGGCGTACTGCCGAACCGTCAGGTAGAGGCATTTCGCTTTGTACTAATCCCTTGCCGAAAGTTCTACGTCCTACTATCACACCTCTATCGTTATCCTGTAAAGCCCCTGCTACAATTTCGCTAGCTGAAGCGCTATTTTCATTGACAAGTACAAATATAGGTTTATTTTCGAATAACCCACCAGCAGTAGAATAGGTTTCTTCTATTTCTTTGCGATTATTTTTGGTAAATACAATCATCTTATCCTTTGCTAAGAACTCATCGGCTATCTGAATTCCAACATTGAGAAAGCCACCAGAATTATTACGCAAATCTAGAATTAAACTGTTAATACCTTCTTTTTCCAAAGCTTTAAGTGCTGAGTCAAATTCATCATTAGTAGTTTCGGCAAACCTATTCATACGTATATAGCCTAAAGTATCATTTACTTTGTAAAAACAATCAATGCTTTTAATAGGAATAAACTTTCGCTCAATACCTATTTTAAAAAGACTATCTTTACTTTTTCGGTAAATAGTTAAATCTACTTTTGACCCCATTTCTCCTTTGAGAATATTTTTGATTTTATCAGTATTTAAGTGTTTTTTAAACAAGGTATCTTTCCCTGCTATTAAAATACGATCACCAAAGCGAATGCCTTTGTGCATAGCATCACTTCCCTCAATAGGTTTGATTACGGCAATGGTATCTTTGTACATATAAAAGCTAATACCCACACCTACGAACTTACCACTCATCGTTTCGGCTACCTCTTGGATATCACTTTTAGAGATATAAGTGGAGTGAGGATCTAACTTGCGCAAAATACTGTTTATTGTGAGGTCTACAATACTATCGGTATTTACTTTATCTACATAGTCCTCTTCTATATAATCGATAAGTCTGTTTAATTTCACTTTATAAGGATTCTCTTGCACCGTATCTATATCAGTAATAGGCATAGGTACAGGTGGAGGAGGCTTGGGAATGTAGAAATTCGCAAGCTGTCTTCCTAAAACAAGCCCTAATGCTAAACTTAAGCCTATAAATATGGGGAGTATGTAGTGTTTGTTTTTCATCAAATAATTTTATTTACCAAAGGCAGTAATCCCCTGTTTTATCCATTTGTAAAACTCATCGGGGTCATCGGTATCAAGGGTATATCCTATTGGGTCTACTAAGTTCTCTCCTTGGAGATTCATCAGCACGTAAAAGGGCTGTGTATTAGCTTTGTAATGGAGGGTTTGGAACTCACTCCATTTTTGTCCAATGGTTTTTATCATCTTGCCTTCTCTAATTTGTGAAGGTCTCACTTCGCTTTCGGGTAGTGGACGTTTATCGTCTACGTACAACGAAATTAATACCACCTCATTTCTAAGAGCATCGAGCACTTGGGGGTTAGGCCATACGTTTTGTTCCATTTTCCGGCAGTTTACACAAGACCAGCCAGTAAAGTCTAACAATATGGGTTTGTTCACTTGTTTGGCATAAGCTAATCCTTTTTCATAATCATCAAAAGCAACGATATTGTGAGGTTTGAACAAGTGCGCTCCTTCAGGAAGAGCACCTTCATCTACACTGGCACTACCTCCGTCAGCGGTATAGCCTACACCGTAAGGCGATTCGCTATAATGTTGCGGAGGAGGAAAAGCATTGATAAGGTTGAGAGGTGCCCCCCATAACCCCGGAATCATATAAACCGTAAAACTAAGAGTTAATAAGCCTAATAGCAGGCGACCTACTGAAATACGGTCGGTGGCATCGTCGTGAGGCAAACGTATTTTTCCAAAAAGGTAGAGCGATAAGGCACCAAAAACTGCAATCCAAATAGCGATAAATACTTCTCGTTCTATCCAGTGGTATTGCAATACCAAATCAGCATTAGAAAGGAATTTGAATGCTAATGCCAATTCTAAAAATCCCAATACCACTTTCACGGTGTTCATCCAACCACCTGATTTAGGCAAGGAGTGCAACCAACCAGGGAAGGCTGCGAACAAGGCAAAAGGCAAGGCTATCGCCAATGAGAAGCCGAACATACCAATAATAGGAGCGATCCCCCCTTCGGAGGCAGCTTGTACTAACAAAGTACCTACAATAGGACCTGTACACGAGAATGATACGATAGCTAACGCCAACGCCATAAAGAAGATGCCTATAAAACCACTGCGATCGGCTTGAGCATCTACTTTGGTACTCCACGAACTAGGCAAAGTAATTTCGAACGCTCCTAAGAATGAAATAGCGAACACTACCAAAATCAAGAAAAAGATGAGGTTGAACCAGAAGTTGCTTGCCAAAGCATTCAAGGCATCTGCACCAAAGATAGCAGTAATAGCTGAGCCCAACAATACGTAAATCACAATGATAGAAGTGCCATAGATCACAGCATTCTTCACACCTTTAGCTTTAGTTTTGCTCTGTTTGGTAAAATAACTCACCGTCATAGGAATCATTGGGAATACACAAGGAGTGAGCAAGGCTGCAAAACCTGAAAGGAAAGATATAAAGAATATCGTCCATAGACCTTGGTGTGAAATAGAAGTATGAACAGGAGCTTTTGCTGTTGTAGTTTGACTTACACTAGTTGTAGGGACTGGATTATTTCCGTCGGTATTATTACTAAAAGTAAACTGAGGAGTTACCACTTTGCTTGCAACGGGAGCTCCCGAAAGGAAAAACTCTAAATCTACTGTGTCAGGAGGCAAACAGTTGCTATCGTCACAGCTCATAAACTCTACCGTTGCTTTTATAGAAGCTATAGGTTTTACTATTTTGATGCGTTGTTTGAACACAGCTTGATTGTGAAAATAAGCAATTTCCATATCAAAAACCTTGTCGTGTTTTTGTATAGGTTTACTTTCTTCGGTTTTACCTATAAGCTCGAAGTTTGCGCTTTTTTCAAAAGTAAAGGTAGTAGGGATAGGCCCTTTAGGCGGAATGTTTTGTGCGTAGAGTTTCCAGCCTGCCTCTATAGTAGCCGTACTTACTAAATTGTATTCAGAATCATTGATTTTCTCAACCGCTGTTTTCCATTTTACAGGGTTGTGTATTTGAGCATTTGCTATTGCTACAAGTACTACGAATATCAGTGTTATTATTTTCTTCATTCGTTATTGAGTTTATGAGTGATAAATTTTAGGGTGCAAAATTACAACAAAATAATGATATGTACAATTTTTAATGATTAGAGAAACCACTAATCATTAATAAGTCTTGCCATATAGAAACCATCATATCCCGATTGATGGGCAAAAATCGCTTCCTCAGCTTCTAATCGAAAATCTTTTCCTGCTTCCGAAGCTAAAAACGTCTGTACTTGTTGATGATTCTCAGAAGGTAATATGGAACAAGTAGCGTATACAAGTTTGCCTCCTTTTTTGAGTAATTTACTGTACTGTTGTAAAATTTTTTGTTGGGTAGCACGTATCTCATCTAAAAACTCAGGGCGTAATTTCCATTTTGCATCGGGGTTGCGACGCAATACGCCGAGTCCGCTACAAGGGGCATCAATGAGTACGCGGTCGAATGTGCTGTGCATACGTTTGAGCTGTTTGGGCTCTATGAGTTTAGTTTCTATGTTAAAAACCCCGTTACGGCGCGCCCTGCGTTTGAGCTCTTGCAATTTCTGTTCGTAGATATCCATCGCTATAATCTGACCTTTGTTTTGCATTAGGGTAGCGAGGTGTAAGGTCTTACCTCCTGCTCCTGCACAAGTGTCAATCACACGTTTCACCTTGTCGTCTATCTGCATAAAAGGAGCTACTTTTTGAGAGGAAGCATCTTGTACCTCAAACAGTCCATCGGAAAAGGCTTGGGTTTTAAAGATATTGATACGTTCTACTAACTGCAAAGCATTGGGGTAATCGCGCAAAGGATAAGTTTCTACTCCTTCTTGTCGCAAAAACTGTTGCAAGTGTTCCCAAGAAGTTTTAAGGGTATTCACGCGCAATACTACGGGGGCTAAACTGTTAAGAGCGTGCAATTCATCTGTCCACAACGCTTCTCCTAATTCTTGTGCGCCCAAAGTATCTAACCAGTCGGGTACTGATTCACGTAGTTTTCTCACCTTAGAGAGTTCGTTGAACTTGCCTTTGATACGACGTGCAGGAGTATCTTCAAAGTAATTTCCCCAATCGGGCAAAGCTATACTTTTGAGAGTTGCCCACACGGCAAACATACGGCGTAGGTTGTGCACTGTAAAGGGTTCGTACACTTCGGCAATCTCGGCATAAAGCCGTTTCCAACGCACAATGTCGTAAATAGTTTCGGCAATAAAAGCCCTATCGCGGGCGCCCCAACGCTTGTCTTTTTTCAGTTGTTTTTCTACTACCTTATCGGCGTATTGCCCTTCGTTGAAAATAAAGGTAAGTCCCTCTATCACGGCATCTACTAAGTTTCTGTGTAATTTCATTATACTAAAAATAAGACGGCGCATAGCACCGTCTCTTTTATTTTTTACTCACGTATCTATCTTCAAGCATTCGCTCGCTTTACCTTTTACCTAAAATAATTGTGCAGTAAAGGTAAACAAGAAGTTACCATAAGTTGATTTTATTTGAGCATTATCGGTAAGTATTGTTTCGTACATTTGGTATAGGTTTGTTTGTTTAGCAATGTCATAAGACGCATCTAAGCGGATACCTCCTAAAGTAACCCCTGCTCCAAACGAATAACCTGTAAGGTCACCTACGGTGGCAGTTGCTTTGCGATACGGACTTTGTTCGTAGCGATAACCTCCACGAAGGCTTATATAGTTAGTACTTGCTGGTTCATTCTTAAACATTTTGAAAGGAATACGGAATTCACCTCCTACGCGTAAGGTAGAAGTATCACCCAAATCATTTTGGATAATATTATTCTCACCTTCCATATTACTACTTCTAAACTTTAGATTGTTATAAGCTCTATAAGTATAATCTACACTTAGTATGGCTCTTTTCTTGATAATATAAGCTAAACTACCTGTCCACGCACTTGGAGTACGGAATTTATATTCACGTTCATACCAAATTTCATCTCCATAACGATTGATAAGCTCAACGTCTGAATCAAAAGTTCTAGTAGCAACACCTACAGTACCATACAACACTTGTCTGTACTCTTCTTTCATTCTATACCACGTAGGCGATTGATAGCTCATACCTAAACGCAAGTCATCTGTTATTTTTATAATAGCTCCTAACTGCAAAGAAAAACCATCTCCTGTGGTATTGATATATTGCTTATGGTTAGCATATCGCAAAAAAGGATTAGTGCCTTGAAAATTATCATCTTTTGCACTATAAAGAGCTTTTTCATTGATGTTATGAACATTCAAGTTTAATCCTAAGCCTATAAAGTCTCCCAACTGTGAAGCAAAATTAAAGTTATATTTATTCACATAACCTGAACGATCTATCCTATAAGTTTGTAACCGTTCTCTATTATCTCCACTAGGATTATAAGCAATGTTAGTCGTAGAAGTAGCAGTAGGAGTGATAAGTTGAGCCATCATTCCTAAATAAGCCATTTGTGCAGCATACCCTTCTGTTTTTCCTAATTTAGCATAAAATTCGCCCACATCTCGTTGGTTACCTTCTGTCCCTGTTATACGATCAGGACCTCCTGAAAAAGTGCCATAACTAAACGGATTTCCGTTATTACCTTTTGTAGCATAGTACAAAAAATAATTATCTAATCCTTTGTTATTGTAAGCAGAATATGAAAACTTATCATTATCAAATGTTTTTGCTAATTGATAATTAAATCCAAAACTCACTTTCTTAAAAGTAGCAGAAGCATCTGGTAAGAGAAACACAACTCCAAACTGATTCAGATTGAAGTCATTATTAGTCATTTTAGTATTTCTATTTAAAAAAGTAATCTCTCTTTTCTGATTGTTGTTATTTAAAGAAAATGAGATTTCAGAACTGCTAAATATAGAACTCGCCGCAGGATTGACATTGATAGCAGAAGGGTCGCCTCCCAAGGCTCCGAAAGCTCCACTCATCGCTTTAAAACGAGCTGTTCCTGTAAGCTCTTCTGTTGAGTAACGCAAGGCATCAGTATAATTCTGTGCTTGTACATTAGCTACAAAAAGAAAAGCTCCTAAAAGTAATATATGATTGATTTTTTTCATTTGTTAATATTTTTAATCACGATTAGAACTTCTGTATCCTCCTCCACTATTAGAGGAACTGCTACTGTTGTAGTTTCCTCCTGAATTACTATTGCTATAGTTAGAACTTCTGCCTGAATAGTTAGAATTGTTAGACTCATAAGCTCTTCTTAATTCATAGCCTGAAGGAGCTCTATTATAATCATTGTTACGCCCTTGATTTTGGTAATTAGGACGACTTGCGTCATTGCTATAATTATTACCTTGTGTTTGAGAACGATTGTAAGAGCCCCTATTGTAATCACTATAACGATTAGGGTCTCCTCTTCGTCCGTCGTCTCTTATGATAGCTCTTCCTCTGCTTCCGCCATAGTAATCTCTACCATATGAACGATTGGGCTCATAATAGTAATCTCTTGGGCGGTAATAGTCGTAATAATAGCCATAGTATGGGTATCCGTAATATCCATAATAATAAGGATAACCATAGTAACCGTAGTAAGGATAGTAGCCTCCGTAGTAACTACCCCAATAAGGGTCGTAGTAATTACCCCAGCCCCAACCTAAGGAAAAGCTCCAGCCAGAGCTATAAGGGCGATAGTAAGGGTAGTCGTAATAGCTATAATAAGGATACCAAGCTCCGTAGCCCCAATAGTTATTCCAGCCGTAATAAGGATTTACCCAACCGTTATTATATACATTTACATTCACTCGTGAAGGGTTACTACCCCAACCTCCGTAAGAGGAGTTGCCTGTATAGGCATTGGAGCGATAGTTATTCACATCAGTAAAATGTGTAAAACTACTGTCAGTTTGTTGATATTGTTGTGCTTTCTCACTGAAAAAATCCTTATATTTATTAGGGGTATAACGGTTTTCAGGAGGATAGTCATAACGTTCAGGATAGCTTTCTCTCTCCACATATCTTACCCTTTCGGGTACAGGGTCGTTATAGATACCATCGGCATAGTAATAACCTACGCACGAGGTAAGTGCTAATGAGGCTACCAGACCTAAGGAGAGGTATCTCATCGTTTTTCTGAGGTTAAAATTCTTTTTCATCGTCAATCGTTTTTAGTTAATAGTGTGTAATTAATAATGGTTTGTGGTCAATGGTTAGTGCTTAATGAATGTAAATCAATTTCTGTGCCAAAATCTATCTACTTCTTACTCTTCACTTTTTACTTCTTTTAGTTGGGTACCCCAAAAGAGAACCTTTTCGCCAAAAGTTTCAGCAGACTGTTGTAGGAGTTTAGGAATAGTGTGCTCAATGAAATGCAATAATTGGGCGGGTGAAGTAGTTTCGTGATGAATGGCATAGTGTTTTTCAGGTACGTTTAATACTTTAAACACTCGTACTCTCTCTATGGTTTTATTAGTGTTTATAGTAGATAAATAAACGTTTTGTAGCCATTCTTGCCACTGGGGGAATACCTCATCGCTTATCACCACTGTTAAATTATATACATACATTACCCATTTATTTTTTGCAAAGATAATAAATAATTCATAACTTTGCAACCAATTTATAAATAAATTAAAAACGTATGGCAAGTATTCGCAATTTAAAAAAGGACATCAACTACGTGTTGGGTGATATTATCGATGCAGTGTATTTCACAGGAAAGATGCAAACAGAAGGAGGTAAAGCTCTTGTAACCGAAATTCTCAACGATTTTGATACACTTATCGATAAAGTAGCCGATAAAACAGTGGAAAACAGAGGTGCTCACCTCAAACAAGTGAGAAGAGACTTTGAACAAAAAGCAGGAGCTCTTATTGAGAAACTCAACGCATTACCGTAAGTTAGAAATACAGCTTAAACACTGAAAAAGTTTATTTGTAAGAGTATTGCAAAATACCCTTATGAGGTTGCTTGTGTCTGTTTTTGAGAAAGAGATACAGAAGATAAGTTTGGCAAAAAGTATGCAATAAGTCCCATCAAAGGCAAGAAAGAACATAGTTTATAAACGAAGTCAATATTGGTTATGTCTATCAATTTGCCTAATACTGCAGAAGCCAATCCACCCATACCAAAAGCAAAACCGTAGAAAAAGCCTGAAATCATTCCTATTTTCTGGGGCAAAAGCTCTTGTGAATAGACTAAAATAGAGGCAAAAGCCGATGAGATGATAAACCCTATCAGCACGATGAGTACTGCCGTAGTGGAAGCATCGGCGTAAGGCAACCAAAGCGCAAAGGGGGCAGCCCCTAAGATTGAAAACCAAATAATAAATTTTCTTCCTACTTTATCACCTAAAAAACCTCCAATAAGTGAGCCCGCAGCTACCGCTCCTAAAAAGTAAAATAGGTATACTTGTGCCTCAGCATTACTAAATCCGAATTTTTTAATAGTATAAAACTGAAAGTAATTGTTGATAGCTGCTGTATAGAAGTTCTTGGAGAATACTAGCAACATCAATATAATCATAGAGTTGCGTATTTGTGCACGGGTAAGATTAGGCAACAATACAGGTTTTTTAGCTTTCTTTTTGAGCAATTTAAGTAGAATGCTACGCCATTTGCCTATGAGGAGCAGTATGAGCATTGCAAAGATAGAGAACCCTGCAAACCATACCAAATTACCTTGATGACTTTCTTCTATAACTCGTCCGTCGATTACTTTTTTGCTGAACAATAGTAATATCACCAATAGAGGAGCTAAGGCTGTCCCAAAGTTACCACCCAACTGGAAGATAGCTTGTGCGAACGAGCGTCTGCCTCCTGAGGCTAAAAACGCTACTCTGGATGATTCGGGGTGGAATACCGATGAACCTACCCCTATGAATACCACCGAGCACAGTATAGCTGTATAGCTACTCGCGAACGATAAACTTACGATTCCCGTAGTGGTAAAAGCCATTCCTAATACTTGTGAGTAGGGCTTAGGGTGCTTATCGGTATAATTGCCTACTAAGGGTTGCAATATAGAGGCTGATAGTTGGTAACAGAGTGTAATAACCCCTACTTGCGTCATTGTGAGAGCATATTTGCTTTGCAGAGCAGGATAAATAGACGGAATGACCCCTTGAATGAGGTCATTGAGTCCGTGTGCTAAGGCGATAAGCAGTAAAATGCGATATTGTGGTTTGTTTTCTTGATACATTTTAAGCGTAGAACAACTGTGTGAGTACCGAGTTAGAAAGGATAATCACTATACTTGTCCATACAAACGAAACGGTACTTGCTTTCCCAACGTCCAGTGCACCCCCTTTCATATAATAGCCGTGATAGGACGGGATAGTAGCCAAGAAGAAGGCAAATACTACCGTTTTGGTGAAAGCGTATATCATACTGTAAGGTTTGAAGTCGTATTGTACTCCTTGCACAAATTCGGCAGAGGTGGTATAACCACTCATCACCGCTGAAGCCCAGCCTCCTAATACTCCTAAGTACATACCTAAGGCGATGAGAAAAGGCATTAACATTAGGGCTACTATTTTCGGGAATACTAAATAATTGACTGAGTTTACTCCCATAATATCAAGAGCGTCAATCTGTTCGGTTACGCGCATCGTACCTATACTGGAAGTGATAAACGACCCTATTTTTCCTGCCAAGATGATAGCTGTAAAGGTGGGGGCAAACTCCAATACAATAGATTGGCGGGTGGCGAAACCTATGAGATATTTAGGAATAAAAGGGTTATCGATATTTAGGGCTGTTTGTACTGCTACTACCCCTCCCACAAAGAAAGAGATAAAAGTCACGATGCCTATCGACCCAAATATCAAATCGTCTATCTCACGCAAGATAAGGTCTTTCATTATCGACCAGCGGGTACGTTTGCGAAAGACATCATAAAGCATTATAAAATAGCCTCCTACGGCTGCAATGTGTTTCATATGTTGTTTAAAAAGCGTTTATTAGTGTTTAAAATGTCGTATTCCTGTGAATACCATTCCCATTTGGTGTGCATCGCAATAATCGATGCTGGCTTGGTCTTTGATAGAACCCCCAGGTTGTATCACCGAACGAATACCTTCGTCGTGAGCGATTTCCACACAATCGGGGAAGGGGAAGAAGGCATCGCTTGCCATTACGGCATCGTTGAGGTCAAACTGAAATTCTTTAGCCTTTTCAATAGCTTGTTTAAGAGCATCTACACGACTGGTTTGTCCTGTACCACTTGCAATGAGCTGTTTATTCTTCGCCAATACAATGGTATTCGATTTGGTATTCTTACATATTTTAGAAGCAAAGAAGAGGTCTTCGAGCACTTCAGCTGAGGGTTTTACAGCGGTTACGTATTGTACATCTTCTATGCTATCGGTTTTGAGGTCTTTTTCTTGTACCAAATAGCCGTTGAGACACGAGCGCACACTTGTTGTAGGCATTTTGGCTTTCTTCTGTACTAAAATAATACGGTTTT
>ERZ773077.2436-NODE-2436-length-11968-cov-5.755561_pt1 | contig 11968 bp, 19 predicted proteins | sample MGYA00580612_ERZ773077 | MGnify/ENA primary metagenome ERZ773077 (study PRJEB29015, sample SAMEA2737971) | human oral metagenome | biome: human oral; feature: human-associated habitat; material: dental | place: China | collected 2021 ...
TTGACTATCTTTGACTATACTATCATTTAACACTCTATAAGTCAAATTTTTAAGGCTCAACCATTGGAAATACTGACTTTTTTAAAAAACACTTTGGCATTAATTCGCCTTAGTTTTTCTTGAAAGTTCCTAAAAAAGTCCACAAAAAAAGCCCTAAAAAGGGCGTAATATTGACGAGTTCAGCAGGCAAGAAACTAGCACGGTCAAACGTGCTTTTTTTATTACCTGCTAATATTATAGCATATCCTCTCAAACTTATATATAACCCGAATCCCGCAAAAGAAAAAGATAAAAGCATAGAGGATAGGGCGAAAGCCTCTCGCACTTTTATTTTATCAAATAGCAATATGAGAAGCAAGGATAAAAAGCCCTCAGAAATAAATCTAAGGACTTAAATAACGATGTGTTGGTTTGCTCACTTAATTAGTCTACTTAATACTATTCAATTATAGTTTACTTTGAAATGTTCTTAATCCTTTCTGTAAATTTTTGAATCGCATTCAGTTCTGCAGGTCTTAAATGAGGGTACGCCTTAGTCCTCCCCCCATTTCGTTTAATATGTCCAAATTCAAGTAAATGAGTAAGAGAGCCGTATTTAAAACTATATACGACCCAAACTCCATTTCTCACTCTTTTCTTACGCCATCCTTTTGAATATTTACCTGTTCTTTTAGGGCTAGTTTCCTTTAATTCTTGAACTGTTTCTTTAGCGACTTGCTCCGCAATTTTATCAACTTCTTCATTAACCTCTTCGCAATATTCTGCTAAAATATTTGCTAATTGTGCTGCTAAATCCATTTTCTAAAAACTCCTTCTATTTTTTTAAAATATCAACTTTTTACCCCCTTTTTGGTTGACAGCTTCCGACTTGGAAAAAGTTACCGCTCCCGGTACCTAAAATCAACGAAAATGCTTTACAAAGTGGGGGGGAGTGTCAATATCCTTTCAATTCCAAAAATCTTTTAGCGATTACCTTTCTACGGCTATTTATATAACGAGTAGTTTTATTTAGTTTCTCTGCCACGTCTTCCCAAGTCGCACCAGCTTCTAAATATCTCATTTTAAAAATTACTAGATCACTTTCAATTAAGTTTTCCATCAAGGTATCTACAACTAGTTTGAAGCCTTCTAAATATCTTAGTGTTTGGTCTTCTTCAATTCTAATGATTGTCGCTTCAGTAGGACTAGATACTGTCTTGCCTTTCCCACCAGTATAATCTTCAGTGCTATGTTTCTTATTATGTATCAGTTCCTGTCTTCTCAAATAAATTTTATTAGCAAGCGTTCTATATCGTCCTAACTCAATATCTATCCCGTCCAGGTCTCTGTTACTCAACTCGTACATAGGCAAGTACCTCCACTTAAATTTAAAAATTTTTTTATCTTGCAATTTGTCAAATTGTAAATTCTGTCAAACTGACAAAAAGCGCTAAAAGCCTTCCAACACTCCACTTACCAGGTATCATTGTTTTAAGTTTGACAACTCTTCAATATGACAAGTTCAAGGGAACTCTCTTTAATTTATCCCCTCAGTTTCTCATATCTTACATTCTGTGAAACTCACTCCATTCTGTAAACCCCTGATATACCTTACTTTCAAGCTATTACTTCTTTTCAGTTTATGCTTACTTTGTTATGTGAAACTTAGTAAAGCATAAAAGTAGGACTAGCGATATTTCTTTTGTTTCAGCCATATATCACTAGCCTTACTTAATTTGTTCCCTATTTTTCTAAATACACCTTGATGTCTCGATATTCCTTAGAAAAATTCATCCATCCGCTAGAATCAGGGGTGAAGAATGGTAGGACAGTAAGCGGACTTACTTCTGTTCGATACGGCGATAGAGAATGTCTCTGACTTATTTCTCTGACTACGCATTTATGGATTTCTTCTACCTCCTTCTTCAGTTCTTGAATTTCATCATATGCGTCCAGAATTAGTCTAAGTTTCTTTCGGTATTTTTTATAGATCTTCTTAGTTTCCATCCGTTGCTTAGTTTCTTTAAAAATGTATTCAAAGATGACTGCATTAGCTTCTGAAAAATCACTATTATATTTTCCCTGAAGAGAATTAATAGCTTTTTCCATCTTTTCCAGCTGCTCTAAAGATTCTAAGTTATTTGACAAAAAAGAATCTATGTTCTCAAATGAAACTGCTTGATTGCCTAACAGGCTTTTCCTTTTTTCGCTTAACTGTTCTCGTGCTGAATTAATCTTACTTTTTTTATTATCTAGATCATCCAGTGTTTCAAATACTTGATTAATATCCATTTCTTTCTCCTAGTTCCATTGAATAAAGTAACCACAATCTTCTTCAACTTTTTTTACATCAAATCGGGTATGTAAAATCAACCGTTTTCCAAAATAGTCATTCGCATTCACCCAACTAAGTGTATCTTTCTTGCGATCAAACAAAGTAACAAAATTTTCTAGATCTCCGATAAAGCCTTTTTTGTCGCCTTTATTCCCTAATGTTGTATCATCTACAATTAAAAAGTTATCTACAAAGAATGTTTCACTTGTTCCTGCCTCTTTATCAACTTTAAGAAGATAATTTCCTGAAGTGTCTTTCATTTTTTCTAAGACACTAAATAGTGATTGACTAACAACCATAGATACATTGCGCTCTGGATTGATTAAAGAAACAATAGATTTCAAGTCGTCCATACTTGTAGCAGTCTGCACTTTCGCAGTTTGGAGAATTTTCCCAATCTCTCTATTTCGTGTTCTACGTTTTAATTTAATAATCTTCTTACCAAGAAAATCCGTCAAATTATATTGGCCATCATCTAATTGTTCCTGTGAAAAATCAAGTTTTCCACTGAATAATTTAACTAAGTAATCAACGCTGATAGTTTTCTTTTTATCTGCTTCTGTTCTCTCAACCGAATTTTCGCTAACTTCTTGTAATGAATCAGATTCAAAGTCAGTTACTTCATACTTCCCACCACGGGTACGAGTCTCAATAACATTTACTAGATCAACCAGTTCTTTACGTTGATGTTCATCTTCATAACTATCAAGGATTGGTTTTTCAATGAGTACATGATTATTTTCTACGTTCATCCCTCTAGTGTTATAACCCGTACTTCGGATATAAGCTTCTAGATTTTCTTTTTGTTTAGCTAAATTAGTTGTCATTTTTTTGCTCCTTCATCTTTTAATATCTGATTTTTGTTTATAATTTTTTCTAAAATTCTTTGCTCTTAGCTTTTCTTTTATGACTCTCCGAGCCTTTAGAATCATTTTTTCTAGATTTTGATTTGTCTTGTTTGTTAGCATATTTTTCTAATATTTCTTGTTTCCGTTGTTCTAAGCTATCATCTTCTTTTTTACACTGAGAAAAGATTCTCTGTCTTTTATCTGGATCCATAGAAAACTTATTGGCTACCACATACCCTAAAGAAGTATCTCCTGCCATAATACTCACCCCCTTTCTATGCAAACAAAAAGGGACATACCACTAGCATTATATGCTTACGGTATGTCCCTGAGTTGTTCTCAATAGACTTATTTTTTAGTTTCTTTTTTGACTAGATGAGTAAATTTCCCATCTGAATAGAATAAAGTAACTTCTCCAAAACTTGGAACTTTTTCTATCTCTATTATACCACATTTTTCGTAGACAACAAAGCCTTTTTCTGTTGCAAATCGCATTTTATCATCATTCATTGATATTCTCTCCTCACTGTGTTTATAGTGTATCTCTTATCTTTGATCGTAAAAGCCTTGAAAGTGTTCCCTTCTAAACCTTTCAAAATTCTACTTGAGTTTCTAGCATTATAAACCGTCCGCAGTTCGCTACTGTCTAGGTTCGTGTTGAAAATCGTAGTTTCTCGATTATTGATAATATCAAACAAGAAATCCTGTTCCCAGTCACTCTTAGGTGTTACCGTCCCATTTTTTGCCCCCAGGTCATCAATGATCAGAAAATCAACATCAACAAGCTTTTTAACCGCCTCATACTCTGTTAAGTTTGCATTTCTTCCATAAGCCCAGCCTTCTTTTATCTGCTTGATGATCTCGGTTAAGCTGACAAACAAGACACTCTTAGGCTCGTTCTTCTCTCTGAAGCTCTCATTGATTTCTTTAGCCAAGGCAAGAGATAAATGACTTTTTCCTATTCCTGTGCTACCGCTGATTAAAGTATTTCCTGTCATACCTGCAAGGTACTTCTGGGCTTGCCCCTTTACAAACTCTAACATCTGACGCTCCTCTGTCGTCTTAACAAAGAAATTATCAAATGTCGCTCCTTTCAACTCGTTAGGAATCGTACTATCACGCATTAAGACATCATAAGTTTTAAAGTAAGCTTGCCTGTCCTCGAACTGCTGCAATAGGTCTTTCTCTTTCTGTTTAATCTCTCCCTTCACACACTCCGGGCAAAATGCTTGTACTTTTCTTTCTGAACCCCCTAATACCGGTACAGAAATTTCCCAATAATTTACCTGGTGAATATCGCAAACTTTATCCGATATTTTTCTATTATTAAATTCTTTAAATTGTTCCCTCATCTTTGCAACTCCTAAAATGGTAGATCTGGGAAGTTATCTTCAGACTTCCCTCTTATTGTTTTAGGCTTTTGATTCAAATAACCGTCAAACTTAGATCCGAAAAGTGTTTCTGGTCTAAGATATTTAGAAAATTCAGGACTATCCTTCCATTCTGCCGTTTTAATATCTATCACTTGTTTAAAATCTTCAAGTGTATAGCCTTCTTTGAATCGTGCTAGTAAAAGCCTTTTTGTCTTATCAACAAACTTATACCGCTTATTAGCTACTTGATTCAGATAAGCAATAGGAATCCAAAGTTCTTTATGTTTTGTTTTCTCTAAATCTTTTATAGCTGTTTCTTCAAGCCAAGTAGGAAAAGTGAAGTCGGGATTTCCCGACAATATATTATCTAAATATAAATTATTACTCTTACTATTAACTCTTTTCTCTTTCTCTATCTCTGTTGGACATGAGTTGGAATTTGTCCAACTATTTTGGACACTTTCCAATCTTGCCACATCTGGGGCTTGTTTTCGCTGTTCACGTTTATATTTAGACCAGTTTGTTTCACTCTCAACCATGGCTTTTGCTTGCGATAATGTAGCATGGCCATCATCGTCTATCTGAATCAGTCCACATTTTGTAAAATACGCAACTGTCATATTTATATCATCTTCAGAAACATCCAGTTTTAAAGCTAATTCCTGTACCAAACTATCAAAATATCCTTCATAGTACAAAATACAATCATCTTCTAAACTTTCCAACATAAGACGGATATAAATCACTGTCATAGTGTAGCCACCAGGCATATTTTTAAGTCGCTTAATAAAAAGGTTATCAAAAAACTTCTTATCAACTTTTAACCAAAAATATATTTTAGTCTTTGCCATCATCTACCCCCAGAAACTTTAAAACGTCTGAAACTTTATAATACGCTTTTCTAGTATCTTCAATAGGCGGTATATACTGTGGTAATCCTGCACCTTCCCATTTTGTCAAGGTTTTATCTCCTATGCCCAGTTCTTCCTTTAGTTCCACCTTGCTGATTAAATCTAATCTTTTTTGAGGTGCTTTCTCATGACTTTTTAAATACCGTTCCACTGCTTCCAAAATCTTAGACTTTAAATCTTCAATCATTTTTTCAAACATCTTAGTACCCCCATGGCTTAACGCCTGCAAGCTGAATATATCGCCCATAATCAGGGCTTAATTCCTCGCTAGTCGTTTCTATCGTCTGTGTACTTTCTCGCTCGATTTGGGCGCTTTTTTTGCGGTCTCGGTGATTTACATACATGAGAAAGCCAATCAATATCACGGTAAAAATAAGCGCCTGTGTATTGCTTAAATCTAGTTCATTCATGCTATGCCCTCGCTTTGTAATTCTTGATATATAACTGTTGGGCTTGATGTTCCATCTTTTGGAAAGCTTCAACTTCCTTGATAGATACTTTGTTATCTAAAAAATCAATAATAAACTGTAATAGATTTGGATTGTTAACCTTTAAATCGGCCATAAAATCATCAACTTCTACTTGAGTCATGTTCATTACATCTGGAATTTTCATCTGACTTGTACCCCAATTCTTCAAAATTCTCACAATTAAGGAGATAAACTGCAATCCCGTCCAACTCTCTATAGAGTTGTTCCATCTGGTCACGAATAACGCCTAACCCCTCTGTCATCTGTCCAGATAAGATATCAGTATCTACTCCGTTATTTTTCGCCATTATCAGCCAATTGCTCAACTGTCTTACTAATTCAATTCTGGGAAGCACATCTCCAAGTCTGCCCCCTTGCTCTTGAATTTCCTTTATGTTTAATGTCATATTGTTTTCCTGTGCCTTTTTTTGCCTTTTTCCTATACAGTAACACCACTCCAAACGCTGGGCGATTGCCCCAAGTTGGCGAACGCTTGTAGCGGTGTTTCCTGGGTAGTATTACCCCACATTTTCACTAAACAAGGTCTTAGAATCGCCCTGTCAGCACTCGTTTTTCAAAACCTTTTCTAATTGCTTGCCTGCTCTTCGGTTTTTCTTTAGATATTTGATAGAATAGATATTTTTTGCTATAATCAGAGTATAGAAAAAATTTCTATACTCTGAATTGTGTCGCTTGCTCTCCTCGGTCAAAATTTGAGCAAGTGATTTTTTTATTTTCTTTTTGCATGATTACTACCTAACTTTGGTTTATAAATCAAATCTTTACTATCAATAAGATCTAGAATCCAACTGAATCCCTGCTCCACCGTTTCAAGAAATGCACCTAGGTCTTCACTGTCCAAATCCTCGTAGTTCATACAAAGATATTCGGCTAGTTGTCTATCTTTCTCAACTAGCTTTTTAAAATCCTTGGAATACTTGGGAATTTCTAACCCATTGGCATTTGTAACTGTCTTAAAATCATTTTCCATTTTCTATACTCCTATACTTTAAAAATTAATTCCTTAATTTCTGAATACCCCCTATTCAAGTTGATCATAGCTATTGCCATATCTTCCAAGCGCTGATAGCTTGTCAGTTCTACACTTGTCAAGCCATCGATACCGTTCTTACTTTCTCGCTCCTTCATGAGTTGCGCTTTATTCTTCCCTGTCACTCCCTTTAGTAATAAGTTTGTCAGGGTGCTATAGGCATGCTTGGGGGCTTTCTCCCATGTTTGAATAGCTTCAGTTAAACTTTTACGCTTCGGCTTTTCCAGTTCTCTTTGAAGATAGCGTTTAGAAAGTTCATCACGCATTTCAAAGAATGCTTTGACTAGGTTGGTTTTGAAGTTGGCCACTTGCTCAGTATTCTTTAAGAATGTAACTAACAAGGTCGCTTGTTGCTCATTCAAAATATAGTCCTTGGTATTCTGGCCACTCTCCATAGCTTGGATTTTAAATCCAACCTTTCCGAACTGTTCAAACCTTGCTTGATGTTTGCGGATTGTCTTGGTTATTGTGTGATGTTGCAATCCTGTACACTCTGCAACGATACTGCTCAGCGTATACGGTTCTTTCTTACCGTCCATATATACTAGTTCCATAAGTTTCCTTTCTTCTTGTTGCTCGTGCTTGCCACCTAAAACAGTACCAAGGTAAAGCATTAAAGTAGGGTAAAATCGGAGAATATGAACCCCTACAAACCCTTGATACTGCTATAGGTAGCAAGCAAATTATACTAGCGAATATTTAGCTAGATCCGCTTATCAATCTCCAGTGGTAAAGCACCACATGAGAAATTTGTAAATGTAGAGTAGTATTGCGATTAGTTTGCTCCTTTCTAATAATCTTCAGCAAGCCATTCCATTACGCTAGCATAAATTCTTTTAGGAGCCTTATAATCACCTTTCAGAATTTTAGGAACTGTTTTAGGTGCAACACCAATTTCAAAAGCTAACTCATAGTTTTTTAATTGTAGATCAGCTTTTTTTCTTCGTAACGCTTTTGCTTGTGATTGTGTAATAATCATTTTTCTTCCCCCTTTCGATTTTTTATTCTCATTTTAGGAACAATTTGAGTATATACTCTTTTTATGAGAATGTCAAGCGCTTTTGTTCTTTTTTTGAGAATTTTTTATAGAAAAAAAATCTTTGCTATGATATAATCAACTTAAAATAATTAAAGTAGGTTACATATCGTGAAAATAAAACTCAAAGAATTAAGAGAAAAAGAAAATTTATCTTTGAACAAACTTAGAAAAATTTTAAAAGATAAATACGATATTACCGTTTCTGATAGTCAATTAATGTATTATGAAAACGGAACTCGAAAACCAAGAAACAATAAAGTATGGGAGAGCCTAGCGGATTACTTTGGGGTTAGTGTTGCATTTCTTTTAGGCCATGATGAAATGTCTCCTGAAGAAATGACTACTAAATTACAAGATTTTTTTGAAAATCTTGATATGAATGAACTAAATAACATTAAACCTGATTATAATTTACTAAAAAAGATTCAATCAGCGTATGAGAACGTTGAAGAACACATAAATAATCCTAAAAAATACGAGAATTTTGGCAAAGGTCTAGTAAATTTTAATCAAAACTACATGCTGACTATAGAAAAATTAATAATCAATGATGCTGAAATTGGTACAAATTTTGCAGATATTTTAATCAACTATATTTCTTTAAATGACTATGATAAAAAGATAGCTTTTGATTTAGTTAAAAAACTATCTGAGAGAAACGACGAAAAGGAGTAACCCCCATGGGATTTTTTGACACTGTAAAACAAGAAGGTAGTTTTTCTACCGCATCTGGAGTAAATGGACTACACTACGTTGTCCTCCAGGTAACTTTGAAAGAAAAGTTTTTCGGCACTGGATCAGGAAACCTTACAGAATTAGAAGATGTTATCAATAAACAAGCTTCAAAAGGTTATCGCCTGCATACTATTACTACTGCAAATGGTGGAAGCAAAGGACTAGGCGGTGGTGACCGTATCCAGGCTACAATGGTATTTGAGAAGATTATATAAACCAAACTACTAACCCTAAAAGGGGAATGGATTCTATCGGAAATTTTAAAAATTTTTTAACTAAAATACTTGACAAGATATAAAAAAGCCCTTATAATTAACATAATCGATGAATAGATGCGCTTAGCATCACACCAAAAGGGCTTCACTTTGTGAGGCCCTTTTGCGTTGTAGAAAGAGGAACTGATGAAACCTTTTGCAGATAAAAATAAACAAATAGATATTTTAAAGTCTAGAGATCTAACTTTTCTAGATGAAAACAAAGCAAAAAGAGTATTAATGCGCTACGGTTATTACGAAGTCGTAAATGGATACAAAATGTTTTTGTTAGAAGAAGATTGCACGAAAGAACGGTATAAATCAGGTGCTACTTTTGAACACTTGACTGCTCTATATGAACTCGATAAAAGTATTCGAAATGGTGTTATTCAAGCTTCACTAGAGATAGAATTATCACTCAGAACCGCCATAGCTTATACACTTGCTGAGGACTTTGGTGTAGAAGAACGTCAGTATTTATATTATAAAAATTTTCGACAAGGAGATACTATTTGGAGCGACAGCCAGCCAACTAATGAACGAGCTATACTTCTTAACAAATTAATTCATCTTGGGAACAGAAATATAGAGCCTTTAAATCATTATAGAACTAACCACGGCCATATTCCGCCTTGGATTTTATTAAAAGAAAGCACCTTCGGAAACCTAAAATATATCTTCAAACTCCTGAAAGGCCCTCAAAAGGATAAAGTTATTTCAATTTGCTACGGCATTGATATTTCAGATGTAACAGACAATTTGAGATCCCTTTTTAAAGATACTCTTTATGTTGTAAATAGTTTCAGAAATAGAGCTGCTCATAGCGGAAGAATATTTAATTTTAAGTCAACTATCTATAAGATACGCTATAACAACACCTTTCACAATAAAGTAGAGATAACACCTGCTCAGTATCGTATAGGTTTGGGGCAAAGCGACCTTTATACATTATCAAAAATATTAGATTATTTTGACAATAAAAAGGCTAAAATAAATCTAGATGTTTATATCTCATATTCTATAAAAAAACATTGTGAAAATTATAAAGAGGATTTAGAGTTATTAGCAAATGAAATGAACTACCCTTTAGATGAATTAAAACAAGAATTAACGGAATAACAAAACCTATCAATGTGTTTCAAACCTTTTTTAGAAACACTTGTAAAAATTTCTAAAAAGTGATATCATATTTTCCAATCGTAAAAGAAACCCTATGGGTTACACTGCTCTATACCTGTATCTCTATATAGGTCAGGGTTACAACAAGAAAATAAGTGTATCAGCTTTTTAGTTGGTACACTTTTTTCTATCTTTTCAAACCCCATATAAGCCCCATATTCACCTCGTTTTCTATTCTGGTACAATTTTACCGTCCGTCCTCTTAAAATCGAAAATAGAGGGGTTCTCGTAGCTCCTCGCATGGTATAAACTCAAAACCTTTTCTAATTGCTTGCCTGCTGATGAAAAAGGAGTTAAAACCATGAAAATTACACAACACACGAAAAAAGACGGATCAGCAGTCTACCGCTCTAGTATCTATCTTGGCATTGATTCTGTAACTGGTAAGAAGGTCAAGACTACCATATCAGCACGAACAAAGAAAGAACTCAGAAATAAGGCCACTCAGGTCAAGGTAGAATTTGAGAAAAACGGCTCTACCCGGAAACAACGCTCACATATAACAACCTATAGCGAACTTGTGGACTTGTTTTGGCAAACCTACCAGTATACCGTAAAGACTAATACGCAGATTAAGATAAAAGGTTGCTTAAATAACTACCTCTTGCCCTCATTTGGTACTTACAAACTAGATAAACTTACACCTGTCATTATCCAAACTCAGGTAAATAAATGGGCGGATGAGTATAATCAGGACGGAACGGGGTATAAAGAATACAATCATCTTCATGCCTTAAATAAACGTATTCTACAGTATGGGGTTTCCATCCAAGCATTAGATAATAACCCTGCTCGTGATGTTGTCATTCCTAGAAAGATAACTAGAGATAAACAAGAAATTAAATACTTTCAAGATCAGGAACTTAAAAACTTCCTCTCCTATCTCGATAACCTAGAAAATACCTTTATCAATTTTTATGATACTGTACTTTATAAAACGCTCCTAGCTACTGGACTGCGCATCCGTGAATGTCTGGCCCTAGAATGGTCTGATATTGACCTGCAGAACGGAACGATCGATATTAACAAAACACTCAACATCTTAAACCAGGTAAACACTCCTAAGACAAAATCAAGCTATAGAGTTTTAGATATCGATCATAAAACAGTACTCATGCTTCGTCTCTACCGAGCAAGACAAGCAGAAAACGGTAGAAACATTGGCTTAACCTATGAGAAAGTATTCTCTGATAGCTTTGACAACTATGTCAATACTCGAAAGGTTGATTATCGCCTACATAAACACTTAAAAAACGCTAACTGTACTGATTTAGGCTTTCATGCTTTCCGACACACTCACGCTAGTATCTTGCTTAATGCTGGTCTGCCATACAAGGAAATACAGACACGGCTTGGCCATGCAAAAATATCTGTAACTATGGACACTTACAGCCATTTATCAAAAGAGAACCAAAAAAGAGCAGTCTCATTCTTTGAAACTGCCCTAGAAAAAATAAAAAGTTCTTAAAAAAGTCCACAAAATAAAAAAAGCGATACATAAAACCCTTATGTATCAACGATTATAGAATGATTTCGGTATAATTGACTATTATACCGAAATTTTCTCATTTTTAAAAGAAAAAGGGCGCTGGTAAAGGATAATCTTCACCAACTCCCTCTTTTTCTACTTATCTAAGCCTAATTCTGCCAAGATTTGACGTTTGTAGGCAATCTTTTGTACTTCCTTGTCCTCATCTTCAGACCAATCTAGTTTAATTTCTGAAACAATCTGCCCAGGGCGATTTTTCAAGATATAGATGCGGTCGCTAAGATTGAGGGCCTCCTCGATACTAT
>ERZ773077.2440-NODE-2440-length-11945-cov-6.351556_pt1 | contig 11945 bp, 8 predicted proteins | sample MGYA00580612_ERZ773077 | MGnify/ENA primary metagenome ERZ773077 (study PRJEB29015, sample SAMEA2737971) | human oral metagenome | biome: human oral; feature: human-associated habitat; material: dental | place: China | collected 2021 ...
GCCGGGCAACGTGCTGCCCGCCGGCGGCAAGGTGGTGAGCCTGTTGAACCTGAACGACGCAAGCATCAGCCTGTTCCTGCCCGCGCCCACGGTAAACCAAATCCCGCTGGGCAGCGAGGCGCGGATTAAGATGGACGGGCTGGATGCGGTGTTCCCCGCCAAAGTTACCTATATCGCCTCAGAGGCGCAGTTCACGCCTAAATTTGTGGAAACCGCCGAAGAGCGCACCAAGCTGATGTTTCGGGTGAAGCTGCAGATTCCTGCCGATGTGGCGGCCAAATACCAAGGCTACCTGAAAGGCGGCATGACGGCCACCGGCTTCGTGCGTACCGATTCCAAGCTCGCCTGGCCGGCCGATTTGCAAACCCGCCTGCCGCAATAGGATAAGGCCATGCCGAACGCCATCGAAATCAGCCAACTCTCGCACGCCTACGGCAAAGTGCAGGCCTTGCGCGGCGTATCGCTCGCCATCGGGCGCGGCGCCACCGTCGGCTTGATCGGCCCCGACGGCGTGGGCAAATCCACCCTGCTCTCGCTGATTGCCGGCGTGCGCACGCTCCAAAGCGGCGAAGTGCGCGTGCTCGGGCACAATGTGGCGCACAAGGCCGAACGCGAAGCGCTGCTGCCGCGCATTGCCTTTATGCCGCAGGGCCTGGGCAAAAACCTCTACCCCACGCTTTCCGTGTATGAAAACATCGATTTCCACGCCCGCCTGTTCGGCCTGAACAAACACCAGCGCAAGCAGCACATCGAGCGCCTGATGCAGTCCACCGGCCTGGCGCCCTTTGCCGGCCGCGCCGCCGGCAAGCTCTCCGGCGGCATGAAGCAGAAACTCAGCCTGTGCTGCGCCCTGGTGCACAACCCCGACCTGCTGATTCTGGACGAACCCACCACCGGCGTCGACCCGCTTTCCCGCCGCCAATTCTGGACACTGGTGCGCGAATTGCGCGCCGAAAATCCCGGCATGACCGTGCTGGTGGCCACCGCCTACATCGACGAAGCCGAACAGTTCGAGCAGCTGCTGGCCATGGACGACGGCCGAATCCTCGCCCACGGCCGCACGCAGGAAATCCTCGCGCAAAGCGGCTGCGCCACGCTGGAGCAGGCCTATATCAAAATGCTGCCCGAAGGCAAGCAAACCCATTGGGACGACTCCCAACTGCCGCCCTTTATCCCCGACGATTCCCTGCCGCCCGCGATGGAGGCGCACAACCTGAGCAAACGCTTCGGCGATTTCACCGCGGTAAACAAAGTCAGCTTCCGCATCCGCCAAGGCGAAATTTTCGGCTTCCTCGGCTCCAACGGCTGCGGCAAAAGCACCACCATGAAAATGCTCACCGGCCTCTTGGACGCCAGCGAAGGCGAGGCCACGCTCTTGGGCGAGCCGATAGACGCAGGCAGCACCGCCGTGCGCCAGCGCGTGGGCTATATGTCGCAGGCGTTTTCGCTGTATGAAGAGCTGAGTGTGCGGCAAAACCTGGTGCTACACGCAAGGCTGTACCGGCTGGGCGAAAAGAGCAACGCCGCCATCGAAGCCGTGTTGCAACAATTCGAACTGGCCGACCTGGCCGACGCCACCCCCGCCGCCCTGCCCTTGGGCGTGCGCCAGCGCCTGCAGCTGGCCGCCGCCTGCCTGCACCGCCCGCAGGTGCTGATTTTGGACGAGCCCACCTCCGGCGTCGACCCCGCCGCGCGCGATATGTTTTGGCAATACCTGTTCCGCATGGCGCGGGAAGAGCGCGTAACCATTTTCGTCTCCACCCACTTCATGAACGAAGCCGCCCGCTGCGACCGCATCTCGCTGATGCACCGCGGCCGCGTGCTGGCCGTGGGCGAACCGGAAGAACTGCGCCGCCGCCAACACGCCGATACGCTGGAAGAATCGTTTATCCGCTATTTGGAGCAAGACGAAGCCGCCGAAGCGGCAGAAAGGCTACCTGAAAGCGCCCAAAGTGGGCTTTCACAAAGCAAAAACTCTGTTACAGAATCTGCCCAAGACAGGCTACCTGAAACCGAAAGGCTACCTGAAAACCATGCCGCCCCTTCCGGCCTGCTCTATTGGATTTCCACCGTATTCACCTTCGCCCGACGCGAAGGCAAAGAGCTGCTGCGCGACCACATCCGCCTGATGTTTGCCCTGCTTGGCCCCTTGGTGTATCTGATTTCAGGCAGCCTCGGCGTATCGTTCGACGTAAACGAAATGGATTTCGCCGTGCTCGACCAAGACCAAAGCCACTACAGCCGCCAGCTGACGCAGGAATTCGACGGCTCGGCCTATTTCCGCCAAAAAGCCAGCCTCACATCCCGCGCCGACATCAACGCCGTGCTCACCAACGGCAGCGCGCGCATGGTGATTGAAATCCCGCCCGGCTTCGGCAAAGACCTCACGCTCGGCCGCCGCCCGCAGCTGGCTTTCTATTTCGACGGCTCGTGGCCGTTTGTGGGCGAAAACCTCCACGGCTATGCCCAAGGCATCCTCAACCGCTATATGGCCGAGCTCTACCGCGAACGCGGCATCCGCATCAACACCGGCGGCGGCCTGCAAACCCGCTTCATCTACAACCCCACCTTCAAAAGCATCAACGCGCTCACGCCGGGCTTTTTAATGCTTTCGCTGATGATGATTCCCGCCATGCTCACCGCCCTGTCCGTGGTGCGCGAAAAAGAAATCGGCTCCATCATGAACCTCTACAGTTCGCCCGCTTCCTCTTTTCAATATCTTTTCGGCAAGCAGCTGCCCTATGTGCTGCTCTCGTTCTTAAGTTATCTGGTGTTGCTCGGCGTGGTGGTGTTCGGGCTGGGCGTGCCGCTGAAAGGCTCGTTTATCGCGCTCACGGCCGGCGTGCTGTGCTTCGTGTTCGCCTCCACCGGCTTCGGGCTGTTGGTGTCTACCTTCGTGCGCACGCAGGTGGCGGCCATTTTCGCGGCGGCCATTCTGGCCATGATTCCGGCGCTGGATTTCTCCGGCATGATTTATCCGGCATCCACCTTGAGCGGCGCCGGCAAGTGGATCGGCATCTTCAGCCCCACCAGCTGGTTTCAAACCATCAGCCTGGGCGTTATCACCAAAGGCCTGGGCTGGCGCGATGTGGACACGCTGTGCGGCACGCTGTTGCTGTTTTTCGCCGCCTATTGGCTCGCTGCCGGGCTGCTTTTGAAAAAGCAGGAGAAATGATATGCGCCAATGGATAAGCAACGTTTGGTATCTGGGCGGCAAGGAAATCCGCAGCTTCTTCACCGATTACGCGCTGTTTGCGCTGTTGGTGTTCATGTTCACCTTTTCCGTGTATTCCGTGTCGCAAAACGTCACCACCGAAGTGAAAAACGCCGCGCTGGCCGTCTACGACCAAGACCGCAGCGCGCTCACCTACCGCATCCGCGACGCCATGATCGCCCCGCAGTTCAAACAGGTGGACGACATCGACGGCAGCCGCATCGACCGCGCCATGGATTTGGGCGAATACAGCTTCGTGCTGGTTATCCCGCCCAACTACACTGCCGACCTCCTGGCCGGCAAACGCCCCGAGCTGCAATTATTGGTGGACGCCACCGCCATGTCGCAGGCCGGCGTGGGCTCGGTGTACATCGGCCAAATCGTAAACCGCGAAACGGCGGCCTATCTGGGGCGGCACGGCAACGCCGCACCCTTCGAGCCGGTGGTGAACGTGCTGTTCAACGAAAACCTGCGCAGCGAATGGTTTATGCCGCTCAACCAACTGGTGGGCAACGCCACCCTGCTCACCATCCTGCTGGTGGGCGCGGCCGTGATCCGCGAGCGCGAACACGGCACGATTGAGCATTTGCTGGTGATGCCGGTGGATGCGAACGAAATCGTGATGGCCAAAATCCTGGCCAACGGCCTGATTATCCTGGTTTCCTCCCTGCTCTCGCTGCTCTTGGTGGTGCACCGCGCCGTGGGCGTGCCGATTAACGGCTCGCTGGCGCTGTTCGTGTTCTGCGAGGCCGTGTATCTGTTTGCCATGGCCGGGCTCGGCGTGCTGCTCGCCACCCAGGCGCCCACCATGCCGCAGTTCAGCCTGCTGTGCATCATCGTGTATATCGCCGTATTCCTGCTCTCCGGCAGCACCTCGCCCATCGAAAACCTGCCGCCCTGGCTGCGCAGCCTTTCCGAGCTCTCGCCCATGACCCAATTCACCGCCCTCTCCAAAGACATCATTTTCCGGGGCGCCGGCTGGAGCGTAATCCGCCACCGCGTAGCCATCACCGCCGTATCCGGCATCCTCTTTACTGCCATCGCCGTGATCCGCTTCCGCCGGATGCTGGCGCAGCAGAATTAGCGGGAGCAAGGCTACCTGAAAATACACAAATCAGGCATTCATGCCCGATAAACCCCAACCCCAAAGGCTACCTGAAAGCTTGCACATCCTGTTTCAGGTTTCAGGTAGCCCCACACCAAGGAAACCCCACCATGCCCACCTCCAAACTCCTCCCGATTGCTCTAGCCCTCCTCCTCACCGCCTGCTCCGCCACCCAAATCGACCGCCAATCCAGCATCACGCTACCTGAAAACTTCCAACACACCGGCCAGGCCGATTCCGCCCCCGATTTGGCCCGCTGGTGGCAGCAATGGCCCGACCCCCAGCTCGGCCGCCTCATCGAACAAGGCCTGCAACACAACCACAGCATCGCCATTGCCCGCAGCCGCCTAGAAGAAGCCCGCGCCACCGCCCGCCTGGCCGAAGCCGACCTCCTCCCCAGCGCCGGCCTCGCCGCCGATGCCAAAGGCTACCGCAACCACCGCCGCGACCCCTACCTCGGCAACGGCGGCAACCTCACCTCCGCCAGCTTCCGCGCCGCCTGGGAGCCCGACATCTTCGGCCAAAAACGCAGCGATGCCGATGCCGCCCGCGCCGCCGCCCTCGGCAGCCAAGAGCAGCTCCACGGCAGCCGCCTGCTCGTCTCCGCCCAAATCGCCGAACACTACCTGCGCGCCGCCCACATCCAGCAGCAGCAAACCCTCGTTTCCCAACAGCTCGCCACCCTGCACGAACTGGCACGCTACGCCGCCGGCCGCTTCAACGCCGGCCACGCCACCGCCCACGACACCACCGCCATTGCCGCCCAAATCCAAGCCCTGCAAGCCCGCCAAAGCACCCTCCAAGCCCAATTCGACGCCCAGCAGCGCAGCATCGCCGTACTCATCGGCCAAACCCCGCAAACCTTCCGCCTCGACAGCGACGCCATGCGCCAAGCCGCCCTGCTGCAACACCTGCCCAGCCCGCCGCAAGGCATCCGGCCCGGCAGCCTCCTCAACCAACGCCCCGACCTGCGCGCCCGCGCCGCCGAAATCCAAGCCCGCAGCGCCCAACTCGCCAGCGCCAAAGCCGACCTCCTCCCCCGCTTCGACATCCAATTCCTCTGGCAAACCGGCCGCATCGAGCTCAACAGCGACCTCGCCCCCTTCAACCGCGCCCGCAGCGGCAACGGCGGCCTCTTCAGCATCGGCGTACAACTCCCCCTCTTCACCGCCGGCCGCATCCGCGCCAACATCCAAGCCGCCGACGCCCGCCTGCAAACCGCCCTGCTGCAATACGACCAAACCCTGCTGCAAGCCCTCGCCGACGTAGACAACGCCTACCAGGCCCAACACGCCCTCAACGCCCAGCAGCAAGAATTGCAGCAGGCCGAACGCACCGCGCAGCAGCAAGTGCGCAACGACCGCCAGCTCTTCCGCTACGGCCGCAAAACCCTCGACACCGCCCTGCAATCCCAGCTCAACGCCCACAGCTTCAGCCAAAACCTACTCGACAACCAACTCGCCTCCGGCCTCAACCTGCTCAACCTCTACAAAGCCATCGGCAGCGGCTGGCAGCAGGAAAGCAGCCCGTTTAGTGGAAGCATTATGCTACCTGAAAACTAAAATCTAGCATTAAATGAAGCAAATCATGGGTTGGTATGGTATGCTTACATTTACTTTTCTTGACAATTGCAGAGGTTTTTATGAACGCAGCTTTTCGTGAAAGATTGCTTGCCCATACCGAACATGTGAAAAAAGTTGGGCATATGTGTACAACAGAAGAAACTACTAAGCAGGCACTTATCTTACCTCTACTAGATATTTTAGGCTTCTCAGCATTCGATCCCAATAAAGTTCATGCTGAATATCAAGCTGATTTTGCAGGTATTAAAGCTGGAGAACGGGTTGACTACGCCCTATTTTGTCAGGGTAATCCCGTTATGTTTATTGAAGCCAAATCCTTCAATGAGGATCTAGATAACCACTGTCCCCAACTTTCCAGATATTTCAACGCCACTCCCGAAGTGGCAATCTGTGCTATTACCAATGGAAGGGAATGGCGTTTCTTTACTGATTTGGCTAATAAAAACATTATGGATGAGGAACCTTTCCTTACTATCAATATAATGGATATAAGGGAAAATGATATGGTTCAGCTATATCAGTTCAGGCATGATCAATTCCAACCAGAAGCATTGCGTACCTTGGCAGAGGAAAGCATTTATTTAATGGCTTTTACAGAAGTGATTACTGAAAGTCTGAAAGAAGTAGATTTAGATTTTGTACGGTATGTAGCAGGTCGAGCAGATGTACAACGGCAATTTACCCAGCGTTTTCTTGAAAGTATTCAGCATATTGTTAAACAGGCTGTTCAAAATACCGTTAGCTCAATGGTTGTGTCCGGTTTATCATCCCCAAAGACGCCTCCTGAAACAACTCCTGAAAAACCAGATAAAACTGATCCTTACGCCCCAATAATTGACCCTGACAATAATAAAATTGTTACCACTTATGCAGAACGACGGCTTTTTGACTTTGTGCAGACAATTCTTCCGGAAGAAGAAAATATTGAAGCAAAAGACACACAAAGCTACTTTAGTATCTTGTTTGAAGGGAAAAGCAATCGATGGATTCTCCGTTATTTTGACAGTAGGCAACATCCCTCTGTTGTTTTCCCTATTGAACTTACGGAAGATGATATTTTCATTATAGAGCGTAGTGGTTTAGAAGTATCCGGTAATCAGATTATTATCGAGACCCCTGAAAATATCTTGCGTTTAGCCTGGTTAGTTAAAGAATCTCTTGCATTCTGCAAGGACGATGAAAACTTCAGAGTAAAAAAGCAAGCAGACTAAGCTCCTATTCTGATTCTGAGTAGCAAAGCAGGCTACCTGAAAACCATTTTTCAGGTAGCCTTCCCCATAAACAAACATCATGCCCATCCAATCCCAAATCCGCCACACCGTCCCCGCCAATATCCAAACCGTATGGAACACGGTTACCTCTCTCACCGACTACGCTTGGCGCAGCGACGTGCAGCAAATCGAGCCGCTCAACGCCACCCAATTTCGCGAATACAGCCCATCCGGCATCAGCACCCTGTTTACCGTTACCCAATTCCAGCCGCCGAACCTATGGGCGTTCGACATGGAAAACGACACCTTCTCCGGCCACTGGGTTGGGCGCTTTACTGCTTTGAGCAACGGCCACACCGAACTCAACTTCACAGAATCCGTTACCCTGAAAAAATGGCTGCCGCGCTGGTTGGTGCAATTCCATCTACGCTGCCAACAATGCCGATACTGCCGCGATTTATGCCGCCAACTGCGGCAAACACCGTCTGACATCTAATAAAGGCTACCTGAAAACCGTCTTTCAGGTAGCCTTTCTCCCAACACCCCCACTCTGCCGCTTGCCGCTCCCGGTTAATAGTGCAACAATGCGGCCTGCAAAAAACAGCACAGGCAAACGTCTGCCGGCCGCCTTGTTGATGCGGCCGTTTTACGCTGATTGATTAACCCCTTACCAAGAAAGAAGCCCTATGCCGAACTTCCTCCTCGTGCCCATCGGCACCAAAACCGGCCTCACCAGCATCTCGCTCGGCCTGCTGCGCGCCCTGCAACGTAGCGGCCGCCGTCCGGTGTACTACAAACCGGTATCGCACAAACCCACTCCCGCCGGCGACACCGAAGCTGCCATCGTGTTTGCCAACAAACTGTTCCACCTCAACCCGCCGCGTCCGCAGCCGCTCTCTAAAGTGGAAGAGCTGGTGGGCGCTGGCCGTGATGACGATTTAATCGAGCTGATGGTATCCGACTTCGACCAGGTTACCGCCGCCGAACACGACGTGGCCATTATTGAAGGCGTGGTGCCCGACAGCGAACGCGGTTTCCTCTCCAACAAAAACGCGCAAATCGCCGCCGCGCTCAATGCCAACGTAATCTTGGTGGCCGCTGCCGGCAACCACAGCGCCGAACAGGTGGCCGACCAAATCAACCTAGCCGCGCAGGAATACGCCAACAGCCATACCGATGTGGCCGGCTTCATCATCAACCGCTACCACGGCAACGACAGCAAAGCCTTCGCTGCCGAAGTGGCTGCCAAAGTGCGCGGCGGCATCCCCTGCATGGGCGTGCTGCCTTTCGCGCCGGAGAAATCGCTGCGCCGCGTGGCCGACATTGCGGGCTACCTGAACGCCCAAGTAATTGCCGGGAAAGAGCATTTGGGCAACCGCACCAAAGAAATCGTGGTGGCCGCGCAAAACGCCGCCCACATGCACCACCGCATCACTTCCGGCGCACTGGTGATTACCCCCGGCGACCGTGAAGACATCCTGATGGCTGCTTCGCTAAAAATCCTCAGCGGCGTGCCGGTGGCCGGCCTGCTGCTTACCTGCGGCACCGCGCCTTCGCCTGCCGTACAGGGCATCATCAGCCCCGCGCTGAGCCAAAACGTGCCGGTACTGCTCACCGAACACGACACTTTCGCCACCGCCTACGCACTGGCTCACCAAGACCAAACCATCCCCGCCGACGACACCGAACGCATGGAAACCATGGTGGAATTCGTGGCTGAACATGTTGATGTGGAAGAACTCTGCCGCCACATCGGCCAGCCGCGCCAGCTGCTGATGTCGCCGCCTGCCTTCCGTTTCCGCATGATGGAGCAGGCGCGCGCCGCTAACCGCCGCATCGTTCTGCCAGAAGGCGACGAGCCGCGCACCGTGGAAGCTGCTGCCATCTGCCAAAGCAAAGGTATCGCCCGCTGCGTGCTCCTGGCCAAACCGGAAGCTGTGCGCGAAGTGGCCGCCAACCGCGGCATCACTCTGCCTGAAGGCTTGGAAATCATCGACCCCGACACCATCCGCGAGCAATACGTTGCCCCGATGGTAGAGCTGCGCAAAAACAAAGGCCTCACCCCCGGCTTGGCACGCCAGGCGCTGGAAGACAGCGTCGTGCTCGGCACCATGATGCTGCAGCAAGACGACGTGGACGGCCTGGTATCCGGCGCGGTACACACCACCGCCAACACCATCCGCCCCGCCCTGCAGCTGATTAAAACCGCCCCCGGCGCCAGCCTGGTGTCCAGCGTGTTCTTCATGCTGATGCCCGAGCAGGTGCTCGTGTATGGCGACTGCGCCGTGAACCCCGAGCCCACCGCCGAAGAGCTGGCCGACATCGCCATCCAATCGGCCGAATCCGCCAAAGCCTTCGGCATCGATCCCAAAGTGGCCATGATTTCCTACTCCACCGGCACCTCCGGCAGCGGCGCCGATGTGGAAAAAGTGAAAGAAGCCACCCGCCTGGCGCAGGAAAAGCGCCCCGACCTGCTCATCGACGGCCCGCTGCAATACGACGCCGCCAGCGTGCCCAGCGTAGGCCGCCAAAAAGCGCCCGACAGCAAAGTGGCCGGCCAGGCCAATGTGTTCATCTTCCCCGATCTGAACACCGGCAACACCACCTACAAAGCCGTACAGCGCAGCGCCAACGTATTGAGTATCGGCCCCATGCTGCAAGGCCTGCGCAAACCGGTAAACGACCTCTCGCGCGGCGCATTGGTGGACGACATTGTCTACACCATCGCCCTTACCGCCATCCAGGCCGTGCAGATGGGCAAATAACTGCACTACTCTGTTGCTTGACGTATAATTAATGTATGGACAAAAGGCTACCTGAAAGTTTCAGGTAGCCTTTTCTGTATCTGTAATCATCACATCATTAGTGAGATATAAACCATGAGAAAAATATTTTGCCTTCTCTCTCTCCTTGCCGCCTCCACCGCCTATGCCGAGAGCACCGAACTCAATCAATGTACCTATACCATAATAGACTTTGCCAGAATCTCCCTATTTACTGACTATTGCAGCGATAACGAATTCAATAGCAACATTCCCCAGCCAAATCTCAACCGTCATCTGCAAGAAGCTTTGCGCTGCTCCACATTGATTCAAGAGCACTATCCTGACAAAGCCCAAGAAATAGAAACCATGGCAAACTTAGTGACTTGGCGCCATGTTTCAGCCATTAATCGTTTCCAAAACGATCCGCAACGGATGCAGGTCTATTGCAAGCTGCAAAACCATCTTGTCCTCGAACTGCTGCACAAGTACTGACTTACCAGACCAATACAAACTAAACCAGCGTATGGGGTTGCCAAACCAAACAAAAACATTCAATTACCTAAAACGCTGGGTCATAACCCAACCTATATCTTGGTGCAAAAAAGGCTACCTGAAACTTCAGGTAGCCTTTTGCAAACCAATACAAGTATTAGAAGCGCACGCCGCCCCGGATACCGAAGCTGTGACGGCTGGTTTTTGGCACTTCTATATTCTCGTCTTCGTGGGTAAAGCTGGTAGCTTTATCCCGCGTGTAACGATAGTAGGGACCGAATGTGAGGCTGGTGCTTTCTCCCAACTGTTTATTCACATCCACGCCTAGGCCGAGGCTGTAGTTGTTTTGCTTGTATCTGCCGTCGCTGGCAAACTCAATCTGTGTATATTTCTCTTCTACACGACGGTGCAGGCTGACTTGGGCTTCGGTCCACGGGGTAATGCTCCAGCCACTACCCAGTTGCTGCTCGTATTCCACCTGAGCTTTCAGATACAGGTTGTTGGCACTGATATCAACTGCATCACCATCAAGGTCGGTTTGATGACTATGCAAATCCATTTTGCCATGACTGTAGCCCAAACCGCCGCCCACGCGCAGACCACCGTTTTTGAAGCCGGAGGGAGAGAACAAATAGCCGGCATACACATCTACATTATTGGTTTTGGCACCATTAATAACTTTCTCGCCATTAGCTTTCGCATCGGAATCAAGATACCGATAACCCAATTTGGCACGGATGGCGTGCTGTTGTGCCAGCGGGATATCGGCGCGGCCTTGCAGGGTAACGCCATCGCCGGAATATTTAAGTTGGTCAATCTCAGCATTTTCGTGTACATAGCCAACAGTTACGGTGTAGCGGCCGTCATTGATGGGGTGCAGCGGCACACCCTCATCTACAGGGGCAGCCTGAACAACAGCAGACAAGGCCAACACGGCCAAGGCAATCAGGGTTTTTTGCATAATTTTCTCCGGTGTGGATGGAAAGAATACCGTGGCGGCGGTTTGCCGTATCCAACGGTGAGATATTACTGACAAAATCGGTTTAATGCTTTGAGAAAGCAATATTTTCGAGTGCATGATAAATCTTGGTCGAATTGAGCTTCAACTCTGAATGGACAAACCGTCCTATTTTTACTGCCCATCAGGCTTATCAATGTTCAGTATAGCAAGATAGAGCATTGAAATTTAGAAAATTAGCACATTATTCTTTTTGATCTGTCTGTGTTGGATAAAGGCTACCTGAAAGTTTCAGGTAGCCTTTATCCCATCAATCTCCATATCCGTTCGGATTATCGCTTTGCCAGCGCCAAGAGTCGCGCATCATGTCGTTCAGGCTGCGTTCGGCATGCCAGCCCAGCTCGGCGGTGGCACGGGCTGGGTCGGCATAGCATTCGGCGATATCGCCCGCGCGGCGGGGTTTGACGACATAGGGGATCTTTTTGCCCGAGGCCGCTTCGAAGGCACGGATGATTTCCAGTACGGACGAGCCTTTGCCGGTGCCGAGGTTGTAGATGTGCATGCCTGCTTCGCGGCTTTTTTTATCGAGGGCGGCCACGTGGCCGAGCGCCAGATCG
>ERZ773077.2441-NODE-2441-length-11944-cov-17.639330_pt1 | contig 11944 bp, 5 predicted proteins | sample MGYA00580612_ERZ773077 | MGnify/ENA primary metagenome ERZ773077 (study PRJEB29015, sample SAMEA2737971) | human oral metagenome | biome: human oral; feature: human-associated habitat; material: dental | place: China | collected 2021 ...
ATCCCAGTTTCGCGGCATGGGCCATGAACTGTTCGATCAGTTCCCTGCCCTTGAGGCAACCGCTGATGCCGTCCTTGGGTATTCCATACGTGAACTTTGCGTCGAGGACCCGAGAGGGCAGCTCGATTTCACGCTCTACACGCAACCGGCGCTGTATGTCGTCAACGCCATGACGCACCTGGCACGAATGGCAGCAGGTGCAGCGTCGCCGCAGTACGCAGCGGGGCACAGCCTTGGTGAGTACAACGCGCTCCTGGCTGCTGGTGCCTACGACTTCGAGACCGGGCTTCGCCTAGTTAAGCGCAGGGCCGAGTTGATGAGCCGGGCGAGTGGCGGTGGGATGGCGGCGGTCCTTGGAAAGACTGGAGCAGAGATCCGTGAAGTGATGGGCTCGGCGGGAATCACCGACGTCGATATCGCCAACCTTAACACCCCAAATCAGATTGTCTTGTCTGGCCGTGAAGAGCGCATAGCCGAGATTCAGGGTGTTTTCCAGGCGGCCGGGGCCCGCTACGTGCAACTCCGGGTCACGGGGGCGTTCCATTCCCGTTACATGCGTGAAGCCGAGAGGGACTTCGGGGCTTTCGTGAATCAGTTCGAATTCCGACCCCTGGCCTTCCCGGTCATCGCTAACGTCACGGCTCGTCCCTACGTCCGCGGCCGCGTGAAGGACACTCTGGTCACCCAGATCAGCAGCCCGGTCAAATGGTGTGAATCCATTCGCTATCTGCTGGGCAAGGGCCAAAACGAGTTCGTACAAGATGGTCCCGGCGACGTCCTGACCAACATGCTGCGCGCTATCCAGCGGCAGACCACCCCCCTCATCGTCGACGATGAGCCTGAAGATGTGATGGAGCCTGAGCAGGTGGAGGTTCGGCCACAGCCGAGCTTCGCGCGTGACCAGACGCCCACCCCTCCTCGACCTACGGGTCCCGGAGCGCGATTGGGCAGCGAGTCCTTCAAACTCGCCCTCGGCACTTCGATGGCCCTCGTAACGGGGGGTATGTATCGGGGCATCTCAACGCCTGAGCTGCTAACGAAGGTCGCCAGGGCCGGCATGCTTGGCTTCTACGGCACCAGCGGGCAGAGCGATGCTGAGATCAATGACGCGATTCGACACCTCAACGACGAACTGGGGGTAGGCGGCCGATTTGGGGCCAGCGTCACCTACCGCACAGGCTCGGATGAGCGCGAGACCGCCCTCATCGATCTCCTGCTCAGGCAAGGGGTCCGGTTCCTTGAGGCTTCCGGATACGTCAGCGTCACCGCTTCCTTGGTGCGTTACCGGCTCTGTGGGGTTCACCGCTCCTCGACTCAGGATGTGATCGTTCCCAACCGGGTCCTAGCGAAGGTGTCTCGTCCCGAGGTGGCGGAGGCGTTCCTCAAACCCTGCCCCGAACCGTTGGTGGCCCAGCTGCGCAGCCAAGGATTGATCACGGCAGAGGAAGCCGAACTTGCGTCACGGATTCCTGTGGCCTCGGACCTGACCGTCGTCGCAGATTCCGCGAGCCACACCGACCGGGGCGTCGCCACGGCTCTGTTCCCGGCGATCACTCGAGTGCGGGATGACGCGGTGGCTTCCCGCGGCTGGAAAGACCCCATCCATGTCGGTCTGGCCGGCGGTATCGGAACGCCGAGTGCCGCAGCAGCCGCATTCATCATGGGCGCTGACTACGTCTTGACGGGCTCGATCAACCAGTGCACGGTGGAGGCCGGAACCAGCGACATCGTCAAGTCGATACTTCAGTCGCTAAACGTTCAAGACACCTCTTACGCACCTGCCGGTGACCTCCTGGACTTCGGTTCGGAGATGCAGGTTGTGCGCCGGGGTGTGCTCTTCCCCGCCCGCGCGCGCAAGCTCCACGACCTGTACCGGCGGCACTCTGCGATCGACGAGATCGACCCCCGCACCTCTGAGCAGCTGGAGTCGCGGTACTTCCGCCGCCCGTTGGCCGAGGTCCTCGAGCAGTGTCTGGCCCAGCTCCCCGCAGATGAAGCCGCTGCGGTGCGCAAGGACCCCAGGCAGAGCATGAAGCGCATCTTCCAGTGGTATTTCGATCGTGCTACCGAATTAGCTCTTGCAGGCGAGTCATCGGAACAGGTTGATTTCCAGATCCCCTGCGGTCCCGCCCTGGGCGCCTTTAACCAGTGGGTCAAGGGCAGCGAACTGGAGGACTGGCATCAGAGGCACGTCGACGACATCAACTGCCGTCTCATGGATGGCGCCGCCGAACTGCTGGCTGCCCGCGCTGCACAACTCCAGGCTGTCGACGGTAGGTGATCGCGATGACACGGTCCGGGAACGGCGATGCCGGTTTGCGGGGACACAGCTCCCCGGCCTGCGTTGAGTTGAGCATCGATGGGCGTGTGGCTCTGCTCAGGCTTAACCGCTCGGAGTCAGGTAACAGCATCAGTGCTCGCATGGTCGCCGAACTGTGGGAAATGTTTGTTGAAGCTGAGGCGAAGTGCAGCGTTCTGGTGCTTGAGGGAGGACACGAGGTCTTCTGCGTCGGAGCTGACTTGTCCGAGTACTCCAGCTCGGAGGATGCCCCAGACGATCCGGGCTCGCTGTACCGCTTGTGGGCCCGGATGGCAACCGGTCCCTTGCTCACTGTTGCGCATATCCGCGGACGCGTGATGGCCGGGGGAGTCGGATTCGTTGCAGCCTCCGACATCGCCATCTGCAGTGTCGAAGCGACCTTTGCTCTCTCGGAGCTCTTGTTCGGGCTCTACCCCGCGATGGTCCTCCCATTTCTGATTAGGCGCATCGGCCGGCAGCACGCCCACTACCTAACCTGCACCACTCAGCCGATCGGCGCCCAGCGGGCCGAACAATGGGGCCTGGTGGACGAAGCCACCCCCGACACGAGGCGGGCGCTGGGCCGGTGTCTGTCGCGGCTGACCCGGGTTCCCAGCGAGGCAATTCAAACGTACAAGGACTACCTCAATGGAGTGACGGGCCCCATCTGCGAACATGAAGCACGTGCCGTTCGAGCGAACCGCGAAATGTTCCTCAATTCCGACAACCTTCGCCGGATAAGCGACTTCACCACCCTCGGGCTCATGCCTTGGGAGCGGGAGTTCGCTGGTGTGAGGGCAGGCCTGGGAAGGACAGTTTCGTGACTACCCAGATCGCTGAGACGGCCCGTGTCGCCGCGCTCCGCAACCGACTCGTGAGGGAGATCCTGGCCCCTGCTACGGGTCTAGCACCGGAGGTCGTGGACCGAGCCGGCTCCATCCGCTGTATCGGGCTGGGTTCCGTCGACTACGTCGAGATCATCCGACTCATCCGACATCACCTCGGGGTCGCCATCCCTGCGTCGAAGCTGTTCATGCATCACAACATCAATGAACTGGCGGGTTACCTGGTGAATCGTTTGGACGGCGGGACGGGGCAAGAGGCGACCAAATCGGTGCCGCAGCAGTTTACCGGCGCCCCGGTGCAGAGTCGTGCGGGGAAAGAACTGGGGACGCGTCAGGTGGCGATCATCGGCGTAGCCATGAATCTTCCCGGGGACATCAGGGATCTCGACGCTCTATGGAGACATAGCGCACGACAAGGAGACGCCGTGACTCCGATCGCTGACTCTCGTCCCGAGATTCTGAGGGATCATCTCCGGAACCACAGCTCCCTCCTAGGGTTCCCTGAATACGCTGCGTTCACATCTGGCATCCGGGCCTTCGACGCAGCCTTCTTCGGAATCTCACCTGCCGAGGCTCGCGCCATGGATCCTCAGCAACGCAAAATGTTGGAGCTCACCTGGCACGTGCTTGAGGACGCCGGTTACCGGCCCGCGTCCCTGGCCGGTGCCCCGGTGGGAGTGCACTGTGCTGTCAATGCCGTCGACTACGGCGAGCTCCTGATCCAGGAGCCCCAGATCTTGGAATCTCTTGGTCCTTTCGCCGACCCTGGGGTACATCCATCGATGATCGCCAACCGTGTGTCCCGCTGGTTCGGCTTTTCCGGTCCCAGCGAGACCTACAACACGGCCTGCTCGAGCTCCTTGGTCGCCCTGCATCACGCGGTGCGGGCTCTACGTGACGGCTCGTGTGAGCTTGCGATAGCGGCGGGCGTCAACGCCCTTCTCAGCGCTCGCGGCTTCCACCAGATGAACCGTGCTGGAATGCTGTCGCCAGACGGGCGCTGCGCCGCCTTCGATCACCGGGGCAACGGATTCGTCCGCGCCGAGGGATTCGTCGCGGTACTGCTCAAGCCCTTGGAACGTGCGTTGAAGGATGGGGACCGCGTTCTAGCCGCCATTCTTGGTACCGCGATAGGGCATGACGGGCGAACCGATTCCTTGCGTGCCCCCAACCCGGCCGCACAGTGCGACCTCGTGATGGCCGCGATCCGGGACGCCGATGTCCCCGCGGAAACCATTAGTTACCTGGAAGCCCACGGTACCGGGACGGCTCTCGGTGACCCCATCGAGTTTGAGGGCCTCAGCGCCGCCTTCCAGCGACTTTCCCCAGGTATGCCGGAGGGCTCATGCGTCCTCGGGTCGGTCAAGACGAACCTCGGACACCTGGAGGCGGCGGCAGGACTAGCTGGTGTTGCGAAGGCGCTGGCTTGTTTCACGCGGCGTGAGCTCCCAGGGCTCGGCCATTTCGAGCGGTTGAACCCCAACCTCGATACGGTCGGCTCCCCGTTCCGGATCGCCACCGCCAACGAGCCCTGGCAGCCGGACGGCGATGCGACGCCGCTTCGCTGTGGGATCAGTTCGTTTGGTTTCGGCGGTGCCAACGCCCACGTGATCCTAGAAGGCGGGTTCGACGCCGTGCCCGTTACCCGGGATGCCATTCTCCCCGTGCTCCTCGTGCTGTCGTCGTGTACCGCGGATGGCCTGCGCGCCGAGGCCGGCGCTTTGGCGGCGCACCTGGCGAGCCACCCGGAACGGGATCTGCGAACCACCGCGCTCGGATTGATGGCCCGCCAGCCTCTTGAAGAGCGGTTGGCATTGATCGCCAGCGACCGGGACGAGGCCATCGCGCAGCTCGCAGAGTTTGCCGACACCGGAACCGCTTTGAGGATCCGTTGCGGGCGAGTTCCCACGAGCCATGTTCTGGCGTCGCCCACGCCGGGCACCTCCGCTGACGCCGTGAGTGATTGGCTCACCTCAGGCAACCTCGAAAGTGCCCAGGAGAGCTGGCTCGCGGGTCACCATGTGCCGTGGGACGGACTGGGGTTCATGCCGGAGGCCGCTGGTCTGCCGGGACACGTCTTCGCCAAGACCTCGTTCTGGTACGACGACGCGCCTAACCCTGAGTGCCCCAGCCTGGATAGACGGCTCCACCCGCTGGTCGCCTACAACACCTCCACCTTTGCGGAGCAACGGTTCCGGATCGCCCTAGACCCGGCTGATGTTCTCGCCCGGCACCACCAGGTGGACGGGGTTGCGTCGATGCCCAGTTCCGCACTGCTGGAGGCCGCGCGCTTCTGTTACGAAGTCGCATGCGGTGCATCCGGTCCTGTGGTCCTATCCGATCTCCTCTGGGCTCCCGAACAGCCGACGGCAGGACTCCTTGACATAGTTCTGGTTCCCTCCGGTGATGGCGCCGACTTCGATTTCCTCGACTCCGACGGCGCAGTGGTGTGCCAAGGAACGATCCGCGCCGGGACGCCGGCAACGCGCAGCGCGGCAAATTGGGGGCTGGAGATTGTCGACCCAGCTGGCATAGCTGAAGAGTTCGCGACCGCTGGACTACGGCACGGCCCAGCTTATGGCTGCATCGTTGCCCTCTCGCTGGGTGAGCGGATGGCCTCAGCCCGGATCCGGTTGCCGGAGACCTTGGCCGCCCTTGAACAGCCGTACACGATCCAGCCGATGCTGCTGGCACGGGCGCTCGAGTTGGCCTGGCTCGCAATGAGACGGGAAGGGCTGGCGAGTAACACCACAGAGCCCTCGTATCTGGGCGAGATGGCTGTTCATCAAGCCATGGGACTTGAAGCCGACATCGACGTGCGGGTCGGGTCGAGCGGCTGCGACATCACGATCCGCAATGAGGAACAGATTCTGGCGACTCTGACTGATGTCAGGTTCACCGAGATCGGACAGGTACAACGATGATGAAAATTCAGGGATCTACACCGCTTGCCCAGAAGAACGTCGCCTTCGAGTCGGTGGCTTCCGCGCCGCACACGGGTGCGTTTCTGACGCACTGTCGGCAGCGCCCGAATGATGAGTTCCTCGGCATGCGCGACGCGAATGGAAACACCCGGCTGCTCTCAGGGACGAACCTTGTGGGGGCCACCGCGCGCATCGGCTCCTTTTTGGAGAACTTCCTTGAGCCACAGCAGCGGATCCTTATAGCCATTGATGATGGTCTCGACTTCTCGCAGGCCTTTCTCGGCTGTCTTCACGCGAACGTCACCGCCGTCGTCACCGCCACCAGCAACTTCACGGCGGACGACTGGGAACACCGCATCGGCCTACTCGTTGAGGATGCCTCCGTTACGGCCGTTCTCGCTGACGAAAGCACGGGGCGGCTCCTCAACGCCTCCAGGTTCCTTGACAGGCTCGACATCTTGGAGTTCGACGATGCCCTGAAGTATGAGGGTGAGCTGCGCGACCAGCGGCCCGTTGACGACGAAGACGTCGCACTCGTGCTCTACACCTCAGGTTCCACATCCAATCCCAAAGGTGTGTGCCTGACTCAGCAAGCGTTGTGGGACGGCGCCTGCGTGCATGCCGACTGGTGGCGCGTGCAGTCGTCGGACACGGTGTCGACCTGGCTCTCCAACGCCCACATCTTCGGACTCCATCTCAACCTGCTCGTTCCGCTGGCCGCTGGCTGTCGCAGTATCCAGCTTCGAAGCGACCTCTTCCTCGACGACCCGGTCGAGTGGCTGCGGGCGCTGCAGGCCGAACAGGCCACGCACACAGGTGCTCCGAACTTTGCGTTCGAACTTGCCGCACGCTGCGTTGCCGACCAAGCCCCCGATCTCGACCTCTCCTCGCTGAAGGCTGCCGTGTGCGCGGGCGAGCCGATCCGGTCGGCGACCGTTGCCGAGTTTTCTCGAACCTTGGGCTCTCGCGGGTTCAACGAGCATGCCTTCTGCCCTTACTACGCGGCGACCGAGACCCAGGCGATCACCGGTGCCCGTGCCGGTGAAGCCGTCCGTGAACTGCACGTCGACCCCCAGGCTCTGCTCGGCGGCTCCGCCATCGATCAGCCCGTAGACCAAGGCGGCCGCGCTCTCGTATCGTGTGGCAGGCCGGGGTCACACACCACCGTTCTCATCGTCGACGAGGCTGGAAGGGTCCTGCCCAGCCGCAAAGTCGGGGAGATATACGTAAAAACCCGTGACGTCGCCACAGGCTACCTGTCGGACCCGGAACTCACATCCCAGGTTTTCGACATGGGTGTCGACGGCCAGACGGGCTTCTACCGAACCGGTGACCTTGGCGTGATCGTTGACGGGGAGCTGTTCATCGTCGGACGCATCAGGGACATCCTGATCGCTGGCGGGAAGAACCACCACCTCGCCGACCTCGAGGAGACCGTACGCCGAGGCGTTCCCGGCCTTCCGGGGCGCACTGTCCTGGTCGCCGTGGACGATGAGCAGGCAGAACGGTTAGTCGCTCTTCAGGAGGCGGTTGAGACCCTCCCGGTTGAGGACATGCAGGACTTTTGCGAGCGCATCGTATCCGCACTCTCGATGACCCACGGGCTATCAGTCCATGACGTCGTAGTAGTACCGAGTGAGGCGTTCGCCGCATCGGCCAAGCTTCGTCGGCGAGAGCTTGGCCTCCAGTACCTTGAGGGGACTCTTCCTACGCTCTACAGCCGCCGCGGCGGCTTCGTCCCGAGGCCACCGCTTCCCGAAGACATGACCCTGGGGACCGAGCAGTGGCTCCCCGCACCCCATCCGGCTGCCGGACAGGGTCCTCGGGGCGCCACCCTCGTCTTCCTGGACGATGATCAGCTCCGCAGCGCCCTGGCAACGCAGTTCCGAACCCTCGGAATTGATGGTGAGTTGATGTGGGCTTCCGACATGAGCGACGGCCTAACCGGGCAGATGTCGGATGCCGAGCTGGCCGACCTGGCGCGTCGCGGTGGTGCCGTGAACGTCCTGCATCTGCATGCCCTTGAACGCCCCGGCATGACGGGTTCTCACCAACTTCCCCTCCGACTCCTCAGATCATGTCTCCGGGTAGGGCTGTCCCCCGAACGCATCATGATCGCCTCCCGGATGGAGAATGATTTGGCGCGCATTCACGTCGACTCGTGGATCGGTTTTGAGCGCTCCCTTAAGTGCATCCTTCCCGAGACGCGCCTCCAGATACTTGGTCTAGATGCAGAATGCACCGATGTCGCGGCTGTGGTGGCGTCGGAATGGGCAACGACCGAACCGTCCAGCGCCTTCTACGTGCAGGGGAGCCGGCTCATCTCCCAACAGCGTGATGCTGAGATCGGCCTGACCGGCGCCTCGCGGATGCGTCGTGGAGGCACCTACCTCGTCGTCGGTGGGCTCGGGGGCATCGGAATGGCCTTGGCCGAGCACCTGCTGACGGATTGGTCGGCCAACGTCGTACTCGTCGGCCGTGGCGCACCCCGACCCGAGGTAAAGCGAGTTCTGTCCGGGTTGGGATGCCCGGATCGGATCCTGGTGTGTCGAGCTGACGTTTCTGATTCGGCGGCTATGGACGCGGTCGTAGCGGATGTGCTGGCTCGCTTCGGCGACCTTCACGGTATCTTCCACGCCGGCGGGGTGCGTCCAGACAGCACTCTGGCGGAGAAGACCGACGAGCAGTTCCAGGCAGCTGTCGCCGCCAAGACCGACGGAACCCTTGTGCTCCAACGGCTGGCCGAGCAGCTCGATCTCGACTTCGTCGTGCTGTTCTCGTCGAGCGCCGCCATCGTCGGTGACTTCGGGGGCTGCGACTACTCCGTGGCCAATCGGTTCCAGATGGCGTGGGCGACCGCGCCTGCCTCGGGTCGCACGCATCGTCTTGCCGTCAACTGGCCGATGTGGGGCAGTCTCGGTATGGGAGAGGCGGACGAGGCTTCTTCGGCGCTGTCCGTCAGCATGAATGGACAGCGTCTGCTCCAACCTGCGGAGGGGCTGGCTGTGCTGGACCGGCTCCTCGAGCAGCCTGGACATCAGTACTCTGTCACGGTCGGGCAGCAGAGCTCGCGGCCGAGTGTTGTGGTAACAAAGACGGCTTCCGAGGCTGGGACCGCCGAGTCTCGGCCAGCCCCTACATCGTCGCTTCCCATCAATGCTCAGGTGGAGTGGGAGATCAAGGAAGTGATCGAGGAAATCCTCGCCGTCGCCCCATCAGACATCGATTCACAGGAACCTCTGCGGGATCTCGGATTCGATTCCGTCGCTCTAGTCGAGTTGGCGGGCATGCTCAACTGCCGGTTCGACCTGGCCCTGACGCCCGATGTGTTCTTCTCGCACAACACAGTGGCGCGCCTCGGAACACACTTGCTGGAGCAGCACGCAGACCGACTCGAAACACGCTACGGTGCACGCCGAAACGCAGCGACGAACCCAACCCGCTGGCAGTACGTCTGCGAGTTCCGTGACTGGATCGGCAAGCGCGCCGATGACGACGGCAAGACACTGGTGGACATGGCCCAGCACATCTCGCTGGTGACCCGACTGGAAGGCCGTGACGAGGACGGAGACGCCGTGCGCCTGTCCACCGTCCACGCCAGCAAGGGACTGGAGTACCCGCACGTCTTCCTGATCGGCGTGGAAGAAGGCATCATGCCGCACGCCGGCCGCGAGGATGACGGCCTGGACGACGTGAACGGCTCGCCCGTGGACCGCGAGAAGATCGACGCCGAGCGCCTGGAAGAAGAGCGGCGGCTGATGTATGTCGCCATCACCCGCGCCCGCAAGAGCCTCACGCTCTCATGGTGCCGCCAGCGCAAGCGCGCCCGCGAGATGGTGGACTGCCAGCCCTCACGCTTCATCACCGAGATGCAGCTCGAAGCCGAAGGGACGCGCAACGTCCCCGTCTCGGCCGACGAGGCCCGCAAGAAACTGGCGGCGCTGCGCGCCATGCTGGAACAGCGCGGCGCCGTCCCCAGCTGAAAGCAAAACGCCCCATCCCTGCAGGCCGAAACCTGCATGAATGGGGCGCTCAAGCGCAGGCAGAGGCTTACTCGTCGCCTTCTTTCTTCTCTTCCAGCTTGGGTGCCTCGAAGTTGGCACCACCCTCGTTGGCCATGTAGACCACGGCGTTGGCGACCTCCTGGTCGGAGTACTCGCCACCCGCCTGCGGCGGCATGGCGTTCTTGCCCTTCGTGGCCGACTGCAGCAGCGTATCCAGACCTTGCGCAATGCGCGGCGCCCAGGCGGCCTTGTCGCCGAACTTGGGTGCGCCCGAAACGCCCGCCGTATGGCAGCCGGTGCACACGCCCTTGAACACTTCCTCACCGGTCCGGGCCGGGCCACCCTTCTTCATTTCCTGCAGCTCGAAGCCCGCCACCGGACGGATGCGTGCCTCGATGACTTCAGACGACATCTCGTCGGCCGCGCGCGGGCTGCTGCCGGACGCCCCGATCATCGCCGAAATGATGGCGACCGGCAGGACCAGTGCCGCCGTCACCACCACGACCAACTGGGTGTTCGACTTGAAGAACCGCATCTTCTCGCCGGTCTGCTTGCCGGCAGGGGTGCCAGGAGTGTTATTGGCCATGAATGCTCCGCGCTGCTTTCTATAGATTCCAGGTATCCGGGCACGGCACACATTCCTGCCTGCGGCAGGTCGATCAGGGCCGGCACCCATGATGAATCGCATTTTTATAGAGCAAAACCCTACTGACCGTGTTGATCAGGATCAGCTCCCGGCCAGAGCGGCCCGCCAGACGGCGTCATGACCTCCCTCGGGACAGAAAATGCGCACTGCCCGAGCACGCCTCCTCGGCAGCGGTCCCCAGAGATCACGCAAGCTGCCCAAATTACAGGCAACCCACTTTCCTTCCCTCCCTGGCCGCCAGCACTGGACGCCCATCCGGAAAAGCTGTATTCTTCAGAAGCTCAGCGCGCCCGTAGCTCAGGGGATAGAGTATTGGCCTCCGAAGCCAAGGGTCGCACGTTCGATTCGTGCCGGGCGCGCCACTTCCCCTTCCTGGTGGGGCCTTCATGTCCGCATCCACCCCTGCCCAGCGTACCCTCACCACCGCCCGCTGCCTGCTGGCCGCCGGTGCCCTGGTTTCGGCCTCCGCCATCGTACGCTCCTCCATTGCCGGCACCCTGCTGGCCTGGCTGCTCATGCTGCTGGGCGGCGGCATGCTGGTGGCTGCTCGCCGCGCCGACTGATCCCCCCTCCGGGCACCGCCTATCGGCCCTCTTCCCGTGCCCGCCGGGCGCGCTCGAAAAGCTTGTCGTGAGGCTCGCCCACGGTGCGATCGTCGCTCAACGTGAGCGGATCATCATCGATCTCATCCTCCCAGGATGCCTGGGCAGCGATCTGCGACTCCCGGTCGTTGCCGATCCCCACCGGCAGGTCGGCCCCTTCGTCCGGTGACCACGTCGCCGTATCGGCCCCAGCGCCGTCGGCACGCCCGGCCGGCAGTGTCCTGTCCGTTTTCGCCTCATCGGCCGTGCCCGTAGCAGCCTCGGCCACCGCATCCGCATCTGCAGGACGTTCGGCGACCGCTTCACCGTCCGACGTTGCCTCCTCGGCCGTCGCCCCGTTTTCGGCCGCCTCGGCGTTGTTCTCTGCGCCGTGTGCCTCCGTCCAGCCGGTACCGACCAGCAGCGCCCCGCCAAACTGCGCCTCGGGCTGGAAAGCCCCCAGGCCAAACAGCTTCAGGAAGGACTCGGCATCCACCCGTCCCTGCTCGTAGGCCTTCAGAAAACGCTGGGGCGACGTGAAATCCCAGCTGCCCACCGGCAGCGGCACGGACGGCTGCACGTAAAGCCGACCTTCCAGCGCAAAGACCGGCGTCTTGCGGTTGTAGGTGCGCGTGGTCAGCACCA
>ERZ773077.2443-NODE-2443-length-11940-cov-8.244089_pt1 | contig 11940 bp, 10 predicted proteins | sample MGYA00580612_ERZ773077 | MGnify/ENA primary metagenome ERZ773077 (study PRJEB29015, sample SAMEA2737971) | human oral metagenome | biome: human oral; feature: human-associated habitat; material: dental | place: China | collected 2021 ...
GTGTGCTGTGTGTGTATCCTTTGGGGCAAAGGGGCTGGGAAAATCTTTAGGGCATGTATGCTGTCTTTGGGGAATGTTGTCTGTTACCGCTCCTTGCTGGAGTTGGTGGGGAGGTAAGAGGTGGTGAGGTAGGGGATAGTGGGGAATTGGATTGGCGGTGTGCGTGTATCCTTTGGAGCAAGGGGGCTGGCGGTATCCGTAGGGAATTGTATGCTCTCTTGGGGGGGGGGGAAATGTATGCTGTCTGTTGCGACTCCTTGTTGGTGCTGGAGTCGAAGTAAGAGGTGGTGAGGTAGGGGAGTCGGGGAGTGCGGTATCGGGCTGGCGGTGTGTGCGTGTATCCTTTGGAGCAAAGGGGTTGGGGACGGAGTGACCTTGGGGGAGAGGATGGAGTGAGTTTATTTGCTACCTTTGCGGTATCGTTATATATCAATTACTAGAGGACACACATCAATGAATAAGATCTTTATCCTCACACACGCGCTCCTCGTTCTACTCTTCGTTAGTTGCCAGCAAACAGGTGATGGGCAGGAGCAGACAGCCTCATCACCCCAAGCAGCTGCAGCCTCCAAGGTCAAGGAGCCGCCTGCCCTCCTCATCGGCAAGACACTAGTCATCGACTACGGATCTATGCTCAGCGAAGTACGTTATCAGACGGACTCCCTCTATTGGCGCAAACTCAACTCCGAGGGGCAGACCGCTAGCTGGGGGCGTGAAGTCCCCTCATACGAGACCTTTGGTGACGGGCGCTTCTTCGTCACTTGGACGCAGGCTGATGGGACGACGGTGACGCAGATTGTCGATCTTCGGGAGCACAAGGTGTTGGCTAGCATCAGTGTCATTGACTCTATGCTCGCTGTGGACTCGGCACGTATGCCCCTCGTCCTAATAGGTGCAGCTGCCGTGGCGGCCGAAGAGCCTGCTCACCCCGGCGAACCACGACTTAGGCAAGAGATCCAAGCTACTCCTCTTGAGGAGTCCATCGGGGATAGTGTCCAGGTCAAGAAGCCCGAACGTCCCGCCCAGCGTCGTGTCTAAGCACGTTCATCTGGCCCTGCTTCCTCGGCACTCGACACGCAGTGCACCCATATTCGGTATTTCATCTCAGTCCTCCACTTCTGGCACATAGGCGTCATCGTCTAGCTGAGCCCAGTGCTCCCATCTAGCGTAGAGCCTAAGTACCCTATTCTGTGCATAGGTCTCATCATCTAGCCGAGCCTAGTGCTCCTGCCCAGCGTAGAGCCTTACCCTATTCAGTGCATAGGTCTCATCATCTAGCCGAGCCTAGTGCTCCTGCTCAGCGTAGAGCCTAGGTACCCTATTCTGGCACATAGGTCTCATCGCTAGTTGGGCACTACATCTCCATCCTGTGCGGTGATGAATAGTACTATTTAGTGGAAGCCTGAGCATACTGCCCCTTCTTTATTCTCAGCCCCTTCCCCGTACATCCCCTCGGATGTGTCGGGTAGGGGCTCTTGTACCCGTCGGAGCTGGGGGTATCTAACTGCACTTTATTGTACCTTTGCAGATGCGAAGTGAAGGAGAGCTATATAGCTCTCCTTCACAAGGATTGCGAATTGGTATAATATATAAGGCAGATAGTTATGAAAAAGCTCTTAGGGCTGATAGCCCTTGCTGTAGGTGTATTCCTACTGGCTCGCTGTACGAGCCATAGCGGAGAGAGCACAGCCAGCAGCCCCGCTGCCCCTGTAGAAGAAGTGCCCATTGTGCTCTTCGGCAAGACTCTCTTCATCGACTATGGGACGATGAAGGCCGAGGTGCGCTACCAGTCAGACTCGCTCTACTGGAAGACATTTACCCCCGAGAAAGTCTTGACCGGCGAAGGCCGTGAAGCCCCCTCCTATGGAGAGCTCGGCGATGGTCGATTCCTCGTCTCGTGGCAGGAGGAGGATGGCACAGCCGTATCCCAGTTTATAGACCTCAAGGAGAATAAGGTACTTGCCAATATCCTTGCCCCCCTCAAGAGTAAGGACGACACACGCAAGCCTCAGGTCTTAGAGGGCGCTGCTGCGGTCATCTCCGATGCTGCAGCCCCACCCGTACACCCCTAGATAGGAGTTTAGGGGAGAAATATGTACCTTTGGTCAAGCGAGGGACTCACGGTGAGCCCTACGCATATAGGTTTATTCACTCCTAACACAAGGAAATAGAATTAGATGGAACAGCCACAGGAAGCCCCACAGTTTGGCATTGAGCTCCCCGAAGAGGTCGCGGGAGGCGAGTACAGCAACCTCGTACTAGTCGCACACTCGCAGAGCGAGTTCGTCCTCGACTTCGTACGCCTGCTCCCCGGCCTACAGCAGGCACGTGTACATGGTCGTCAGATCCTCACCCCCGACAACGTCAAGCGTCTCTCCCGCATGCTGGAGCAGCACATCCAGGGCTTCGAGCAGGAGTATGGTCCTATCGTGCTCCCCGAGGATCAAGCCCCCGCACAGAGCAACTAGTCCACCCACGGTCATCCCAAGCCCCCGTCTCGGCTGGGTACACCAGTACAGATACGGCTACCCCATCGCCACACCCAGCCCTGGGGTGACGATGGTGTAGCCGTCCTTAGTCTATATAGATGATGAAAAAGCCTCGAATAGTACTCGACAGCTCCCTACCTTACCTCAAGGGACTCATAGAGCAGGTCGCTGAGGTCACCTACCTAGAGAGTCGTGCCTTCAGCCCCGAGACCATACGTGGTGCAGATGCCCTCCTCATCCGTAGTGTCGTCCACTGTGATGAGACCCTGCTCTCGGGTAGTAGCGTGCGTATGATCGCCACGGCCACCGCAGGCTATGACCATATCGACACGAGCTACTGCGCAGAGCATGGTATCACTTGGCGCAATGCCCCTGGGTGCAACGCTGGGGGCGTGGTGCAGTATGTCCTCTCCTCGCTCTCGGCTTGGTCGCTGGATCGAGGGATTGACCTTAGGGGCAAGACCATAGGGATCATCGGTGTCGGGCATGTCGGGGGTGGACTCCTCAAGCGTATAGGAGCGTTAGGCCTTCGTCCTCTGCTCTATGACCCACCACGAGCCGATCGGGAGGGTACTGAGGGCTTCTCTAGTCTGGAGGAGGTGCTCCGAGAGAGTGACATCCTCACCCTGCATGTCCCTCTAACGAGAGAGGGGAAGTATCCCACGGCTGGGATGGTGGATGAGTCCTTCCTACGTGCCTGTCAGCGACGTCCCCTGCTCATCAATGCCTGTCGTGGAGGTGTTGCCCCAAGTGCCCCCTTGCTCCGTGCACTAGACGAGGGGTGGATCCGAGAGGTCATCATCGACTGCTGGGAGGGAGAGCCGCATATCAGCTCTGAGCTTGCTCGCCGTGCCTACATCGCTACACCCCATGTGGCAGGCTGGACTGCTGATGGCAAGTGGCGGGGATCACGTATGGCGCTGGAGGCTATCTGTGAGGCCTTAGGGCTGGAGCGTCCAGAGTGGCTATGGGATGATAGTCTACTTCCCCAGCCCGAGTCCCCGAGGATCAGGCTGAGTGACTATCCCGAGGAGGAACGGGTTCGTCGGGCTCAGCTCCGCACCTGCGACCCACGGGTGACGACAGTGCTGCTTCGGACGCATCCTGATGAGTTTGAGCAGCTACGTCGAGGTTATGTCTATCCACGAGAGGCCTCGGCCTTCACGCTCCTCGATCCAGAGGCGGGGGATAGGGAGGCTCTTCGCCTACTCGGCTTTAGGGAAGCTTAGCGAGAGAATGGTGTATCTTTGTGCTTTAAGATGATTAGAATGGATAAGATAGACCGCCCTAGAGGTGTACTCCGTATAGTACGCTCCCTAGTCCTGCTCCTACTGCTCTTCGGTATGGGGGCAGAGGTGAGGGCTCAGTACACGCTTGCCCTACCTGCTCGGTCTGAGGAGGGAGTGCTCCGTCCAGCCTTTGCACGTGAGGCTCGCTCGTCCGCTCTGGCTAGGAAGCTCTTTCGCCTACCGGAGCTAAAGGCGGGTGACCTCCCTCGTGAGGGGTCATCCCGGGGGCAGGGACTGCGTGCCTATCAGTTCGCCGTAGAGCGTCCCCTCGATCTCGGGGCGGACAGTATCGGGGAGTACCTCACCGATGGTGCTGGGAACTATGTCTGGCGTGCAGAGCTCGTCGCTAGTCGTGCCCGTAGTGTGAGCCTTCGCCTCAGTCGGTATGCTTTGCCCGAGGGGGCTCGCCTTTTCGTCTACGGTGCTAATGGAGAGCAGATAGGGGCACTAACGAGCCAAAATAACTCTCCCGATAGCCTTCTGCAGCTACGTCCCCTCTCGGGGGAATATGTGCGGATTGAGTATGACTTCCCAGCAGGCTATACGCCTCATCGGGGGGAGTTGCCCTTCCGCATCGGTAGCCTGTTCCATGGCTTTAGAGGTTGGCGGGCAGACTTTGCTGAGCCAGGAGAGCCCTTCTATGACTACAATATCAATGGACGTAAGGGCCTTCAGGAGATCGCCTGCATCCCCAACGTCCTCGCTCACCCCGACCACTTTCTGCAGAGCCGCAGTGTCGTACAGCTCATGGTCGGCGGACGATTTATCAGTTCGGGGGTGCTCATCAATAACTCCCGCTCCGACGGTACCCCCTATGTCTTGACCTCGGCACATTGTGTCAATCGCCTCTTTGACCTCGAGGGAGAGCTGGACAAGGTACGGGACGAAGCGGCGACGACGGTCTTCTTCTTCAACTTCCAGAGTCCCACGAAGCAGGGCAATATTCGGGCTACAGAGGAGCAGAGCCTCAGTGGTGCAACGCTCGTTGCCTACAACGAGGATGCCGATATGGCGCTCCTTCAGATCACGGGGCTACCTAGCTCGGGGAAGATACCCCGTGAATACCAACCCTACTTCGCAGGCTGGAGTGTAGAGGATCGACCTCGGGCGACCTTCTACGGCATTCACCATCCCCTAGGCTCGACCAAGCGCTACTCCGAGGCGGGCGACGAGACACTTACGATCAAGGACTACAGCCTCTCTATCCACACTTGGACACGCAAGCACTGGTTCGTCAATAGCTGGGTAGTAGGCTGTACGGCAGCGGGCTCGTCAGGGTCCCCCCTCTTCGATCGGGAGGGGCGTGTCATAGGTGCCCTCACGGGCGGAGTCTCGTCCTGCGAACTCATGGGAGGCGATGCCTACTGGGCACTGAAGGAGACGTGGCTCAAGGGTGATCCCTCACTGGGCGATATCGTTGCCCTCCAGCCTTGGCTCTCTCCGGCTGATGCTCGTAGGAAGGTGTGCGACGGCTACGATCCCCTCTCCCCTAGTATCGTACAGCGCCTCAGCAAGCTCTACCCCGACCCCAACGTACTGAGCCAGCTAGGGAACCGACCGACCCATGTCTATGAGCCTAAGGATGATGTGCATGAGCTAGGGAATGCCTTCTGGCTAGAGCACGACGCTCGGGTACGTGTCCTCGGTGCCTTCGTCGTCTTCAAGTCTAATCGTACCCTAGCCTCGACACAGCTCCCCCAGCTCCGTGTGCGTCTCGCTCCACTCCCAGAGGACGGGCAGATCACGACCCCTATCCTCGACTTCTCCTCCACTCGACTAGGGCGGTTCAATGCGTATGACGACGCCAGCGGGCGCTTCGTCGATCGCCCTCGTACCCTACGTGAGGATACTATCGAGGTTTTCTTCCCCGTGCCCCAGGAGACCCCGCTTATGCTCCCGAGAGGGCGCTACATACTCTCCTGTCACAACTCGGGTGGCGGTGCGATGAAGCTCCCTCTACTCATGTACCGAGGCCCGTCTCTGAGGTCGCCTACTTGGTCGGCTTGGTATCGTCGTGATGGGCAGAGCTGGCTCGCTAGTCAGTCGGGAGACAATGAGGCCTACTGGATAGACCTCCTCGTGGAGACCGATGCACCGCTATCGGTGGGTCGCCTAGAGGGTGCTTCTCAGGCAGATGTCCGAGCTTACTACCACGACCGCAGGCTCTATGTAGCCGAGACGGAGGCTTACTATCACACAGCGGATATCCGTATCTATACGATGCTTGGGGAGCAGGTACAGCACTCGGTGCTACACTTTGACTCCAACCTCGTCTCTCTCCCCCTCACGGATCTCCACTCCGGGAAGTACGTCGTGTCGCTCACGACTAGCCCCGCCCATCCTCAAGCGCCGGCGAGGAAGCTTGCTTTCACCTTTATTATCCCTTGATATCCCCATATGCTCACCCCCTACAAGGACAGTGATGAGCCCAAGGTGGATCAGATCCGTAAGATGTTCAATCGGATCGCTCCACAGTATGACCGGCTCAATCGTATTATCTCTCTCGGCCTAGATCGCTCATGGCGTCGGAGGGCTCTACATCTACTCGAGCCCTACCAGCCTCAGCAGGTGCTCGATGTGGCTACTGGCACGGGCGACTTGGCTATAGACCTCGTCCACACCATCCCCTCGGTCAGGCATGTCACGGGAATCGATATCTCGGAGGAGATGATGCGTATCGGGCAGGAGAAGGTGCAGGCCTTAGCCCTGGAGCGCAAGATTAGCTTCGAGCGTCAGGACTCTACGGCTACGACCTTCGCTGATGCGAGCTTTGACGCAGCGACCATAGGCTTTGGGATAAGGAACTTCACTGACATCCCAGCGGCAGCGAGGGAGCTTCATCGTATCCTTCGCCCCTCAGGGGTGCTGGTGATCATCGAGCTGTCAGAGCCTAAGAACCCTATCCTTCACCTAGGCTACAAGCTCTATGCGGGGCAGATCATCCCCTTGATAGGGCGCTTCATGTCTCGAGATCGAGATGCCTATCGTTACCTCCCGAAGTCCATCGCCGTGATGCCCCAGCGGGAGAAGATGGTGGAGATCCTAAAGGAAGCAGGCTTCCGAGAGGCCTTCTACCGAAGTATCTTCCCAGGCACCTGCACCATCTATATCGGTATCAACGCCGAGGGCTCTACCCCTGACGCTTCAGCGTAGGAGTAGAGCCCTCGGGGCTTAGATCCCCTTTGTGTGGGTTATTTACGAGGATAGACAGTGTCTAGAGTTTGTCCAATATCGTTCTTCCACATGATCCATCCATTGGCATGACGGCCAAGGACATATTCAGCCGCTGTACTAGGCGAAGTGAAGGTATAATCCTCCTTGAGTCTAAGCAGACCAGAGACTACGGTGCAGTGCTCTTCGATGAATTGCTTCCTCTTCCCCTTGCCTATATAGGATGGTGCTTCGGTGCATGAGAATACACTTCCCTTGAGTACGGTGAACTTGCCGTCGGAGTATCTACCCGCTGCATCTGTGTCTTTTCCTTTGATGTAGAAGGTAGGAGAGTTTGCACTAGATGAAGTGCGTGTCTTTCTCGGGCTCACACTCGATGATGTATGTATTTTGCTCGAGCTGGCATCAAGGATATCGCAACCAATAATAGAGAGCAACACCTTTACATCCTCAAAGAAATCATCAGCAGGAGCCCTCCTATGTATGGGGATCGTTTTCCTTTGGGTACCTGCTTGTTCTCATTGAGATCATAGTTCTCGATTCGTAGAGCTTCAGTGATGGCTTTATGCTCAAAGTATTCGACCTCGGTACTCGTTATTTCATCATTGCTGGCAAAGAAGATGATGATCCGATCCCAGAAGGCCTTTTTACCATCATGATCTTTGGCTCGCTTCACGATATCATCAGTCTGCCCTATATATGCTTGAGGCTTTTGAGTACTCCCCTTAGGTTGTGACTGGAGGAGTATGTAGAGGACAGATTTCTCTACCAATGTGCCTTGTTCCGTGGTGAGATAATGGAGCCTTGTGCGAGGTACGACGTATGCCTGGCAGATGCGGTTGGCAATGGTGAGGACCTGTACCCCCTGTGGAGTGTTATCTACTAGGGTTATGTTGATGGTCTTGCTCATGCTGCTGAATTTTCGTTCTCCGCTATGTGTCCCCTGCGGATATACTGTATAGATATGAGAGAAGGAGGATAGAGCTCGAGACCAGCGTCTCGTAGTAGGGCTTCTATCCTCCTTCTATTTGATACCCCGCCTGACTTCTGCGGGGGTATCCTTATGCTTCCTTCACGCGGCCGACGTAGGAGCCGTCACGGGTATCGATCGTGATGAGCTCTCCCTCGCTGATGAAGAGGGGCACACGCACCTCTGCGCCAGTCTCTACGGTGGCGGGCTTGAGGGTGTTGGTAGCGGTATCGCCCTTGAGTCCGGGCTCGGTGTAGGTCACACGGAGATTGACGTGTGCGGGTAGCTCGCAGGTCAGGACGGTCTCAGAGGCGGCATGTACCATAGCCTCGACTGTATCGCCCTCCTTGAGGAACTGTACCCCATCGATCACAGCCTCGGGGATGGAGATCTGCTCAAAGGTCTCGGGGTGCATGAAGTTCAGACCCATATCGTCCTTGTAGAGGAACTGGTAGGGGCGACGCTCGATGCGTACTTCCTCGACCTTCACACCGCTGTTCCACGTCTTGTCGATGACACGTCCTGTGGAGACGTTCTTGAGCTTAGAGCGTACGAAAGCGGGACCCTTACCGGGCTTGACGTGAAGGAACTCAACGATGAAGTAGTACTGCCCATCGATGTCGAGGCACATACCATTACGAAAATCTGCTGTTGTGGCCATAATGTCTGTTTATAGAATGTTGCTTTGTTTTGTCTGCAAAAATAGGGAAATTCATCAAACCTTCATATAGCTAGGGCATTACGCTGTCGCCCGAGGTGTAGCCCTCTCCCTAGCCTTACTCTGTCCCCTTGATGGTAGCTCTCCTTGTCTTGGCAAGGGGAGCTACTTGCTTTGGGGCAGTAGGAGCTCCCTAAGGTATTGTCCTGTGACGGAGCTGGGGGTACAGGCGACCTGCTCGGGAGTCCCTTCGGCGACGATGTAGCCGCCCGAGGCACCCCCTTCGGGCCCTAGGTCTATGACCCAGTCGGCACACTTGATCACCTCTAGGTTGTGCTCGACGACGATGACCGAGTGCCCCTGCTCCACGAGAGCCTGTAGCGCCCCGAGGAGGGTGCGGATGTCGTGGAAGTGTAGCCCTGTCGTGGGCTCGTCGAAGATGAAGAGGGTAGGGAGCTTCTTGCCCTTGCCGAGGTAGTAGGCGAGCTTGACACGCTGGTTCTCTCCACCTGAGAGCGTGGAGCCGTTCTGCCCGAGCTTGATGTAGCCGAGGCCGACACGCTGTAGGGGGCGGAGCTGGTCAATGATCTTGGCCGAGAGTGCTGAGGACTCTCTGTTCTGGTCAAAGAATTCGACAGCCTCATCCACACTCATGTCGAGTAGCTGGGAGATATTGACGCCACAATACTCTACCTCGAGGAGCTCCTTGCGGAATCGTGTGCCGTGGCAGGCTTCGCAGGGTAGGGTAAGGTCGGCCATGAACTGCATCTCGATCGTGATCACCCCTGCACCCTGGCAGGTCTCACAGCGGCCGCCCTCCTTATTGAAGCTAAAGTAGTAGGGCTTGTAGCCCATCTGCTTTGATAGGGGTAGGCCTGCATAGAGGTCTCGGATGCTATCGAAGGCACCGACGTAGGTCACGGGGTTGGAGCGGGAGCTACGACCGATGTTGTTCTGGTCTACGTACTCGATCTGCTTGATCTCCTCGAAGTCTCCACGTAGGGCACGTAGCTCGAGGTTGTCCATAGGCTCTCGCTCTAGGGTACGTCGGACGGCTTCGTAGAGGAGGTCGTGCATCAGGGTACTCTTGCCCGAGCCACTTACCCCGCTGACGACGGTGAGGGTATGGAGGGGGAAGCGTACGGTGAGGTTCTTGAGGTTGTGCATCGTCGCCCCCTCTAGCTCTAGGTAGTCCTTCCACGGACGGCGCACGGTGGGTAGGGCGATCTGCTCCCGTCCCGTCAGATAGGCTGCGGTATAGCCGGGGGTGTCGCTGGTGATCTCTGAGGCTTCGCCTGCGTAGACCACTTCGCCCCCATAGCGTCCAGCATCTGGGCCGATGTCGATGATGTAGTCGGCGGCGCGCATCATCTCCTCGTCGTGCTCTACGACCACCACGGTATTGCCGAGGTCACGTAGACGCTTGACGACCTGAATCAGCCGAGCAGTGTCTCGCTGGTGAAGGCCTATACTAGGCTCATCGAGGACGTACAGCGACCCTACAAGGCTGCTCCCGAGCTGGGTGGCAAGGGTCACACGCTGACTCTCTCCACCCGATAGGCTGTTGGAGAGGCGGTCTAGGGCAAGGTAGCCCAGCCCTACCTCCACGAGGAAGCCTAGGCGGGAGCGTATCTCGTGCAGTAGTCGCTTGGCGATCAATTCCTCTGCGGGGCTAAGCTCCAGCGTGTCGAAGAAGCTCTGTGCCTCCCACAGCGTCATCGCCACGATCTCGGCGATGTTCTTCCCGCCGACCTGCACACATAGGGCGTCGGGCTTGAGGCGTCCGCCGTGGCAGGTAGGGCAGATGGTCTTGCCTGTGAAGTGGGCTAGGCGGACACGGTTCTGTATCTTGTAGAGATTGCCCTTTAGGAAGTCAAAGTAAGGGGTGATCCCGATCGGGCCATATTCCTTGCTCGGTATGCCGTCCCAGAGTTGGGCTTTCTGCTCCTTCGTAAGCTCCTCGTAGGGGCGATGAATGGGGAACTTTGCCCGCTCGGCATAGCGGATGAAGAATTGCTTCCACTCCGACGAGACGACGCCCCTCCAGCATGCGACGGCGTCGTCGTACACCGAGCGGGTGGGGTCGGGGATTACCAGCCGAGGGTCTACCCCGACGACCTTGCCGAAGCCCTCACACTCGGGGCAGGCTCCGATGGGGTTGTTGAAGCTAAACATCTCGGGAGTTGGCTCCTGGAAGATCCTGCCGTCGGCCTCGAAGACGTTGCTAAAGGTCTTTAGGTAGGCGGGGGCTCTCCCGTCTCCCCGCTGCTCCTCGACGGCGAGCTGACACTCTCCTCGCCCCTCGAAGAAGGCGGTCTCCACCGAGTCCCCTAAGCGGTCGATGGCACTCTGATCTTCGCTGATGGCTAGGCGGTCAATGAGCAGGGATACCTCTCCCGCTCGATCATCCTTCCACAGCAGGGCATCTTCTATGGGGATGATCCCCTCGGCACTCCATAGACGGCTATAGCCCTGCTGGAGCTGTATCTCTAGGTGATCTGCTAGGCTACGACCCTTGGGCAGGTGGAGGGGGACAATGAGGTAAATGCGGCTCCCTACGGGTAGGCTCTTCGCATAGTCCAGCACGTCTCGCACGGTGTGCTTGCGCACCTCTTGACCCGATATGGGGGATATGGTCTTGCCCACACGGGCATAGAGCAGGCGAAGGTATTCGTAGATCTCGGTCGAGGTAGCCACCGTAGAGCGAGGGTTACGGCTGACGACACGTTGCTCGATGGCGATCGCTGGAGGGAGGCCTCTGATCCAGTCGGCCTCGGGCTTGGCCATACGTCCCACGAACTGTCGGGCGTATGAGGAGAGGCTCTCCACATAGCGTCTCTGCCCCTCTGCGTAGAGGGTGTCGAAGGCGAGAGAGCTCTTCCCCGATCCGCTGACTCCTGTCACCACGATGAGCTTGCCACGGGGGATCTCGAGGTCTATATTCTTGAGGTTATTGACCCGTACGTGGTGGAGTAGGATGCCACGAGAGGTATCTTGTTGATCCTGACGCTGGGCTTCTCGCTGGGGCTCTTGGGGAATTGCTTTTGTCTTCTTTGCCATCTGTGGACTATGCCGTAGTATCTATGAACGCTAAAATGGGTAGTGTGGGGCTCTGAAAGTTTTACCTTTCCTCAAAGGAAGGCTGTCTTAGCCCGACATAATTACACAAAAATACGAATAAAGCCTTGTTTGGATCTCCTGCCCTTCCGTTTTCTCCTTCGTCACTCTCCCTTGTCTCCCCTCACAGTCCTTTCTACTTCGTTCTTTCCTGCTTGTTATCCCTTTGTTGGTGCTCTCACCGTATGCTGTTTTGTGTACACGTGTGTATACAGTTGTGTACCCACGTGTACACTGTTGTATACA
>ERZ773077.2449-NODE-2449-length-11929-cov-64.980462_pt1 | contig 11929 bp, 12 predicted proteins | sample MGYA00580612_ERZ773077 | MGnify/ENA primary metagenome ERZ773077 (study PRJEB29015, sample SAMEA2737971) | human oral metagenome | biome: human oral; feature: human-associated habitat; material: dental | place: China | collected 2021 ...
TGGTAAAGGCATTGTTTTGGACGAGCCGTCTGTGGTGGCGGTTCAATCGGGTACGAGCGGTAAAAGCAAGATTGTCGCCGTGGGTACGGAAGCCAAGAAAATGCAGGGGCGCGCGCCGCGCAATATTGAAATCGTCCGTCCTATGCGGGACGGGGTGATTGCTGATTTTACGATTGCCGAGCGTATGCTGGGTATGTTGATTAAAAAAGCAATACAAGGCAATTCGGTTGTGCCGCCGCGCGTAGTGATCTGCGTGCCGGGCGGGGCGACTCAGGTGGAACGAAAGGCAATTTTGGATTCCGCGTTTGCCGCAGGTGCATCTTCCGTACATTTGATTGAGGAGCCGATGGCGGCTGCTTTGGGTGCGGGTTTGCCGATTGAAGATACTGCCGGTTCGATGGTGGTGGATATCGGCGGCGGCACAACGGAAATCGGCATTTTGTCGTTGGGCGGTATGGCTTATTCTGCCTCCGTCCGTGCGGCAGGCGATGAGTTTGATAAGAGCATCGTGCATTATCTGCGCCGTCATCGCGGCGTGTTGATTGGTGAAGCGACGGCTGAGGAATTGAAGAAAACAATCGGTTCAGCCTCCGGTTTTGCAACCGAAACCGCCATGCGGATTAAAGGCCGCGATTTGGCGGAAGGTACGCCCAAGTCGCTTGCCATTACTTCGGAAGAGGTGCGCGAGGCTTTGAGCGAAACGGTTAATCAGATTATCCGCGCCGTACGCCTTGCATTGGAACAGGCTCCGCCTGAGTTGGCTGGTGATATTGCCGACAGGGGTATTATGTTGACGGGCGGCGGCGCGCTGTTGCACGGCATGGATACGGTTTTGGCGGATGCGACGGGGCTGCCTGTCGGCATTGCCGACCAGCCTTTGAACTGTGTGGCTTATGGTGCGGGCAAAGCATTGGATTATATCGGCAAATGGAATGCCGTCTTTGTGGATAACCCGTAAGGCAGGCTGAAATGGAACATTCTTCTTTACGGTTTGACGAGGCAAAGGGCCAAAAGCTGTTGCCTCGTTTTATTGCGTATCTTTTGCTGGGTGCCGGCATTATGGTGGCGGACGGCCGTTTCAACCTGATGCAGCCCGTGCGCACTGCGGCGGCAGAGATTCTTTATCCGGTGCAATGGCTGGCAAACCAGCCGGTCCGTCTCTATCAATATTTTTCCAACCAATCTCAATCACAAACCGAGCTGTTGGAACAAAACCGTCTCCTTTTGGAGGAAAACGGTCGTCTGAAAATCCAGCTTCAACGCGATAAGGTCAACCTGAGCGAATTGCAGGAGCTGAAAAAGCTATACGGCTTGCAGCAAAAAGGCATCAGCAATGTCATCGGTGCTGAAGTATTGTCCAGTGGCAAAGACCCGCTGTCCGAGCGTTTGATTATCAATAAAGGCAGTGGCGAAGGGGTGGCGGCAGGCGATGCCGTTATCGACCAAAACGGCTTAATCGGGCGGATTACATTGGTTCATGCAAACAGCGCGGAAGTCGAGCTGATGGCGGCTGCACAAAGTATCGTCCCTGTTGCCGTTGAGCGTACGGGCGAACGCAATCTCGCCTACGGCAACGGCGTGGGCTTGGATTTGCGCTATTTCCCGACAGGATCGGATTTGAAGCCGCAGGATGTTTTGATTACTTCCGGCTTGGACGGCATTTATCCGGCAGGTATTCCCGTAGCCCGTGTGGATAAAGTCGTCCGCGCTTCCGGTACGCCTTATTACGACACAGAACTGACCCCGTTTGCCGCCTTGCGCCGCAGCCGCTTTGTTTTGGTTCTGTCTTCTTCCCATTCTTCCCAATAAATCATTCATGAACGATTTTGACGATTCCTACCGTGCCATGCCCGTCAGCGTGATTGCGGCAAGTTTTGCCGTAACCATGCTTGTCGATTTCATGCCTTTTCCCTTTGATGTGTTTTTTTGGCTGCCCGAACTGACTGCGCTGATGCTGCTTTATTGGTCTATGCACCATCCCCAACGCGTCGGCATGGGCATTGCGTTTTTGCTCGGCTTGATAGTCGATGCCGCAACGGCAGCAACTTTGGGGCTGCATGCATTGTCTTATACGGTCATGGTGTATTTCGTCTTGAACACGCGCCGTCAAATTATGCTCTACGGCCACATCATGCAGATCGGGGCGGTATTGGCAGCATTGTTCTGCCATCAGGCGGTCTTGGTGGCGGCGCGCCTGTTCCTCAACAACCAAATCATCACTTGGCAAAGTTTCATCGCGCCTTTGGCAGGCGCGCTGCTTTGGCCTTTCTTGAGCCAGTTGATGCTGGTGCTGACCAATTTTTATCGCGCCAACAGATAACGTGAAACCATGTCCATACTGAATACTATGAAACGTCGTCTGAAAAATGGCGGTAGCGGTAAAACACAGACTGCAAAGGCAGCGCAAGCCGATTCTTTATTGCGTCTGCTGGTGGCGTTTATCTTGATTGTGGTTTTGTTTGCCGCATTGGTGGCGCGGTTTGTCTATTTGCAGGTGTTCCGGCATGACGATTTTTCCGGACAGGCATCCAGCAACCGCATCACATTAATTCCGACTCCGCCCGTCCGCGGCGAAATCGTAGATGTCAACGGCGTACCGCTGGCAAAAAACTATCCCGTGTTTTCGTTGGAAGTCATCCCCAGCCGTATTGAGGGTAAGATGGAGGATGTTATTGAAGCCCTGCGGAAGTATGTCGATATTACGCCTACCGATTTGAAGCGTTTCCACAAATACCGCGAAAGCTACCGAAAATTTGAAAATATCCCGCTCAAGCTGCGCCTGACAGATGAAGAAGCGGCAAAATTGTCCGTGCATCTTAATGAATTTAAAGGCGTAGAAGTCAATTCGCGCACTTTCCGCGAGTATCCTTATGGCAAGCTGACTTCACACTTTTTAGGCTATATCGGGCGCATCAGCGACAAAGATCAGGAAATTTTGGAAGAAGAGGGCTTGACTGCGCTCTATCGCGGCAGCACGCACATCGGCAAATCGGGTCTGGAAAAATTTTACGAACTACAGCTTCATGGTGCGCCCGGCTATCAAGAAGTGGAAAAAGACGCTTACGGCAATATTGTGCGCGTCTTGAAAAACGTGCCGTCGCGCATGGGGCAAACTTTGCGCTTGGGCATGGACATCCGTATGCAACAAGAGGCGGACAAAATATTGGGAGACAGGCGCGGGGCAATTGTCGCCATCAATCCGCAAGACGGTACGGTATTGGCTTTCGTTTCCAAACCTTCTTTCGATCCCAACCTCTTTATCGACGGCATCGACAGCGAAACTTGGAAAGCCTTGAATGATGACTGGAAAAAGCCGTTGGTCAACCGCGTAACGCAAGGTCTGTATCCGCCGGGTTCGACGTTTAAGCCGTTTATGGGCATGGCTTTGCTGGAAAGCGGCAAAATTACCCAAACGACGGTCGTTCCCGCGCCCGGTGCATGGAGCATTCCCGGCAGCCGTCACGTTTTCCGAGATTCCGTACGCAGTGGTCACGGTTCGGCGAATTTGAGCAAGGCGATACAGGTGTCGTCTGATACCTTTTTCTACCGCTTGGGCTACGAAATGGGCATAGACAAAGCGTCGCCGTATTTAGCGCAATTCGGGTTCGGTAAAAAAACCGGCATCGACCTGCCTAGCGAATATACGGGCGTTTTGCCCAGCCGCGAATGGAAGGCGAAACGCTTTGCCAGATCGTCCGATCCTACCGCCAAAGAATGGCGCGCAGGCGAGATGGTCTCGGTCAGCATCGGGCAGGGTTACAATGCTTACACCCCGCTGCAAATGGCACACGCCACCGCTTCGCTCGCCAATAACGGCGTGGTTTATCAACCGCATTTGGTGAAAGAATTGTTGGATTTCGACAAACGCAAAATCACGCGTATCAATCCCAATCCCGAATACAAAATCCCGTTCAAACAAGACAACTTCGAATACGTCAAACAGGCGATGGAGAAAGTCTTGAAACCGGGCGGTACAGCACACCGCATCGGCGGCGGATTGGCTTACAGTATGGGCGGCAAAACGGGCACGGCGCAGGTTGTGCAAATCAAGCAGGGCGGTCGTTACAACGCCGCAGCCTTGCGCGAGCAACACCGCGACCATGCGTGGTTTATCTCGTTTGCCCCCTTAGAGAAGCCTGAAATTGCTATCGCCGTGATTCTGGAAAACGGCGGCTGGGGTGCCTACGCCGCCCCGCTTGCCCGCAGCCTGACCGATTTTTATATGCTCAATGTCAAGCCGCAGCAATTTTCAGACGACCCCGACGCAGGCGGAATGCCCGAACCGCAACAACACCGCACACAACCCCAACCGCCGACCATATTCCAAAAAGCCTACGGTCTGAAACAGGAGGAAGCAAATCATGAATGAAACGGTCGGAATGTGGGCAAAAATCAAGCGCACCGTATCTGCTCCGATAGACCCGTGGCTGTTTTTCCCCATGCTCGCCATCTACATCATGAGCCTGTTTTTGCTCTATTCGGCGGACGGGCAGGATTTCGGCCAGCTTGAACACAAAACCCTGCATACGGTTGTCGGCTTCGCCCTGCTGTGGTTTGTCGCCTCGTTCAAGCCGCGTGATGCCGCAAAGGTGGCGCTGCCGATGTACCTGATTGGCGTGTTGCTGCTTGTCGCCGTCGAAGTCGCAGGCGTGACCGTCAATGGCTCTACACGCTGGCTGGAGCTGGGTTTCACGCGCATCCAGCCTTCCGAAATCATGAAAATCGTCCTGCCCATGACCGTCGCTTGGTACTTCCAGCGGCACGAAGGTTGTCTGAAATGGTTCCACTACGCCATCGCCATGCTTTTAATTCTCATCCCCGTTGCGCTGATTTTGAAACAGCCTGACTTGGGCACGGCGGTTTTGATTATGGCATCGGGTATTTTCATCGTCTTTTTCGCAGGCCTGCCGTGGAAAGTCATCTTTGCCGCCATCATTGCCTTTGTTGCCGCATTGCCGCTTTTGTGGAACTACGGGATGCACGACTATCAGAAAACCCGCGTCCTGACGCTGTTTGACCCGACGCAGGACCCTTTGGGCGCAGGCTACCACATCATCCAGGCCATGATTGCCATCGGTTCGGGCGGCGTTTGGGGAAAAGGCTGGCTCAACGGCACACAAACGCATTTGGATTACATTCCCGAGTCCACGACCGACTTCATTTTTGCCGTGTATGGCGAAGAATTCGGTTTGATCGGCAACATCTTGCTGCTGCTGGTTTATTTCGTTATTCTGACGCGCGGACTGCTGATTGCCGCCAAAGCCCAATCGCTTTACAGCCGCACGCTCGCCGGCGCATTAACCATGACTTTTTTCTGCTACGCCTTTGTGAACATGGGCATGGTGAGCGGCATTTTGCCCGTTGTCGGCGTCCCTCTGCCGTTGGTCAGCTACGGCGGTACTGCAACGCTTTCCATCATGACCGTACTTGCGCTGCTGATGGGTATTTCCAGCGAACATAAAACCAAACGCCACTACGAATTCAACGATAAAGCGGACGTAAACGTCTCTACAAAAAACAAATAAGGGAATGAAAAATGGAATTAGGTGTAGAAATCGGCAAACTTTTGGTTGCCTTCCTTGTATTGATTAACCCGTTCAGCGCGCTTTCGATTTACCTTGATTTGACGCAGGATCACAGCACCAAAGAAAAACGCCGCATTGCCCGCACCGCCGCGCTCGCCGTCTTCATCGTCATTGCCGTCTTCACCTTGATGGGCGGGATGTTGTTGAAAATATTGGGCATCAGCGTCGGTTCCTTCCAAGTCGGCGGCGGTATTTTGGTATTGCTTATCGCCATCTCCATGATGAACGGCAACGATAACCCCGCCAAACAAAATATCGGTGGAGACAAAGAAGAGGGCGTTGTACCACACATCCAGAAAAACGCCAAAGCCATCGCCGTCGTTCCCGTCGCTATTCCCATCACCATCGGTCCGGGCGGTATCTCTACCGTGATCATCTACGCCTCAGCCGCCAAAAATTACAGCGATATTGCCTTGATCCTTACCGCAGGCTTCCTCGTCAGCCTGATTTGCTACGCCATCCTCATCGTCGCCGGGCGAATCAGCAAAAAACTGGGCACGACAGGACTGACCATCCTCAACCGCATCATGGGCATGATGCTTGCCGCCGTTTCCGTAGAGATCATCGTCGCAGGATTGAAATCTATTTTCCCGCAACTGGCAGGCTAGTTCAGCGGATTGTATAGAAGGCAAACTGTCCATCTTTATTAAGGAAAAAGATAGTGTATTCCACCGTCAACAACATTTACATATCTTAAAGATACACAAGGTCTGCGCCCCGATTTTTCGGGGCGTTTTTTCATGCCGCTGTCTAATTTCGGTATCGGGAACGGTCGTAATCTTTACCTGTTTTATACAGTTGGTAGGCAATAACAGCCAGTTTGCGCATGATGGCGACTATTATCAGCTTCGGGGGCTTTCCCCTCGCTTTTAGGCGGGCTGTAAAGGCTGGAAATGCGTTCATACGGTAGGCGACAAGTGCGGGCATATACAGGGCTTTACGGGCGTTCTTTTGCCCCTGTTTGGATATTCGGGGCTTTCCTTTGACGCTTGTTCCAGAATCTTTGATTTTTGGATCTAAACCGAGGTATGCAGCAAATTGGTTTTGATTGGCGAAGTCGTAGCGTATGAGTTTGGTAAGCAGAACGGAAGCGGCAGATTCGCCTATACCGTCTATGGTTTTTAGGCGGTTCTTCTTTTCGTTGTAGGCGGGGTTTTGGCGGTAGAAGTCTTTGAGTTCGTTTTGTACGGTTGCTATAAGCCTGTTCAGATGGTCTATGGTGGTCTGTATGTGATGGCGAATAGTATCGGGGGCGGTTTGGTGTTTGGTCTGCTCTGCGGCTCTCTGCTGCTTAAGGCGGGCTATATAGTCTGTGATGGCTTGGAGGTATTCTTGCTCTTCCGTCGGCGGCTGCCATGCTTGGGGCTGCATTTTTCGGCAGTATTCGGCTATCAGCCTCGCGTCCTGTCGGTCGGTCTTGGTTCGTGTCTGTTCGGCTTCTCTGAAGCCTTTTATCTTGCTTGGATTGACTATGCTTACGATGTGTTTCTGTCTTAAGTGGGCGGCTATGGCTTCGTGGTAGATTCCTGTCGCTTCACAACAGCAATGCACCGCTTCTTCGGTGTACTCCTGTATCCAGTCGTCCAAACGTCTGAATCCGTCCTCTGTGTTGTCAAACCTCCGTTCATAAAAAATGCTGTCTGAAATCAGACAGCAGTCTATGGTTTTCTTTGATACGTCTATCCCTAGGTAGTACATTGTTTTGCCTTATTTATTCAGGCTCGTAGCCTTGTATAGTGTTCAAACTGGTTATGTACGTAAGCCCGCGCTTCTATCTTTTTCCCAAGCTGTGGCTTTGGTCGTGCTTCGGAAGTCGCGGGCTGCGGTTCGGGTCATGAATCCGAACCCCTGAAAGGGTTGGTTACCCGTTCAGGGCTTTGGACTCTTTTTGCCTTCGGCGACGTTCGCCACGTGGCAGGGGGTGGGGTAAAAAACACACCCCACCCCTTGCGGGCAGCGTCTTTGGGTGGGTTAGCGTCAAGGGGTATCCAAAAAGATTTATAAAGACGATAAAGCCGTCTTTACAAATCTTTCTGGACGCCCTCCCCTTGACTTGTGGCTAGATTTGATAATTAGAAAAAAATATAACTATTGTAGAAAAAAATAATATTAAAAAAATAGGCATAACGAAATATTTGAAAAATCCGCGCCAGCCTTTGCGCTCATAGGTCGTTGCCGCCCATATCCCTAAAAAAAACGCCAATCCCGCATTCATCAATTTACCTTTCCGCCCACATTCGTCAGGGCTTTATCATTGTATCCGTCATACATCAAATTTTGCGGGCTGGCACCGCCCATTGTCAAGACCTGCGGCTGGTCAGGCGTGTATGCGGTCTGCGTCGGTTTTGCGGCTTCTGCCGTCTGCGTTTTGTAGGGGTTAAATGGTAATCCGTCTTTGACGTAGTTCAGGCAGGTTTGTTTGCCGATGTCTTTAATCTTCGTGCCTTGGTCGGTATAGCAGGTGCAGCGGTTCTCTGCTTTGATACAGGCGGCAGGCCACGGCATGACTTTGACTGCTTTGTTCATGCCGTCGTATATCGGGGCGGTTTCGGGACGTTCGGCGATACGGGGCTGATAGTCTTCTTCAGTCAGATGAGGCTTTGGCGGTTCTGACGGCGTTTGCACTTTTGCGGCTGCGTACCGCCCCGCTGCGCCGTCGTCCGCCGCGGGAGCGGCTGCCGCCTGCGCTTCGGGGCTTGCCGCTGGCGCGGCAACGTGTGCCTGTGCCGTCTTCGCTCGTTCTTCTTCGCCCGAGAACTTGCCCCAAAATCCAGTAAACGACCAAACGCCATAACCGACGAGGCATAGGGCGAGCGGGAACAGCATTAAAAGTTTGCTTTTTTTCGTCCTGATTTTGGTGTGTACTTCGGCGGACTTATACAGCCCGTACACGCTTTTATCAAGCCTGTACACGCTGATTAGGGCTTCCCTGATGTTTGCCCTGCTTTCAGGGTCTTTTGCGCCGCCTGTCGTCCATTCCATCTTACGACGAAGCCCTAGATTGGTCTTCCCTAAATGCGTGTGATGTTCTATCAGTCCGCGCAAATGGACGTCTATCAGGCGGGGATGTTGGGTTATCAGGATGAAATCAAGACCACGGTGTCGGTGTGTTTCGAGTTCGGCGACGTAGTCGGGTACTTTCGAGCCGCTTGGACGTGGACGAAATATGCGTTGGCATTCATCAACAACGATAATCGCGCCCGGCGGCGCCCACTTCGGCCATGTCTGAATGCTTTCGCCTTCGGGTATATCGAAGTAATTTATTTTGTCGTGGTCTAGGTCTTTGATTCCGTCCACGAAGATAGGACGGTCTTTAAAGTCTTTGCGTTTGACAAGGTTTGAAACTGCGTACAATGTTTTTCCCGCACCGGGAACGCCTGTATATAGGTAAAGCATTTTTTATCCCTCACTTTTGACGATAGTGGACAGTTTCTTAAAGCCCTTTATCGTTGCTATAAATGTAAATGCGCCAAATATCCAATTCAGCATGACGCCGAAGCCCATGATGTAGACGATTTGCAGTGCGTCTTCAGGGAAACCGCCAATATGGTTTTGAACCTGTTGGATGAAATAGGATTGCAACTGGCGAAATCCCGACACTGTTACGAAAGAAAGCCCTATGGCGGTTAATATTCTGCCCGCCACAGACATTAATACGGCTGTTATCAAACTGCCCCAGTTCATAGCTCCTCCAATGCGCCATAGACGAACCATGCACAGGTTAGAATAGTCATCATGATTAAAACGGGTCTCAATTTAGCGGCAAAGTCGCAAAGCGGCTGATAGCTGAATTCGACTTGCCCAAATGCGCCCAAATCCACGCTTTTCGGTTGCGGGCAAACGCCTTCTGTTTGGAAGACGTTTTCAGGTCTAAAATCTAAATCTATTGTATTTTCAGGCAATACGATGTCCTCATAGTTCGTATCGCCACCCGGCATACATTGCGCAGCATTTGGGTTTTGCTGACAAAAATCCTGCTTCTGATTCTCTTTGTTTTGATTTTGCTGCCCTGTCGGATTGTTCGGCGTATTCGGCGTATTCGGACTGTTCGGCGTCGTCGGTGCATTCGGACTGTCGGGCGTGGTAGGCGTATTCGGACTATTGGGTGTTGTAGGTGTGTTCTGTCCTTTATTCGGTGTCGGTATGATTTCGCTGCGTGTCGGTGCTAGGGTTGAATTTGGTTTCAGATCAGGACGCGGAATAATGGTTGTCGTAATCGAACCGTCTCTATTTATCGTGAATCGTGTTTGTTGAGGTGTATTGCTGCCCTGCGGGGTGTAGGGTTCTGAATCGGCGGTCATCGGCGTGAATTCATTCGAAATCGTGGATTTTTCAACAGAATCGCCAATTTTGGACAACTGATTCATCAGTTCGGCATGGTTGGTCTGCTGGTTATTCAACATACGGGCTAGGATATCTTTGATGTCCTGTTGGTTTATCGTCATATTTTCGACTGTTTTTTGTGGGTCAGGTTTAAAAGTCGATGATGCTTCTACTTCCACAAATTTCGAATTCTTATCTTTAAATTTATAATAAACATAATCACCTTGAACACCAGGTAAATAAATTTTTGCCGAACCACCCTCATTTCTACCATTATTATTGCCGTAATAACCTTTTGTAGATGAATAATATATTTTGTTTGAATAATATATTTTCCCCGTTGGTGATTCTTCCCTAAAAATAACGTTAACGGGATAAAGACCATTTTCTTTTTGACTTTCTTTTGCTTTCTTCCATTGCTCCTGCTGTTTTGCTGCTTCTGCTGCTCCTTCGGCTGCTTTTTGGGCGGCTGCGGCTGCGATTGCTCCGCCTAAGTCTCCACCTTTTTCTGCTTGGGCTTGTGCGGCTGCTGCTTGTTGAGCGACAGTATTCAATCCTGTTTGAGAATTTAAATATCCATCTCCAAATGAACTAACCAAATCAACAGTTCCTTTAATAGGACCACCAAATAAACCATCTATAAAATGGGCAGCCCCCTGAGTAGCACTCCAAGCGGCTCCTGCATAATCACCTTTTCCTAATTTTTCCCCTGCCTCCGCAGCAAAACTATTAGCTGCATTAGCACCATTAGCAACAGCACCCCCCAAAACGACGCCATTTACAGTATTCTGCAATTTAGACGAGCTTACAGTCTGCGTTTGTGTCGTCCTAAACGTTCCTTTTTCTCCATAATTGCCCGTTGCGGTTATGGTTTTCGACTGACTACCTTTTATTGAATCTCCCGATTTGGTTACGGTCGGTTTGCCGTTGTTTTGGCTTTGCACTCGCCATACGCCCGTTTTCGGGTCGTAGCCTTTTTGTCTTAATGCTTGCTCGCTTGGAAAGCCCGCTCCCTGATGTTGTGCCGGCGGCGGCAGTCCTACTTCTGCGCTTACAGGAGCAGCGAATAAAGCAGCAGACAGAGCAAGGCATAAGGCAGTATGCCGATGATGAACATTGCTTCGGGTATCATTCTTCATTACTCTTTTCTCTCGTTGACAATATGAATTTGTAGATTAGGTTGACGACAAATACCGTGGCGACGATTGAAACGCACATCAGACCTATCTCTTTGCCCAACTTCTGATATTCCATCGGGTCGCAATCGGGAAAGGTCAGTTTGACTTGCTGTTCGTTATACTGCCATGTGGAGCCGTTAAAAACGGGGTGATGCAGCACCCCGTCTTTGTCTATTGTCGGCACTACATGGGTCATCACTTCGTTTGTCGCCGCTTCGTGTGTGAAATGGCAAATACGGCCGACTTGATAACCCATTGCTATTAACCGCCTTTGCGTACTGCTTTGATAATCAGACCAACAACGACCATTGCAGCAGCAACACCGATTACAACCGCGCCAATAGACGAAACGCCGTCTTTCGCGCTTACCAATTCAGCTTTGGCGGCTGTTACCAATGCGCTGTCTTCTGCCATTGCAGGCAAAGACATGATGGCAACGGAAGCACCGGCGACGGCGTATTGCAGTTTTTGTTTCAGGTTCATTTTGTTTTCCTTTACGAAATGTTGATAAAAAGTAGTTTTGGCGGTGTTTCGGGGTCAATTCAGGGGACACCGCCGAACCCCTGAAACTGGTTTATGCTTCGTCCGAATAGTAGATGTTGTCTTTAAATGCACGGGGAAATACCTGCATAGAGACGATTTGCTGCGGTTTGTACTGCTCGTACTTTTCGGGATGTTTGGTGCGAACTTCGCAAAGGCGGGTTTCTGTGTCTGAACGGATAATCAGACCGACATAGTGGGTCTTGCTGAATGTGCCGTCTTGGTTTTTGCGTTCGCGTGTGAACATTCGGTCAAATGCGGCAATGACGAAAATACCTTGTTTGCGTTCGGTTTCTTGAGACA
>ERZ773077.2450-NODE-2450-length-11929-cov-8.106198_pt1 | contig 11929 bp, 9 predicted proteins | sample MGYA00580612_ERZ773077 | MGnify/ENA primary metagenome ERZ773077 (study PRJEB29015, sample SAMEA2737971) | human oral metagenome | biome: human oral; feature: human-associated habitat; material: dental | place: China | collected 2021 ...
CATCGCCACCGCCGACGCCTCGGGACTGATCCGGATCTCCCACCTCGACGGCACCTTGGAGCGCGCCTTCATATCGGTGCGACCCCGCGTACCCGGGGTGGAGAGCTACGCCAGCTGGACCCCCGCAGGCCTCGACGTCCTGGAAGGAGAAGCCTGGCGAGTGCTGCGCGTCCCAGAGCCAGAAGACGGAAACTAGCTACGGACCGAGGAGGGCCAGCGGCACCACCGCCACCCCGTCGGGACGCCGGTAGGCGGCCTTGCCCGTCGTGACGACCACCAGGTCGGCCACCCGGTCTGGGATCTGGTCGCGCAGCCAGATGAGATGCTTCGCGTCCGAATCGCCCACCGCGGCCGCGAGTTTCACCTCGATTCCCACGATCTGCCCGTCCGCTCCTTCGACGACGAGGTCCACCTCGTGTCGTCCGCCCTGGGTGCGCATGTGGTACACCCGCGCCTCGGCGGCCTGCGCCGCGACGCGCACCGTCAGCGTCGCGAGCGACTCGAACAGCGGCCCCATCATGTGTGCCCCCGACGCGTTGAGCAGGGAGGACGACGACAGACCCAGCAGCCGGGCCGCCAGGGCGGGGTCGGCGAGTTGGTGTTTGGGGGCCTGCTGGAGCCGCCGGATCGGGTTGTTCGCGGGAAGCCAGCCGGGCACCGGATCCAGTATCCACAGGCGGGTGAGGAGGTCCCGGTACACGATGGTCGTGGTGTGGGCCGGCTGCGCCCCGTCGCCTCCGGTGGTGGCGTCCAGCATCCGCGAGTAGGAGGTGGTGGTCGAGGACGCCGCGGCGTAGGCCGCGAGCCAGCGACGCAGCGTCTCCGGGCGTCGCACCGCGAAGCCGTGGTCGGGCAGGTCGCGGTCGATGATGCGTTGCAGGTAGGCGTCCAGCAGTCCCCAGCGCAGACGCGGCGGCGCGTTCATGATCCCGGGGAATCCGCTGGCGACGATCGCCTCGGCGTAATCGGTGAGCCCGTATCCGCTGTCCCCGCCCACCGGATCGCGACCGCCCTCGAGGAGCCGCGCCAGCGACACCGTCGGTGTGGCACGTCCGCGTTCCGGCAACGCCATGGGACGCATCCGCAGCGACAGGATCCGTCCCGCCCCGCTGTGGGTTCCGGCGGCGTCCGTCGGCGTGGCGGATCCGGTGAGGAGGTAACTTCCGGGCGGGGCGCCGGAGTCGACACGTCGTCGCACCGAATCCCACACCTGGGGCAGTTTCTGCCACTCGTCGCCAGCTGGAAAGCACACCCCGGTGGCAGACAGAAGTCTGCCCCGCGAACCCACGCACCAAGGGGTAACTTCTCCCCCGTGCGCTACACGCCGAACCGGGCGGTGCGAGCGAACTCCATGACCGCAGAGACACCACAGTTTCAAGTCAAAATCAGACGCAAAGACTCTCGCCGCCAACTTGGCTATAGGTCACAAGAGGAAGCTAGCTGTCGCACCACTATTCCATCCGGTGTCCGCTTAGAACTCTGCTGCCTACCAGAACACGACCAGACTACGCTCCGCGAACCTGGGAACGTAGGTAGAATTCGAAGGGCTATTTCGATGTTGTTGATGCGGTTGACTTCGTCGCAGTAGCCGCTGTACGGACGCTGAAACAGGGGTCCTTAAGCAGGAGGCTGAGGACCATCACACGGGTATCGCGGCGTCGTTTGGCTACTGACCCGCCGCTAGACAACGCCATCAAGGTGCCTGCATCCTCGTCATCTAGGCTTTCAACCAGATGCTGGGCCAGAACCTGGCGGACCCGGACATCGGTGTCAGCGGCCAAGCGGTACCCAACCGGTTCAGGTTCTGTGGTCTTGGACCACAGGATGGCGCTGAATGATCTCAGCGCCCAATTCTGGCCGCTCAGGAATCCAAGATCGGGAGCCATGGTGTCACCCAGACGCTGCAGAGCTCGGGTCGCCCAAAGTTCTGAGACTGATTCGTCGCCGATTAGTCCAAGGACGGCTGTTCGGACCCGTTCTTTGTCCTGCTGGGTATGTGCCAATGTGGCAGCCAGGTGGGCGGCTTCGCCCCGGGTGTCTCGGCGGTAATTGATCTGAACGGTACCCAAGGGGTGGCCATAGGGAGCATCCAACGCATCCGCAACAGACTCGGGCGGCGAGAGCACTAAAACGAGTGCGCGATTGAGGAACTCAACCTGCTTCTTTCTGTCAGTCGGCGGTCGCAAGTTCGATGCGGCTATCAGATAGCTAGCACGATCAGGAGCCGACACATAGCGGTCGCTGCCACGTTCGAGGAGTTGGTCCAGAGCTGCCTCCTGATCACGCTCCGGAAGGGTCCGTACGAGGACAGAGTCTGACACTGAACCCGAGCCGGAACCGGTGGTGAAGACACCCGGGGTGTGCACGAGAGGCTTCTCAAGCCGGGCGCGTGCTTCCTGGATCTGCGCACCGGACGCCTTCTCTGGTTCCTCAGACTCCAGAAGTTCCCGCGCCCAGATGTTGTCCGCTTCTGCCAACTCTTGAAGAAGCGGGCGCGCCTGTGCGATTCGGTCAGTGACTGCCTCGTAAGTTTGTTGCGTGCGGGAGGCTTGAGATCTACTTAGCAAGCCAACCAGATGCTTGAGGGCTCGGTGGCTCAGCTCTGGGTGAGTGGTGAGGATCCCTGCGACTGCCTTGGCTTCGTCTTCGTCGTGGTAGCGGTAGTGATTTGGTTCGACGGGGGGCTGAGCCTCGAAGTACGTCAGCAACTTGTCGGCTTGGTCGTCGGTAAGACGTTCTGAGATGCCGGCGAGTGCAGCAATAGCGCCGAGGTAGCGCGAGCCCGCGAATGCCGAAAGATCGACGAGGGCGTCCTTCTTGGCTGCTTCAAGGTCGGCGAGTGCGTGACCGGCGATGACTGGGACCAAGCCGTCGGGGACCAAGTCTGCTTGAGCAGTGATGAGTCGGTATGCGGCGCCCGCTATCCACCACGGCTTAGCGTTGAGGTGCGATGTCACGTCGAGGAACTGGGTGGTTTGTTCTGTTCCGAGCCGTTTGAGAGCATCGACCTCTCCCGCGAGGACTAGGTGGTTCGCGGCCATCAAGTGTTCCCCGGAAGCGGAGAGCACATCGGCAAGAAGGCGTCGAGCTCGACGCTCGCCTTCCCAGTCGCTCAAAACAACGGCGTCTCGAAGGACGCGTTGTGCGGCAACGGCAGCTGGCCGGAGTCTGTTGTCAGCTAGCTTGCTGTATGCGTATTCGAGTGCGTCTTCATCACGTGTTACAACGGTGAGGCTAGGCCCCTGTGCCGACAAGGCAGTCTGTACCGGGAGCAGTTCGTCGGAGGTGAGAGGCCGCCAGCGACCGCGGAAGGCACGGCGGCAAAAGACCCAGCGCGAGGCATCAGCCCAACATCGTGCAAGGCAGGCATTGCCTGCCGCCTCGTCCCAGGACGCGTCGGCCTCCTCGAACTTTTGATTGAACGCAAGATGTCTCGCGTACCGGGCTTGAACCAGCGCGCCGAGGTCGTAGCCAAGCTTTAGCGCGCGGGTATCACCTAGGACAGGAGCCCATACGTCGGAGCCTTCGGCGGCAAGAATGCGCAACCGGATTCGTAGCGTGGCGTTCTGCGTATCGGCAGGGAGATCATCTGCGAGGTCGCCTATCTGGCAGGCGCTTTCCTTCAGCCATTCGTGGTTGCCGACTGCCAACGCCGTCTCCCCCGCCAGAGTTGCCAGACGAGCACGATCGAGGATGTCCCCGACAAGGAGATCAGCGAGGCTAGGAACGGCCCCAAGCGGATTGCTGTACAAATGGACAGCCCGCTCGGCGACCATCTGGTGATCTCGCGCAGCTTTGCTGTCGACCTGCTCGGCGAGTTTGCTGATGTCGTGTTTGGCAATATCGGCCGATGTCGTGTGTCCATAATCGAGGGCAAGCCATAGCTGGTCGAGACGCCTTCGGATCGCTTCAGCGCCACGTCCGACCTTAACCAGAAGTGAGGCGCGAAGCGCCTCGTGTTGGGCAGCATGACCCGAAAACCCCGCTTTGACTAGGGTGTCCTGTGCTTCTATGACCAGCGCGAGTGCAGCTTCCGGATCGACATCGATCTGATCTTTCGCTTGGGCTATCTTCTCGCCGGCTCCGGTGGTCTCTTCAGGGGTTCGAGCGATTGCCTGACGCACGGCAACCACGTCAGGGGCAGGTACGACACGGGGAACGATCTTAAACGGCTCGCAGAATATCTCGGCAATGTCTTTGCCGAAGTAATCGATGACGATCTCCGGTGCTCTTTTGAGCTTATGAGAGAGCTCGCGTTGGTCCCACAGTTCGAACTGGATTGGCGCGAGTTCCTTTTGTAGCTCCTTGAACCGGTCGATGGCCGCAGTGGTTCGGACTTCGCGGCTGACACCGAGTATGAAACGAGACACGTCAAAGGGCCGCGTCGTCTTCCGGAACGCCTCGACAGCGGCGCTTATCTCCGCAGGCCCAAACTGTCTGACGCGTTTACTCTGAAGCGCAACACCGGAGTCGTCTGCGGCCACCGCAACGATGTCGAGTCCAAGTTGAGCCTGTCCCGGGTCACCATAAAACTGAGCGTGCCGCATTCCCTCGACATCCCGGAGAATCCGCCACTGTAGGCTCTCAAAATCCTGCCAGGCCAGGCACTTGAAAGGAAGCAACTCCAAATGGCCACCGCGATGCGGCACGGCCGGGATGTTGTTCGGACCCCGTTCGAGGTTCGAATCGATCCCGACGGGCCGCCAAGTCCCCATGTCTCGTACCATCACCGGCTCGGCTCCTCGCTGGTTTCGTATCTACGCCCCATGATCCTGACGATCATCCGAGTCCGCCGCTATCCTCAGAACCTTGAGGCTTCAAGCTTATCAATAGCGTGAGCGCAGTGCGCCTGACTCGCGGCTCGTCGCGCTAGGCTCCCTTTGCGTCTGGGAGCGTCTAAAAATCTGTGGCGAGCCACTCTTCGATGCTCGTGAAAAGTGAAGTTCCGTGCTTAATGCGGCTCGGGTGCAGACATGCCGTCGATCCGGACCAAGCGCCAGTCGTCTCGATGATTGTCGTAGGCCACGAGGTACCACTGTTGTTCACGAAACATGTTCCGGACGGGTTCGACAACTCGAGCCGATGGCCGACCGCCCTTGTCTTTGTAGGCAAAGCTCAGTCGCGATTCGCTCGCGACGGCGTCAGTGATCCTTCCGAATTGCGGCCGCAGGCTCGGGGGAGGTCGAGGCACGCTGGTTTTTCTCGGTCGACATCGCGGTTACCAAGGCCCTGCGGCACAGCATTCCCGGGAGGATACGCTCTAGCTTCGGCTAGCATAGGATCATCAGGCATCTCGGCCTCAAGCGGGAGCCCGGTGACCAACGTGGTGACCTCATAAGCATCCAGCAGCAACGGCGGAATCTTAACGCTCGGAAGCAGTTCGTAGGCCTCACCTAGACCAAGTCTTGCGTACACGTCGTAGCCAAGTACGCGGAGTTTTCCGCTATCGCGCCGGACTGTGCGCTAGGTGACGCCGAGCCGGCTGGACAACTCGGCGACCGTCCATGCCATTCCAATGCTCAGCGATGCCAGCAGCAGTAGCAGGCACAATTTGGAAGTCTCCATCTCACCATCGTTCAAACAGATACGGCCAAAATCTGGCCGCATCTACTCCTAGCGTTGACGAAAACAACCACAAGGAATTCCGATGCGCATTGCAGTCACCCGAAACTCCACGCCGCGAGTCGTCATGCAAAGCAACGTCGGGGCCGAGAAGCGCCACGGCCTGGGAGAGATCGAGGGTCTCGCTGCGACCAAAGTCTCCCTCAACTCGGCAGCCTCCCATGTCATACATCTGCGTTGCGACTACTTCTTCACCAACCTACTCATGAACCTTGACTCGATCCGCTCCTGCGCCCTGCGCACAGTCCTGTCACTCGACTTCCCACTCGCCCGGGTCGTAAAGTTGCCGCGCCGACCCTCCTCAGCACCTCTTGGCACGGTCGACGAATCCAGTCCATACACGGCCCGGAAGACTTCACATGGAGCCAAGTCGCAGCAGTGCTCAGCACAGAGAACTCAACAAACAAGTGACCGTCAAACGCGTGGACTATAGCACCATGCTGCAGGGCTACATCGATGCCGGGCTTCCACGCGCAACCGCGAACGCCCTGTTCAGCATGTCTACTGGTATCCGTGACGACCTCATGCCCGAGCAGCCACGCACGACGCAGACGACCACGCCAACCACGCTGCGAGACTCGGTGCACACCGAACTATCCGCCCAGCTCGGCAACCCAATCGTCGGGCAGACCAGCACCGGCTTCCGGGGATGGTTGGTCAGACCCAGACTAGTCGTGGACCGCCCGGCTGGTCTGTCTCTAGGCGCATCCGAAGTCCGTTACGGGCCAGCCTCCAAGACAGCGCGAGTCATCGAGATCCAGGACAGTCATCATGTCCATTTTGGCGGCAACGAGGCCGCTGGTGGATGCCCAGCGTTAGCTTTTCAAGCAGAGAAGAATGGTTTCGGATGCGCTCACCGTTCCGGACAGCGGCAGTCCTTGCACGACGCCCAAACTCGCGGCATCCGGGTCCCCACGTACCTCGCGATGAGATACTTATGGTCAACGAGCGACCTCGGAGCGCTCTACTGGTAGGGGTGAGGAGACGACGACGTGGCGTTCGTTCGAACAACGACAGGAAAGACCGACTACGCCTCCCCGGGCGAGCTGTATCGAGATCTTCCTCGGCGCCCCGGTGCAGTTCCCGGGCTATGGGCACATCAGGCGGAGATGCTGAAGACCTTCACATCGAAGGCCGACCAACCGGACGTGGCACTGGAGCTTCCCACGGGCACAGGTAAGACGCTCACTGGCCTACTAGTCGCTGAGTGGACTCGCCGCAAACGGCGCTCTCGGGTCATCTACGCGTGCCCAACTCAGCAGCTTGCGCGCCAAGTAGTGGCGGCTGCTCACCAAGAAGGCATTGACACAGCACTGCTCGTAGGCAGGCACGCTGACTGGCCCGCTACGGCCCACGCGGCATACGAGGCCGCTGACGCGGTCGCCGTCACGACATACAGCAGCATCTTCAACAGCAACCCGAGGCTGGCCGAAGCTGACCTAGTCCTGTTCGATGACGCGCACGCAGGCGAGCAGTACGTTGGCGAGGCTTACAGCGTCGACCTAAACCGCCGGCAGGGACCCACCGAGTACCTAGCGGCCCTCGATGCGATAGCTCCCGCTCTCGACGGAGTGTTCTTGGAGCGCCTTCATGCGCCCAATCCTGATCCGGGTATCGGCAATGACGTGCGGATGGTCGTGCCGCTTCGGCAGCCTGGCATGGTGACGAAACTTGACACCGTGCTCCGGTCCTTTTCCGAACCACACAACTACCGCTACGCAATGATTCGAGCAGGTCTCAAATCCTGCTTGGTCTACGTGGCCTACTCGGGAATCCTCGTTCGCCCCTACGTGCCGCCCACCCACCAGAACCGGCTGCTCTCGAGTGCACGACAGCGTGTCTACCTTTCGGCCACGTTGGGCGAAGGTGGTGAACTGGAACGAGCGTTCGGCCGCTCGGGGATTCTTAGGCTCCAGCAGCCCGACGAGAGCACCGCTCCGCGTTACGGGCGACGGTTCTTTGTTTTCCCTGAGTTCGTTGAGAACACCGACACGACTGATCTAGGCCGCAAAATCGTGGCGGCCACCGGCAAGGCACTAATCCTGGCACCGAGCACCGAGATCGCCATGAGGGATGCCTCGGCACTCGCGCAACAGGGATGGCCTGTCTGGGGTATCGACCAAGTCGCTGAGAGCATGACGACGTTCGCCAAACTCGACCACGGTGTGTGCGGCCTTGCCGCTCGGTACGACGGACTCGACCTGCCCGGGGATGCATGCCGCCTCGTCGGACTCGACGGCGTCCCAGACCAGAACAACCTCCAGGAGAGGTTCTTGCAGTCTTGTGCACGCGCAGGTTCCGCACTGGCGGCCCGCGTGCGCACCCGCGTCGTACAGGGCGCGGGACGCTGCACCCGAGGTCCCGGCGACATTGCGGTGGTGCTCATCCTCGGTTCTGATCTTTCGCGCTATCTCACTCGGCCAGAGGTCGTGACGGCCCTCGACTCTGAACTTCAAGCAGAGATCCGCTTCGGCCGCGAGAATTCGCAGTCTGGCAATGCCCATAACATGCTGAGCAATATCCACGCGTTCCTTCATCAGGACACAGACGAGAGTTGGCGAACGCAGGCAGAACCTGCTCTGACCGACTACCGCCGCGAGATGACTAAACAAACCCCTGACGGTACCGCGGCTTTGTCAGACTGCGTCGAGAATGAGATCCAGGCTTGGGCAGCAGCGACAACCGGCGCGTGGGATGATGCAGCCAAGCATGCCCACGAAGTTGCCCGCATAGCCGGCGCCGGGGGTTCTGCGACCAAAGGATATCGGGCGTTCTGGACCTATCTCGAAGCTGTCTGGGCAGACCAAGCTGCGGATCTGATCGGTGACGCCGCGGGCAGAGCAACAGCACAAAGACTCGTGCGCCTCGCAGAACAGATCATGGGACTCGGTTCCTGGGTGCGTCAGATGGCCCCTCTCCCCATGATGCAGCGCTCCGAGCTCAGCGCCCTTGATGCGAACGCCGTAAACGCGGTGGCCGCCATGCTGAACGCGGGCGTCAACCAAGGCAAGGTTCGCCGTCGTATCGACGAGATCCGCGCTGGCCTGGGTGAACGCGATCCCGGCAAGTACGAACCGGCGCTGACAGAACTAGGAAAGCTCGTGGGCGCAGACGCATCCAAGCCGCCCGGCACTGGTCGATGCGACTCAACCTGGTGCTGGGGCAACGAGCTCTGGCTCGCGCTAGAAGCCAAGAGCGATCATGAGCCGACTGGTGTTGTGCATCACAAGGATATCCGTCAAGCGAACGACCAACTCAGGTTGCTTGCGGCAGATCGGGGTGTAGATGTGGCCCCGTCTGAGAGCGCAACCGTAATAATCTCGCCGAAGCCTGGTATCCACCAAGACGGGATCGCAGGAGCGGAGCAGCATGTGTACTGCATCGCACCACCGGCTGTGACCGAGATGGCATTCGATGTCGCATCTGCTTGGGAGGAGCTTTTAGCGAAGAGCGCTCACCGGACGCTACATCAGTTGCGTGAACTCGTCACCGACACGTTCAACGCACACGGAGTGCTGCCTTCACAGATTCACGAGCGCCTCACGCGCAACCTCGTTGCTGCCAAGCGTGAGTAACGGTGGCAATCATGCGTCACGCTCTTCTCCTCCGCCTGACGAATAGTCACCGTGACGACGTGACGATCTCACATACCCACTACCCGCCGAGAGCAGGCATGTAGGGTGCATTCACATGCCCTGTTGTAGCAGCCCCCATTCTCTGCAACTAGAAGCCGAGTACCGTCAGTGCGACTTGTCAGCGCGATGGCGCTGCTCACCTCAAAGTTGTAGTCACAGAAGCTCGACCAAGCGAGCACTACCGAGTAATCTTCAGACACTTGGACGCGAAGGGCATGGTGTGCTTTGCAAGCCTCTGACCTCGTCGAGGAGCAGACTTCCCGGGGGCGCCGCCGTCAGTCCGAATTCCGCTGCGGCGATCCGTCGCTGATCCTCGTCGCCCAGCAACCACGTGGCGATGGCGCGCCCCCGGGTCATGCCCGTCTTCCCCACCCCCTTGGGGCCGTCGATCGCAATGGCGGGAGCGAGCGGCAGCAGCTCGTCCAACTTCCAGATCCACCCGCCCCGGGCAGGTATTCCACACCGATTACGCTACCTTTCACACGCTCTCTGCACTACCATTTGAACACCTCCTACGCTACTGTTCCCACATCTCGCGACCGCCCTGCCACGACCCCCACCCCAATTCCCCAGCTCTCCCGACATCCGCTGGCATTCCCGTCATCCGCCAGCCTTCCGACCGGAACGCCTGCCTTCCCGCCGAACGCCAGCGCTACAGCGCAGGCAAACGACGCATAGACAGGCGAATCCCGTTGCAGCCAGAGAGCCGTCCCACGCACCCCGGAGAACTTCCTTGAAGTGTCACAACGCTACCGAAAACGGTAGTGTTGTGGCGTGGCGGCGACGGTGAAGTACCGGGATCTGGTGCACGAGATTGCCTTGGACAACCACGGCTACGTCACCACCCGGGCGGCAGTTGAGGCAGGAGTGCCCGCGGTCGAGCTTCCGAAACTCGCGGCACGCGGTGGAATGGAAAACGTCGCCTACGGGTTGTACCGCGTCTCGACAGTGCCGCGCAGCGAGATCGACCAGTTCGCTGAGGCCCTCCTGCGCGCGGGCGAGGGTGCCTATCTGTACGGGGAATCGGTGCTGGCGCTGCTCGGCCTCGCCGATGTGACCCCCGCCGGATCACGGTGGCGGTCCGCAGACGTACCCGCCCCAGGCTGCCTGCCTTCATGGAGCTGGTCCTGGTCAGGGGCGACGCCCACACGACCCGTTATCAAGGCCTGGAATCACAACCGGTGGCAGACGCGATCCTCACCTGCCGTGGATCCATCGAAACATCCCGCCTGCTGAACGCCGCCCGGGAGGCCCACGAGGAAGGACTGCTGACCACGCGGGAACTCCGGCTGGTGAGAAAGGAACTGAAGCCATGACCTACACCAGCGCCCCGCCCAGCGTACGTTCCCTGGAACAACGGATCCGCAACGTCGGGGAAAGCGCTGAACTCGCACTGCGGAGAAGAATCTCCATGGCAATGGTCGTGGTCAGCCAGATGCTCCCAGAAGAAGCAGTCAAGGGCGGTAGCGCACTGGCGCTGCGTTATGGTCGAGCGACTCGGTTCACGCGCGACCTCGATGTGGCCCGGAAACATTCACTGGCGTTGTTCCGTAGAGACTTCGAGTGTCCATAGAAACTCATTCAGGACCATCTCCAATTCTACCCGAACCAAGGATTTCACTGGGCAATGGACGCTCCTGAACAGGTCCCGTCGTTTAAATCTAACAACATCCAATCTCCAGCTCACATGTTTTCGACGAGAGACCCGAAAACAGTTTCATGAAAACGATCGATTGCAGCACGCCAAGCCAGTTCAGCGTCCTCTATCCCAAGTGCTTGTCGTATTGGCACCCAGGCCACGGATGCGATCTCCTCCGTGCTGCTACGCAGGCAGTCCCCAAGATGAGCCAGCGAAGGAGGAGCTTCGCGGATCATCGCCCAGAACAACTTTCGCAAATCCTGCACGGCATTTCTTACATCATTCCCATTACGACACAGGATATGCGGCCAGGCACGGGCGGTAAAGATCCAGAAATCATTACGATAGGCGGTTGAGTCGTGTGATTGACGCCAAGCGAGCATGGGTGAATCGCGGCGAGAAACCAACCACAATACCACGATACCTCGAGGACCAATCTCCCGAATTCGCGAGTCCAAACCCCTATTCCATAGTTTCAATTGTTCGCCAATAAAGCTACCGTCTACTGAAATAGGTAATATCCACAGGCAAGAAGAATGCCGAGCTTCCAACTCGGCAATAGAGCATGTTTCAAAGGAGACCCCATGGCGCTGCAGTCCAGCAGAAATCATGCCTGTGCCAGACTCCAAGAGCCGAACCAAGACTATAGGAGATTTCAGCACAGCCGAGGATACGCAAGACCTCTCTCCGCCAACACCATTCATCGCCCCCTCAACCTCAATAGATGATTCTTCATCATCCAGACTCGCTCCAGCGTCACCCAACAATTGACCACTCGAGACAAGAGGCTTATCCACAGCCCTCTTCAAGGGTGCTTCGGCCAGGGAGTCCGCCGGCTGTAAATAGGCTTCAGGATTATCGGAACCAAGGAAATTCTTCTTTCGCGGCAAGGAATGAAAAATAGCCCTAATTGAGAAGAATACTGCGATACCAATAGAAATGTACAACCAAATCATTGTCAGGATAGGGGATAGTAGTAGGCCTCAGCATGCAATTCACCAGGGTCGCCTTCATCTTTTTTGAAGGCCCGGAA
>ERZ773077.2451-NODE-2451-length-11927-cov-7.366914_pt1 | contig 11927 bp, 12 predicted proteins | sample MGYA00580612_ERZ773077 | MGnify/ENA primary metagenome ERZ773077 (study PRJEB29015, sample SAMEA2737971) | human oral metagenome | biome: human oral; feature: human-associated habitat; material: dental | place: China | collected 2021 ...
GCAGGGCGGGAATCAGGGTTTCGGCAACGTACACGCCGCCGTGTTCGCCGAAAAAGCCCTTCTCGTCGGGGGCTTGGTAGTTTTGCATGGTTTGTCCTTTAGTAATGGGGTAGAAAGGCTACCTGAAAATGCCAAACCCGTTTCAGGTAGCCTTCATGAATATGAAGGACTCCATTCTAACCGCTTATTCCGCGCTTTCCAAAGCCCGTTTTTTCGCCGCGCCCCATTCCGAAGCCGCAATCCCTGCTGCCACCAAGACCAAGGCTGTGAGCACATAGCCGCCCAAACGCTCGTCTGGGAAGGCCGCCGCGCCCACCAGCGCGCCGAACACCGGCAGCAGATTCATCGTGAGCGCCGCCCGCCCCGTGCCAATCGCAATCACGCTTTCCATATAAAACAGCTTGGACAGAATCGCGATAAACACAGAAACATAAAGCAGCAGCAGCCAAGCCTGCCACGGCGGCAGCCGGAAGCCTTTCTCCACTCCTTCCCACACATAAAACGGCGCACTCACCACCACCGCCGCCACACACATCGCCCACAGCAGGCTTGCCCAGTGCACCTTCGGCGCAGCGCGCAGCGCCAGCGAATAGCCGGCATAAATCAAAGAAGTCACCAGCGCCAGCGCATCCCCTTGCGACAAACCCGTTTCCAGCAGCGCGGCCGGATTGCCCCGGCCCACCACCCACACCACGCCCGCAAACGACAGCCCCACCCCCAGCCATTGCAGCCAATGCTCCCGCGTGCGCCAAAACAGCACCTCCGCGAGCAACACCATCACCGGAATCAGCGCCGTGATAATCGACACATTCACCACCGCCGCCCCGCGTGCAAACGCGCTGTAGAGCACGATATTAAACAGCGCAAACCCGCTGCCGCCCACCAGCAACAGCCACAACACACGCTGCTTGAGCACAGGCAGATCCGCCCGAATCCGTGCACGGAACAGCCACGAAAGCAGCAAAGCCGCCAGCACCCAGCGCCAAAACGTAAACTCATCAGGCGAAAGCCAAGCCTTGCCCAGCTTGCCCGCCACATTGCTCGTGGCCCAAAACGCCGGTGCCAAAAACAGCATCACATAAGGGTGCGGCAGGCCGTTTGCCTGCCAAATACGGAAACGCATGGTTTGCTCCTCTTGCAACAGCCCGCCGCTACTGATGGAAGGCTACCTGAAAAATATTTACTTCTAAAAACAGCTACTTATTGGAGAAGATTGCATGCCATGCTCAGGACGGCAGGCAACAAAAAACGCCCCGATCAATCGGAGCGCATCATCACGTTGCCGCGGCAGAATCCGCTCTGCCGCCTGCGGCCAATCAAACCGGGCAGCATCTCGCCCAAATCGGCCGCGAGTTCCCTCCGCCGGCATTAACCGGTTCAGGTGCAACGGGTATGTTCTCAGCCGCGCAAGGCAGCACCCCGACTCAGTGGGGCGGATTATAGCCCTGGGTAACGGCTTTGAGTAGGGCAGCTTTTTCAGGTAGCCCGAAAGAAGGGATGGGCTACCTGAAAAACGTTGGGTTTATCAACCCGGCCTGCTCTCTATTGCCTTTTCAGGTAGCCTGAAAGGGGGTGCAGGCAGCAAGTGTTTTTCTGCCCATTTAAAGAATCAAGTATTTGGTACGGCCGTAATATGGCTCAGTTTTCCTTTTTCATCATAATGTAACACAGATACAAATTCGGCACGCTCGCGCCCCAAATTCTGCTTTCGTACACTATCATGGTAATGTACGGTTTGAACAACGTACTTTAATTGTTTGTTTGCATCATATACGAATGCACTGGTGTAATAACCAAGATGGTAATTAATACCAACCGAAACTTGCACGGTATCCGATAACCAGAAAAAATCTTCCACAGCCAGAACTTCAAAACGCGAAAATTGATTCCTGTAAGGAAAAGTAAGGCAATTATTGTTTAATAATTCAAAATGCCTATAACGGATACCAAATCTGGTTATCTTTTCATTTTCATAAATGTAGCATGATAGGATTTCATCCGCATCATCTTGTAATGGGTTGATGTCCAATAATAATTTCTCGCCGCAGAAACCATAACTGTCATAACCTCGTTTTGCTTCCTCTGCCAATGAAATAAACGGTTTTTTCAATAATCTTGGCGTTTTAAATCCTTGCCCCATCAGTTCCATGATGTATGGCGTAGGATAGGCGGCAGTGCCATTTTTAGCAATTTTCCAAGATGTTACCTGAGTAAACGTTTTTTCAACAATCGCTTTTAATTCCTCAGGGTGGTCTTGATAATATTTGTAGCGTTCAAATAGCGAATCGTAGCATTCTTTGATTTCGGGGATGGATTGAATTTGGGATAAATACATAAGGGATCCGTGTTTAACAGCTTGTTTTGAATTGCTTCTAATGGTCATATTTTTCTTGGTGGCAAGATTAGGTTGGATTAGCCGTTGGTGTAACCAAACTACGCCTGCCGTCCTTCCAATTTTCAGGTAGCCTCAAGCCGCCTTGAAAGGCTACCTGAAAACTATACCAATCCCGCCATCTCGAAAAACGCCCGATATGCCGCTGCCTTTTTCTGCAAACTCAGCGGATACGCCCGCGAGGTGGAAGGCAGGCGGGTGAGGGTGAGATGCCGATCGGCCAAAGTGAAGGGCAGCGTTTCGCCGGTTTTCGGCATTTTCGGCGCATCGGGCAGCAGGGAGAGCAGCACTTCGGTGGCCTTGCCGCCGGTGGTGCATATATGGCGGCAGTGCGGCAGCCGGGCGAGTACGGCGGGCAAATCCACGGTTTCCACCACGCGCAGGAATTTGTCGGAGGCATTGTCTTGCTCGCGCACGGCTTTGAGCACGGTGGGGCAGGAGGCGATGCCGCGCTCGTGCAGGAAGGCTTTGATTTTTTCCGCGTCAAATGCTTTTTCGCCTATTTTTTGGAAGTGCGCGGCATCGTTGAAGAACACGAGCCCGTACACGCGCCACATATCGTTGATGAAATTGGGATAGTGAAACAGCATGGCGTGCTTTTCCGCCTTGGGCGGGAAGGTGCCCATCATCATCACGGTGGCTTCGGTCGGCAGCAGGGCGGGGAATGGGTGGCTTTCGATTTCGGGCATGGCGGCAAGGCAATAATTTGGAGGGGTTCATTATAAAGCGAATAAAAGCGGGAGCCGTTCGATTTTTCCCGCCGGCTATGATAAAGTAGAACCAAGATAAAAAGTTTGTTCAACCCTTACCCACTCGAAAGCGAGAAAATAATGTTCCCAGAATATCGCGACCTCATCAGCCAGCTCAAACAATCCGACAAACGCTTTGCCCGCCTGTTTGACGAACACAATGAGCTGGACGAAAAAATCGCCAATATGGTCAAAAATCCGGTTACCGGCAATTTGGACGAAGTGGAAGTGCTGAAAAAACAGAAGCTGCATTTGAAAGACCAGCTCTATCAAATCCTGAAACAGCACGACAAAAAATAAGGCCTGATTAAAAACAGGCTAAGAAGGCTACCTGAAAGTTTGGCTTCGCAGAACTTAGCTGCGCTGCGTTTCAGGTAGCCTTTACTGCTTTAAATACGGCCGAAGCTGCCGCTTAACAAACTCTGCCGTTTCCATACAGATAAATACAAAAACTGGACATTTCCCCCACTATCGCCGAAAATGAGCATCTTGCCCGCCAGCGGCAAACTGCGTTTTCAGGCGCAATTATTCATTTCAACCAAATTTAAACTGCCTCCCAGCATGAAACCCGCCATCCTCGTTATGCACGGCCCCAACCTCAATCTTTTGGGGCAGCGCGAACCGGAAATCTACGGCCGCACCACCCTTGCCGACATCAATGCCGGCCTGCAGGCGCGCGCCGAAGCCGCCGGTTTTGCCTTTGAAGCCGTGCAGAGCAATGCCGAAGCCGTGCTGGTGGAGCGTGCCCAGGCGGCCATGGCCGACCATACCGCCTTTATCATCATCAACCCGGCCGCCTACACCCACACCAGCGTCGCCCTGCGCGATGCGCTTGCTGCCGCCGGCAAACCCTTTATCGAAGTCCACCTCTCCAACGTGCACGCCCGCGAGCCCTTCCGCCGCCATTCCTATTTTTCCGATTTGGCGCAGGGCGTGATTTGCGGGCTGGGTGCATACGGCTACTCCGCCGCGCTGGATTTCGTCATTGAATACTTGCAACAAAAACAGGCCGGCTAAAGCCCGGCTCCGAATCCCTTAAAAGGACCTCTGATTATGGATTTACGCAAACTCAAAAAACTCATCGACTTGGTGGAAGAATCCGGCATTGCCGAGATTGAAGTAACCGAAGGCGAAGAAAAAGTGCGCATCACCCGCTCGCTGGCCGCGCCGCAGCCCGTGTATGCCGCCGCGCCTGCCGTGGCCGCCGCTCCGGCTCCCGCCGCAGCCGCAGCCGCGCCCGTTGCAGCCGAAGGCGCGCCTGCCGCGCCCGCCCGCGATTTGAGCAAAGCGCAAACCTCGCCCATGGTGGGCACTTTCTACCGCGCCCCCGGCCCGAACGCGCCGGTGTTTGTGGAAGTGGGCCAGAGCGTGAACGCCGGCGACACCTTGTGCATCATCGAAGCCATGAAGCTGATGAACGAAATCGAAGCCGAACGCAGCGGCGTGGTGAAAGAAATTCTGGTGGAAAACGGCCAGCCGGTAGAGTTTGGCGAGCCGCTGTTTATCATCGAATAATTTTTCAGGTAGCCTTTTTGCCTGTTTTATCGGTGCATGCCTATGGGAATGACTGTTGAAATGCATAGGGTATCGGAGGAGAAACTCAGGGCATATGCCTCCGATTCCCGCCGTTTTCGGAAGTTTTTGGGCAAAGAGCGGCCGTTTGACGATCCGAGCGTGCTGTATGTGGATAAATATTGGGATGCGCTGACTTTTCTCGTAAGCGGAGAACCCCGTACTGCTGAAAACGAGGGGGAGTTGCTTACCCATGTTATTCTTGGTTATTCCCGTATCCAATATCGTTTCGAACATATTCCCACGTTTTACATATCTGTGAAAAAAGTTGGTTTCTTCAATTGGGCGCTATCTGAACTATCGTTGGAAGAGGCTAGGCAACGCTGCAATGTAACAGCTATGGCAGAAGCCGATGTTTATTTGTCGGATGCTTGGGCAAATGATGATGAAGCATGGGACGATTTACAGCCCTTACTAATCGACCTGAAAGCATTCTATGCCGCCGCAGGAAAAAACCGAGAAGCTGTAATCAGCTTATTTAACCATTAAATTCAGTGGTATCCGAATGAAAGAGTGAATTTCATGCTGAAAAAAGTCCTCATCGCCAACCGTGGCGAAATCGCCCTGCGCGTATTGCGCGCCTGCCGCGAAATGGGCATCGCCACCGTGGCCGTGCATTCCACTGCCGACAACGACAGCCTGCACGTTAAGCTGGCCGACGAATCCGTCTGCATCGGCCCCGCCCCCTCTGCGCAGAGCTATCTGCACATTCCCTCCATCATCGCCGCCGCCGAAGTAACCGGCGCCGACGCCGTCCACCCCGGCTACGGCTTCCTGGCTGAAAACGACCGCTTTGCTGAGCAGGTGGAAGAATCTGGCTTCATCTTCATCGGCCCGCGTGCCGAAACCATCCGCCTGATGGGCGACAAAGTGTCTGCCAAAAAAGCCATGCTCGAATCCGGCGTGCCCTGCGTGCCCGGTTCGGACGGCGCGCTTTCCGACGACCCCGACGAAATCCTGCAAACCGCCGATCGCGTGGGCTACCCCGTGATCATCAAAGCCTCCGGCGGCGGCGGCGGGCGCGGCATGCGCGTGGTGGAAAAGAAAGAAGACCTGATTAAGGCCGTGGAAATGACCAAGGCCGAAGCCGAAGCCGCCTTCGGCAACCCGATGGTGTATATGGAACGCTTCCTGCAACGCCCGCGCCACGTGGAGGTGCAGGTGCTGGCCGACGAGCACGGCAACGCCATTTATCTGGGCGAGCGCGACTGCTCCATGCAGCGCCGCCACCAAAAAGTGATCGAAGAAGCGCCTGCGCCCGGCATCACTGCCAAAGAGCGCGAGAAAATCGGCAAAGCCTGCGTGGCCGCCTGCAAACGCATCGGCTACCGCGGCGCAGGTACGTTTGAATTTTTGTATGAAGACGGCGAATTCTTCTTTATCGAAATGAATACCCGCGTGCAGGTGGAGCACCCCGTAACCGAGCTGATTACCGGCATCGACATCGTGCAGGAACAGCTGCGCATCGCCGCCGGGCTGCCGCTGCAATACAAGCAAAAAGACGTGGTGATCCAAGGCCATGCCTTCGAATGCCGCATCAACGCCGAAGACCCCTACAGCTTCATCCCCAGCCCGGGCTGCATCACCAGCTGCCATCTGCCCGGCGGCTTCGGCGTGCGCGTGGACAGCCACATCTACCAGGGTTACCGCATCCCGCCGAACTACGACAGCCTCATCGGCAAAATCTGCGTGTATGGCAACGATCGCGAGCAGGCCATCGCCAAAATGCGCGTTGCCCTCTCCGAGCTCACCGTGAGCGGCATCAAAACCAATGCCCCGCTGCACGACGACCTGTTCCGCGACCCCGGCTTCGCCAAAGGCGGCGTGAGCATCCATTATCTGGAGCACTGGCTGGAAGAGCGCAAAGCCCAGCTGCAAGCTGAGAAGCAGGCTGAAAAATAGTTTGTTGTGATCAGATGAATAAAAGGCTACCTGAAATTTTCAGGTAGCCTTTTTCTTCTTAATCCGCTTAGTGGAAGATGACGTCGTCTTCATCATCCTGAAACAGGAATTGCGCGATGAAATTGTAGAAATCTCTACGCGGCTTCCAGTTGTTTTTCAGCAGCACGCGGCCTTGCGGCGTATCGATGCGGGCGTGCATAAACGAGCCGGGCGATTCGATTTGCGAGAATTTGGATTGAATGCCGCGAATTTCCCGATACACCACAACGTGTTCTTTAAACAGGGTTTGCAGGATAAAGCCGTGTTCGTACAGCGTGAGGCGCGATCTGAACTGCCCCACTACATAAATGCCGTACCAAGCGATGAACAATATGTTAAACCAGCCCACAGCATTGGCAGGGTCGCCTGAGGCGCGGATGTCTTTGCCTATGCCCGCATTCAGGATAAACATCAGCAGCAGGAAGATAATGGTGGCGAGGAAGGTCCAAGTGAGGGTGTGGCGGAAGGTGGCGAGCTGCCGGCCTAGTTTGCGGTGGCGCATGGCGTGTGTCCATTTAAATTTATAAGAGGGCGGATTGTAATATAAACAATCAATATCTGCTTGTTTTGCTTCATTTCTGCCTTTTCGGGTAGCCTGTAGGCAACAGTGGGCAGCGAATATGAATGAATACCTCCATTCCGCTTGCAGCTTGCCCAAGGCTACCTGAAACTGCTGTTGCCCTCGCGTGTTACAATAATTGCTCTTCTCCGCCGGAATCAGGTGCATACCATTTTAGCTTTGTTGAAGCGAATGCTTTCAGGTAGCCCTCCGGTATCTACATCACTCTAAGAAAGTTACCAGCCATGAAACACATCATCCACCGCAATAGCGAGCCAAACAGCGGCAACTGGGAGCGCGACACGCTGGAAAAACTCCTGCTCGAAGCCTACCGCGAGCAGCGCCGAGCCCGTATTTGGAAGCTCATTTTCCGCCTGTTGCTCATCGCCTTTCTGGCCCTCTATCTGTTTGCCATTTTCGGCAATATAGGCAGCCTTAATCCCGCCGCTGCCGGGCCGCATACCGCCGTAATCCGCTTGGAAGGCGCGATTACCGCCGGCGAAAACCAGGCCGGAAAACTGCGCCAAGGCCTGGAAGCTGCCTATAAAAACAAACAGGTGCGCGGCATCATCATCCGTGCCAACAGCCCCGGCGGCTCGCCCGTGGTATCCGGCGTGGCCTACCGCGAAATCCGCCGCCTGCGCGCCGAGCATCCCGGCATCCCCGTGTATGTGGTGGCCGAAGACATGTGTGCCTCCGGCTGCTACTACATCGCCGCCGCCGCCGACAAAATCTATGCCGACCAATCCAGCATCGTCGGCAGCATCGGCGTGGTTGGCAGCAGCTTCGACCTCACCGGCCTGATGCACAATATGGGCATCCAGCGCCGCCAGCGCACCGCCGGCAGCAACAAAGGCATGGGCGACCCCTTCAGCCCGGAAACCCCCGAGCAAACCGCCATCTGGCAAGGCATGCTGGACGACATCCACCAGCAATTCATCAAAGCCGTGCGCGACGGGCGCGGCAAACGCCTGAACGAAGCGGATAATCCCGACCTGTTCAGCGGCCGCGTGTACACCGGCAACGAAGCGCTCAAAACCGGCCTCATCGACGGCCTGGGTGATATCTACAGCGTATCGCGCGACATCATCAAGGCCCCCGAGCTAGTGGACTACACCCCCGCCGACGACATCAGCCGCCTGTTCAGCAAAGGCGTAGGCGCCAGCGTGCGCCAAGGCTTGCAGGAAGTGGTACAGGAACAGCCGTGGTAGGCATTTAGTTTGCTGCCTTGGTATAAAAAGGCTACCTGAAACTATTTTCAAGCAACATACGCTTTTTTATGCCCGCCACAAGCAAATACAAAAACGGCAAACGGAATCAATCCGTTTGCCGTTTTGTTTCTCATCCGGCTAAAGCTGCGCTTTATTAAAGCCGCCGCTTTGACGAAGCTCAGCCTTAGCTGAGCCAAGACAGTGCTTTCAGGTAGCCTTTAGGCCAGTTTGGCGGCTACGTCTCGCAGGGCGGTGCGAAGGCCTTCTTCGATTACGGGATGGTAGAAGGGCATGTCGAGCATTTGCGGCACGGTCATGTGCTGCTGGTGCGCCCAGGCGAGGAGGTGGGCGATGTGTTCCAGCGCGGGGCCGATGCCTTCTGCGCCGAGGAAGCGGCCGGTTTCGCGGTCGGCATATACGCGCAGGCTGCCTTGGTTTACCAGCATCACGCGGCTGCGGCCTTGGTTGCGGAAGGATACTTGGCCGGCCACGAGATTGGTGCCGTATTCTTTTTCCAGCTGGGCAAAGCGCGCGCCCACGCTGATGATTTGCGGGTTGGAGAACACCACGCCGATCATGCTTCGGCGCAGGCCGTCCCGTACATCGGGGTAGCGGCCAGCGTTTTCACCGGCAATTTTGCCTTGGTCGGCGGCTTCGTGCAGCAGGGGCAGCTGGTTGGAGGCGTCGCCGGCAATGAAAATGTGCGGGATGCTGGTTTGCATGGTGCGCGGGTTGGCCACGGGCACGCCGCGTGCGTCTTTCTCGATATTGAGGTTTTCCAGCCCGATGTTGTCCACATTGGGGCGGCGGCCGATGGCGGCGAGCAGGTAGTCGGCGGTGAATACGCCGCTTTCGCCGTCTTGCGTCCACGCTACTTCCACTTGGCCTTTATCGTTGAGCCGGGTTTCGGTTTGGGCGTTGAGGTGCAATGGGATTTCCTGGCCGAAGATGGCTGTGGCGTCTTCCTGCACCACGGGGTCGGAAATGCCGCCGATGAGGCCGCCCAGGCCGAACATTTCCACGCGCACACCGAGGCGGCTCAGGGCTTGGCCGAGCTCGAGGCCGATTACGCCGGTGCCGAATACGGCCACGCTTTCGGGTAGGGTGTCCCATGAGAATACGTCGTCGTTGATGACGAGGCGGTCGCCCAGTGCCTGCCATTGCGGCAGCACGATGGGGCGGGAGCCGGTGGCGATCACGATGCGTTCGGCGCGGATTTGGGTGTGGTCGTCGATTTGCACGGTGTGCTCGTCGATGAATTTGGCCTGCCCCATGATGCGGCGCTCGGCCGGCCAGGCTTCTACGTCTTCCAGCACGAAGCCGACGAAGCGGTCGCGCTCGGATTTGACGCGGCTCATCACTTCTTCGCCGTTTACACTGATGCTGGATTTGTCCAGATGCACGCCGAAGGGATCGGTGTGTAAGGCGTGGTGGCGGGCTTCTGCGGCGGCAATCAAGAGCTTGGAGGGCATGCAGCCGACGCGGGCGCAGGTGGTGCCGAAAACGTGGCTTTCGATGAGATAAACGTTTTCGGTGTAGAGGCGGGCATTGCGGAAGGCGCCCATGCCGGCGGTGCCGCCGCCGATAACGACAACGTCTGCGGTGAAGTGTTTCATGTCTGCTTTCCTTATGTGGGAAGACCTTTCAGGTAGCCTGTATGGTTGGCAAAAGGCTACCTGAATATGGGCTGCTGCGAGGTAACAGGCTACCTGAAAGGTCTTGGGAAAAGAGCCGCCCTATTCGGGCGGCTCGCAAAGCTATCTACTGTATTGGCAACTGGATAGCTGGAAAATTAGGCGTGTTTGGCCAGGTATGCGTCCAGGTCTTCGCTGCCGCCGATGTATTTGCCGCCGATGAACACTTGCGGGGCGGTTACTTTGCCGGTGATGGCGCGTACGGAAACGATGCTGGCGTCTTTGCCCAACACGATTTCTTCGTAGGCCAGGCCTTTCTCCTGCAAAGCGGCTTTGGCTTTGGCGCAGAAGGGGCAGCCGGGTTTGGTGAAGATGGCGATGGATTCTTGCGGTTTCCAGTTCGGAGCCACGAATTTCAGCATGGTGTCGGCATCGGAAACTTCAAAGGGGTCGCCTTCTTTGATCGGCTCGATGAAGGCTTCTACGATTTTGCCGTCGTCCACCAGCATAGAGTAGCGCCAAGAGCGGGGGCCGAAGCCGATGGCTTCTTCGTTCACTTCCATGCCCATACCGCGGGTGAATTCGCAGTTGCCGTCCGGGATCATGGTGATGTTGTGGGCTTCTTCGTCGGCAGCCCAGGCGTTCATTACGAAGGTGTCGTTTACGGATACGCACAGGATGTCGTCGATGCCGTTTTCTTTAAATGCAGAAGCCAGCTCGTTGTAGCGCGGCAGGTGGCTGGAAGAGCAGGTGGGGGTGAACGCGCCGGGCAGGGCGAATACCACTACTTTTTTGCCTTTGAACAGCTCGTCGGTGGTGACGTCTTTCCAAGAATCAGCCACGCGGGTGTGGAAGGTTACGTTCGGAACTTGCTGGCCAACCAATTGGTCGCGGGATTTGATGTTGATAGACATATAGAGCTCCTTATATCAGGGTGTCAGAAATAATGCGGATGAATTTGCGAGATACGGTGTATCGACAGGGCGGCATTCTAGCCGCCACCAGGCGATTTGTATAATTTATAGTTCAAATAATATGAATTGCTTTGATCTATAAATAGCTCGCGTGCACCTTGTCGGTGCGTATATACGGGAAACAACGTTTGTTTTTATTAGGGCTGGCGGCAGAAATTCAATAGGCTAGGCAGAAATTTGTTGCCCAAGGCTACCTGAAACTATTTTATCTAATAAAAATCAACATATTAAAATGAAAATAGCCTTTTCCCTTGAAAAAAAAACGGCCAAACCCATTTACTGGGCAAGTTAAAGCGCCAGCAAGGCGCTGTCTGAATTCTACTAATCTCTAAGGAGCAATCCATTATGGCAAAAGTTATCGGTATCGATTTGGGTACCACCAATTCCTGCCTGGCCATTTCCGAAAACGGCCAGACTAAAGTAATCGAAAACGCCGAAGGCGCACGCACCACTCCCTCCGTTATCGCCTATTTGGACGGCGGCGAAATCCTCGTGGGCGCGCCGGCCAAACGCCAGGCGGTTACCAACGCGAAAAACACCATCTACGCGGTAAAACGCCTGATCGGCCACAAATTTGAAGACAAAGAAGTGCAGAAAGACATCGACCTGATGCCTTTCAAAATTGTAAAAGCCAAAAACGGCGACGCTTGGGTGGAAGCACAAGGCAAAGAGCTTTCTCCGCCGCAAATTTCCGCCGAAGTGCTGCGCAAAATGAAAGAAGCCGCCGAAGCCTATTTGGGCGAAAAAGTCACCGAAGCCGTGGTGACCGTGCCGGCCTACTTCAACGACAGCCAACGCCAAGCCACCAAAGATGCAGGCCGCATTGCCGGCTTGGATGTGAAACGCATCATCAACGAGCCGACCGCAGCCGCTTTGGCATTCGGCATGGACAAAG
>ERZ773077.2452-NODE-2452-length-11926-cov-7.611996_pt1 | contig 11926 bp, 6 predicted proteins | sample MGYA00580612_ERZ773077 | MGnify/ENA primary metagenome ERZ773077 (study PRJEB29015, sample SAMEA2737971) | human oral metagenome | biome: human oral; feature: human-associated habitat; material: dental | place: China | collected 2021 ...
GGGCACAAATACTCATCTTATTAAATACATATCGATATGAAAAAGAAACGACTTCGATTAGTAACAACCATCGCCCTACTGGCAGCCCTTGCAGGCGGCAGCGGAGGCGTAGCATGGGGGCAGGCCTACAGGAATGGGTATGTCACCAGTAGAGAACGAGGAGTGTTCCGAAGAGGAGATGCGACCTTGGGCAGTATAGATTACATCAGAACAGCAGGGAATGTCAATAATGAATTTGGGGCTGGTGAGTCTTCTACAATTAATAGTGGAAGCATTTCTTCTCCGGCCCCTAATGGCACACCACACACCCCCCCCAATGCTATCCAATTGGGAAGTGATTACTCGAATAATATCGTGATCAACTCCTACAATGGTGGTGGCTTTGTAGCCGGTTGGGCGACTCTTCGTGCCAGAGGTGTCACGGACTTTGCAAATCAGTTCTTCGATGGCTCTTTGACCTATAGAGGTGCAAGATGGGGAACGGCTCCATTACAGGCGACCCACTGCCATATGTCTTGGAATAGTTTACCTTATACCGTCGGGACGCAATGGCCTTTGGATGTAATCGCTGGTGGTGCGGGAGGTAGCTTTACGTTAGTTACTTCTACTGGGCAAGAGGATTATCTACAAGAGTATAGCGCAACATCTCAAGTTTGGAATGCTCATTACTCCACTACGGATAGGATCTCATTAAGTGTACACACCTATGGGAAAGTTTTACCATATACAGCAACTCGATTAGGGACAACAGTTACAGCTACAGATGATGGAATTCCTCTGATTCAGCTTAGCGGTGATAGTATTGTGTCTGAGGCCTCATGGAATAGCTATGGTAGCATTGCGGCTCCAAGTAGTGGGGGTTCTCCAGCACTCCAAGAATATAAGCGCCCTACAACCATAGCGATTGGAGGATCAACGGGCAATCAATTTGCACAAATCAGATTCCGACCTATTGCATGGTCCTACCGAACTCATGACGCAGGAAGGACTGTTGGAAAAGTTATTAATCCATTGGGCCCTCCAGATAAGAACTGGCCATGTTGCCATATGGATTATGTTTGGTATGGTAACACAACTATTTCATATACTAACATTGCAGTGAAGCCGGGAGGAACAAATGTCGATGCAGCTGTCCAGCTTTTAGGTGGAGCACGTGTTTGTGTGGAAGGCGATGTGGAAGATGCCACGGGGAATATTGGAGAATCTGCATCGCAAGATCCCTCTCCTACTTACGCCCACACCAATGCTGTGATCGTATTGCCAGACACCGTACGCTTTACGTTGCGCACAAAGGGCAACTTTAAAGCCAACATGATCCACTCCAAGGATTCAGTAGATACACGTAATGCGCTCTACTCGGCTGCAGATTTTCCGCAAGTAAACACCACACCCGGGCAAGAGAATATCTGGCTTTGGGGTAGCAATACGAGTGATAAGCAGACTTTCGGTCGTGCGCTGCATGAGTTCCAGCCCGTCACGGTGCCTTTCCATAACAAGGGAGATCGCACACCGACAACGACGGTGAAGCCGTATCTGGAAACAACAAACGCCCTCTTCGGTGTGTATGGCGATTATCAATATGCTGGCCTGATGGCTGAAGTGCATACGGATACCTCGTCTGCATACAACACAAGCGGTAAGGGTATCATCGAAGTAGGCCCCACCACGGATGGAAAGAAGCATTTCCATATCTACGGTCAGGGTATGCTGAAGAACTACCAAGATTGCAATGGTCCCGCGCTTAATTTCCCGATGCACTTCGGAGAGAAGAAAGGCACCACAAACCATGGTGGCACGCCGTCTTTGGCTATCAATACGCAGGACACGCTGTACATCATCAACTTTGGCAACAACGGTCCGAATGGCTGTGCAGCCGATTTGCAGTTCTACACCACTTCGGTGGACTCGATTCATGAAGCATTCAAAGGCAACGGTTACGGAGCCTTGCAGATTCAGGCGCTCAATAGCGTACGCTTCCGCACAGATGGAACAGGAGCAACTGGCCCCAGCGGTGGTAATGGTTGGGACGCTTCGAGCAACGGTAACGACATCTATGTGCTTTCTGATGCAGGGAATATCTCTACGCAGAAGCTGAACATCAAGAGTGATAACGTCGCCAGTAAAGGGCATGGCTATATCAACTTCTTGGCTGCAGGGCTGAATATCCCGAGCATCGGATGCTCCTCGGGTAGTCGTAATTCAGGATTAGGCAGCATTTACTTCAACGATGAGGTAAAGATCGAACGTACCGCAGCCACCTCGACACAGACGAACATTATCGCCCAGAATAATATCCGTACGGCGAAGTTCACCAGCACCAATCCTAACGTGGACACGACGAACATCCTTTCTCGCATGGGTGACATCTGGTTGGGCTATAGTGTACATACACCGACCATTGATCCCTCATCGGATAACTCGACTACAAACGGAAAGTCGGCCGATGACAACGTATTTACGTATAACGGTACAGGTACGACGGGCCAGCTGAACATCATGGCTGGTTGGGACGATAGCCATACCACAATGACCACGTCGCAAGGCATGGAGGGCGGTAACGTCTATTTCACACACTTGACAGCAAACATGGCGGCCGCAAACAAGCATAACGCAACGATCGCCATCCCTTATTCGAGTGAATACATCTGCGGTGCTACCGCGGACGAATCGCTCTACAACCGTAAGAGTTCGTATCAGGATTACGAACACTCGGGTATCATCGGCGGTGTAGGTGCCTGCGGTGTTGATCCGAAATGGACTGCCTATGCAGGACTGCTCGAAGACGGCACGAACCCAGCAACGGCACACGATACGAGCTTGGTTTATCACGGTAATGAGGGCAACCTGATCTTGGACGCTGGTCGCCGTGGTAACATCATTATGAACCGAGGCGCCCAGATCGAGTTCCAAGACAAGACGGGCAATGCAACGTTCCGCACGCGTCATGGTGACATCGATATGCGTGATCCAGTCGATGTAGAAAAGATGAAGGGTAGCCTGCTTTTCTTGGCTCAGATAGCAGACATCACCAAACTCTCGAACATCGGTGTCTGCGGTTGCGATGAAGAGCGTAACAACGTCTATCTGCAAGACTTCAAATACACCGCTACGGGCAATAGCGGTAGCGTATTCATTGGTGCGGATAATAACATCAAGCTGAACTATGGCGGTCTGGCCAACATTGGTACGCGTCAGGATCCGTTCTTGAGCAAGGCCTACAAGGAAGATCCGCTGACACATCGCCCGCTGAAGGTAGGCCGTGGATACACGGCTGGTGGTGGCTGTGGCAACTCTTTCCACTGCGATCTGGACGGCAGCGAGAACAAGGCGCGCGACTTAGAGCTCAACTTCAGCGGCAGTGTCACCTCTGGTGGTTTTGCAGCTGTGGCTTCGGACATGATCGACGTCTACAAGAATTTGATTTATCACGGCGGTACAGGTTCCGGCTTAAGCACGGTTCCGGAGACAGGTACGCTGCACGGCGAGGATGTGGCTGGTTACGGTCTCTTTATGAAGACGCAGGGTAACAAGCACAACTGGACGGACAACATTCTCCTGCAAGCACCGAAGTGCCCCACGACGTGTGCTCCGACGGGTTGCGGCGAAGGCGGTCGTCCGGCTACAGGTTTCTTGCATAACACGGTGCGCATGACCTTCCATAGCGACGCACGCTTCTTTGCAGAGAATCAGCACGTGCACCTTGAATCTCCGGTGATCGAGACCTTCGGAGCACTGGAGTTGAATGCTGAAGATGGTGCCGGCGCTAAGGCAATGATTACGATCAAGACAGACTCCCTGATCTGCCACGACAGCTTGATCCGTAAGGGTACGGGCAAGGTGCAGCTGACGACATGGAGCGGCCTGCCGAAGGATCAACCGATCATCAAGCTCGGTTACAGCCGCAAGGCTGCGCCGTTTGCAGAGTATTCTGTAGACGAGGATCTCAGTGGTGCGCCGAAGCTCTGCCGCGAGTGCGTCTCACACTACAAAGGCAAAGTGTATCCTCCGGGCGAAACGCCGCTCGATACGATGTTCGTCAAGTTTGGCCCCGACACCGAGTGGGAGCGTCAGAACGTGATGGTGGTTGATCATACCGTGATCTCCTTCCTCACCGACTCGTTCGACCATGTGAAGGGTGGCGATGTGCGGCACGCCCGTTATTTCGTAGATACGACCAAGATCCGCAACCAGGTAGAGTTCTGGACCGACGCCAAGCATGAGCGTGACGGTCACCTCGAACTGATCTCTGAGGAGCAAATGGGCTCGAAGGATTACGCTGGTCTCTACACACGTCACTTGCACTTGGAGCCGATCGGCGCTTGCGGTCGTCCGACGAGTGAGCTGTGGCTGCCGGGTCTTGCACTCGACGTGATCACGACGTCGACGTTTGGTGGTTTCGGTATCCAGTACACCGACGTGCACGTAGAGAACGGTGCGAACCTGAATCCGGGCTTCACCTCGCTGCGCCTCCGCGGCCAGTGCTACGAGCAGGCTTGCGGTACGCTGACGATGAAGGATCTCCGTCTCGACGGAGGCTCTGAGCTCCACTTCTCTGTCGGTACGACGAAGGGCTTGAATGGCGAATACAGCGACGCGATCGATGTAGACCGTCTGACGACCTACGGTCCGGTGAACGTGAACATCGAGATCCGTCCGTGCGAGAAGATGCAGAAGCGTTGCTATCCGATCATGTACTACAAGTCGGTGACGCCGAACAGCCTCAACAACCTGAAGCTGAACCCGCGTAAGGTGAAGATCGACGGCGAGGAGTATCCGCTGTCGCTGAACGTATCGACCGACGGCATTGTCTACGTCTGCGTAGGCGACGCAGTAACGCCTGGTCTGACGCATACGGTAACGATGCCGGAGACGGCTGGCGTGAAGACGACCCCGAGCAAGGGTATCTATCCGCTGCCGACGCGCACCAGCTTCCGCTTCAGCGCTACTTACTCGGGTGCGAAGCCGCTCGTAGTTCGCACGAACCGCAAGGTCAATGGCCAGCAGGAAGTGCTGAACGGCGTGAAGAACGCGAACGGCGAATACGAGTACATCGTGCCGAGCGTACAGCAAGAAGTGACGCTGACCTTCGGTCCGGATGTGGTTGCGAACGAGCTGCTGACGGCTGGCACAGCCGTTTGGTCGCACGGCGAGAAGATCTACATCCGTGTAGAGCGTGCTGACATTGCCAGCATCTACTCCGTAGCTGGTCAGTTAGTGAAGCGCGTTGACCTGCCCGAAGGCGACACGTCGATCCCGATGAGTCGCGGTGCGTACGTGATCACCTTGAAGGATGGTTCCGTTCATAAGGTGATCGTGAAGTAACGATCCCGTCCCTATCGTATGGGTGGGCCCCGGTGTCCGCCCATATATCAAAGAAGAATCCCCGGCATAGCTGATGAGGCTGTGTCGGGGATTCGGTGTTTTTGGATGGGGGAGTGCTTCTTTCTCTTCCTACCATCTTTTTCCGCCTTGGATAAAAAAGAAAATCAGGGTCTCACCGAGGCTGGATAGTTTGATCGGATACGTGATCATCTATCCTCGTCGTGTGTACCCGGTGAACTTGACAGGCGTCTCTGATGCCTTTTTAGTTTTTCGCTTCAAACAGCCACTCGAGGAAGTCTGGGCGGCGGAAGGCGTTGTACCAACTGCCATGGCCGACGCCAGGTAGTTCGATATACTCGGCTGACACACCTGCGCGCCGCAATGCCGCCGCAGCCTCACGCGAGAAACGTACGGGCACGACCGGATCGGCGTCGCCGTGAATGAGACGGAAACGTGTCCGTGTGCCACGGAGCAGCTCTAACCGGTGCACGTTTACGCCGCCACAGATGGCCACCGCGGCAGCGAACCGCTGCGGCCGACGGCTAACTAAGTCGAGCGTGCCCATGCCGCCCATCGAGAGTCCGACTACATAGATGCGCATCGTGTCGATGGGGAACTGTGTGATCGTGTGCTCCAGCAGCTCATCGGCCAGCCGCAGCGGACGCGACATAGGCTGCGACAGAGGGAAGGGGGTTGCGCCACGCCCGAAATGGTCTTGCCGCAGGATAGCCGGCCAGAACTCGTCCGATGGGCACTGCGGAAAGAGTACGTAGGCAGGGAACTGTAGTCTAGCGATGGTGTCGACAAAGCGTGCCGCGCCGTGTCGCAGTTGTGCGCAGTTGTCGCGGCCGCGCTCACCCGCACCGTGTAGGAAGAGCACGAGCGGATAACGCTGTCCGGGCACGACCGTGTCCGGCGTCAACAGTCGGTAAGGCAGCGAATCGCCGTCGGCCGAGACGTACACCGCGGCCCGATAGCCAAGGCTGTCGCATTGCGCTGCGACACGTCCGACAGTAGCCGTGGCCAGAAGGAGTAGGAGGGGGGATAAAAACTTGACGTTCATGTGGAGTTTGAATGGGGATTAAACGGTGTTTGAATGGAGTGGTAAGGCTACGTCGATCCGATCGACGGGACGTTTCACTCTGAAAGTGGCCGTCGATCCGGTCGACGGAACCTTACCGCCAGCATAAAAAGCGGGCTGCCCGCCGGCGAAGAGGTGTGAACCTCTCCGTGGCAGGTAGCCCTATCAATACAAATGAAAACAAGTCCGTGGTTAAGGGATGGCCACCTTGCGGCTAACCTCGCCCAAGGTGACGATATAGAGGCCGCTCGGGAGCGCGATGAAGCGGTCGCCTACGACGGTCTCTTTGCGGTAAAGCGCGCCGGAGATGCTGTATACAGCCAGCGTGCGGGCCTTGTCAGACTGTACGCGGAGGCCATTCTCAGCGCTCCAGATGTTAACACCGGCAGCAGTCTCAACGTTCGGGCTGGGATCGTAAACGGTCACTTCGCAGGAGTCTTTGAAGCCACCTTCGAGGCTTGTCACGCTCACGTAAACGGTGCCCGTCTTGAGGCCCTTGATGACGCCGTTAGCATCGACGGTGGCGATGGACGTGTCAGCGGACAAGAACTTGACGCGCTGATCGGAGGCGTTGGCCGGGCTGAAGGCTACGGCCAAGGTGTCGGTGGTGTTCAGCTTCAGGCGAATCTTCTGCTTGTCCAACTTGATGGCCTTCAGTTCGACGGCATTGCGGACGTAGATGTAGCAGGTGTCCTTGAAGTTGCCATCCTCGGTCTCACCGACGATCATGGCCACGCCTACAGTCTTTCCTGTTACAACGGCGGTGGTATCCGTCAGGCGCTCCACAGCGGCGAAAGAGGGGTTGGTGGAGGTCCACGTTACCTTCTTATTCAGCGCTTCGGCGGGCAGGATGCGTGCCGTCAGCGTGTCCTTCTTGCCTACGGGCAGGGAGACGGTGTCCTTATCGATGGTCATTGCAGTGACGTGGATCGGGTCGAGCACCTTGATGACGCGGTTTGCCGTGACACCGTTGGTGGAGGTGACGGTCAGGCGGGCGATGCCCGGTGTGGCAGCGGATTGGATCTTGACCGTAAGGCCGCTGTTGGAGGCGATCGTCACGAGGCCCGGTGTGGCGGGTGCGATCGGGACGATAGACCACTGCAGCGTGTTGATGTTGTCAGCATTGGCTGGGGTAGCCACGGCCTGAACGTCCAGCTCGCTATTGATCTGCATGGGGATCGTGTCCGTGGTGATGGCGAAGTTGAGGCCTGTGATGGGGTTATCGACTTTCACCAAGAATGTGTCTGTCTTCATGCCTGCGCCCTTACCGGCCGATACCGTGATGCGGGCCGTTCCGACAGCTTTGGCGGTGATGATGCCTTGCAATCCTACGGTTTGCACTTCGGCCACAGCGCTGTTTGACGAAGAGTAAAGCACTTCCTGCAATGCTGCGTTGTTGGAGGGGGCGTTGGGGAAGACGGAGGCGGTGAGTGTCTTTGTCGTTCCGATACCCATCGTCGTGTCGCGGGGGGCAGAGCCGAAGCTCACGCTGTCAACGGCGTGGTTGATTAGGAGCTTGACGGAGTCTTTGGCCGCGCCATAACTGATGACAACCCATCCTTCGTAATTCGTTCCACTGGGGGCAGTGATCACGCCCCATGTGCTGTCAGCGGCAGACTTGGCGACAAGTCCGGAAGCGGCGGGGTTTGTGCTCCACGAAAGGGTTTCGCCCGGGGCGGAGATGGTGGCTTTGACGGAATCCTTCTGTCCGTAGATCAGTTGGATCGTCTCGTGACTGTTCAGCTGCACCGTGGCTTGCGCCCGGGCTTCGCTGGCGAACAAGGCCATCGCGCCTGCGACGGCCAGTAGTTGGATGGTAATCTTCTTCATGTTCTTTCCTATTAGGGGGTTTGAATAATCGGGGTGATGTGCAGTATAAACAACCGCGGCCAAGGATAAGTTCAAGAGAGGGGGATTCCCAGTCCCCCTTCTCTTGGCTGATATACTGGCTTATTGAACAAGGATTTTGCGCCTCGTTCGGTCTATGGCGACAATGTAGAGACCGCGGCGGAGCGGTACGAAACGGTCGCCCGGCGTGAGACTTTCGCGATGGGCCAGGGCGCCGGTCAGGGTGTAGATCTCGAGTCGTACGGGACGGTCAACGTGCACCATCAGGCCGCCGTCGACACCATAGACGGCGATCGTCTCGTCCACCTCGACGGCTGCGTTGGGACGATGGTTTGGATTGATGGTGATTACGACGCACGAATCGCGTCGGCCGTCAGCGGCTTCAGCCACAACGAGCGCCGTATCGGCTACGGTGGCACCGATCAGTTCGGCTGCCTGCCCGATGGAATCGACCGCCAAGGCTTTGACGGCACCGCTGGCAACGGTCCACTTCACCCGCTGATCCGTGGCGTTGAGCGGGAAGATGGAAGCGCGGAGTGTGTCGGTTTTATTGATGTCCACTCGGATTGTGTCGTGGTTAAGCGTCAGACGCTCCACGGGGATGCGGCGGGTGATGATGACGCATGTGTCGCGTTTGCCCGATTCGTCCAGCGCACCCACGATGAGCAGACTGGTGTCCGCATCGGCCGCAGCAATGACGCGGGTCACGCTATCCGTAGTGCCAAGCACGCGCGCGCCACCCACGGTGGTCCATCCGAGCTTCTTATCCGAGGCGTTGTAGGGGAAGATGCGGGCCGTGACAGTGGCCGTGTCGCCGGTGCGCAGGCGGATGGTGTCGCGCTTTAGGCGGAGGCTGTCGACGTAGATCTTGGGGGTAACGACCACAATGCAGCGGGCTGCCACCTCATTGACGCGCACAACGATGACCGTCTTGCCCGGCTTCCAGGCCTTGACGATGTAGACGGAATCGTAGGGGTTGGTCGAATGGGGCGGGGCGATGGAGGCTACGACGGGGATGGAGACGCGATTGTCCCAATAGAATACGCGGGCACTGGGATAGGCATAGGCGCGGAGGGAATCTTCCTGGCCGACGTACATCCGCAGGGTGTCCTTCTCGATCTTGACGATTTGCTGCACTTTCTGCACTTGCGCTGAGGCGCTGTAGGGAAAGGCTCCTGCGATCGCAAAGAGGATCGCCATACAGAAATAAAAGGAGGTTTTTCTCACACTCATATGGGGCTATTTATGGATTTGAATAATAGTGGATGATCCGAAAAGATAAAGGGGGATAAGGGGCATCCCAAATCCCCTATCTGCCTGATTACAGGCCTAACACTGACGCACAAAAGTATCCCTTTCCCTAAGCCTCGGCCGGAAGAGCGTCTATATTTGCGAGGTTTTAACAATCGACTGACATGGATATTCTACCTGATTTTTCCGGCTCACAAAACGCCTCGGAGACGGACGCGGTGATCCTTGCGGCGGGTGATTTCCCTACGCATCCGATCCCGCTGGGGCTGCTGGCGAGGGCGGCCGAGGGGCACATCATCTGCTGCGACGGTGCGGCTGACCGACTGCTGCGCGAGGGCTTCACGCCGTTGGCTGTCGTGGGCGACGGCGACTCGATCTCGCCCGAGGTACGCCGCCGTTTATCCGACCGCCTGCACATAGAATCGGAGCAGGATACGAACGACCTGAGTAAGGCCGTGCGCTACGCTGTCTCTCAAGGGATGCGCCGCCTCACGATCCTCGGCGCCACAGGCCGCCGCGAGGACCATACGCTGGGCAACATCAGTCTGCTGGCCGACTATCAGGCGCGTGGGCTGGACGTGGAGATGTGGACCGACTACGGCGTCTTCACCCCCGCCACAGGCTGCCAGACGTTTGCCTCGCGGGCTGGCCAACAGTTCTCTGTCTTCTGTCTGGACGACGCGCCGCTTACCCTCCGCGATGTGCGTTGGCCGCTTGAAGGGCGACGCATCACCCGATGGTGGCAGGCCACGCTCAACGAGGCCCTCACGGATACGTTCCGTATCGAGACACGGGGCCGCGTCATCGTCTTCCGTACCTATATAACCCTATAACTCCCCCCCTAAACTTCATCCATCTATCCAGCGTTTACTATGAACCTGAAACATCGCTTGATCATCATGAACTTCTTGCAGTTCGCTGTGTGGGGCACGTACCTCACCTCCATGTCGCGCTACCTCGGGCCTGCGGGCATGGGCGAACACATCGGACTTTTCTATTCCGTGCAAGGTCTCGTCTCCATCTTCATGCCCACGCTGTTCGGCATCCTGGCCGACCGCTACGTGCCGGCGCAACGCATGCTTGCCCTCTGCCACTTAGCCTCCGGCCTCTTCATGGCCGCGGCGGGCGCTTATGGGCTCTCGGCCGGACCGTCCGTTGCCTTCGGAACCTTCTTTGCGCTCTACACGCTGGGCGTAGCTTTCTACATGCCTACGCTGGCACTCTCTTACTCCGTGGCCTACAGCCTGCTTGAACAGGGTGGCTACGACACGGTACGCGACTTTCCGCCTATCCGCATTTTCGGCACCATCGGCTTCATCTGCTCCATGTGGGCGGTCGATCTGACGGGCTTCCAAACCTCCGCCATGCAGTTTGTCATCTGCGGTGCGCTGGGCACTCTGCTGGCTCACTATGCCTTCACGCTGCCCCATATACCCGTCAGCCGAAGCATGGAGCGCAAGTCGTTCGTCGAGGCCCTTGGGCTGAATGCCTTCCGACTCTTCCGCAAGCGTCAGATGGCCGTCTTCTTCATCTTCTCGATGATGTTAGGCGTCTCGTTGCAGATCACGAACGGCTTTGCCAACCCCTTCATCGCCTCCTTCGAGTCGGTGGCCGAATATGCCGACACCTTCGGCGTGCAGCACGCCAACATCCTCATCTCCCTCTCGCAGGTTTCCGAGACGCTCTGCATCCTGCTCATCCCCTTCTTCCTAAGGCGTTACGGCATTAAGACGGTCGTGCTGATTGCGATGGTGGCTTGGATCCTGCGCTTTGCCCTCTTCGGCATCGGCAATCCCGGCGGGGGCGTCTGGCTGCTCGTCCTGTCGATGATCGTTTACGGTGTGGCTTTTGACTTCTTCAATATCTCTGGCTCGCTCTTCGTCGATCGGGAGACGGATCCTTCGATTCGCTCCAGTGCGCAGGCTCTCTTTTTCCTGATGACCAGCGGCGTCGGCGCTACGGTGGGCACGCTCGGTGCACAGGTCGTGGTGAACGCCTTCTGCCAATGGACGGACGTGGAGACGGCCAGCGGTGTCAAGACGCTCTTGGTGGGCGATTGGTCTACGGTGTGGTACCTCTTCGCGGGTTATTCGCTCCTCGTGACCGTCTTCTTCGCCATCCTTTTCCCTTATAAGCACAAGCGCGAGGGCTGATCGTCGGCCTATCGGGATGTACAAATCGCAGAAAGCCTCCGGATACATGGTGTCGTCCATGCGTCCGGAGGCTTTCTGTTATCCTCTTAATTCGGATGCTGGTGAGCTTAGAAGTTTCTTCCACGGTATCCCCACCTGCTTTTACCCCTCTGGCAGAAACTTCCACGGGGCTCTCACCCGCTGTCAGCCCTCTGGAAGAAACTTCCACGGTATCCCCACCTGCTTTTACCCCTCTGGAAGAAACTTCCACGGGGCTCTCACCTGCTTTTAC
>ERZ773077.2454-NODE-2454-length-11918-cov-3.284329_pt1 | contig 11918 bp, 22 predicted proteins | sample MGYA00580612_ERZ773077 | MGnify/ENA primary metagenome ERZ773077 (study PRJEB29015, sample SAMEA2737971) | human oral metagenome | biome: human oral; feature: human-associated habitat; material: dental | place: China | collected 2021 ...
CTAATGCAAATTTTACATTTTCAAGATGCGGGGCTAGGCGAGTAAAATTTTTCAAATTTAGCCTCAAAATTAGCTCGCATCGACATAAATTTTATATTTTCCGCAACGCAGGCATCTGAACAGATAGCCTGCCATATCGCCGCCCGCGACTAGGTAATCACGCACGTCCTGCACCGCAAATTCCTCGCGCAAGGCGTAGTCTGCAAACACCTCCTCCGCTATGCCCAAATCCTGCAGTTCCTTGGTGCCCACGTCGCCCAAAAACTCGCAGTAGTCGTCACAACAAGCAACCCAATGCTCCCCCTGTCAGCTAAAATACCCGGGCATCCTTTTAAATAGCTCCTCGGTTTTAGCCTGTGCGTTCGAAGTGCTAGGCGGGAAAAAACTGGCGTCAAATTTTGCCGACGCCGCGCCGTTAGCGATGCAGTGCGGACAGAGGTATTTCACGTCCGTCGTGCTGTAAACGCTACCGCAATAATACACGTCAGTCGCCTGCTCGCAGCACTCGCAAACCACGCTCGCGTCGTCCTTGAACACGCCCGTTTTAAAGGGGTCCGGGTGGTAGCGAAAATGAGGCAGGCTTTTTAGCTTTTTGCTTTGGCGCGCGGCTTCGCTCGCGGTTTTGGGACGCTTTATCGCTCCCGCGTCGCCGTTTTGCGCATACTGCTTTAGATAGCCGAGCTTTTTGAGTTGCTTTTTGTCCTTCGGATCGCAAATTTTGGCTAATAGCTCGCAAGTACTCTTTTTAAGTCCCAGCAGCTCGTAAACGTCCACAAGCACGAGCTTTGCCTCTTTTTCATCGCATTTTTCGAGCTCGTCTTTGAACTCAAATAGCGCCAAAATGCTCGCCGCGCCGCCGTCCGAATCCCAAAACGCCTTTTGAAGCGCGATATATTTTTCTCTAAATTTATCCATTTTATCCCCTCAAATTTGCGGTTGCTGGCGGGATTATCCTTTAAATTTTACCGAGCGGACCTGCTATTTTTTGATCAAATTTCACTCTGTGCAGATCGCTTTGAGCTTAGCAAGATCTAAAATCAAACTATGCGAAAACGCGTCTATCACGACGCCTGCATATTTGCCCTCAGCGCTTTCTAGCATAGCGACGTAGTCTTTTAGGCGCAGATTTATCGCCTCCTGCTCGGCGTCGTTTCGCCATCTCATCATCTCGCCCCTGCTAGAAAACGCCGGGAAATAGCTAAGTCCGCTCTCCTCGTCTTCTAGTAGGGCAAACTTGATATTTGAGCCCTCTTCTTCATAAACCGCGCTGCCGTCTGGTTTTGCTAGGGCTTGATTTATGAGTACGGGAACCAAAAACTCGGCCTTTTTTAGCGCCGCGATTAGCGCCTTTTCGCTTTGCTCGCCGCCGTCTAGTAAAAATGCCTCTATGAAATCGTTTAAATTTTCGTTCATCTTTTACCTTGGATTAAATTTGGCGTATTATACATTTTTGCGTTTTTAAATCAAAATTTAGCAGTAAATAAGCTTTGCGTTGCTATAATCACAACCTCACTTCAGCTGGCGGGTTCATAGCTCAGTTGGTTAGAGCATCCGGCTCATAACCGGATGGTCCCAGGTTCGAGTCCTGGTGAACCCACCATTATCTACATTTTAATCTCTTTCAATAGCTTTAAAAACCTTATAAAAAGCACGGTAAATACGGTATTTGTTAGACTTTGTTTATTTAAATGGCTTTCAATGATTTTAAATGGATTTAATTGCTTTTAAGGAGTTTTTACGGATAATTTGGGGGATAAAAATTTAGTCCGCAAAAAAATGTCCGTAAAAAATCGTAGCTTGATTTTTGGGGCTTGCGGGTGCCTAAAGGATAAAAATGCCAAAGATCAATCCCCCTCTAACCGATACGGCAATAAAAGCATTGAAGCCCAGGGAGAAAATTTATAAAAAATCAGACGGGCAAAATTTGTTTATATTTATCGAGCCTGGCGGACGCAAATTTTTCGCACTCGAATACAAAAGCCCGCTCACGCTAAAAATGCGGCGCATGGCCTTGGGAAACTACCCAGACCTTAGCTTGTCGGCGGCCAGAGAAAAGCGTAGGGAACTGGCCGCGCAGATATTGGATGGTGTCGATCCGCTCGTAAGCAAGAGGAGCGGGGAAAACACATTAAATGAAATCGCCGCAAAATGGCTGGATATAAAATCGGCAAATATATCGCCCGGCTATCTAAAAAAGCAAAATTTGATATTTAATAAGCACGTCGCGCCTTACCTGGGCGACAGGCCGCTAGAAGGCATAAAGGCGGCCGAGATAATAGATGTTTTAAAAATCATAGAAAAAGCTGGAAATTTAGAGACGATAAAACGCGTATTTATTTTACTAAATCAAATTTTCAGATACGCCGTAACTTATGAGATAATCTCTCATAACATCGTCGCCGATATAAATTTCAAATACGCTTTTAAAACGGCCAAGCCTAAAAATTTCCCGACTATAACGGACGAAAATGAGATGCGTGCACTACTTGCCTCAGTAGACGGGTATAGCGGCGATATAAAAACCAAGGTCGCTTTAAAGCTTGCTATCTACACCGCTGCGCGTCCGTTTAACATCAGAGCGGCACAGTGGGATGAGTTTGATTTATCTGCTAAAATTTGGACGATTAAAGCCGGCAAAATGAAAATGAAAGAGGCTTTTAGGCTGCCGCTAGCGGATGCGGTCGTAAGGCTGCTGAAAGATTATGTTAAAATTTGCGGGAGTGCGGACGGATATTTGTTTCCAAGCGCGCTAGCCAAAAGCCGTCCGATGAGCGAAAACACGCTAAATACTGCACTAAGACGTATGGGATACGGCAAAGACGAGATAGTTTCTCACGGGTTTCGCGCGATGTTTTCTACGATAGCAAACGAGAAAAGGAGCGAGCACGGACTGCATGCCGATATAATTGAGCGATGCCTCGCGCACAAAGATAAGGATAAAGTTAGAGAGGCTTATAACAGGGCTGAAAATTTAGCCGATATGAGAAGACTGATGCAGTGGTGGGCGGAGTTTTTAGACGGACTTGCCGTCTAAAACTACCGATGAGTTTATAAATGCCGTAATCTCGCTAAGCGAGTAAAGGACGTTTTTACGCGTGAGGGCGTATTTTTTAAACTTGCCGTCTCTTACGTAGCGCCACAGGGTTACGGCGTTGCACTTTAAAAGCTCGCAGGCTTGTTTGGTCGTGATCGGGTCGGTTATGGGTAAAAGCGGGGCCATCTCTCATCCTTTGAATTGCGCGATAATCTAAACATCTCCACGAAACATCCTTTTTTCTCGAGCAAGATACGCGCCTAAGCCTGCGTTTTTTAATTCTGGCGCCTTTAAAATTTCAAAGAGTTTTTCTAAGATTTCATCTACTTCTAGATCGGGAATATCCAAATCTATTTCAAATACAAGCCCTGTATCCTCAGGCTTGAAGCGGCATCGGCTGCCTCTAAAAGAACGGCACACGATATAGATCTCAAGCTCCCAATTAAAACTGATGCTGCAAGATACGCGCGCATTTTTTGTTTGTATTTTGCTTATCCTGTCTCCCAAGAGGCTTAATTTTGCCAGCACCTCTCTTAGCTCACCAAGACACAAAAAACTCTCCTTAAATAGTTTATTTCCTTCAGATCCTAATTCGAATATTTCCTCTGCTGAAGCGCCTTCCGTATTCATTTTCTAATCCTTTCTACTATATTTTTAATCTCTCGCAGCTCGCCTATCCAAGCCTTGTAAGGCTGCCTGCTCGATCCGTACGCCAGATCTATCTTTAATTTTAGGGCTTCTAGCCGCTTTTCAAGCGTGCCCAGCTCATTAATGATCACCCTTAGGTCTTCAGCTGCAAAGCTGAGTATGGCTGTGCTTGTTGCTTTAGCTGCCGTCATTTATCGCTTATCTTTCTATCGATCATTTCGCATATGTGATTGGCGACTTCAAGGTAGGAGCTTTTTTGTGCTAATATCTCGTGCAGTCCTAAAATAACGCCGCGATCGGAGCTGGTATCGTTTCCTACGAACCAAGTGGGAGCGATTGCGAATTTGCCTTCGTGTAGCAAAATTTTCCCCAGACACCTAAGCCCTTTGTAGAAGTACGTCACCACATGCCCGGTATAAATTTCCACTCCGTTTCCGTCCTTATACCCAGTGTATTGCGCGATATAGACGTTATCGTCGTAGAGCGCGTATTCTTGTGCCTTGCCGTCATCGCCTAAAACGCTTAGCTTTTGATTTTTAAAATCTATATTTATAACATCTTTTTCTTGCCCGATATGCAATTTAATTCCAAAGCGATATTCTGCAGCAAAAATCCACGCTTTAAATTTTATCTCTCTCATTACTTATCCTTTATAACTTTTTCATAAGTTGCCTCAAAAATATCTGGCTTGCAAGGGTAGATTTCGCCTTTCACGCCTTTAATAATATAGTCGCCACTATCAGCGTGCATCGTACCTTCAAGGGTTTTTATATCCGCCTCTATTAGCTTTGAGCAATCCTCAAAGGGAGACTTTGACTCATAATTGTTTTTAAACATCGTTATGACATTATTCGTCGTTATTTCATTCATAAACCAATCTGGCATAAAATCATATCCTAACCTAAAGGCTTCAACCTCTACAGGCTTCTTTCTATATCTCATTTATTCCCCTTTCATGGATTGCCGATACGGCTTATTATACCACGTAAACGGCGGTCTTTGCTCGTCATCGTCTTGGCGTCGAGCGCGGCTTGTGCGCTTTCTTTGACTTTTCGCAATATTTCTGCCGCGTGAGATGGTAAAACTACCTTTTTGCGTCGCAGCCTTGTAATTTCCTCTTGCGCTGCTTTTAGCTTCGCTTCTAGGTCTTCCATGCCTCTTGCCCTTTTAAATTTCGATCGCCCCAAACAGTGCGCCCGGGTCGTAAATCGCATAGCCGTTTAGCAAAGCGTGATTCATCTCCATTAAAATACCTTTTGAGTCCTGGGTTATGTGGTAGTCGCAAGTCTTCTCGCTAGGTATGAATATCGCGTCGCAGCTATCAAGCTGCTTTAGGCAAATTTGCATAACTTCGTCATAGTCTAAATTTCTATACCGCGCGTTGTTTAGCACCGGGCTAAATAGCTCGTATCTCTCGTCGCCGTCAAAATACTCGTTGGCTTCGGCTAGAGCTTTAATCGCTACTTCACGTGCGGTTTTCTTGTCATCGCCGAATGCAGAATAGGGGCTGCAGACGTAAATTTTAATAACTTCCATATTTTATTCCTCAAATAAGCTTCGTTCTTTTGGTGCTGCGGCATCTACGAATATCTCGTCGCCGTCCTCGATAGCGCGCTCCATAGACATCCCTTTTTTTGGGTCTAACATAAATTTAACCCTCTTTGCCGCTAAATCTAGCATCAAAACGTCGTAAACGAGTTTTTGCGCGTGAGGGCGTATTTTTAAAATAGGTAAAACCATCTTTTTCTCCTTTTAGTCAATAAAATATATTCCAAAAAGGCACAATAGTACTAATATCCAATCCCTTGCAAAGGTTAGTTTTAGCCCTGCAAGCCTAATTAGCTCCGAATTTCTGAATTGTCCAATCATTCTTAGGACAAAAAACACGACTGTGGCCCATAAAAGCACTTTTAAAACAATGCTCATATATTCTCCTTTATAAATTTGCTAAATTTTGACATATTGCTAAAACTAAAACCAATCCCAAGGCCGCTAAAAACCTTTTAGCCCCGCGGATAAACAAAGCGCGCCCCAAAGACGGGGAACTGCTCGGCACGCGGCGCGGCACTCCAGCGGCGTCGTAAATCCTAGTCGCTACTTTTTTCATCTTGCACCTCCGCGTCTATGACGTCGTCCTCGACCTCGATCGTGATCTCGTTTAGGCGGGACAAAATCTGCTGCGCCGAAACGGCTTCGGGCGGCATGATAGCTAGACGGTCTAGCATCTTGTCGCTTCTGCCGGCTGATAGCGTAGAGATAAATTTAGCTCGCTCGAAGTCATCGGCGCTAACCACGCCCGTCTCTCGCTGCCTAGCTACGATACGGCGCGCCTCGCCCTCCATGATCTCGTAGCTAGCCGCTAGCAAGACGTTGTTTCGCTCGATATCTACCTTGGTGTTTTTAACCACCGTCTCGAGGCTTGACTTTTGTAACAAATTTCTAGTTTGCTTATCCTCGCTCATAGCTAGAGTTACTTTGTTTTGTAAGGCCTGCGCCCAATTAAAATCCTTTTTCCAGCGATTTATTGAGCTGCTAGAACCCTTTAGCCCTAGCGCGTCTAGCTTTGAGGCTAGCTGTTCCTCGCTGATAGGCTTATAGTCTGTTTCAAACGTCGCGCTATCAAGATATATCTCGAAGGCTTTTTGCTGCGTTTCGTTCATCTGCTTCATGATTTTCCTTTTTGGCTCGCGTGGCTCACAATCCTCAAAAAACCGTGAGCCACCCCAACCCCCTAAAATACGTAATTTTATAAACTCTCTGGCTCATAAGTTTAAATAACTTGAGCCATCAGTTAAACACGATTTTATCGATGTTTAATAGCTTAAGAATTCTCTTTGGCTCACCATTTTTTTATATATAGGTTATGAAAAAAATTTTTGAAAAACAAAAAACGATTTCAAACCGATATAGGGGCAAAAATGGCGAGATTGTGAGCCAACAGCACGCCAAGCCCCAAAAATACAGCTTTTCGTTGGCTCAAGAAAAATAAAAATCGTGAGCCAGAAGTGAGCCACCCAGATGTAAAACATCTATCAAACGCCCTAAAATAGGACGCTTTGTAGATATTTTTAGTTAAAATCATCGTGAGCCACAAAGAAAGATTAGTTTTCATCGGATTTAGCTCCGCCTGCTTGATAATAGCTCATTTGATTTATTATAATTTCGCCGCCATTTTCTATCTTTATACTGTCAAAGTCGAGATTGTCGCTGCTAACCCTAAAACCGAAAAAGCATCTAGGCCTTTCGCCTACGCCGGCGTAATTTACCGGCATTCGTTTTTGGCCGTAAGAGCAGCCGATACCCGCAAGCGTAAGCTCGTCGCGTAGAGCCTGGGCGAAGTTTTTTTGTGCTATAGGCTTGCCGCCTTTGTCGTTCATGTATGCTAGATAAATTTTATAAAGCGGTACCGACGGCACAAAATAATCCGCGTCCGCAATGATCGCGTCTTTGACAAAAGTGCGAAGCGGATTTACGCTATCTTTATACTCTTCGAGTTCCGTTTGCATGTGTTTAGAGCGTGTAAATTTGTTTTGCTTGATGAGGCGCCTTAACCCCTCGAGTGCCATGTTAAAAATGCCGGCCAACTCGTCGCTGAAACGATCGCTAAGGCCGCGTATTTTTTGATTATCTTTTACCTCTTTATCAAATACTATAAGCAGCATACGCCTAAATACGCCGTTATCGATGCCGCTTTTTGGCTTTTCGTTACCGGCAAACGCAAGTTTAGGCTTTTCGCTAGGAAGCAGCGAATAGGGCTCTTCGTTTTTCGGGTTTATAGTGATCGCGTCTTTGGTGCTGACGATAGCTTTTAAATTTGCTAGTTGGCCTTTATCGGTGCCGTTTTTGTCGATCTCGGAGCCGATATTTAAGAGCTTGTTGGTAAGCGCGCAAAGTTGGTGCCCCTCAAACTGCTGAAGCTGAAGGGATGAGACGTTATCCTCGCCGAAAAAGTTTCTAATGGTGTCTAGGATTACGCTCTTGCCGTTTGCGCCACTTTTGCCGTATAGAAACAAAAAGCTTTCAAACTCATGACTGGGAATAAAGCAATATCCAATAAACTCCATAAGAGTTTTTATATCATCCTCGTCGCTCATTATATCGCGCAAAAATTTAGTCCATTTCGGACACTTAGCCGAAGTATCGTAGTTAAATTTTAAGATATTCGTCGCGGCGTCTTTGTAGTCGTGTTTTTCCTTAAAGGTGATGACGCCGTTTTTGCTGATAAAGATCGTACCGTTTAGCAAATTTATGACGCGGCGCGGTTCGTGCGCTTTGATCTCGTCTAAATTTAGAGATAAGCTCAATAGGTTATCGACTATTTTATCTACGTTTTCTCGGCTTTGCTTTTTCTTGTCAACATAGACTGCCGGCATCCAGTATGTATGAATAAATTTAGCCAGCGCATTTGTGTCCACTTGCATAAAATGGTTACTCGCCCAAACGTGCAAATTCTTTTTGTATTCGCCTAGGCGGTAGCCTAGCTTTAAAAAGGTTTGATTGAGACTCGCCGTCATATCGGTAATATGCGTTTGATGATAGTTTATGCGCATAGTTTTGTTAATTCGGAAGGTATCGCTAAAAGCTTTTGAAAAACGCTCGAAATTTTGTTCCTCTTCGTCGGTCAAAAGAAAATTTTGGATATATGCTTTTTTAAATGCCTCGTATCTCTCGCCCATTTTTCTTTCTAGCTCTTTAGCAGCGTTTAGCACTTCATCGACGTATTTGTCGTCCAGCTCGCCTTTGACCGGAAAAATATTTATAAAGTTGCCTTCGATATCTTGCGCCATTATCTCGGCTTTGATTTGCCGAAATTCTTTGATAGGTAGATTTTGTTTAAATTTATCTAGCTTTGCCGAAAGGTTCGGGAAGTATTCGCAAATCTCGTCAATGACGACGTTGGTCGGCTCAAAACAGCTAAAGGCTACGACATCGAGCGGGCTAGCGTCCTGAAATTTAAAAGCGTGTTCGTAAAGGTAGTCACTAATATCGTAACCCTTTGAAAAGTTCTTGCCTATCATATAAAAGAGCACGATGCGGATACTTTTGGCGACGTCTTTTAACTCGTAAAATTTCTTGATAGCGTTTTCGTAGCCCGCCTCGTCGTGGTCAAACCAGATAAAAACGTGCTTGTCTCGCAAAAGCTCTTTGTGTTCTTCCCAGCTTGCCGTTACGCCGCCCAGAGTCAAAGCGCATATACCAAAACACATCAAATTTAATGCATCTTTTTCTCCTTCGCAAATAACTACTTTATCGCCTTTGTAGTCGGCATAGAAATTTAGCGGAAACGGGCTAGCATGTGCGCCGCTCTCGCCGATCCATTTGCCGGGCATTCGCTCGCTAGTTAGCTCGCCTTTTGCCGCGTCGTAGGCGAATTTCTCTCTATATTTGATATTTACCGGCGCGCCGTCCGCGTCTCTGATGATGATGGCCAGACTTTTGTGCTCAAAACTATAGCCGATAAGTTCGCGGCTATATGCGTCAAAGCTATCACTAGGCGTCGGAAATAGAGCCGAAATTTGATCTTTGATCAAATCGTAATTTTTTAACTTATTTTCCACGAGCTGCGGAGCGGTTTTAGCCAACCTAAATTTAAGTTTGGCTTCCTTGTTCGCGCGCTCGGCGGCCTCTTTTTTCATGCGAGCTTCATTTTCGGCTTTGAGCAGGGCTTGGTGCGCCTCGTAGGCTTTCTTTTCCTCTTCGGTCATCTCTTTTGCGTTGATAGTATTTGGGATGCCAAAATGATCGCAAACTCTTTTGGCCGCTTGAAGCGGCGAAATTTGCTCTTTTAGCTCGACGAATTTAACGATATCGCCGCTAGTATTGCAAGCAAAGCACTTGAAATACGCGCCGCTAGCGTCGGAGTTAATGCCTAGGCTAGGCGTGGCGTTGTTGTGTTCGTGAAACGGACAAAACGCGTTACCGCCTTTAAACTCGATGTTATAAACGCTCTGAATAAAATCTTTAAAATCGTGTTTAGATACGGTTTGTTTAATCGTTTGAAAAATGCTATCGCCGCTCATTATTCCACATCCGCAAAAAGGTTGTTCTCTTTTATAAATTTCTTTAAAATTTCCACGACTTCGCGTGCGAAATCGGGGTTTTTGAAACGAAAACGCCTAAAATAAAAATAGATCGCAGCCTTGTTTTTGCCCGTGTGTTTGGCTACGTAGTCCGCAAGCGCGCTTTCGCTGGCGGCGCATTCAAGAGCCTTGTAGTACCAATCCGCCACCTCGTCAAAATGCGGGCAAAGGTAGTTTTGCTTCACGAAGAGGGCATGCTCCAAAATCAAAAAACGATCGTGACGGTCGTTTTTGCGGTCTAGGTAGCTCAAATTTTGCAGATTTTTCTTGCAAGTTTCAAGAATGCTAGCGTGGTCTACGCGGACATAATCCCTCGTCGCAATCATAACTCAGTCCTCTTTGGGCGCGAACAACCCAGTTGCGGCCAAAGCCAAAATAGCCCCTCCAGTGAAGGAGCAAACCGCAATAGCGACAATATTAAGCGTAAGTTGCAGAGTCATGATCTATCCTTTTTTGTAAAAATTTCGCCTTCGCCAAATAACAACCACTTGATCGAAAAACCATATTGATCCGCAAGCAGTATTATCCACGATAACGGCGGTCTGTTTTCTTTGATAATGCTCCAGTAAGAAACCCTGGTGGTGTTAAGCACTCGCTTTGCGAAGTCGTTTTTGCCGTAGTCAAGCAACCTTCTGGCTGTATCAATACGCTGCGTAACGGCTACGATATCGCACGCTGTGTTTTGTTTTTTATCCATTTAAAAACCCTTTTTACGCTATAATGTTAAAGCATTTTAACGTTTTGGTTAAATATTTGAGGGAATTATACTATCAAATGATAGTAATGTCAAGAGTAATCATATCAAATTTTATCTTAAAAGGATGAAAAATGGAAAATTTGGAGGCTGTTTTGGCGAGAATGCGCGCCGTGCTCGGAGTAAAAACGGATAAACAAATGTGTGAAATTTTAGAAATTCAATACGGGACGCTTGATAATTGGAAAAATAGAAAGAAAATTCCAAAGGGGAGGCTTTTGGAAATCGCTACTAAACTAAATGTTTCGCTTGAGTATTTGGAGAGTGGAGTAAATATATCAAATAATACAATCCACGGCGGTAATAACCAAATCGGTAATTCAAATATGCAAAACAACGGCGTAAACGAAATAGATAGAGGCGAGATATGGGCTGAGTTTGTAAAGTTGTTTGACGAATACGGCAGTAATGCAATGCTCAGAAAATTTATCGAGAGACTTGAAGAAGAAAAAGAGAAATTTGCTAAAGGGTAAAAGTTGCACAAAGATAAAAAGTATTACGCCAAAAATATAGGGCTTAGCGCAAGCGATAATGAAAAAGAGATTAGCGCTTTTGAGATAAAAGAACTAATGCTCTTTAGAGAAGATGCTAAAAGCAACGCGGGGTATGCCGATGCGAAGACGGCCGCCGAAGAGTTTCTGGAGTTTTTGGATATTGTGTATTATAAAATTTTGGAAGCCGATTTTGTGGCTGAATGCGATGATGATCTCGTATGGTTAAGGGTTAAAATTTTACAAAAAGTCGGAACAAAAAAGGGCGGCGTTGGCGATCAAATAGATAACGCTAGGTCTAGCGACGGAGGCGAGTCGTGATGGATGAAATCTTGAACACAGTTTTTGAAACGATAGGCTCTACCATAAGCTACTGTTTTATTTTTATTCTCGATAAGATATTTGAAATGGCCATATACGTATCAGAGCATCCAACCCCGCATATCATATTTTACAGGGTTGCTGGGGCTATGATGCTTTTTGCGATAACGACTTCTTTGATTTCAATCTATATGAACAGAAGAAGGCGTCGGTTAAGACAAAATAACCCGCGCGAACTTAGAGACAAAAAAGGGGATACATTTATAATAAACGGCGGTAATAATCAAATCGGCGACAATAATATGCAAAATAATTGGGATAGGCAAAAATAATGAAGGAAATAGTTTTACAAAATTTTTGGTTTATTATTTTTGCTATGGCGATGCTGACACTTGTTTTGATATATATAGTTTTGACGCTTATTGGATATAAGCCTAAAGATGCAATAAAGCCAATGCTTGCTGCCGTATTTTATATTGCTATTTTTGTATTGGTTGAGGCTGTGGTTTGTCGCATAGTGTTTGGCAAAACATACGAGTATTATGTGGGGTATTATTTGTTTTATTTGTTTGCGGCGTATGTAGACTACA
>ERZ773077.2460-NODE-2460-length-11895-cov-4.433784_pt1 | contig 11895 bp, 15 predicted proteins | sample MGYA00580612_ERZ773077 | MGnify/ENA primary metagenome ERZ773077 (study PRJEB29015, sample SAMEA2737971) | human oral metagenome | biome: human oral; feature: human-associated habitat; material: dental | place: China | collected 2021 ...
GGAGATTAAAAATAACATTTTGGGAATTAAAAGTATCGTTTTGGGAGATTAAAAATAACATTTTGGGAATTAAAAGTATCGTTTTGGGAGATTAAAAATAACATTTTGGGAATTAAAAGTATCGTTTTGGGAGATTAAAAATAACATTTTGGGAATTAAAAGTATCGTTTTGGGAGATTAAAAACAACATTTTTATTGAAGTGTTATTTTTAATATGGTATAATGATTTTTGAGGAGGAATTTTAAATGGGAAATGAGATTGTGAAATATAATAATGATTTTAATAATCAGGCATTAAGAAACTTTTCGTCAGAAGAATTAAATTTATTAGTAACGTTTTTTCATAAACTTAAAGAGAAAGGTACAGATGTTATTGAATACTCTTTTTATGAATTGAAAAAATTAATAATGCTTGAAAAAAATATGACTGTAAAAGAATTTACTAACACGATTATGAATGTTAATAAAAAATTATTATCATTGAACTATACATACAGAGAAAATAATACAATTGTACAAATGGCAATTTTTAAAACTTTTAAAATAAATTTAGATGAACAGATATTAATGATTTCTTTAAATGAGGATTTTAGATTTTTACTTAATGATTTTAATAAAGAGTGGACTAGATTTGAGTTAGAAGAATTTGTGAATTTAAAGTCTAGTTATGTAAAAGAATTTTATCGTAGAATGAAACAATTTAGAAAAACAGGATTTTGGAGATGTAGTATTGATGAATTTAGGTATTTGATGGATATTCCTGAAAATTATAAGATAACTAATATTGATACTCGTGTTTTAAAGCCAATTATGAGAGAGTTAGGAGAAAAATACAATTTGAAAATTGAAAAAAAATATGGTTTTTCTGGTGGACGGGGAAGAAGCCGAGTTACTGGATTTGAGTTTAAATTCTCTACTGAGAAAAAAGTAGATATTGTAGCAGTTACTGAAGAAGATAATAATAATCCAATTCCTTTGAGCAAACCTAGAAAACCAAAAAAGAAAGAAGAAACAAGGGTAGTTTCAGAAAGAAAAACAAGAATAGTTGAAGCTCCTCCTAAAATAGAAAAAGAAAAAACTTTAAGAGAAAAAATTTGGGATAAAATTAATGAAAATACAGAAGCAATAGAAAATTTGGAAGCGATATATACAGGACTAAAAGATAAGATACAATTTAAAAAATTAACTGAAAAATATCCTCAAAAAATAGAGGAGATAAAAAATATGAATATGCAATTAAAAGCTATTTATAACATTGATGAAAATGATTTTACACAAGAAATAATCGAGTTGGCGGAGGATTTGATTATAAAAAAATAATAGGGGAAAATTATTATATATTCAGTTTGTCAGTCGTGACTGACAAACAAAAAATTTGCTTTTTTCATAAATAGTGTTATACTGAAAATAAAGGATAAATATATTTCAGGGAGGATATTATGAAAAAAATATCAATTGTAAATAACAAGGGTGGTTGTGGTAAAACAACAACTGTTTTCAATTTAGCACACTATTTTGCAAAACAGGGATTAAAAACTTTGGCAGTAGATACGGATCCACAACTTAATCTTTCCACAAATTTTGGAGTAAATGTAAATGAATTAAATTTTTCATTGGGAGATTACTTGCTTGAAAGAGCAAATGGCTTCCAACCTGAAATGCTAAATGAAAATTTATATTTAATAAGTGCAGGTCCTGAAGCAGAAAAAGATATGGAAGAATTAAAAAATCAAGGACCATATTATTACCAATTATTGAATAATTTTTTAGAAAATTTATCAGAAAATTATGACGTTGTAATATTTGATACAGCTCCAGCATTTAACGCTTATACAACTTCAGCAATTTATACTTCAAGTGTTTATCCTGTAATATTACCTGGAATAAATGAACTTTTAGGGCTTAATGCTACGATTAACTTTACACAAGGATTAGGGAAGGATATATCAGGAATTATATTAATTAGAAAAGAGAAAACAGCATTGTCAGATCAGATACAGGAACAGTTGCAAGAAGAATACAAAGATTATTTGTTAAAAAATATAATAAGAAAAAATGTAGCTCTTTCTGAGTGCATTGTTACACATCAATCAATATTTGATTATTCAAAAAATGCAAATGGAGCAAAAGACTATAGTAACTTAGCAGAAGAAATAATGAAAAAAGAGGGTATAAGATGAGTAAAAAATTTAATTTAGATCTTAGTAAAATTAACAGTAAAAAAGTTCCAGCAGTTGCAAAGGTTGAAAGTATTTATGATATAAATTATGAGGAACTTGACATATCAGGAATAGAAAAAGAAAAACTTATAAAGTATGAAAACGACATAACTTTCCATAAAGAAAAGTCAATGGAACATATTTTTAAATATTCAAAAGCAATATTTGAAGCCAATCAAATTTTTTCAAATAAAGGAAATGGATTTTTTGGAAAATGGATAGAAAAATTAGGTATAGATAGGGATAGTGCAAATGTAGCAATAAGAAAATATTCCTTATACTTAAAATATCAAACTAAGGGACTTGAAGAGCCTGAAAAAGTTTTGGCATTATCTAACAGAACTGTAAAAACTTTAACAGGGCAAAAAAAAGATGACTTCAAAGAAACTGAAATTATAGAAGTAATTACATCAGATAATCCAACTTCAAAATTAAAAGAGATAGAAGAACAGAAAGAAGCAATAAAATTATCCGATGTAGAAGAAAAAAGAATTTTTTTAACAAGAGAGAAAGTAAAAAGACAGCATTTGATAAAAAAGATAAGAGAAGAAATTAGAGATATTGAGGAAAAAATTAAATCTTTAAATTAAAATTCATAGCGACAATGACTTACAGATTAAAAACTCATAGTAGTGATGATGAAGAGCAGTTCTAAAAGGCTGCTCTTTTAATATGGAAATAAATTATTTTTACTTTGAATTTTGGCTTTAATCGAAACAACAAATTTTTACTAAATTTTTTCAGATAAAGCTGGCAAAAAAATGAGTTTTGTCATTAATGCTAACCTTGAAACGTTTTAATATATCGCTAGAGATAGCCAGAAACGTCAAATTTGGACGTTCAAGGGTATAAGGCAAGGAATAGGTCGGCTTTGATTGAGAAGACGTCAGAAACCGACGTATGGGCAATATGACGGTTTTGTTTCTCTTGCATTTTATTTTTAAAAATGATATAATAATTTTGAAAAAAATACCGTTCACGGTGTAAATGTAGTAAATATGCGAGAAAATGGCTCTATTCATTGAATAGGGCTTTTTTTTATGCTATAATTATCCGTCAAGGCTTCGCAACCTTGATACTACATTTCATTGTGAATGGGGGTGGTTCGAATGGCAAATTGGGATTTGACTGTTTTGACAGTTATGATCGTGTTGTTTTTGATTTTTAACTGTCAAGAATAGCAGTTAAATTCTTGCCTAATGTCCTCCTTTTGCCTGTCAGCAAGTTTGCTGACAGGTTTCTCATTAATTTTAAAGGCTTTAATTAACTTTTGACAAGCATATAATTTTTTGCTAAAATAATCAAAAAAAGGAGAAAAAATGAGTATAGAAAGAAAAAAAGATGAAAAAGGTAATTTGATTTTTGGTGTTGGAAATATAGATTTTTCTAATCAAGGAGAGGCTGAAATTAAAATTAATGAACTTGAGGAAGAAAAGGCTAAAAAGAAAAAAGCTGAAAAAACTGATTTAATGAAAGAAGTGGCCCGTTTGCCAAAGAAAGATGACAAAAAAAATAAAACAGAAGTTAAAGGAAGAAGTTGAGATAATAAATAGAGCGTTATATAACGCTCTATTTGTTGAGTTTTAAATTATCATTTATATGAGCAATAATCACACGTTTTAACTCCAAATCAGTATTTTCCTTTTCACGTGCTTTGTAATATTTCTTAGTTTCTCTCATCTTAGTTCTTAATTTAGCCAATTTCTCGTCACACGTTCGAATTTCAAGCTGCACTTTCTTTTGATATTTGTTGACACATTCCTCGTAAACATTCAATAATTCCTTAGTAGTTTTCACATCAAAATCTTGCTTTTTCTTGATTTTATCATAAATTTTAAGCACTTTTTTTTCAATTTCATCTAAACTTAAATTATCATATTTTTGCATATTTTACTCCTTAATTATAGATTTTTCCTTAATTTTTACTGGTTGAGTATGTTTATATTTCTGAAAATCCTTACCTTGATGAACTACCTTTACCCCCAAATAATCGGCAATCTCTTGGATTTTTTCCTTTATTCTAGTAATAACATCACGGAAAATTTTGGGATCGGATTTAGCCATATCCTCAATACCACACCCCATACTGACAATTTCAAGGGCTGGTTTAACTTGACCCTCAAACAACACTTCTTTTATAATCTTATCAGAATTACTAATATCTGTATAACGGTTTATAGCCTCGTGGGCGACCTTTATAATCTTATCAGCCATAAGACTACCAGCAGCCAAATTTTTTTCAGCAGAAGCCTTTATACCCTCTTCTATGGCATTATTTACATCAATTTCATAATCCATTGAATTAATTTTTTCATCAAATTTCATTTCAACAAGTTTTTCTTTTACTTCCTGATTTACTTTTTCAATAATTTCATCACTTGGATTTTCAAGAGCCTCATTGACCTTAATTTTTAAAATTTCCTTATTAATTCCAGCTTTTTCAGTTTCCGACAAATCCCTTTCAAGTTCCGATTTCCTGTATTCATCAATAGCTTGTTTTCTAAACTCACTTGTATCAACTGTTTTTTTTATCTCATCTTTTAATTCTAAAACAACTTCGTTTCTAATTTGACTACGCCTTTTCTTAAATAAATCTTTATCAGAATTTCTAATCAAATCTGAATAAATTTGGAAAAGCTGCCTTTCTACTTCTTTCATAAGGTCTTCAAGTTCACCAGGATTATTCTCAATTTCTTTTTTCTTAATCTCAACAACTTTATTATAAATTTCAGGAGTTCTCGCAAGTTCTTTTACAGCCAAATTAACAGCCTTTTCAATATTAGATTTTTTAGTTTTTTCTTTTTCGGCCAGTTCAGAAATCAAGTCATCTTTCTTTGACTGCTTAAATTCCAAATAAGTTTCTCTATAAAAATCACGTTCAGCACTCTTCCTAATCCCCTCAAAATCAATAACAGGAAACCCCTCAAGGAATTCATCCATACTTGAAAAATTGCGGCTTAATTTTTTTAAATGATTTTGAACCAGCCAATCAATATTACTAATTAATTTTTTTTCTTTTTTCATGATTTTGACAAGCTGAACAAACACCTTCTTCATTAAAACTTTGAACCTTTCCAGAAAAAACTAAATTTTTTCCTTCAACATATCCTATTTCTTTTAATGATTGATCATCATAAAGATATTTTAGTACTCCATTATTACTATTTGGACTATCTTTTTTTAAAACGAATACTAATTTACCATTACCAGAAAAACCAAAAATATATTCACTATCCTCTAGATATTTTCTAGCTCTACCAAAGTTTGAATTTAATTTTACTCTTTTTAAACTAGCTCTTCTTTCTTCATATAACTTTTTTGGATTTTTATCAAATTCTTTTTCTATCTTTTTATCTATTTCTGCATAGTAACTATCATATTCTGTTTTTACTGATTTTATACCTTGTACTTCAGAAAAATTAGGATTTATTAGTAAAAATAAAATCCAAAGTATTGTAAGTATTAGTGCTATTACTAGAATATTAAATACTTTTTTCATAAATCCCCTTAATTATTCTTTATCCATCTTAAATATGAGTTAATAAAATCATCAATACTTCCATCCATAACAGCTTTTACATTTCCAATCTCAGTATTAGTTCTGTGGTCTTTCACTAGTGCATAAGGCTGAAATACATAAGATCTTATTTGATTTCCCCAACCGATATCAGATTGTTCTCCTTGAATTTTTTTCATTTCCTCTTCTTTTTTCTTTAATTCTAATTCAAGTAATTTTGATTTTAACATCTTCATAGCAGTTTCTCTATTGCTAAGTTGAGATCTTTCTTTTTGACAAGTTACCACTATTCCACTTGGAAAATGTGTTATTCTTACAGCAGAGTCTGTCATATTAACATGTTGTCCACCTGCTCCACTTGCTCTATATGTATCTATTCTAATATCAGCAGGATTTATTTCAACTTCAACATTTTCATCAACTTCTGGTACAACTTCAACTGATGCAAATGAAGTATGTCTTTTTTTATTAGCATCAAAAGGTGAAATTCTAACAAGTCTATGTACTCCCTTTTCAGACTTTAAATAACCATAGGCATTTATTCCTTCAACTAGAAAAGTAACAGATTTTACTCCAACACTATCCCCTTCCATAAAATCAAGTTCTGAAACCTTATAGCCTTTTAAATTACACCATCTTAAATACATTCTATAAAGCATATCAGCCCAGTCACAGGCTTCTGTTCCACCTGCACCAGAATGAATTGTTACAATGGCATTATTCATATCATATTCCCCATCTAACAGTAAATTAATTTCAAATTCTTCTATATCAATTTTTAAGATTTTATGCTTTTCTGAAAGTTCATTTTCAAATGAAGTTTCACCACTTTCAACAAAATCAATTAAAACTTCTTCATCATCAATTTCTGTCGCTAACTTTTCATATCTTGAAACTATATTTTTTTCAAAATTCATATTTTTTATAATTTCTGAACTTTTTCTTTTATCAGACCAAAAATTATCTTCAAAAGTTAATTTCTCTAATTCCTTTATAACTGACTTTCTCTTTTCTAAGTCAAAGAGACCTCCTAATATTTTCAGTTTTTTCTTTCATTTCTAAAAATTCTCTTTTAATTTCTAATATATCCATATTTCCCCCTTAGTATCCTTTTTATTTAATTTATTATAGCTATTGCTGTTGCATATTTTTTAGAATGTGAAATTGAGATTTCAATTTGGTAATCCTCTTTTTTTGTTTTTAAGATTTTATCTAATTTCTCTGACACAACAACATAAGGCTTCCCTAAATCATCATTTAATATTTCTAAATCTGTTAAAAAAAATTCTCTAACACCTGTTCCAATAGCTTTTGAAATAGCTTCCTTTACAGAGAATATCCCTGCATAAGTTTCTGTTCTATTTCCTCTTTTTTCAATATTTTCCAACTCTCTTTGAGTATAGACTTTATTTTTAAACCCTTCTTTTAAAATAGCTTTTTCTACTCTTTCAATCTCAATAATATCATTACCTATTCCTACTATCATAACATTTTAAATACCTTTCTTGTATTTTCATTTGTAATTCTAACTACATCTTCATAACTCATATTTTTAAGTTCTGCCATTTTTTTGACAACTTCTTCTGTATAAATAGGCTCATTTCTTTGCCCTCTATATGGAGTTGGTGCCATATATGGACAGTCAGTTTCTATAACTAATCTTTCTATTGGAATCTCTTTTACAACATCAACTAATTTTCTTGCATTTTTGAAAGTTAAAACTCCACCTATACCTAGATAAAATCTATCTATCATTCTTCTTGCTGTTTCAACAGAACCAGGGTAACAATGTAAAATACCTGTTATATCTGGAAATTCATTTAATATATTAACTGTATCTTCCATAGCTTCTCTTGTATGAATTACAACAGGTTTATTTACTCTCCTTGCTAATTCTAATTGTTTTCTAAAAATATCCCATTGTTCCTCTTTTGGTCTTGTCATCCAATGATAATCTAAACCAATTTCTCCTATTGCTAAAACTTTTGGGTTTTTTGCAAGTTCTTCCAATTTTTTTTCTGCTTCATCACTATATCCTTCTATTTCATCTGGATGAAATCCTATTACTGCATAAATAAATGGATATTTATTTGCATACTCTACACTTTTTTCACTACTTTCTAAATCAAATCCTATATTTACAACAAAATCTAATTTTTCTTCTATTCTTTTAAAAACTTCTTCTCTATCATTATCAAATTGTTGTAAATTTAAATGAACATGTGAATCTATTATTTTCATTTTTACTCTTCCTCTCAATTTATTTTTTCATTTTATTATAACACATAATAGAAAAGGATTAACTCCTATTTTATAGAAATTAACCCTTTTTATTAATTATTCATATCTTTTTATTATATTTGCTAATTTTTCTTCTTTTCTTGTTAAAATATTTTGACTTGAAGTTGTTGGATTATACCAAGATTTTTCTCCAAAATATTCTTGATATATTTTCTTTTTAAATTTATATCCATTTTTAGCATATAAAGTATTTCTTATTATTGCTAATTCCTCTGATGAAAAGTTATTCAAATAGGCTTCATTTCCTCTATTTATAACTTCATCATAGACTTTATCTAAAACTATTAAATCATAATTATCATCATTGACTTGAATATTATTTTCTTCAGTAGTAGCTTCTTCACTTACAGATTCTAGCTCTTGAATTTCTTTTACTGTTTCCTGAAAATTTTCTGCAACAGGTTCTACAACTTGAATTTCTTGTGCAGCTGAATTATTTACTTCTTCTGTTACTGTATTCTCTGCAAACTCTTGACTTTCATCACTAGCCATAAATTTTGAATATGCAAAATATCCACCAACTAAACATAAAATAACTATTAATGCAGCTATTCCTATTTTTATTATCTTTGAATTATCTTTTATTGGCTTATCATTTTGTGGTATGTCTTCTTTTGTTTGTTTTTCTGGTGATTTTTTAGGTTCTTCTGTTTTTGTTTCTACTTTTATGTTACTAATATCTAAATTCTTAATTGGCTCAATTTTTAAAAAACTATTTGATGAACTTTCATCATCACCTGTTGGATCTTTTTTTATATCATCTAAATCATCTCTCATATAATCTCCCCCTCTTTTTACACATTACTATTGTAACATTATATATTATATTTCTCTACTCTTTCTAACCAATTTAAAAATAAGGAATTAAATACTTCTTCTTGTTCTATCTGCAAATTATGACCTGCTGTATCTAAAATAGCAAAAGTTGCTCTTGGATAATCTTCTAGTAAATTATATAAATCATAATAACCAACTGCATTATCTTGTCTACCAGTAATAAAAAGACTTGGTTTAGAAAAATTTATCATTTTTATTTCTTCATCTACATTGAAAGAAAATGAATAATTTTCTCTTAATTTTTTTATAAAATCATTATTAGCTTGTTCTATACCAGATATAACTTCTTTTTCAAATCTTTTATACATTTTTTCATTTGCAATAATCATATATTCTAAAAAGAGCTCTCTTTTATTCTTATCTATTTTTTCTAAAAATTCTTTATCATGAAACTTTAAATTTCTTTCTGGTAAAGTTCTTTTAGTATCATCAGGAATTATCATAGGGCACAACAACATTAAACCTTCTATATTTTTATAACATTTTGATAGTATTCCTCTTGATAAATATCCTCCATAAGATTCACCAACTAATAAAAATTCTTTATCTATTTTTTCTTTTATAAAACTTAATAACATTTCTAAAATTTTATCTGATGAGGCATATTCCAAAGAACACTTGTTTGATTTTCCCATTCCTAGTAAGTCAATGTATATTCTTTTATAACCATTCACTTCCTTAAATATTGGTTCAATGCATCCTTTCATAAGTTCCATACTACAAGTTAAACCATGTATGATTAAAATAGGTTTTCCCTCTCCATACTCTTCATAATAAAACATTATTCCTCCTACTTTTATAGTATTAATCTACTACATCTTCACTTATAAAATCTAAACCACTTTCTATAAGTTCTTCTAAATATTCATCAAAGCTATCTGCTATAACTCCAATTTCATCAGGATCATGTAAAAATCTAACTATTTGTCCCTTTACTCCTTTTTCAGATGGTGAAAAATCTATAAATAATTGTGATGTTCCTCCATTATTCATACAATCAGAAAAATGTAGCCATTTCATCTTTTTAGAATCACTTATAATTTCTTCATCTATTTCTACTTCTTCATACTCCCTATCCACATAATCAGCATAGAAGTCATATGCCTCATTTTTAGTTTCTAAAATTTGACTTGAAGATAATAAGTAATAAGGATATTCTTCTACATCTGAACCTAAGAAGTAAGAAGCTACAGTTTTTCCTTTATATTCTCTAAAATATGTTCCATCCACAATTTTTAAAAGTTCAATTAAGGAATCAGGTACTTCTGGATATTCTTCCTTTAATTTTTTTATATTTTCTTCACTTGCACCTTCTTTAATCTTTTCAATATTGTCCCAAACTTCTTTTCCACCATTCTTATAATAAGCTTTTTTCAATTCTTCTATATATTTTTCAGCTATATTCATAGTACCTCCATAAAAAATAGTTTCCTTTGATATTTTATTGTATCATAGGAAACTATTACTATTAATTAATATAATTTTTTGTAATCTAATCCACCTTTATTTATTAATTTTAAAGGTTGAAGTTCATATCTCTTTTGTGCAGTTATCATATCTTTTGTTTCTGTAATAAAATTCTTAAAATAACTAGAAGCTCTATGGTTTAAATAAGAATCTATATCAGAGTATACTTCAAAAAGACACCATTTATTAGGATTTCTTCTATCAGTTCCTACATAAATAAGCAAAACTCCATTTTCATTGAAAGTTGTTTCTGCTCTACTTTTAATAATTTCAGTAAATTCTTTATTATTTTCAGGTTTCACATCAATTACTGTATATACTGTGAAAGTATTATCATTTTGCTCAACCTTTTTATCTTTTGCTATTTGAATATCTACTTCTGTACTATTCAAATTTCCCTCTGCAATTTGAGGAATTACAGCTTTAAAATCTTTACTAGCTTGATTTTTAGTATGATTAGAAAAAGCTAGATAATCATTGTATATTTCAACTACAAAAGAAGTAGTTTTATCTCTTTCATCTGTTGCAGCAAAAAGTCCTAAAACTCCTTGTTCTGTTCCCATAGTTTTATTGACATAATCTTCTGTTATACTTTTATATGAAGCCTCTTTATCTTTTTTTACTTCAAAGTCATAAACATTTAATGTTGGTACTGCATACATACTAACTGATGTAAGTATTCCCAAAGCTAATAATAATTTTTTAAACATATCATTCCTCCATTTTGTAATATAAATCGTAAAAACAGTTCGTTACTAGCCAGATTTCTTAACGGATAAAAATTAAGAATTCGCTGCAAATTTGACAAACTTGCTGACAAGTCAGCTTCAAACAAGTCAAGATTTGCTCGGTTCATTCTATTTAATTTTTATCTTAAAATCTGGAATGTAACTCACTTATTTTTAATGCCCCATTTATTTATTAAGGTACTTTTCTATATTAAATTTCAATTTCTTTGCAACTTCTATAAAATCATTAAATAACTTCCCTTTGAATACATATTCTTTATTATCCAAAGGATTTAAAAATTCCAATTTATAAGCATGTAACATTTGTCTTTTTACATTTTTATCTTCAGTTCCATAAACAGAATCCCCCAATATCACATGATTTATACTTTTCATATGTACTCTTATTTGATGAGTTCTTCCTGTTTCTATAAGAACTTCCACTAAAGAATAATCTTTTACTTGTTCCACAACCCTATAATTAGATATGGCAAGTTTACCATTTTCTTTAACAACAGCCATTTTCTTTCTATCTTTAGTATCTCTGCCAATTAAATTTTCTATTCTACCTTCTAAATTTTCATCTGAAAAGTTACCTTTAACTATACAAAGATAAGTCTTATGAATAGTTTTATCTGTAAACATAGAAGCAAGTTTTGCATGAGCAAAATTATTTTTTGCAACCAATATTAATCCACTTGTATCTTTATCTAGTCTGTGAATAATACCAGGTCTTATATTTCCATTTACAGAAGATAGATTATTTGTATAGTATAGAAGTGCATTTACCAAAGTACCTGTATAGTTTCCATAGGCAGGATGAACT
>ERZ773077.2463-NODE-2463-length-11893-cov-10.565721_pt1 | contig 11893 bp, 15 predicted proteins | sample MGYA00580612_ERZ773077 | MGnify/ENA primary metagenome ERZ773077 (study PRJEB29015, sample SAMEA2737971) | human oral metagenome | biome: human oral; feature: human-associated habitat; material: dental | place: China | collected 2021 ...
AGCTGAGCGCCAAGCAGCAGATGCCTATGCGGTGCAAAAAGGCTTCCTGAAAGCATCAGCTGAACAAGCTGCTTCTGGTCAGCCATCCAGCAGCAGTGCTCCAGAAACTGCGCAAAATGGCAATCTACCTTCCGAATCTAATGCTACAGAAACAGCCCAAAACCAATCTGACAAACCAGCAGAAGCTTCGGCAGCTGCAAATCCAACTGGTCAATCGAGCTTAGCAGCCAGTTTTGGTATGACAGAGGAAACATTTAACCAGAAATTGCTGGAACTTTCTCAGGACTACGGTGTCAGCCCAGAGACTTTCAGCTATAATCCAGCAACCAGAAGCGTCAGCTTTACAGGAGCTGACGGCCAGCTAAAAATTGTTCAGATTAGCTAAGCTTACATTTTGATGTAAAATAACAATAAAACGAATGATGAAGACCAAGCCAAGTCTAAGACCATCATTCGTTTTTGATTTTCACAACCCTATACTTATTTGATTGATATTGTGTTAAAATAAACAGAGACTGATAGATGAAAGGATTGTCATCATGACAGAAAAAGAACTACCCATCAAAGAATATCTTAGAGTAAAAAAAGAAGCAATTTATAGCCGCCTTATATTCTTGCTAACGGCCGTTACAGGAGCTATTCTATCCTTTATTTTGGTCTATTCAAAATCTAGGAATCTAATCTTTGAAAATATTTCAATTGGTTTAGTTGTGTTTGCAGGTATTGTTATATCAAGGCCGTATTTGACAAAAAAGAAACAATACGAGAATCAGTATCCAGAATTGAAAGGAATGTCTACAAGAGGTGCTGAAGCTTCTGGGAATTTTTGGGGAAGACATCTGATTGTATATCCAGCCATTCTTGTTTATATGGTTTGGGCCTTTTTCGCTTATTATCATCCTGTTCAAAATCAGGAAATAATAGATATTGATCTTCCAGCGATTAGTACAGAAACTGAGTATAGTTTAGATTTTCCAAAATCAGATAGTTCAGCGAGCACTGGAGACAGTCAAGGAGACAATCAATCAGATGCTTCGTTGGTCGGACAAAACGAAAGTGGGGAGTAGACATAGATAAAGTTATAATTTGAAAGTTGGGTTAAGGTATTGATTACTAAAAAAATGAAAAATATTTAAGCAGTGAAATTTGAAGCATAAAAAAGAAACGAGAGAAAAATGAACAAAGAAGAATATTTGATTTTAAAGAAAGAAGCGAATCTTCGCTTGCTCTTCATCATATTACTTGTGATTTTAGGAGCTATTTTATCACTTGTTATGATTGCAAATCATTCTCCATATCATAGTTTTATGTCTATTTTTACAATTACGATGTTTGGACTTAATTTTGGATTTCTGTTTCCTTGTTGGCAACGCAAAAAAGCAATCGAAGCTGAGCATCCTGATTGGAAGAAAATCAAGGGAAAAGACATAAAGATTTTAAGCAAAAATCTTTTAAAATCTGTTTTGATTTTTCTTGGCGCTGAGCTTGTACTCATTGTTTCTTTCTTCTCGCTTTATAGGCCAATTGTGACAAAGCCATTTATTATCATTGATCCTAAAGTATATGAAAGCATTGAGAATCAGGAGCCAGCCCAATCCTCAACAGAGATATTAGGAGAATCGTCTGAACAGCAAAATACAGAAGATACTTCTTCCTCGAAAGCAGACAGCTCTACTAATAGTAAAATTCCGAACAGTAGCATGTTAAAACAAGTTCAGAAGGAATTTCTCGAGGATTTACATAAACAACATGAGGAAGAAAATCAGAAAAATCAATAAGGATATAAAATGAAGATGCGAAGAGATAATATATTTTTAGAAGAAAAAATCAATGAACTAATTAAATTTAATGAAATCGGTTCTCTCTTTTGGATATTAAGAGAGATGAGAGCATGCTTATCAGAGTGATTTAAGGGGAGCGAATTTTTGCTCTCTTTTTATGCTCTTTGGGCCTTCATCTCTTGTATGGTATAATGATATTTGACAATACTAGGACTGAGATTTAAATGAGATTTGTTAGATAAAAAAATCGTGAAATTAATTTACAAGAATTGAAGGATTTCCAATTTAATCCAGATAATTTTAGAATTGAAATACCTTCTGCTAATAGAAGTCATAAGTTTGAATAGGAGATAAGATGGATATTTTCGATATTGTTCAAGGTGGGACATATAATGAGTTTATAGAAAGTTACGATGGTGACATAACACAAATTGATAAATATACAAAACTTAATTTGTTATGTACGGTAATGCTTAACGATAATTTACCGGAAGAGAAATTGAAAATTATTAAATATCTGCTGTCTGAGAAGGTAGAGGTAAATTTTTTGTCAAAAAAAGAAAATAGAAATGCTCTTCATTATTTCTTTCAAGCCAATTGGCGGCCTAAAATAGCGTATGCATACGAGGTGGTGAAATTACTCGTTGAGGCGAGAATTGATGTAAATGCAGTTGACAAATTTGGTTCTATTCCGATGACTTACTCCGTAACGTTATTAAAATTAGCAACGGAAGAGTTAGAACCTCTATATAAGCTTTTACTAGAGGCCGGTTCGGATTATAAGTTAAAAATAAATCTGGGAAATCGTGTCTAGACTATGCGGAAGAATATTCTTGGAGAAGTAGTCTGCTTGATATTATCAAAGGCTATGAAGAAGGTAGGAATAATGAGAGTTTATGATTTAGAGTCGTCTATTAGAAATGCAGATTTAAAATCGTTTCAGAAATACTATAATGGAGAAGTACATCAAGAATTTACAAATGATAATCTTTCTATGCTAGAGTTACTATTTACGGAATCTAGTAATTGTGGCAATAGAATGCAAATCGCAGAATATCTGATTCATCAAGGAATTGATGTAAATCATCAATCAAAAACTAAGAGCACCGCCCTTCATTTACTATTAGGTTCTGCAAAAGTAAATTGGTCTGCTGATGCTCAGCACCTCTTACAAGAAGCAGAATTACTTATAAAGAATGGAGCAGATGTGAATTTGAAGGATTCTCATGGTGGAACGCCTCTATCATATGCAATTGCGACATTAAAAGCCTCCACTGAAGATTTACTTCCTGTGTACAAAGTTCTTTTAAACGCTGGAGCATATGTCGATGAGCGCTCTGGTGTACCTTCTTGTTTAGAGTTGACAAAAATTTTTCCTTGGAGAGCGGACTTACTTCCCTTGATGGAAGATTTTCAGGGAAATTAAGAATGATTGGGGCGATTTTACTACTTCAAATGACATTTTTTTGATAAAATTATTTGCTATCTCGCAATTAAACAAAAGTGAAAAAAGGTAGGCCACATGGTTTTAGATAATAAAATTCAGGAAAATTTTCAGGAATTTATGTTTTATATTGATGAAAACTTGGATGAAATAAGGCAGAAAGCTAGTAAGCAAGGTTATCATCTAGATATGAGTTTAGAAAGCTTGAAGGATTTGGCGGAATTCGTTCGAGAGAATGATGTCAAAAATGATTCTGAAAATATTGATGATTTCTTTAATAGCTGGGTTTATCTTGGTGAGGTTTTTCGCTTACAAGCCAAAGGAGCCTACTGGACAGTCGGTATTGAAAATCCTAAAAACTTAAATTATGGGTTAGAGTATTTGACGGGTTATAATACAATTGGTTCAGAATTTATTCCCTTATTAATTATGAATAACTTTTCTTTAAGTTCACCTGATAGGTTAAATAATAACTTTTTTTATGAATTAGTATTGAAACGTTTAAATCCTAAACCAATAAATCTAGATCATCTTCCAACTGAAAAGGGGTAGGACAAAATTGAGGTTGTTTGGCCTTAATAAAGGAGATATAAAATGGCTATACGCGATACTTTAAATACAGAAGAGAATTATAAAGCTGGCCTAATGTCAAATAAAGAGGCGTTGCAGTATTTTCAAGAGAAATTAATAAAACTTCAAATTGATTTAGATAATGGAATCGAAAACTATAAGAAGCCAACAATAGAAGTGTATCATTCAACTTTAGCGACTATCTTGTCTTATCAGAGAGATATTTTATTTGCAACTTATTCTAGTGGGGCTTCTTTGTTAGTTTTTAAAGAGGAATACATCTCATTTGTGGCTTGTCTAGTCCCAGTATGGCATAAGGAATGGGGATATGAACAAATGGTATGGGCGCTTTCTATTGGTATTCTGTTAGAGATTGATGAGGAGATTTTTGAACAGCTGGTAGACTTGGTCAAAAAAGATGATCCAGAGGATTATTTGATTGACTACCTGATTCAATATCGTCATCCAGCTTGGAAGATTCGGATTAATTATAATTTTCCAAGACCCTATGGCTTTACTAGGAAAATTATTGAAGAAGAGAATTCTGAACAGGCACTTAAACTGTTGCGAGAATATTTGACTAATAAATGGTATCAAGGGAGCAGAGATGCAGGATGGTATGATTTGCATAAGCAGAATGTCAAAAATCATGTAGATTATTGGTCTTTTGAATCGGGTGCTATTTGCAAAATTAGAGGTTTGAATTACAAGGAATTGGAAGGCATTCCGTATTTCCCTTACGATTTGGTTGCTGAAAGGGCAGAAGTTTAGAGTATTTTAATTTAACTAATAATAAAGGTATTTGAATAGGTGTTTGTATGACAACAGAAATTCAACAATACAAAAATTGTACTTTATTAAAAAACAATAATGATTATGAGATTCTGTGGAGTAGAGGGAAAGAAGTGCTTAACTTTCCCATTAGTCAGCAATTAGCAGAACGTGTTTCAAAATCAGAAAAAGATTCTTTAGAAGTAATGTTTTATTGTGAAAATCATCGTTGGCCAAAGAAAGATGAGTTAGAAGTTTATAATCAATCGGATACGATTGTACATAGAGGCGATGGATTTATTGTATATGAGACAGACGGCTATTACGAAATTAGCTTCTTTAAAGAAATTGGCGGAGCCATGGGTCCAGAAGTTCGCTATCCTATTTCTAAAGAACTAATGGATAAAGCATTTGACTCTTCTAGGGGAGCATATGAAGTCATGACCTATGCTGAAACAGGAAACTGGCCTTTATAGTAAAGTGGATGACATCATAAAAACAGCCAATAGAATTCAGATGAAGTCCCAACAGTTCATTCTTTTGCATCAAGAAATAATAAATCAGTATATATTTAGTAATAGACAAAGGAGATAAGAATGGAATCAATTTATGTAAGTCAAAAAGACATGTTGGAAATCTGTCAAGATGGGGATAAGTATTTCTTGCGTTTAATATTACCTGCCCAGAAGTGATTAGAGAAATCCCCAAAGAAGCTGCTGACAGCTATATGTCGGGAGAACATACTGGCAAGGAGTTGATGAATTATGCGCAATATGGTTTTTGGAAATCTAAAAAACAATATACACAAGATGAGTCTGGTAAGATCTTCATCGAAAATCATCCTTCTTTTATTTTAAAAAACCCAGGAAATACTCGTCGTCTTTTTACAGCAGAGGAATTTAGACAAATTGTCACCAAAGCCATTGTTTCAGAACTGGAACCTAGCGAACTTGACGCTATTGGTATAGTTGATAATCATTTAGAGTTACTCCTTGTTGATCCAGTTGGCTGGGAGGAAGAGATAGAAGCAGTCCATCTGGAAATTCTGCAAGAAAAAATTAATAATTACATTCACTTCCTCGAAAGTAAGCAATATGTGGAGAGATATGGCGATAGTTTTTACAAAAAAGTCATTCATATCACCTTTCAATATTCTCCATCTGATAATGGACTAGCCTTTCTCGCTGCGGTTCAGAAGGTATTACAGCCTACAGATATGAGCCTGAAGGTAGAATTGCCGGAATAAGAACGATAGAAGGAAAGATAGTAAATGGCAGGATATAAGCATAAAAGGGAGAATTCGGAATTATAGACTCCAGGTTTTAAATTTGGAATGTATTTATCTTTTCTGAAGCTTCTTGGATGGGTAAAATTACCTGTCAATTTTAATATAATTAGGGAGAAAATTAGATGAAGAAATCAATTTTTAAAGCAAGTTTTGAAGAGAGTTTGAATCTAGAAGATGATGGACTTCGAAAGCTACAGCAAGAGCAACATGATAAGACGGCTAACTATTTTAAAAAAGGGAGAGCCTCTCTTTGGTTCTGTATCAAAAGTTTTATTTTAGCCCTTATTTTTCCTATTGGTTTTAACTTTCTATTGCTTATTGTATCTATGGCGTTCCATGAAAGTGACACTTTAACTCTTCCAATAGCCAAGCACGAGTCATTAACGGTAAATGTTTTTTTGATATTACTTCTAATTTGGCTATTCCTAGTCATACTCGGAAAGTTTATTAAACGAGTCTATCTTTTACCATATCGCTATCAGTTTCATGCTTTTACATTTATGATTTGGTTCTTATTGGAAATTGATTTAATCGTGTTTGATATTCTATTAGCAAATCTGGCAATTTGGGAAATGATTGGCATCTATGGAATCATTATGATTGTCACTTATGCGATATGGAATATTGAGTTAAGAGGATTAAGACGACTCATGTATGGTGAGGTTTCGGGAAATACTTTCCGTAATAAGATTGCAAAAATGATCTCTCTCTATTGTATGGGAATTTTCGGAGCAGGCATTATTATAAAGCGTATTTTAGGAATCTTTGCAGTAGATATGTCAAGTTCAATAAAGGCATTTGGTTTCTTGCTATTATGGATTTTTTGTAATGTTGTATTGGTTGCTATAGTTGCTTTCATAGGTTTACCTTATTTCCTTCAAGCCTACTACAAATGGAAATATCCTGAAGAATACCGCGAGTGGGAAGGCAAATCAGTGGAAGAATGGTATGGAAAGAGATACTTGAAAAAGCATTCAGAATTAGTAGAAAAGAAGATTGAGAATTAAACTTATGACAAAAAAGTCACTATTTAAAGCTTAAAGCAAGTTTTGAAGAGAGTTTAAATTTATTAGACGATGGCGTCACAGGGGAATTTGCTCGGGACAATTACCAAGATGCTTTAAAAAAGAGCAATTTAGAGGAACAAAAAAAATCATATGTTTGGCTGGTAATTCTGCAAGAAAAAATTAACAATTATATTCACTTCCTTGAAAGCAAGCAGTATGTGGAGCGATATGGCGATAGTTTTGACAAAAAAGTCATTCATATCACATTCCAGTATTCTCCATCGGATAACGGCTTAGCCTTTCTCGCTGCGGTTCAGAAGGTATTACAACCTACAGATATGAGCTTGAAGGTAGAATTGCCGGAGTACTAGAGAGAGCGAAATTCGCTCTCTTTTTGTGATATAATGGGACAAAGACATTTTTCTTTTGTTATTCTGTTTGGCAATCATTTCAAAACAGATTCAAAAACTAACGGATTGTCTAAATCAGGTTAAAGGAAAGGATTTTCTAACATATTTCGAACAGAAATATGGCAAATAAGGGGAGAGAGAAATGAAGAAAGTACTACTAATAGTCGGATCTGTCCTGTTGGGTGTTCTGCTTCTATGGGGCTATCATAGCTATCAACAATCAGAGCAGGCCAAGCAAGAACGCCAAAAATATGAAAATATGGGTTACTATACAGGCAAATGGGAAATTGATTCTTATGAGTTTTTAGAGGATGGCAGGGGAGTTGCCGTGCATTGGAAGTCGCTGACTCCAGAAGAGGATCGATTGTTTGCCAAATACAATCCGGACTTGAGCGAAAACTTTTTGGGTGTTCATGGTGCCTCCAATCAACGCTATATCGTACGCAAGTACTTCCATAATTCTACCTATAGAGGAACACAAAAATTACCTAAAGAGGATCCCGAAGTTTATTATGCCATGTCCATTTATCGAATCGGTGATCGAAAATTGGAAGGGAGTCAGCTCGATCTTTATAAACTTGTAGAGGACTATAACCCTGATTATATACCGGAAGATACTGGAGGTATTATCGAAAAAGATGGCAAAGACTACATTTCCATACAAGTATACAAACGAGGATGGGAGCTATCACAGAAAAAACAATTATGGCTGAATTTAGAAACCAAGCAAATTGATTGGGAAGATACAAAAATACAACAGTTTCCTGAAACACCTTCGGTAGATCTGGGTCTTTTAAAGGACAAGATGGGAAAGATGACAACCGATTTGAGAACATCTACAGCGTATGATTTGTTGAATCAAAATAAATTGTCTTTTCGTCCGGATGTATTGAAGGGAAGTGTTTTGGAGACAACTGCACCTAAAGTTTATCAATTATTAAGTGAGCAAGATTCTCAGTTTTTCCTTTTGATTGATTCTAAGTATGATTATGATAAGGTTTATGGAGATGTTCCACAGTTTCTTGATTTGTATCAGCTTTTTGTCCCAGCCGATACGAATCTTTACGAAGGGCTTAAGATTCCAGCCGAACTCAGTAAGGATGATCAAGAGCATTCAGTCAATACCAAAGAAGAGTTTGACTTGTATTACGATGTTGCCAAAGACCGCGAGCTGAACAAACAACGCCGAATATTGGTTGAAAAAGGAGAATAAGAGGCAAATTAGCTCTATCTGTTCAAAGTCAAATAAAGGAGGATTCTTACCAAATGAAATACCTAAAGACTCTCAGCTTCCGAACTAAGGTGTTTGTGGGCTTGCTTTTAGTTTCTTTGGTGGGCTATGGTGTTTATGCCTATACCTGGCCCATATATGTCCAATGGCAGGAAGACCATGAGGTATTGATAGTTAAAACAGAGGTGGAGCGCATTGAAACCTTTGGTTCCCAGAACCGTTATGTTTATTATAAAACAAGAGACTCAGTGACTCCAGATGTTTTATCTAACCATTATGTCATGAAGACTGCCAAACTTGTTGGTAGAGAAAGTAATCAACCAGTCGAGTTATCATTTGATGTGTATGATCTCAATCATTTAGATAATCCACCAAAGACGATTGATGTAGTCAAACTGGTTCAAAGCTATGATGAAAGTTATAAGTTAGACTTTCAGGCAAGAAGAGGCTATACTGATGGAGGAAAGGATTATATCGTTCTTTCTTTAGTGAATAAGGAGAATAAGGAAGATAAGAAGGAGGTTTTGGATGTAGCTTCTGAACAGATAGTACCAGCTCTACCTACAGATAAAGCAGAATCAAAACGACCCCCTTTTTCGTTCGATTATACCAATCTAGATAAGATAGCTACTGAATACGGCTTCATACCCACTTACGATTTAGCCTACAGTAATGATTCAAAAGTGAAAGAAGATACTAATATAAACTTCATTGTGGACTACCCTGAATATTATAAGGCTATGGAGGGAGCCGCTAATATAGTAGTTAGAAAAGGTGCCTATTCCGATCCAGAAGCTATTTTCCAAGATATGCGACATTGGTTTGCGCCGGTCGGTCAGGATAAGCTAGATGTTGTTGGGATAGATCCTAAAACAAAGGAAGAGACTCCGCTCAACAGTTACCAAGAGTATCAGGAATGGTATGAGAAACACGTAAAATAGATTTGGAAGGACTCCACTAAGGCTTGGAGACTGTCAAAAGTTTGGGCAAGAATGTTTCTGATTTTTTCCATGGTATTTCTATTGGATGAAATTCAATCACAAATTAGTTTAGTTCAGTGGAAGAAATAGATAATGAATTAGTAAAAATTGACTGGATAAAAAGGTTATGTCATCTGCAGATAATCTGATTTCGTACTTCAATTCTAGTATGAAGACTATGTAGAAATGATTTTATTGGTCAAATTTGAAAGCAACATTCAGTACTGAGATACAATATTGTTAATAAAAATTTAGTACAAGTTCTCCTATATTTTTACGTTGATTAAGTGAGATAAATAGCTTATAATGAAACTACCTTTTACGATAGATCGATAGAAAGATGACTTTATCAAAGTAATTCTATTTTAAAAAAGAATATCCTTTATTCTCATTCTTATTGAAATTGTAAATTTTCAACAGAAGGAAGGTTCTACTTTCATGATGAAAAAAATAGCTTTAATCCTAATGTCTTTTTTTACAATCCTGTTATTCTTTATTGGATCAGCTCAAGCAGATCTAGCGATACCAGATAGACCTTCCAATGGTATTTATGATCCAAATCATTATTTATCAGAGGCTGTTTCAGATAAACTACAGGAACTAAATAGCAAATCGGAAATTCAAATTGGCATTTATATTGTTGAGAGTCTAAATGGTGAATCTTTAGAAGAATTGTCAAATACGATAGCCAGATCTTGGAAAATCGGTTACTCGGATTCCAATAAGGGGGCTTTATTACTGATTGCTATAAAAGACAGGAAGTTTCGCATCGAAACTTCTAATCAACTAGCTATTACATTGACTGATACAAAGGCTAAGAAAATATTAGATGCCTCTCGTGATAAGATGCGAGCAAAAGACTATGACGGAGCTGTTATTGATATAATCCAAAATATTTCCGATCAAGAATATAAATTAGCTGACGCACCTGTGGTGGAGAGAAATTATTTACTTGAAATCGCAAAAGGATTATGGGATATGTCAATAGGAATTATTTTGTTATGTGGCGGATATTTTATAATTTCTTATTTGATTAATCTTTTTAAGAATGGTACTGTTTCGGAAAGAAAACGAAAATCTAATAAATCATATAAGGGTAATGATAAATTATTCCCCTATGATCCCGCCTTTATTAATGATGGTTCATGGTCGCAAAAAGCATTAAGAGACTTCCGTAGCAAAAATAGAGATAAGTATCCTGAGGAAAGTAGCAGTGATTCCTCATCGTCTTGGTCGAGTGACGATTGGTCTGGTGGTGGTTTTGATGGTGGAGGATCATCAAGTGATTGGTAATTTAGCATAGTTCATAGTGATTTGCCCACCTAGATGAACTAATTTGATTATTTAAAAAAATGATGGGATAGAAAAACTATTGATTTGAAAAAGCCGCTCTGTTGAGCGCTTTTCGTCTATTCTTACCTTTTACAATACCCAAGTATGGATAGCATGGGCAACGCCAGATTCGTCATTTGTTTTGGTGATGTATTTGGCGATTTTTTTGAGTTCTGGATTTCCATTTTCCATAACAACGGGGTTTCCAACGACTTCCAGCATGGCACGGTCATTTTCTTCGTCCCCGATCGCCATGGTTTCATCTTTGGTCAATCCGAGTTTTTCAGCTAGGTGAGTGATGGCTGAACCCTTGTCTACATTCTTTTTAAGGAGTTCGAGGTAGAAAGGAGCAGATTTGTTGATAGAGTAGCATTCGTAAAATTCTGCTGGAATCTTTTCAATCGCAGCATCGAGAATTTCTGGTTCATCGATGAACATACATTTGACGATTTCCTTGTCAGTCATTTCTTCAGGAGTGCGGTAGAAAATAGGCATGCTGACGAGAGTTGATTCGTGCACCGTGTATTTTCCGATATTGCGATTTGCTGTGTAGATACCGTCCTTAGTAATAGCGTGCATGTGGACACCGAGCTTGCGACTGAGGAATTCCATATCCAGATAATCCTCATAGGTCAAGGATTCGCTGATAATCTCATGGCCAGTAGCAGTTTCTTGGACAAGGGCACCGTTGAAGGTTACAACATAGTCACCTTGGTCTCTCAACTGCAAGTCGTCCAGAAGTTTGGCAACACCTGCGATGGGACGGCCCGTTGCAATCATGACTTTGACACCGGCTTGTTTGGCGTCTTGGATGGCAGAAAAGACTTCAGGAGTGATTTCTTTTTTACTGTTGACTAGGGTACCATCGATATCGACGGCGATTAGTTTAATACTCATATATTTCCTCTATTAGTTCTTATTTGGGGTAAAATGATCGTTCTCAATCAAGTGTAAAAATTGCTGGGTGATACTTGCGAAGATGCTATTTTGATCTAACATTTCTTTTGGGAAATAGAAACGATTGTCTCCGTGGCGACTGCCAGCAAGGGATTGGACGATAGGAGACAGGCTAGAGAGTT
>ERZ773077.2466-NODE-2466-length-11882-cov-3.466052_pt1 | contig 11882 bp, 9 predicted proteins | sample MGYA00580612_ERZ773077 | MGnify/ENA primary metagenome ERZ773077 (study PRJEB29015, sample SAMEA2737971) | human oral metagenome | biome: human oral; feature: human-associated habitat; material: dental | place: China | collected 2021 ...
GATATCCGCGGTTTCGCCCTCAAGTTCTACACCGAGGAGGGCAACTGGGACATGGTGGGCAACAACACCCCCGTGTTCTTCATCCGCGATCCCCGGCAGTTCCCCGATCTGAACAAGGCCGTCAAGCGCGATCCGCATACCAACATGCGCAGCGCAACGAACAACTGGGACTACTGGACCCTGCTGCCCGAGGCCCTGCACCAGATCACGGTGGTGATGAGCGATCGGGGTATTCCGGCAAGCTACCGCCATATGCATGGTTTCGGTTCACATACCTACAGCTTCTGGAATGCGGCGGGTGAACGGTTCTGGGTCAAATTCCATTTCCGCACCCAGCAGGGCATCAAGAACCTCACCGACGCCGAGGCCGAGGCGCTGATCGGCAAGGATCGGGAAAGCCATCAACGCGATCTCTTCGAGGCCATTGAGCGCGGAGAGTTCCCGAAGTGGACGATGTACGTCCAGGTCATGCCGGAAACCGATGCCGAGAAGGTGCCCTACCACCCCTTCGATCTGACCAAGGTGTGGCCGCATGGCGACTACCCGCTGATCGAGGTTGGCGAATTCGAGTTGAACCGCAACCCGGAGAATTTCTTCGCCGACGTGGAGCAGTCCGCCTTTGCACCCGCCAACCTCGTCCCCGGTATCGGGGTGAGCCCGGACAAGATGCTCCAGGCCCGGCTGGTCAACTACGCCGACGCGCAGCGCTACCGCCTTGGGGCCAACTACCAACAGATCCCGGTGAACTCCGCCAAATGCCCGGTGCACTCCAACCACCGCGACGGCTACGGCCGGGTGGATGGCAATTACGGTGATCTGCCCCACTACGAGCCCAACAGCTTCGGCCAGTGGCAGGCCCAGCCAGAGTTCGCCGAGCCACCGCTCAGGATAACCGGGGATGCCGCCTTCTGGGATATGCACCAGGACGACGCCAACTACTTCGAACAACCCGGCAACCTGTTCCGGCTGATGACCCCCGAGCAGCAGGAAGCCCTGTTCGGCAACACCGCCCGCGCCATGGGCGATGCACCGCTGTTCGTGAAGTACCGTCACATCCGCAACTGCAATGCGGCCGATCCGGCCTACGCCGCCGGCGTGGCCAAGGCCCTGGGTATCGATCTGGCGACCGCCCTGGCCTCACTGCCGGATGATCCGATGTATGGCAATCCGCTGGTCGCTCTGCCCGTCTGATCGACCATCCGGCTGCTTCGTTGATGGGTTCAACGCCGTCTTTGAGCAGATCCGATCGGTCTCCCACAAGCAGGTACCAACGATGTGTACTACGAGAGACACTACAGGCGAGGGGCTTCCGCCACGGGCTGGCACACCCTCCTCACCGGACTGATCGCTACCGGTTGGGAGATCACCGCCACTTGGCCGATGCGAACCGGAACCCCCAATCGGATGATCACCAGCGGCAACAATGCCCTCGCTTCGTCCTGGCCTGCCGACCACGTCCCAAGAACGCACCAGCCACGACCCGCCGGGCGTTCATCGCGCGGCCAAGAACCGAGCTTCCAGGAGCGTTGCGCACGCTGATGCAAGGCGCGATTGCACCGGTGGACCTGGCTCAAGCCTCCATTGGCCCCGGCATCTCGGTGTTCTCCCGCTACGCGCGTTAGGGAGGCAGATGGTTCTGACATGAGCGTTCGGGATGCGCTGCTGCTCATCAACGCCACTTTGGACGAGGTGGCCGAGATGTTGCCATCGTTGCAGACACGCCTCAACTTGGATGCGGTGAAGGAGTTGGGTTTCCTGCTGTTTCATAAAGCCGAGAAGAAGGACACGAGGGACGCGATCCTGTTCAACGGACTGGTGAGCGCTTGGGCTGACGTGAACGAGCAGGCACGCAAGTACGCCTCGACGCCACGCTCGTCGCAGCAGGCGTTCGACTTCGAAGGGGGCGAGAATTAGGTCATGCCTCACGGTCGAGACGAAGCCAGGCGTGGCGCCGAAGCGAACCGTCACTTTGTCTCGAGCCTGACTCCGTTCCGGGCTATCGCAGAGTCGGTCAGCGCCGAGGGCGGCGAGTTCGTGGAACAGGTGTCAGCGCTGATCGACCGGGCGCAGACGTTCGCGGCCGCGCAAACGAACGCAACCCTCATCCTGCGGAACTGGTACATCGGGCGCTCGATCGACGTGGCCGTGCTGCGCGCGGGACGCGCCGTGCATGACTGGGAACTTATTGCGTCACTGGCGCGACAATTAGGGTGCGACAAGTAAGTCGTGGGACGAAGATGAAGGCTGAGCGATGACGGCTGGACCACAGGGACAGGGGTCTGGGCAAAGAAATTGCCCCGGCGCGGCGACCACGTCAGCGGCCTCGTCCGGGGCTTACGCCGGCTACGTTACAGCACCGGATCGCTCATCACGAGCCGGTCTTCGCTCGGAATCTCACCGCGGACCACGAACGCCTGCTCGGCATCCTCGGCGCGATTTCCCCGGTTGCCGTCGACTGGGTGAAGCAGAACTCCAGAGTCCCACAAGCAATCTCCCGGCAAACCGATGTCATCACCGGGACACAAAGCACCATGTTCTAAAAGCCACGATGGCGATGAACAACCGAGACCTGGTGGGCAAGGCGTAGGAGGGGCTCCTGGATGAGGTGGATGAGGTGATGACGCGGGTCTACAAGACCGCAGACCGGCCGGCCGCGTAGGCGAGGGAAGATGCCCAGCGCCGAGGTGGGTCACCGCGCGCGTTGGCCAAGCATGACGTGCAGGTACAGCTTCGCGCGATCACCGAGCAGGGCTACCACTTCAAAGGTGTGCTCTCGCGCGCTCAGCAGGGCTTCGCCTCCGAATTGCGCGAGACCCGGAACATGTGGGCACACGACGAGCCCTTCAGCTCGGACGACACCGCCCTGCCACCCAAGGGCCGGCGTGCGGCGGTGGCCAGCCATTCGAGTTCGGTGCGGATCGTCGGATGAGTAAGCACCTCTATCGGCCGCATCTCAACGTTGAAGGTCTCGCGGATGCGACGAGCCAGTCGTGCTGCCAACAAGGAATGCCCGCCGGCGGCGATGAAATCGTCTTCCGGGCCTATTTCACTCAGCCCCAATACCTCGCGCCAAAGCTGAGTGAGGATCGCCTCCGGGTCGTCGGTGGCGGGCTGGATCAAGGCCGGGGGCTGAGCCACCCGGGTCAGCATTTCGGTGGCTTGCTGGCTGAGCCGATGCCGATCTACCTTGCCGTTCGACAGCCTCGGCAGCGCCGCCAGGAGCTGCCACTGGCTAGGCACCGAGTGCGCCGGCAGTTGGGCCAAGAGTTGGCCACGCAGCGAGGTGACTTCGTCGATCTCCCCGGCGACGAAGGCGCACAGGATCGGGCCCGAGGAGCCGACCGCTGCGGCCACGGCAGCCTCGCGTACACCTGGTTGCCGACACAGCATCGCCTCGACGGCGGCCAGATCAACCTTCATGCCGTGCACCTTCAACTGGTGATCACGGCGACCGGCGCAGACCAGCAGACCATCGGGCCGCCGCCAGCCAAGGTCCCCAGTGCGGTAGCGCAGCCGGCCTTCGGGGTCCGACCAGTCGAAGCTCTGGGCCGTTAGTTCCGGGTCTTCGAGGTACCCGTGCGAGCCATGATCAGTGACGATGACGAGCTCGCCGGTGACGTGATCCGGGCAGGGCTCGCCGCGCTCGTCTACCACCAGGATCTGCGATCCCGGGATGGGGCGACCAATTGGTACTGCTGCCACGTCCACGTCCGCGGCCACGACCCGGTGACTGCAGGTGGCCAACGTGGTCTCGGTCGGCCCGTAGAGGTTGACGAGTTGCAGCTTGGGTAACCGCTCCGCGCTCAATCGCACGTCATCGCCACGCAGCGGTTCGCCCGCCAACAGCGCCAGGCGGAGCGTATCGAGATTGGCCAGGGCGGGGCCTCCGTCTCGCAACAGGCCGCGGAAGAGCGTGGGCACCATATGGGTCAGCACGATCTGCTCGCGGCGCAACCAGCCCGCCAGCACTTCCGGGTCGAGGATCGTATTGGAGTCGTCAGGAATGCACAGCGTGCCGCCCGAGGTGAGAGGCAGGAATACATCACGCAGGAAGGGATCGAAGGTCGCAGCGGTCAGCAGGCTGGTGCGCTCGCCGGGGGCACCCCAGAAGCTGGCGCGTTGCCAGTCGATGAACTTGCACAGACCGGCATGGCTGCCGACGACTGCCTTCGGGCGGCCGGTAGATCCTGAAGTGAAGTAGATATAACCAGTCTCGATCGGGCTGGCCACCAATGGCTCGCTGCCCGGCAGGGGCGGTTCCAGCTCATCGGCGATGACTGGGGCGAGGCCGGAGCCCTGCAGCAGCGTCTGGAACTCGCGATCGCATAAGGCGATGTTGGCGTCAGTACGGCTTCGTACCTGTTCGAGCCGCTCAGTCGACCACCGCGGATGTACCGGGACGAACTTGACCCCCGCCTTGAAGCAGGCCAGTGTCGCGAAGACAAGTTCCGGACCGGGGGCGATCAGCACCAGGACGGCCCTGCCAGGGGCGGTGCGCTCGTGCAAGACGCGAATGTAGCCGTCGACGTAGCGCATCAACTCGGGATAGCCGATCTGCCGCTCGCCATACCGGATGGCCGGCGTGTCGGGGGGATCGGTCGCCCAGCCCTCGACCGCGTCAGTGATCGAGATCATCGGAAGGCTCCTTGTTCTTGCGCCAGCCGCACCGCCTGCTCCAGATCGCCGAGAGTTCGGTACTCGACCTGCACCCCAGAGTCGGCGACCGGCGCGAAGACCACATCATCACGCTGGTCGCTGAGGACGGTCAAAGTGTCCTGTACTACTTCTGCGCCCTTGATGCCCGGTTGCGGCGTGGCCACCACCTCGAAACTATTGGGGGGCTCCGACAGACCGGTGCCCAGGTACTTCACGTAGGCCTCTCGGATCGTCCACAATCGAAGAACGGCTGAGCAATCGCAGGCTGAGCAATCGCAGCCATCTTCGAGTCGTGCCAGCTCTGCCCTGTGCAGGTAGGGCGAAACGTCGCTCACTCCGACCCGGCGCAGGGTTTCGATGTCTACACCGATCGACCCTGCACAAATGCCGCAGGCCACCCATCCGCGGGTGTGCGAGATGCTGAATGAGGCACCTGCCCTCTGAAGTTGAGTGCAGTACGGCTTACCGCGATCCTCGACGGCGAACTCGATGTCCTCATTGGCCAGGCTGAGTGCGCCATGTAGCATCCAGCGCGCCAATACCGCTGCAGACAGGCTCCCGATCCGGTCCTCGGGAAACCGCATGCGCTCAGATCGCAGCAGACGTTCTGTGGACACGACGGACTCAAACAACCGAGTATCCACCGGACCCTTGGTGGCGACGACCAGTACCCTCCCCCACATTTGCTTGAACCTCCGCCCGCGAGCTTGTTGGATCACTGATTGCGCCTCTTGATTGCCAGCACGACAACTGTCAGAACGAATGCGACCAACCCCGAGAGGAGTAGATAGCCGATCGAATCGGCCATCGTCACCACGTGATCGCCGATCTGGAAACTGACGCCCATTTCGGTGCTGAACTGTTCGACCGCCTGCGCTGGTGCGCCCTCGAATGCGGCAGCAGCTGGCTCGGTCATCATGATCACGCGCAAGACACGCGCCGCGTGCGATGCTGGCAGCAGCTTGATAACACTCTGGACACCGTCGGGGAGGCCGCCTATCGGGATATAGGCGCCGACCAAGAACCCGATGGCCGCGCCGATCGCGATGTTGGCACCACTGAAGGCACCCTCGCTCCCGATGAAGCTGCTGAGTAACCCCACCAGACCCGCGGCCGAAAAGACCGCGGCCACGATGGTCCCGAGAATCTGGAGGGCCTCGAGTGGGCTCACCAGCGAGCCGCCGTTCACGACGATGTAGATCTCGGCGATCACGAAGCTGATGATGCTCATGACGGTGCCGATCACCATCGAATTCAGCAGATAGCCGCCGATCACCGACCATTTGGACACAGGCGAGGTGTCGAAATCTTTGGCGATGCCATCTTCGCGGTCCCGGATCATCGTGCCGTAGCCCGACAGGCAGGTGGTCACAGTGGCGGACGCGATGATGCCGGCCATGATCCAGCTGTCCACCAGATAGTCCGAGGTTCCTTCGGCCACAGTCAGCCCCTCAGTGACCGTGCCCTTCAAGAAGAAGACGTAGAGCAGCACGATGATGATCGGCCCGAGCAGCGAGAAGAAGACGGTACCGCGGTCGCGGTAGAACAGCTTCCAATTACGATTCGCCAACGTCAGCATCACGCCCTGATCTCCTTTCCGGTGACATTGATGAAGACGTCATCCATCGTTCCGTGCAATACTTCAAAACTCCCAACCAAGGTCTCCAGTTCCTTGAGAATGGCTATCGCATCACGGGTACGCTCCAACTTGAACACGTATTCTTGGCCCGCTTTCCGAACGTCCAACTCAGATGCAGCCGAAAACTTATCAAGGGCTGCGGTGAACTCTTGCTCATCGGTGGGAACGATCCGCAATAACTCGGCTGAGTACTTCTCCTTCAACTGCGCCGGGGTGCCTTCGGTAGCCACCTGACCGTCGTCGACGATCACCGCATAGTCCGATCCGGCGGCCTCTTCCATGTAGTGGGTGGTGAGGAAGATCGTCAGATCGTTGGCGGCCTGCAGTTCCTTGATGGTGTCCCAGACATGCAGCCGGGTCTGGGGGTCCAGACCAGTGGTCGGCTCGTCCATGAACAGGATCCGTGGGGTGTTGAGCAGCGCGCGGGCGATGTCGGCACGGCGCCGCTGACCGCCTGACAACCGACCGTAGGGCCGATCCATGAAACTGCCGGCGTCGACGGCGCTGGCAGCCTGCTCCACCGCGTCATTCACCTTCTTACGGCCTGACATGTAGAAGCTGGCGCGCAGTTGCAGGTTCTCTCGGACGCTGAGCATCTTGTCCAGCAGCGAGTCCTGGAAGACCAGACCGATGCGCTGCTTGACTGCGTCCGGCTGGGCCACCACGTCGAGACCGTCGATCGTGATAGAGCCCGCGTCGGGTCGCAGCAGGGTGCACAACATGTTGATCGTGGTCGATTTGCCCGCACCGTTCGGGCCAAGAAACGCGAACAACTCACCGGTCCGCACCGACAGGTCGATACCGCGCACGGCCTGGACCTGGCCGAAGGAGCGCTTCAGCCCCGTTACTCCGATGACGCGTTCGGCTGGGGGTATTTCACGCATGAGACAATCTGCCTTTCAGTCGCTGCTCGCGGTGATTTCAAGCACCAAAGCAGCCATCTATTGATGATGTCTGCACGGTACCTACGGGGGCCCTCAGACAGCGGGCTGGAATATGGGGCGGCGCCTAAGCGACGGTTCGGCAAAGCGGAACGAGAGTGGATGGGGCGAGAGGGCTCCGGCCCTTTCGGGGGTGTGACGCTGGGGAGGACATAACCCGTACTATAGCCTGTGTTGCGCACGTTTAGTGTCCTAGGCGTCTGAGTATTCTTGAGGTTTCGTCGGGGATGGTTGGTTCGGCGATGAGGTGTTGGTCTGCGATGCTGATGGTGGCGTGGTGTAGGGGCTGTAGTTTGTGGATGATCTTGCGGGTGGTCCATTCGGTGTGGGTTTGGAGGTGGTGTAGGGCAGGAGCGAGACGTTACCTGTGTGGCTGGCCCATGCAGACTGGAAACACGCCTCCTGCGCCCAAGGCTCGGTAACTCTTCGTGGCGTAGCGGTTGAGTGCTTTGTTGAAGGTGTTGCGGTGAGTGAGGCTCAGCCCGAGTTCCTCCAGGACGCGGATGCTGTCGGGTTTTGAGGTGGGCTTCACCAGATGGGCCAGCATGAGCTGGAAGAACGCTTCATCAGCCACCACATCGAGACCGAGGAGTTCCCAGGTTCCGCGGATGGTCTCAGTCGGCAACCGCGGACTCGTTCCTTCGGCTATCGTTCCCCGCAGTTAAGGGCTGGCTGCTTGTGTCCGGGTCGAAGTCCGGCTCTGGTTGTTCTGCCGGCAACTTCTCCTGGCCGGTCAGCATCAAGGCCGCCAGCTCAGCTTCCGTATGCGCTGAACCCAAGTGCTTCAAGATGTTGCGGGCCCTGTTCTGCTTCTCCATCACCTGGACAGCCGTGGCTCCCGAAGCGGTCTTGACTTTCCGCGAGAACGGACTCGTGCCGGAATCCTACCCACGTTATTAGTGCCCTAACACACCCACTAAACCCTTTTGACAGGGCCTGGCAGTCCAGAAAAGCGGCAAATCACCACACCGTGTGCAACTCAGGCCTGATGCGCGAATTGGGCTTCCAGGAAGACCCGGGCAACCTGATGGGGTTGCTCGATTCACAGGCGCTGCGGGCGGTGCGCGTGGTCATCGACATCGGCGTGCACTTTGGGCTGGCGGCCCCCGATCTGGTCGGCGGCGGCCGGTGAACGTTCGAGATGGCCTGGGACTATTTCAACCACTACGTCTCGATGCCCGAGGGCAATACCCGCTTCGAGGTGCTGCGCTACTTCGGCTGGCCGGGCCAGGCGCCGAGCTGCCGGCTCGGTGAGCGGTATTGGCTCGAACTGCGGGACGAGATGCGCGCCTGCGAGGGTGCCGATTTCGACCTGGCGCGCTTCCACCAACGGGGACTCGAGGTCGGCTCGATGGGACTGGACACCCTGCGCGAGGTGGTATTGAGCGACCAGCGCTGAGGCAACACCACACTCGCCTGGGGTGAGTGCCTCACGGCGGGCTGAAGAAGCCCTCCTGCTGGCAGTAGCGGAACAGGATCACCAAGTCTTCGACGGTCGTGGGTTCGTATGCAAGGTCCAGCTTTTCGAGCACCGCGGTGGTCCAGCCTGTCTGCACAGCCATTCTCGACAGCCCGGGGGCGGCCAATAGGTGCGAGTGCAGCAGGAAGTCTCGGACGTACTGGCTGGTGGGGGTGCCCTCATAGTTGTCGTACATGTAATCCATGAAGGAATCGGAGTCCACCTCCGGATGGTTCCGGCCGATCGCCCGGAACGCCCGCTTCAGTTGACTAATGCCCACCGAATGCCCATTGAGCAGGTGGAATGTATTGTCGAGTAGCTCGGGGTGACTCATGATGGCGATCCACTGTTTCGCGATCTGGTCGACCGTTGTGAACTCCCAGAAGCCGATATCGGTGGTTGGCAATTGAGCCATCTCGTACAGCGCTCGCAAGATCAGGTACAGGCCGTTCTTGTCGATCGCCTTCTGGAAACTGCCCGTGCGAGAGTCACCACAGACATAGCCCAGCCGGTAGTTATTCGTACGTACGCCTTCGGCCTGTGCCAATAGTGCCTCGGCCTCAGCTTTGGTCTGCGCGTAGACGTTCAGTGGCTCCTGCCCCAGATCACGGTCGAACTCGGTGTAGATCTCGTCCCGTTCGCTGACGCTACCCCGGGTGGCGATCGTGGACGCCTGGTGTATGTGCTTGTCACGTCCCGTACGCGCGAACTCGATCAGCTGCCGCACCGGCGCGACATTGGACGCCCGGAAGTCCTCAATGTCGCCGTAATGGTCGACTCGCCCGGCACAGTTGCAGATGGCGTCCACTTGCTCGGCCAGCCTCTGGTATTCGGCATGCGACAATCCAAATCGGGGTTGCTTCACATCGCCAGCGACCACGTTCAACCGTTCCTGGTGCTTGTCCAGGTCGACATCTGGGAAGAAACGCCGGTGCGAGGCGACCAGCCGTTCCCAGACCGGCACCTGACCCGGTCGCACGATCATGTGCAGCTTGGCCGAGGTCTGCTCCAGCAACTCGTGCAGCAGGTAGCTACCCACGAAACCGGTGGCGCCCAGCAAGAGGACATCGGTGTAGGGGAACTGGGGTTCAGCCACCACATCCAGACGCACGATTCGGGCCCGGTAGTCGGCGAGTCGTCGCTGCACGTATGCGGTGCCGGGCCGGTCAAACTCCTTGGGCCGGTCTCTCAGCCACTGCTTAGCGGCGTCGAACTCGCCGCGCAAGTCGCGTTGACGACCGCCCAGGTAGCCTGCCAGTTCACGCACTGTGGGGTAGGTGAACAGGTCTGTGACTTCCATGCCGTACTGTTTGCTGAGCGCCGATGTGATTGTCAATGCCATCAACGAATCGCCACCCAACTCGTAGAAGTTGTCGTCGACGCCGATCTGACGAATCGAGAACACGTGCTGCCAGACCGCGGCCACCACGTGCTCGATCTCGCTACTGGGCTCGACATAGGCGGTGGACAGGTCCGGCCGGTCGAAGGCCACCGTGCCGGGCTGATCCATCTCGGACGCATCGCGCAGCGCGGAGAGCCGGTCGAGATCTGTGAGCATGCGCTGCGCCGGGCGTCCGGTGACCAGATAGCGGGTTCCGGAACCAGCCAGGATGTCCACGATAGCCTGGATCCCCTGCTGGCTGCTGATGCCCTCCCCCATGGCCTCCTGCACCACGGCAGCCACCCGATCAGTGTGCTGCACGCGGGTTAGCATGCCCACGTCATGCCACGCATCCCAGTTGACGCTGATGACGCGGAAGCCGAGCCCGGGATCGGTCGCGGCGAAGGCATCCTGGAAGGCGCAGGCCGCAGCGTAGCCAACCATGCTGGCAGGTCCCACCAGCGACATGATCGACGAGAACAGCATCATGAAGTCGAGTTCCTGCCCGCTGAAGACCTCGGCCAGAGTCAAAGTGCCGGCCACCTTGGCGTCCAGCGGCAGGAGGCTGCGTTGCTCGTCGATCAGTTCGATCATGCCGCCGGTGGAGACTCCGGCAAGATGGAAGACCCCGTCGAAGCGTCCCAGCCGCGCCTGGCAGTCAGCAACCAAGGCAGCCATCTGGTCGCGATCCTCGATCCGAACCTGGTGGTACTCCGCTGTCCGCCCGCGGCTGCGCAGTTTCGTGAGTAGCTGTAGTCGGCTGCGCAGCCCCTGGGCGGTATCCTCGGCGCGGAGCAGACCCGGCCATTGCGTTTCTGCGGGCGGTTCGGACGTGCCGGTCAGCACCACCCGCGCCCCGAAATCCTGAACGAGGGCGGTGGCCAGCGCAGCGCCAATACCGCCCAAACCGCCGGTGATCAGATAGAGCCCGCCAGGCTTGATGACCGGCGGGCCAGCCGGATCGGCAGCGACCTCCCGGACACCCGGCACCATGCGGGTCGGTCCGCTGTATACGACACGACGGTGGTCGCTCGCAGCAGCCTCGGCGAGCAGTTGTGTCACGGCCAGTTCGCTGGGCGCGGCGATGGTCTCGGCGCCGATGTCAACCTGTCGACAGTGCAGTTCGGGGAACTCGTGGGCCGCCACCAGTGTAGCGCCGGCAGCCAGGGCACCGGCCGGAACGCTGGCCGGCTGCGACCCCGCTAGCGACGTTCCAGCGGTCACCACCGTCAGCGTTGCTCCTGCGCAGTCACGTCCCACGACGCGCAGCAGTCGCAGCAGGCCCAGATAGTGCCGATCGCGATCAAGGCCTGGATGCAGACTCCACAGGTAGACGATCCGTTGCGGGGCCCGGTCCTTCTTGACCTGGGCCAACGCTGCGCTCAGTTGCTTGGTGTTGGACGGCTCGACGACCAGCGTTTCGGCGCCACACGCCTGCCCGGCCGCACCGACCACCTCGGTAACCTCATGCCCCGCGTCCATCAGCGACCCCACCAGCCGCCGGTCAAGCAGACCGCCTTCGTGCAACACCAACCAGCGCTTGGGCTCGGAATCGGGGGTAACCGAATCAGCGAGTTCCCAAACTGGCACACTCAACTGGCAGCTGTCGCCGCTGGACGAGCGACGCTTGGCCATGTCGCTTGCCCAGTAACTGGTGCGCAGCAGTGGGGAGGTCGGCAATGCTAAGCGCCGGCGCTGCGTGCCCTGGTAGAACACTGCCCAATCGGGGTCGACCCCGTCGACATAGCGCCTGGCGATCTCCGCCAAGGCCGCGACGTCCCCTCGCTCGCTGGCCAAGTACGTCTC
>ERZ773077.2476-NODE-2476-length-11860-cov-12.880390_pt1 | contig 11860 bp, 8 predicted proteins | sample MGYA00580612_ERZ773077 | MGnify/ENA primary metagenome ERZ773077 (study PRJEB29015, sample SAMEA2737971) | human oral metagenome | biome: human oral; feature: human-associated habitat; material: dental | place: China | collected 2021 ...
GGTAGTGAACCCGATGATATCCGGGCTGCCCAGCGTATTCCCGGATAATTGCTGGAAGATGCAGCCGGACACCCCCAGGGCGGCGCCGACTGCGATGGTGGCCATGACTCGGGGGAGCCGCTGGCTTTGGACGAAGAATTGGCCCAAATAATCATCGCTGAAACCGAACAGGTTTGCGATGGTTTCCCAGGGGGTCATGGGATAGTCGCCCAGCGATAACGCGCCAATCATGGCCGCGAAAACAATTGCGACCAATATGGCCCCGAGGAGGACGGCGTTGCGTTCCAGGCGGATGCCAGCAATGGTGCGAAATCGGGATGTGTTCGTGGTGGCCTGCAGCCCGGTATCCGATGTGGCGGCCACTGCGAAGTTGGTCATGAGAAGGTCTCCAGGTTTTTACGGCGCACAATGGCTATGAAGATTGGGCCGCCCACCAGGGCGGACATGATGCCGGTCTGTACCTCCGCGGGCATAACGATTACGCGGGCGGCAACGTCGGCAAGCAGCAGAAACGCGGGCGCGGCAATCATGCAGGTCGGTATGACTAGCCGCTGATCGGTGCCGCAGATTGCGCGCGCCAGGTAGGGCACGGCAAGTCCGACGAACATGATGGGGCCCACCGCGGCGGTTGCGGCGCCGGCGAGTAGTGTCACCCCAATGATGACCAGGGTGCGGGTGCGGGTTACTTGCACACCCAGGGCTTTGCCTGTGTCGTCGCCGAGGGCGAGCGCGTTTAGTGCTGGTGCCGTGATGAGCGCCAGTATCAGGCCGATCACGATGAATGGGGCGACTGTGGCGAACACGTCCCAACCGCGTCCTTCGACCGAGCCGGAAGCCCAATAGCGGAATTCGTTAAAGGCTTCCTGGTTACTCAACAGCACGGTTTGTACCATGGCGGAAATTGCCATGGAGATCGCCACACCGGCCAGCGTGAGTTTCGCGGGGGTCACGTTCGCCCGGCCCGCACCACCTAGCAGGTATACGCCGATGGCCGCTAGTGTGGCCCCCACCAGGGCAAACCACACGTAGGCGGTGATGCCGTGTATGCCGAGGAACGCGACTGCGGTGACCACGGCGAGTGATGCCCCCGCGTTGATGCCCAGGATTCCGGGGTCGGCAAGCGGGTTGCGGGTGAGCGCCTGCATGAGGGCCCCGGCAACGCCGAGGGCTGCGCCAACAATGATGACCACCCAGGTTCGGGGTACTCGCTGTTCGGCAACCACCACATAGGTTTCGTGGTCGCCCAGCCCCTGCATGGCCAGGAATACGTCGCTGGCGGAGATCGCCTTCGACCCATACAGCATTGATGCTAGGCATGCTGCGCCTAATATTACGAGGATCCCTATGAATCCTAATATCCGATTGCTTCGACTCATGAACGGTAGTTTCCGGTCTCGAAGACGTCAAAGGGGTTATCGTCCTGGCGCGATTGCTCCTGCTGGTTGCGCTGGTTGGCTGCATTGACTGCGGCCGCGGCGGTAGCTGCTGCGGTAGCGGCGGCATTGCGTTGGAGGTAGAGCCACGCGTTGATGGCGGTCATGCCAACGAGCAGGATTGCGCCCCCAACGAAGAACCCAATGTATGGTACCGAGTTCGCGGTTGGGGTGATTTCTTCATCTTGTGCGGCCTTGTCGAAGAGGCCGCCGTTGGATGGCCCGTCGCTGTTGTTGGATTTTTTCTTCGACTTTTTATTGGAGAAACCGCTGGCCTTGGCTTTATTACCGGTTGCATTCTTGGCTGATCCTGCGGCTTTGGCGCCGGATGCTTTCGTGGAGCCGCCGCTGCTACCGTTTTTGCTTGACGACGAGTTCTTGCCACCAGAGCCGGATCCACCAGATCCACCGCTGCTTCCGCCACTACCGCCACCCGAGGAGCCGCGGCTGGAACCACTGCTGGTGCTGCCGGAACTGGTTCCACCACCAGAACCGCCAGCGGAGGTCGCGCCGCCACCGCCACCGGCGCGGGCAGTCCCACCTGAAGCACCTCCTCCGCCACCGGAGGAGGTGGATTCGTCCTCATCATCGTCGTCGTCATCATCGCTAGCGGTGTTGCCCCGACTACCGCTGGCGGTATTGCCTCGGCTTGCGGTACCGCCACCCGAGGCGGAATTATTACTACGAGTCCCACCAGCCGAAGTAGCACCAGAAGTACTATCTCCACTATTAGAGTCAGAGGCGCCACTGTCCGAGTTATTCGAATCCCCTGATTCTCCTCCCCCACCAGATTTTGCTGTAACCTCAAATTCGGGGCTGCGGTTAGTGTATCCCTTGTTCTGTGGTCCGCCGGTGGCTAGGAAACGTAACGTATGCGTGCCGGTAGGAAAATCGCACGAGATTTCGACGCTACCAGAGGCGCGACCATCATCCCCAATTGCTTGTTCATCAACCACACCCTGGCCTTGAACACTTTTATCACCGCCAGAAACATTACCGTCATCAATCTTCACATTAACGGTTTCACCTGCGGGAAAGCCACTCACCTCGTAGCTCACAGAACCGCACTGTTCTACGGAACTAGGTGAGACGCTGGAAGATGTACCAGGGGTGTTGACTGTAGCCGCACCTCCGGGAGGTAGTGCAGATACAGGAGGCATATAGGAAAGACCCCAGAATAGCGTCAGAACACCAATGGTAGCCGCTAACCGAGCGATATTATGTATTCGAAAAGTCATTCTAATCCTCCGAAACTAGTTGCTGCGGCGTGATCGGTGAAACGCATAAATAACACCAGCGGTTGCAAAGGGGATGAGCACAGAGACACCGATCAGCCACCAATCAGCGGCACCCATCATTCCTACTTGGGCTGCCACAACCTCATCGTCTGATTCCTCGTCGCCGTCGGAAACTGCGGCATTCTTAATGTCGCCCAGCTTCACATCAACCCAGCCAACCAGGTCGCCTTTCTCGTCAACTGCGGCAACAGTGTATTCACCGTCCGGTAAATCCTTGGTGTCCAGTTTGACCGCACCGGTGGAATCAACCTGGATCCAGGAAACCCCCACTGGTTTTTGCGATGTGTCAGCCGAGTACACGTACAGGTATGCCCAGTCACCTGCCTTCAGTTTGGGAATCTTCATGGTGAGGACTTCCTTCTTCAGTTTGCCTGTGACCCCGAAGACATTTTTCTTGGTGAGCTGATCGCGGCTCTTCACCGGTGGTTTTGGTGTGTTTTTCGGCTGTGGTTTCGAACCAGCCGACGACCCATTATTGGCATCGGCATTAGTGGAACCACCAGAATTATTAGAGCCCGCAGAGTTGTTAGAACCTGCGGAATTACCAGATGTGGTACGCGTAGCACTACTAGAACTAGTGGTAACAGGCTTAGCACCGCTCGCTACGGTTCCGCCACTACGTGTAGTGGCTGCCGTCCGGACCCCACCAGTAGTTGTAGCTCGCCCCGCAGTTGCATTACCACCAGATGCACTGGTAGTTGTGGTGGTTTTCTTTTTTGATTTTTTCTTCTTGGGCGATTCCCCTGCTGTCGTATTATTACTGGCATCGGGGTTATTGCTGGGTGGGGTGGTAGTAGGGGTTGTGGATTTCTTGGCGTTATTAGATCCGCCAGAACCTGCAGCACCAAGCCCCATGGATTTCAGCATCCCATCAAACGCAGTATCAACCTTTTTTATCTGTGAGTTGACATCCTTGAGGGATTTATCAATATCTTGCGGTGAATTACCAGAAGATTGACTACCTGCACTATCGTTACCTGCTTTATCATTCGAAGAACCTTTGAGGTTAAAAGGTGTCCACCCAATAAATTCCCCGTATTTATTCTCGTTACCGTTCACAACCGCTAACCGAAAAGTGCCGGCTTCCACCTTACTGGTGTCATTAATGGTGAATTGCTTATTGGCATCAAGCTGATGCCAACCATCCTTCCCAGTCGGCCACCATTCTCGTTTCTTCCACCCGGCCTTATTCTCAACATAAGGGATGGCATAAACCCAGTCACCGGGTTGACCAGTGGAAACAGTAACTTTCATCTTGTTACCATCTTGGGCTGCGACCACAGTCTGGTTTTCAGGAGTGAATTTACTATTCGCAATGGCTTTGCCAGGAGCCCATAGCGGATGGTACTTGCCTTTTACAAAGGTCAGTTCTACCCCAGATACCGGGTCTCCATCCTGCAAGGAACCGCTAAGAACTTGGATAACGTGCCTGCCATCTTCAAAGACCCCTTCTTTTGTACCGTGCTCACCGGTTGTTGTTCCATTGGGAAGCGGCATATTGATATCAAGGTCACCATTATTATTGGCCTCAGCCAGGAACCAAATGGTATCGTCCCCCTTTTTGTCGCTGTTGGGATCCCATGGTATGGGAAGCGGCTGGAGGCGATGGGTATTCTTCCCGTCTACTTTGATGGCAATCTTGGCGCCACCGCCCTTCGAGTTGCAATAATCCTTGCCCCTGATGTGAATCGTGTTATCAGCAGTAACACCACCAACAATTTCGGGGACTGGGGTGCGCCCGGAGTCGGGTAAACATTCTGGGGATGAATTCGGCTTTGTCGCGTCTGCCGTTTCAGATGCAGTGGGTTCTTTTGCCCCCTCGGTACCTGTTGGCTGTGCTTGTTCCGCATCAGGTTTCGGCCCACTAGCAGTTGATTCGGAAGTGGGCGTAGAAGTCGAAGTCATACCAGCATGATTATTCGGTTGCCCGGTAGCCGCATCAGCAGTGGCCTGCTTTGATTCACCTGAATTATCAGCTGTTTGATGCGGCACATTATCCGTTACTTCTGTAGCGTCATTACCGGGCTGAGGGGTTTCTGCAATAGCATTTGCCATTGAAAATCCGGACGTCAGCAGTGATGCTGTGATGACGGCGGCGGTACGCTGAGCTCGGCGGGGTATTCGACGAGCTGGTTTGGGAGAAGTAACCATAGTGCGATCCTTAACGTGGGGGCGATTTTTTATACCAGGAATTCGACAACCTGATCGACGATTGTGTTCATGAGCAGCACACCACCGGTAGAGGTCCACAGGGAACCATCGACCGGAATGATGTGATCCTCTTGGTAGGCGTAAAGGTCTTCAAAACCAGGAACTTTGGTGGCTTCGGCAATGGCTTCTTTGGCGCCTTCGGTATCTGCGGAACCACCCGCCTGAGTGTTCCCCACCGAGGAGCCACCCAGGGTACCGAAGAAAATGTAGTCGGCATCGATATCGCTGAGGTTTTCTTGCGACACTGGCTCCGAGTGCCCTTTGCCTTCCATGTCTTGCGCCGGGGGTCGCTGCAAGCCCAGGTCGGTCAGCGCCCGGCCGGCCGGTAGTTCCTTGAGAATCAGGGCGGCGTTATTGCCTTGCCAGCGAATAATGCTGAAGGTTTTATCCTGGTATTTTTCCAGCTTTTTGGCTGCTTCTTTGACTTTTTTGTCGTAGTCCTTCATGAGGTCTTCCGCCTCTTCCACCATGTTGAGGGCATCAGCGGTAAGCCGCAGGTTTTCCCGCCAATCACCACCCGGGTAGCCGGTGTACACGGTTGGGGCGATTTTTGCTAACGCATCGAGCACCGGCTGGTTGTTGTTCACACTGGTACCGTCGACCAGAATGAGGTCCGGTTTGGCGGCGCCGATGGCCTCAAAATTGGGTTGCGCAACGTTACCGAGAATGGGAATGTCTTTGCCCTTATCGCTTAGGTAGTTGGGGATGGTTGATTGGCCACGACCTGCGGTAGCGCCCACCAGTGGTACGCCTAAGGCGAGCGCATTATCGAGCGTGGGTTCGGACATGGCAACTACTTTTTGCGGACTTGCCGGCACTTCGATCTCGTTGCCATCGAGGTCTTTTACTGTTCTGCTGCCACCCTGTACTTTGGCCTTTTTACCACTATTACACCCGGATAATGCGAGTCCGGCAACACTAAGTCCGGCGAGGCTCAGGAAGTGACGACGGCTAAATTTTTTATTAATCACAGTATGTTTCTTTCTATTTTCGTCCCTGCGCTTTTCGACGAGATCTATAGCGCCTTACCTCGTCGAAAAGCGCAGACCACAGCTATTGCCTATAAATTAATGACGCAAGAACCCCCGTCACGAGCCGCAGGGCCTATGAGCGGGGATTATTGTCATTTTTAATGATTAGAACCGGAATTGTGGAGGGAACCAATCACGGGGAATCAGGTTGAGGTTGACCAGGGACCCCAAGACTGCGGTGGCCAAACCGGCGATGCCCAAAACGGAGGCAACGGCAATGATGACCTTGCGTACGTTGGTGCCGTCCTTGAAGTAGTTCAGAAGGTTCTCGACGCCTTTGTTAAGATTGTTTTGCGGTTCTTGTGAAGGCTTCGGTTTTTCCGAGGTTTTTGCAGGTTCGGAGGTTTTTTCCGGCTCCGAGGTCTTGTTCGGCTTCGGTGTCGGAGCCTCTGAAGTTTTTTCCGGCTCCGAAGGTTTTGGTTGTGGCTGCGGATCTGGCTTTGGTGCTGGGGCTTCTGAAGTCTTTTCCGGCTCCGAGGGCTCTGGTTTCGGCTGCGGATCTGGTTGTGGTTTCACGCCCGGGTTAGCACCGCAGGCATCAGAATCATCACCGGTCTCATTGACCCAAATGGCGGCACTGCGAGATGCGCTTGGGCCACCATCGTTACCACCCAGAATGGTAATCACTTGTTTGCCCGCCTGGAATTTGGCATCAAATGCCGGCAACACTACTCGCACGGTGAAATTGCCATCCCCAACTGTTGCCGCTGGGATTTCCAATGTCGTGGCGGCACCATCGTTGTATTGCAAATCATCACCGGCGCTTTGATCTGCTGGCCACTCCGACTTGTTGGAATTCAGCTTCATGGCGAGGAAACCATCACTAGGACGAGCAACAAAACCAGTACCAGTCACAGTTACAACATCACCTGGTTTGTAGGTCTGCTTGTCAAACGATAGTTCACCCGCCCCATTGCCTTTGCGCGGTTCATTGACAACACATTGTGCATCCTGCGCAGTTGCAACAGTAGGAACGACAGTAAGGCCACCACCAAGGAGCGCAACCGACAAGGCGCCGGCCATGAACCTGCGAGTTGCGGCAGCAGAGATCTTGTTCTTTTGCATGTTCACGTACTTTCCCCCGCACGCATATGGAGGAGATTTTGGATTGCGCACGGGCGTGATCGACTTTTCAAGAGCGAGAGCAAAGGGAAAATATTATACTCCCAATATCGATATGAAGGATAATCTAATTTCCCATTGGCTCACCATCAAGATAGTAGGTGAACCTTTGTCAAATAACAAGACACTTATTGGCACAGATCACACTGAGGGGTGATAGAAGAGCTGATTTTTACACCCAAATCCACCTTTTGGTTTAGTTGTTAATTCACTATTTATAGTGCTAGATAACGTATCACCCATTGATCTTGCGCGGCCATAAAGTTAGGCGACCATCTAAATGTTGGATACCACACAATCGGTCATAAAATCGGAAATTTACCCCCACTTCCACCCCTGTTAAATGAGACCAATGTAACTAGAATTCTAGGCTCCCTTGGGGGTGAAACCGGTATATAATCCAGACATTTTTCAAATAACAGATTAAATCTGACTATAAATAGTTCCTACTCGGCAGCCAGCATTTATCCAAATTAACCATTAGCCATACATCTAAATATTGAGGTTACAAATATTAAATTCACGCAATACCACTCCCCCATTTTTCATCGACAACAACGGAATCGCCCAAATAATATGGTTGTTTTTATAACCATCATCACTTTATCATCGACGTGGATAATCCAGACGACCAAGTAAAAATCGTGAGCTTTACGACGCACCCCCAGGCACCGTTGTTGACAGAACTACCAGTGGCCTTCGTGAAACCCCTGTCCAAGAGGAAATTTCCCTTATCTGCCCCGACGCAATTGGCCTCTAAACCATGGATTTGCCGCACATCACCGGCTCCTTTTTAGCAGCACTTTATCTTAATAAGGTATGACTATGTTTATATTCATCAAAATTGAAATACAAGTTGACCCCCACCAACTTCTGCTCGTGCGCCTGTTTAGTGAACCATAAAAATGTAGCAACGTGAAAAATCACGTTGCTACAGTGTGCGCCACAATGAATTATTTAGAACTTAAAGCCCTGAAGCCATTCCTTCGGGATCATGCCTTGCTGTGCCAGGAGACCAACCACACCTGCAATGATGGCCGGGATGCCGATAGCCGCGGCGACTGCGAACAGAATGCCTTTGGTGTTGTCCTTCAGGCTGCCGAAGAACTTGCTGAAGTCGGACTTGCCATTGCTATCACCAGGCTTACCCGGCTCAGTGGGCTTGGCGGTCGGCTTGGTGCTGGGCTTACCTGGCTCAGTGGGCTTGGTGCTGGGCTCGGTGGTCGGCTTGGTGGACTCTGAAGGCTTGGTGCTGGGCTTACCCGACTCAGTGGGCTTCGCCGTAGGCTCACTCGGCTTAGCCGAAGGTTCGGTGGAGGGATTGGCTGGATCCTCCGGCTCTTCCGGAGTCGGCGTTTCTTCCTGCTGGAGGGTGTAGCTACACGGATCACCTTCACGACCAGTCTTATTCACCCAGAAGTCAACGCTACGGCTGAGGGTTACGTCCTGATCATTATTGTCATCGGTGCCAGAAAGAGTCAGGACGTTCTTGCCCGTGAAAAGGCCATCTTCCAGTGACGGAAGCACAGCCTTGACCCGAATGATGCCTTCCTTGGCGTGACCCTGGTCATCCACATCCTTGATAATCAGCTTGTTGCCGTCGACAGTTAGGCCTTCACCATAATCTTGGTCTTCAGGCCAGGCAACACCGGTCACATCATTCCCATTCAAGGTCAGGTAGGGATTCTTGAGAAGATTCAAATTCTCAGCAGAGATCTCCAAAACGTCACCGGGCCAGTAGGTATTCTTCTTCAAGGCCAGGTTGGAGTCTTCAAGACCCAGGTTCTTTGGGCCAACGAAGCTACCATTGCATTCTTTGATTTCTTGAGCACCGGCAACCGAAGGTACCACGGTCAAGCCGCCAGCAACCAGGGCCAATGATGTGAGACCGGCAAGTGCCCGTTGGGTGGCCTTTCCGGCAAATACGCTCTTGCTCATGAGCAGTCCTCTCGTAGAGAGGTAAACAGTGGGGGTAACCACCATTTACCTTTACAGAATAGATAAAACTGAAGAAAAGCACAGAAGAACCGATAGCATATAACGAATAATCATATGCAGTCAGCGCTACATTCGCTTATGGTCACGAGCATAAGCAGACCAACCAAGAAAGCGCAAGGGGTAAACCTAGTTCAAATCTAATAAAATCCCACATAGCAAATATGCGCACAACGTGGGGAAATAACCTTTTGGACATGAGAGCCTCGGGCATTTATCGCGCTAGGACATAAGAATCGGCTATACATACAACCGCTCACGAAAGGTAAAAATCTCCTTAAAAGTCTCCTGTCAATTCACGTAAAAATATTTCAAAAATTACCCCCATGATTCTGTCAATCAGACACTACAAACCCATAGATTTTTTGCTATCAGCCCCGAGTGGCCCCTATTTTTAGGGGCACTGCCCCGTAACAAAAAACAGCGATGCGGATTCGCATCGCTGTCAGAAGTAACGGTTTTGGTCCAGTATTAGTGGTTGTCGGCACCACAGAAGGCGGTACTTTCACCAGATTCATTCACCCAGAACTCAACATTTTTCATGATGGTGGGTCGACCGCTGTAGTCGATACCCACAAGGGTGATGGTGTGCTTACCAGCAGTGAAGTCGTCGTCAAGCTTGGGCAACACCACCTTGGCGGTAAAAGAACCGCCAAGATCGGAATCACGCAGGTACAGGGCCTGATCGTAGTCGTCATAGATCTTCAGGGAGCTGCCGGCGCTCTGGTCTTTAGGCCAGTTGGCGGTGTTGGAATCCAACGACAGGTAAGCGTCGATAAGCGGCCGGAACCCGGTGCCGGTAAGGGTCACAACGTCACCCGGCTTATAGGTGCTCTTGTCGGCGGTCATCGTACCTGCGCCTCTTTGCGCGGGTGCACCAGCTTCGACATTGCAGGTACCGGCGCGCTCGGCGGCGAAAGCGGTGGGAGCAGCCAAGATGCCACCGGTCATGAGAGCCAACGACATCAATCCAGCAATAGCACGTTTCATAGCCATACCTTTCTGATTGCACGACAAATTGTCGCGGAGGATTTACGGATTTGAACAGAGGAAAGAAGAAGGAGATAAGCACAACGAGGGAAAATAGCAAAAAACAAATAATGGTGCATTATCGCCACCCATTTTGCTTATGAGTCTTGAGTCTAACGAAGCTGTCCCCGGTTCGCAAGGGAAAAACCCTTCGAAAACCCGGTAAAAAATTAGATACTCGAAGAACACTGTCCAGTATTGTGACCCATAGTTATCGCATTAGACGATGTAAACGCCATATGCCGGTTGATGTTTTCAATATATGAAACATACCCCGACAGCCCAAAAAATAATCCCAAAATTACCCCCACATGGCGAAAAAATACCAACAAAACAGTATGGCCATAACCGAGGAAATCCGTCATTCAGGGGTGAATCATGGGGTGGTTGAGACGTACGGGCGTCGACAAGCAAAAACGGCAACGATGCCATACATCGCTGCCGCTATTGGGTGGAAATTTTAGAACCGGAGCTGCTGCGGAACCCAGCTGCTTGGGATCACGTTAAACCGTGCCATGGCGCTCAGGGCGCCGGCAAAGATAGTGGTCAAACCAAGCACCGCAAACACTGTGGCAAGGAGATTCCGCAGAGACGGCAAGTTAGCAGGGTCACGCAGTTTGCTGCTGAAATCTTCGAGCGAATTTCGGTCACCGGGCTTACCTGGCTTGCCCGGATCCGGCGTCACCGCACCGTTGTACTTATAGGTATATACTTCGTCGAAGCGCTCACCATTCTTCTCTGCGGCGGCCTTGTTCACCGCAATGATCGTGCCGTCACCGGCAACGCTCACATGGTTCGGATTCGTGCCTGCCGGCAGGTTAGCAACCACCTTATTGGTAGCAGGATCAATAACCGTGATCGTACCACCACCACGGTTGGTCACATACACCCGCTTGTCGGCCTTGTTGTAGTGCGCATTCAGCGAACCTGCGCCGGTCGGAATGCTTGCCACCACCTTCTTGGATTCGGCATTCACCACAACCACATTGCCGGAGCCCTGGGATGCAACGAAGATGTTCTTGCTTACCGGATCGTAGGCAATACCCGAAGCGGATTCCACCTGGTCCTTAGGCAGATCGTAAATGGTCACCTTATCGTTATTGCGAACCTCAATCTTGGCAGCCTTGGGAGCATTCAAGGAGGTGGTGAACAATTCCCCGGTCTCCTGGTTGAACTCCAGGCTCATCACCCGTTCAAAACCAGGCAACTTGATCCGCCGCACCGGCTCATTCTTGCCCGCATCAAAAACCACAACCTCATCACCGGAGGCAGCGGAAACATAGGCCAAACCGGTCTGCTCGTCAATCACCACGTCACGTGAATGTCCCACAGAATCCTTCGGGAAGGTCTTGACATGGCTCAGGTCTTCCTGCTTATACACCGAGACCGTGCCCTGACGGGTATCGCTTACCCACACCAAACCCTTGTTATTATCAAGGCCGATGCCGTAGGCTGCGTAGAATTTGTCGCCGTCCTTTTCCAGCGAATCATTCTTTGCGACGACGTCCAAGGTCTTAGCATCCAACTTATAGATGGTGGACTTGTCCGTGCGCTGCGCGCTGGTCACAAACACGTGACCGGTCTTGTCATTCACTGCTGACTGGTACAGGCCCGACGGCAATTCTTTCTTCACGCCCGAATACTGGTCAACATTCAGAGACTCAGTACTGGCATTCACCTTGGTGTTGGTCTCAAGGGTCTTGGTTTCACCACCGGCGGTGTAGGTGAAGGAAATCACCTT
>ERZ773077.2478-NODE-2478-length-11856-cov-33.600373_pt1 | contig 11856 bp, 9 predicted proteins | sample MGYA00580612_ERZ773077 | MGnify/ENA primary metagenome ERZ773077 (study PRJEB29015, sample SAMEA2737971) | human oral metagenome | biome: human oral; feature: human-associated habitat; material: dental | place: China | collected 2021 ...
CCCGTCGTATTGAGAAAAAATTGCCGGCAGATTGGGCAAAAGAATCTCAAGCGTTCATTGACCATTTACAAGCGAACCCGGCAAGCATTGCAAGCCGCAAAGCCTCACAAAATGCTATTGAAGCTTATGCAAAAGTGTTACCGGAATTACTTGGTGGTTCTGCCGACTTGGCAAGCTCCAACTTGACCCTTTGGTCCGGCTCTAAACCAATTCGTGCGACTCAAAACGTAGATGGTAACTACCTCAACTACGGCGTACGCGAGTTCGGTATGGCGGCAATCATGAACGGTATTGCGCTTCATGGCGGTTTCATCCCTTATGGCGCAACCTTCCTCATGTTCATGGAATACGCTCACAATGCGATTCGTATGGCAGCACTAATGAAACAACGCAGCTTATTCGTGTTCACCCATGATTCCATCGGTTTAGGCGAAGACGGTCCAACCCACCAACCGGTTGAACAAACCTCCGCATTGCGTTTAATCCCGAACTTGAACACATGGCGCCCTTGCGACCAAGTGGAATCGGCGATTGCTTGGAAAGCGGCGATTGAAAGAACCGATGGCCCAAGCGCATTAATTTTCACCCGTCAAAACTTGGCACAAATGGACCGCACTTCTGAGCAATTAGCTAACGTGGCGCGCGGTGCTTATGTATTAAAAGACTGCGCCGGCACGCCGGATCTGATTTTCATTGCGACCGGTTCTGAAGTGGAATTGGCAGTGAAAGCCGCAGAACAATTAACCGCAGAAGGCAAAAAAATCCGTGTGGTTTCTATGCCAAGTACGAATGTGTTCGACAAACAAGATGCCGCTTATCGCGAAGCCGTATTGCCAAGTGCGGTAACTAAACGTGTTGCTGTTGAAGCGGGCATTGCCGACTTCTGGTACAAATACGTCGGTTTCAACGGTCGTATCGTTGGTATGCACAGCTTCGGTGAATCCGCACCGGCAGACCAATTGTTCAAACTCTTTGGCTTCACGGTGGATAACGTGGTCGCTAAAGCGAAAGAAATTCTTTAATTTCTGACCGCACTTTAAACAAAAAACCACCTCATAGAGGTGGTTTTTTCTTATAATTTAAATCAATGAAATGAACGTACAATCGTTTCTTTCAGAATTTTTATTCTAGTTGGATTTTATTCTTTTAAAAGAATGAGTAAGAGTTTTTCTTGATAGGTAATATGAGGCGCGAAAGGAATAAAAGAGAGGTGGTATGATAAAACGTTGTGCTTGGTCGGAGGAGTTGCCAATTTATCGAGATTATCACGATAATGAATGGGGCAAGCCACAATTTGATGAGCAGAAATTATTTGAAAAGCTCTGTTTGGAAGGGCAGCAAGCAGGGTTGTCTTGGATTACGATTTTGAAAAAGCGAGAAAATTACCGAAACGCTTTTTTTCACTTTGATCCGGAAAAAGTTGCCCAAATGACGGCTGAAGACATTGATCAATGTATGCAAAATCCGGGATTGATTCGTTACCGAGCAAAGCTAGAAGCCATTGTTAAAAATGCGCAGGCATTTCTTGCCATGAAAAAGTGCGGTGAGAATTTTAGTGATTTTATTTGGTCTTTTGTAAACCATCAGCCGCAAATGAATGATATCCCTGAGCTTTCGGTGGTGCCGGCACAAACGCCAACGTCTATTGAAATGTCAAAAGCGTTAAAAAAACGCGGTTTTGTGTTTGTCGGTCCAACTACGTGTTATGCCTTTATGCAATCCATGGGATTGGTGAATGATCACTGGAATGAATGCCACTGTAAATCGCCGGATTAAACAGTGCGATCCCCCTTATTTTCCCGTATAATCACGCCATTATTTGGCTAGAAAAATGGTTGTCCAATGAAGAAAAATGCTTATACCTTAATTTCACTGTCAATTTTGACCGCACTTTATAGCGCAACAAGTGCCGCCGATTTAGCAAAACAATGTTTATCCGGCGTACCGCACTTTAGTGGAGAGGTGGTGTCCGAAAATCCAAATGATTTGCCGATTTACATCGAGGCGGACAGTGCGGAAATCAACCAATCTAACGGCGGTGTTTATAAAGGCAACGTAGATATCAAGCAAGGCGTTCGCCATTTGCAATCTGCGGAAGTGGAGATTCAACAGACAGGTGCAGGCGATAACGTAGAACGTTATGCGTTTGCCCGTGGCGGTTTTGATTACCGGGACAACCAAATTAATCTTTTGGGTGACGATGCCAAAGTGCATTTAAATAACAAAGATACGGATATTCAAAATGCCAATTATCAATTAGTGGATCGCCAAGGCCGTGGCGCCGCAGAAAGTGTGGAATTGCGTGATGATTATCGCGTGATGAAAAATGCCACCTTTACCTCTTGTTTGCCGGACGATAATTCTTGGTCTATTTACGCCAATGAAATGCGCCAACATGTAAAAGAAGAATATGCGGAAATGTGGCATGCCCGTTTACGCGTACATGGCGTACCGGTATTTTATACACCGTATTTACAGTTACCAATTGGCGATCGCCGTCGCTCCGGGTTACTTGTGCCGGTTGTGGGACATTCCAGCCGTGACGGTTATTTCTATGCCCAACCGGTGTATTGGAATATTGCGCCGAATTTTGATGCCACGATTGCGCCAAAATATATGTCTCGCCGTGGTTGGCAAGTTAACGGTGAGTTTCGTTACCTTAGTGCCTTGGGTGAAGGGCAAATTGCTGGTGAATATTTGAATGATGACCGCTTAAGTGATTATGTCAGCGATAACCGTAAACGTCATTTATTCCATTGGAAACACAATGCGGCGTTTGCACAGGATTGGCGCTTAGATATTGATTACACCAAAGTGAGTGACAAACGTTATTTTACTGATATTGATTCCAACTATGGTAGCAGCACCGATGGCTATACGAATCAAATCGCGCGTTTAGCCTATTATCAACCGAACTACAATATCGCCCTTTCCGCCAAACAATTCCAAATTTTTGATGAAGTAGATGTTGGGCCTTATCGTGCGTTACCGCAAATTGATTTCAATTATTACCAAAACGGTTTGCTTGACGATAAGCTCGATTTTAAACTCTTTTCTCAAGCGGTGCGCTTTGATAATGACAGTGCAAGCATGCCAAAAGCGTGGCGTTTTCACCTTGAGCCAAGTTTAAATAGTACGTTGTCAAATCGTTATGGTAGCGCAAATTTTGAAACCAAATTATATGCGACCCATTACCAACAAAAGCGGGGTAAGGGAGCGGCTGCCGAGGATGTTGAACGTAGCGTTACTCGTGTAATTCCACAATTTAAAGCAGATTTCCAAACCGTATTGGCGAGCAACAAGAGTTTCTTAGACGGCTACACACAGACCCTTGAGCCGCGTGTGCAATATTTGTATCGCCCTTATAAAAACCAAAGCAATATCGGCTCGAAACGAAATTCAGAGTACCTTGGCTTTGGATACGATTCTTCATTATTGCAACAAGACTATTTCTCTTTGTTCCGCGATCGCCGTTACAGCGGCTTAGACCGAATTGCTTCGGTCAACCAAGTGACGGTTGGCGGAACGATGCGCTTCTTTGATGAAAACAAAGAAGAGCGTTTTAACGTTGCCGCCGGACAAACCTATTATTTGGAATCTTCACGCATTGACGATGATCCGCGTAATAAAACCTCCGGTTTATCTTCTTCCTGGGCGGTTGAGTCTAACTGGAAGATTGATGAACAATGGCACTGGCGTGCGAGTTTTCAATACGACCAACAGTTAAAACAAATTTCTTTAGCAAATACCGGCATCGAATTTAACCCAATGAACCATAATGTCATTCAGTTAAATTATCGTTATGTGAGTCAAGAATATATCGATCAAAACTTAACGTCTAATGCTCAAGGCTATAACCAAGACATTAATCAGTTAGGGATTCAATTCGGTTGGGAATTAACGGATAACTGGGCAATCGTTGGGCGTTATTACCAAGATCTTTCTTTGCAAAAACCGGTAGAACAATACCTTGGTCTGCAATATAACACGTGTTGCTGGAGTGTTGGTGTGGGAGCAAGACGTTATGTCACAAACCGTCAAAATCAAAGAAATGATGAGATTTTTTATGATAATGCCATCGGCGTGACCTTTGAATTACGTGGTTTCGGCAATGATCACCAAAGCGGTATCGAAAATATGATGAGACGCGGAAAATTGCCTTATCTACAAGCGTTCAGCTTATATTAACCGTATGAGATAAATGAAAAACGTGAGCCATAAGCTCACGTTTTTTATTTTTATATGGTATTAAAGTGCGGTCGTTTTTCTCTGCATTTTTACTCTGCCAACGCATCCTGTAATCGCCCTTTGTTCTGCGCTAAAACAGCTTCTGCTTGCGCTTTATCTAATCCGCTCAACAGCATCATAATCGCCAATTTTGCATTGCCATTGGTGGTGTGTAAGGTTTGTTCGGCGGTAGCTTGGTCGCAATCAGTCGCTTGCATAACGATGCGAATGGCGCGCGCTTTGAGTTTTTGGTTAGTGGCTTGTACGTCCACCATGAGATTTTGATAGCACTTGCCGAGACGAATCATGGCAGCGGTGGTGAGCATATTCAGCACCATTTTTTGCGCCGTGCCGGATTTTAAACGGCTGGAACCGGTGAGGGCTTCGGGACCGACCGCAGTGGTGATGGCAATGTCTGCGATCTCGCTCATGATAGCGTTTGGGTTGCTGACCAAAGAAACCGTGGTAGCACCGAGTTGTTTGGCATAGGTTAAGCCGCCGATCACATAAGGCGTGCGACCACTGGCAGCAATCCCGACTAACACATCTTTGCGACTAAAATGAATGTGACGTAAATCCTGCTCACCTGCTTCGATATTGTCTTCCGCACCCTCTACCGCGTTACGCAATGCAGTTTCGCCACCGGCAATTAATCCCACCACCATGCTTGACGACACGCCAAACGTTGGTGGACATTCGGACGCATCCAGTACGCCAAGGCGACCGCTGGTGCCTGCCCCCATGTAAACCAAGCGTCCGCCAGACTGAAATGCCGCCACGATGTGTTCTACTGCCTGTGCGATTTGTGGCAGATTTTTCTCCACGGCGAAAGCCACTTGTTTGTCTTCATGATTTAACAGCGTGACAACCTCTAACGATGACAAGGCATCAATGTGCAAGGTGTTTGGATTGCGTTGTTCGCTTAACATTTTTTCAAGACTATTTAATAAATTCTGTTCGTTCATGCCTGTGTCTCCGCAGGAAAAATTGCGCCTAAACTGACCGCACTTTTGGCGCCTGTCACACTTGGCAAATTAGACGGTTGGTTGTGTATGCGGCGATAGGCAAGCCAAGCAAAGGCGGCGGCTTCTACATAATCCACATCCAATCCTTCATCATTGGTCGGGCGACATTGCCATTGTGGTAGTAGCGCTTGTAATCGCGCCATCAGCAAGCCATTTTTTGCCCCACCGCCACAGACTAACAACCGGCGTGGTAATGGCGTTTCCAGTGGATTTAACGCAAGAGCGATGCTTTGTGCGGTAAATTCCAGTAGGGTGGCTTGCACATCTTGTGGTGAAATTTCACCCAAAAGTGCGGTAGTTTTTTCTAATGTTTTTTCAAGCCATGTCAGATTGAACAATTCGCGTCCGGTACTTTTTGGCGGTGGTAGTTGGAAATAAGGCTCTTTTAACATTTCCGTCAATAATGCTGAACACACGTTGCCGCTACGCGCCCATTGTCCGTCAGTATCATAAGATTTCCCTAGATAGCGCTCGATCCAACTATCCATCAGCGCATTGCCTGTGCCGGTGTCGTAGCCAATAATCGGTTGATGAGGAAAGAGGACGGAAATATTGCTGATGCCGCCAATATTCAGTACCACTGTCGCCCAATTCTCATCATAAAACCATGCTTGATGAAACACCGGCACTAACGGCGCGCCTTGCCCACCAAATGCCATATCTTTACGCCGAAAATCCCCAACAACATCAATGCCGGTGCAGGCAGCAAGCAGATTCATGTCGCCTAATTGCATGGTGAACGGAAAATTACCTTGTGGCGCATGCCAAACAGTTTGTCCGTGACAGCCGATAGCGCGAATTTGCTGCGGTTGCAGTTGATGGCTCGTGAGAAAATGGTTGACCGCCTCGGCGTAGAGTAAGGCTAAACGCTGATCTAATTCGCCCAGTTGCTGCAATGTAGAACTGCCTTGCGAAATTAATTGCAATAAATCTTGGCGTAAATCTGCCAGCATTGGGGTGAATTGTGCCACGATAAATTGCGGTTTTTCGTCAAATGCCATCAGCGCAATGTCAACGCCGTCCAAACTGGTGCCGGACATGATACCGAGATAATAGTCTTGTTGCATGGTGCTGTCCTCATCGAAGATAAAAAAATGGGGAAGATGATTTTCACTTCTTCCCCACCGGTGATCAAATGTTCCACAAAAACGAACTGAACGACAAATTACAAAATCATCTTCACTAATTTGTCCGCTTTAATGCGGGCAAATTTTTTCAATAATTTTTGCACCGGTGCCGGATATTGCTTCATTTCTTCCAACTCCGTGTAATGTTGAAGCAACGTGGTATGTTGGCGAATATAGGCTAACTCCTGAATGACTTGAGGCAAAAGTTGTTGTTTCGGATCATGGATAAATAGGCCATTCTCCGCATCCAAACGCCATGCGCGCGGATTCAAATTATTGCCGGTCAACAAAATATAATTATCGTCAACCCAAACGCCTTTCAGATGATAGGTGTTTGTACCGTCTTTCCATGTACGAATAATCAGTTGACCTTGTTCCATTTCACGTTGGAACTTTTTGCTAAAACGGCGAAGATTGTTTTCATACAAATACGGCAATGCCCCAGCCATTTTGAACGGTTGTTCCGGTGGAATGTAAAAATCATTTGCCACTTTATCGCCCACAATAATTTCGATTTTTTTGCCTTTACTTAGCAAATGGCGGATTTTTTGTTGCAATGTCCGCGGGAAATTAAAATACGGCGTACAAATAGTGAGCTTTTCATCGACCAGCTGGAATAAATCTTCGATCGTGCAATTCAATACATTTCCCGTGCCGCCTAAACCAAACAACGGCGTTACCGTCAATTCGTTGCCAAAATCAACCGCACTTGACAGTTTATATTGCCCATTAAGTGCAAGATTTTTTCTAAAATGACGGATATTTTGTCGAATTTCTTTGGTTTTCGGGCGATTAACGCTATCCAACGGCAACACCACATCGCTATTTAACAAAAAGTCGCGAATAAAAGCCACCATGCTATCGGCTAACTGCGGATGAGTGATTTTTTGATAACGGTCGTAACGGTATTTTTCATTTTGTTGCAAATACACGTTATTGATACTGGCGCCGCTGTAAAGCACGGTATCGTCAAAAACAAAGCCTTTGATATGCAACACACCGAACACTTCGCGCGTATTGATCGGCACACCGAAAAATAGATTCGGGTCATCGGCAAGTTGATATTTTTGACGTTGTTCACAATACCAATCGGCATTGGTCGCACTTTTTTCCGCCCCTAATAAATTGCGTTGCGCACGATGCCAATCAATTAAAATTTTCACTTCAAGTTCAGGCTTATCTTGTTTCGCACGGTAAATTTCATCGAGAATTTCTTGTCCGGCTTCGTCATTTTGCCAGTAAAGTGCGGTCACAAAAATACGCGTTTTCGCCTGTCTGATCAGTTGAATAATTTCATTTTTGAATGCCATTGGGCTGTAAATAAATTCAACTTGTTCCGCCTGTAAAGCTAAACATGGCAGGCTTTCAAGACGCTTCTGAGCCCGTTTTGTCTTATCTCTAAACATAAAATTTGTTCTCTGTTGTACTCAATGAGTCGGAACCTAATTGGGGCGATAGTTTACAATATTTATCGCCCCCCTTGGTAGAAAAAAGGCTGGTTTTCGTTATAATGCTCACAAATTTATTGCCAACAGCGCAAATTTATTCCATTCATCCACCCTATCGGCAACACAACTATGAACCAAAATTCAAACAAACCGACTTTCAAATCAAACAACCGTACTTTTTCCGAACGCAGTGTCGGTGACGACCGTCAAAAACGCGATAAAAATCGACCGCACTTTGCCTCCGCAAAAAGCGATTCTCGCCAAGAATTTCGCAGAGAGCGAGATAACGACAGAAATACTAAGCCGAAATTTAAACGCGCTGAAAGCCAAGAAAAAACCTTACACATTGCCGAAAGCACGATGAAAAAAGCCGGTGGTGCGGAAGGCAACGTGAAAGTCACCGTCAAAAGCAGTCGTTTCGATGATAAGCCGAGAGAGAAAAAGACCGGTCCATTGTCACCACGCGCACCGGAAAAAATCAAAAAGAATCGCGCAGAAGAAATGAAAGTGTATGGTGAAAATGCGTGTTTAGCCTTGTTCCAACAACGCCCGGGAAGCATTGTGCGCTTGTGGGCAACCGTACAAATGGCGCATAAAATTGGGGATATTTGCAGTTATTTAGCCACCAATAAAAAGGTGTATCACATTGTGGACAACGACGAGATGATCAAAGTCAGCGGCACAGAACACCACGGTGGCATTTGTATGTTAGTGAAAAAAGCCCATCCGTTTACGTTGCAAGGCTATCTCGATGTGCCGCATCAAGAAGATTGCTTGGTGTTGTTAGATAATGTGAACAACGCACAAAATATTGGCGGTATTTTACGCACTTGCGCCTTTTTCGGTGTGAAAAATATTGTGGTGGAAAACGCCGAAAGCCTCAATTCTGCCGTGACGTTACGTGTCGCAGAAGGCGGCGCAGAATACGTGCGAGTGTTGGAGACCAATGACACGCGCAATGCGCTTGCCCAATTACGCCAAGCCGGTTATCAAATCCTTCACGTAAGCAGCGATGAAAACGCCACAGCATTGGATAAAGTGCGGTTAAAAAATAAAACGGTTTTTGTGCTGAGCGAAGGTTCGACAGAGGCTTTATCAGAGAAAAACGATGAGCAGGTTCGTTTGGCGTTTGCCAGCCCACTGAAAAATGGGTTAAACGTATCGGTCAATGCCGGCATTTTACTGGCAAAATGGTATTTTAGATAAAACGAGAAAAGTTAGGGCGGGTAAAAACGCCCTCTTTTTTCACCGCACATTCAAATGCGTTACAGTTTATCCCCGTGGTGAATTAACACAAAACGTTCCCATAGCTGTTCTTCACTTTCCACGTGATCCGGGTCAGTGATAATACATTTGCTGATAGGGCAAACTTTTTGACAGGTGGGCGTGTCGTAGTGACCGACACATTCGGTGCAGAGTTCGGGATCGATGACATAGATCTCATCGCCGATTGAAATTGCTTCATTCGGGCATTCCGGCAAGCACATATCGCAATTCGTGCATTTGTCAGTGATGAGTAGAGCCATAGCGTCCTCGGGGAAAATGAAAGGGTCGGATTATAATCAATACGTTAACAAAGTGAAAGGAATTTTATGAACGAGAAACGTATGTTGCTACTGTCTTTTTTTGTGGTGGCATTTTTAATGTTTTTACTTGCCGGTTGGTATTATTTTTCCCAACAGAAACAAGCGGCGGAGGTGGTTGTTGATCGTAATTACGATTACGTCATGAAAAACGATCCTATCGGGCAAAATAAACAGGCTCAAACCGATTATTACACCCTCGTGTTGTCTTGGTCACCGGCATTTTGTGAACGGCAACGTCAACAATACGGCGATAATTTGCCGACCTCTTTGCAATATCAATGCGGCTTAACCCAACAATTCGGTTGGATTGTGCATGGATTATGGTCACAAAACAAACAAGCCCGAAGAGTCTCCGATCACCCGCGCTTTTGTCAGGGCGATTTACCGCAATTACCGCAAGACCTTATTGAACGCTATTTGCCTGAAGTACCGAGCGCCGGCTTGTTGCAAGGCGAGTGGGAAAAACACGGCGCGTGTATGTTTAACAATGCGCAAGATTATTTTGAAAAGATCAAAAATTTATACCGCACTTTGAAGCTACCGAACTATGAATTAAGCCGTACCGAACTGTTTAAATGGATGCGAAAAAACAACCCGCAATTAAAGGATGTTTACCTTGGCGCCGCGCGTAATGAACTCTTTATTTGTTACGATTTAGACTGGCAAATTATGGATTGTCCAAGCAGCCGAACCGGTTATTAATCCAATAATTCGACATGGATCAATGAAATGTGTAATCCTGAATTTGAGCCCTTGAATTCAGGTTACAAGCTACTCAGTTACGGGTATAATGCCAACAGTTTTTATTTTTAATTTTAACCAGTAAAAAGAGGTAAATTATGTCAGTAATTAAAATGACCGATTTAGATTTGAATGGTAAACGCGTATTTATCCGTGCCGACCTAAACGTGCCGGTAAAAGACGGTAAAGTCACATCTGATGCGCGTATCCGTGCCACCATCCCAACCTTAAAATTAGCCTTAGAAAAAGGCGCAAAAGTGATGGTCACCTCTCACTTAGGTCGTCCGACCGAAGGTGAATTCAAACCTGAAGATTCCCTCCAACCTGTTGTTGATTATTTAAACGAACATCTTGATGTCCCGGTACGCTTAGTACGCGATTACCTTAACGGTGTTGAAGTGAACGCCGGTGAAATCGTGGTATTAGAAAACGTGCGCGTCAACAAAGGCGAAAAGAAAAATGATCCTGAATTAGGTAAAAAATACGCCGCACTTTGTGATGTGTTCATCATGGATGCCTTTGGTACAGCACACCGTGCACAAGCGTCTACTTACGGCGTTGCAGAATTTGCACCGGTTGCCTGTGCAGGCCCATTACTTGCAGCAGAATTAGATGCGTTAGGTAAAGCGTTAAAAGAACCTGCACGTCCAATGGTGGCTATCGTGGGTGGTTCTAAAGTCTCCACTAAATTAGAAGTGTTAAACTCACTTTCCAAAATTGCCGACCAAATTATCGTGGGTGGCGGTATCGCCAACACCTTCATTGCGGCAGCCGGTCATAACGTGGGTAAATCCTTATACGAAGCCGATTTAATCCCGGTTGCTAAAGAATTAGCGGCAAGCACAGACATTCCGGTACCGGTTGATGTTCGCGTGGGTACCGAATTCTCCGAAACCGCACCGGCGATAGAAAAATCCGTGACCGAAGTGAAAGATGACGAATCTATTTTCGATATCGGCGATAAATCTGCTGCACAACTTGCCGAAATTATCAAAAATGCGAAAACCGTTTTATGGAACGGCCCGGTAGGTGTATTTGAGTTTCCTAACTTCCGCAAAGGAACAGAAGTCATTTCTCACGCCATTGCGAACAGCGATGCGTTCTCCATTGCGGGCGGTGGTGATACGCTTGCTGCTATCGACCTGTTCGGTATCGCAGATAAAATTTCCTATATCTCAACCGGCGGCGGCGCTTTCTTAGAATTCGTTGAAGGTAAAGTGTTACCGGCAGTAGAAATCCTCGAAAAACGTGCGAAAAACTAACCGCACTTTTTCTGCATAAGATCGTCATAGCACGTGTCTGCTGATGCGTGCTATCAATCAAAAACGTAAAACAAATTCTTCAAATGGTGGGAGCAACCCACCCAACACAAAAGGAAAAACGAAAATGGCTAAATTATTAGATATCGTCAAACCGGGCGTGCTTACCGGTGAAGATGTTCAAAAAGTATTCGCATACGCAAAAGAACACGGCTTCGCACTTCCTGCCGTAAACTGCGTCGGCTCCGACTCCGTGAATGCCGTATTAGAAACGGCTGCCCGCGTGAAAGCGCCGGTCATTATTCAATTCTCTAATGGCGGTGCGGCATTCTACGCAGGCAAAGGCATCAAACCGACCAGCGGTGCGCGCCCTGACGTATTAGGTGCGATTGCAGGTGCAAAACACGTTCATACTTTAGCCAAAGAATACGGCGTACCGGTGA
>ERZ773077.2483-NODE-2483-length-11848-cov-2.882473_pt1 | contig 11848 bp, 7 predicted proteins | sample MGYA00580612_ERZ773077 | MGnify/ENA primary metagenome ERZ773077 (study PRJEB29015, sample SAMEA2737971) | human oral metagenome | biome: human oral; feature: human-associated habitat; material: dental | place: China | collected 2021 ...
GTTGGGTCTTCATGTTTACCTCTCGGTTTGGGTTAAAGAAAAGCAGTCCTGTAGGGCTGCATATATTTATTGACTGATTTCGCCACGGGTGCCGTGCATGAGGAGCAATCCGCCTTGGTTTTTCTTGTCCGTATATCCAACGCTGCCGATAACTTCTTCGGCATTGGGACCTGCCATGACAAGCGTGTATTCATTACCGGATAAACGCCCGCTTGCGGCATCGGCGGCACCGTCAAGGGTATACATCATTAAACCGCTATCCGTTTCGCGTTTGATTTCCGCTTCTTTGAGGAGGATTTTTTCTACGCCTTGCGAGGCAGCGATTTCGCCGGAACCGCGTCGTGTGCCAAAGTTGATGGTGTATGTAAAGCTCGCATCGTTGACCGGATTCTGGTCAAACGCCCGGCCGGCATAAGTTGCCTTGCCTGCGCTGGGTAATTGCGTCGTCGGGCGGATGAAAATTTGATTGAACTCGTTGTTGTCATCGTTTGGCAGTTGTGTGCGGATTCCTGAGGTGGTGAATACGCCAGCATGGAAGCCGTTATAGGAGCGGACATTGACGTTTTCTGTTATTTGCTGGCCGTTGCTGCGGGTAATGGTGAGTTGCGCCGGAAATTCGGAAAATCCTGCCGGAAGTTTCGCAGAGTCTATGGTATGTCCTTTGTTGACTTCAGAAGTGGCAAAGGTTTGTCCGTTACGTTGCCAGCTAAATTCGCGGAAGGCTTCATAGCCTTTATCCCAGTCCGTCTCTGGTAAAAAGTATTTCCCCGTCAGCACTTTGCCGTTATTGCTTTGCGGTTTGTCTGCCGGGGCGTTGTCATCGCCGCCACCGCCGCCGCAGGCGGTGAGGAGTGAAAGGGTAACCAGTGCGGTCAGTAGTTGGGTCTTCATGTTTACCTCTCGGTTTGGGTTAAAGAAAAGCAGTCCTGTAGGCGGTGTTGACAATTCGACGAACGAGCCCCTCTCTCGCTACGCGAGCTGTTCCAGTTAGGTGATTTTGCTGTGATATTAAACTTTTTGGGTGATTTCTCTCCTGCTAAAGCACGGCTTCTTGAAGGCGCACGGCGCATGGAGCGCGACAAATAGAGGCGGAAGGTTTATTTGCCTTTGACTACACCATCCATCCAGGCGAACAGTTCGTCGAGGTCGTAGTCGCCGCTGTGCGGTACGCCCCACGGCATCGCCATATCGACGTTTTTGCCGCTGTTTTGCAGTTTGGCGGCGAGGATGGCGGCGATGGCGTGCGAGGTGTCGCGGTCTTTGGTGCCGACGCGGATGCGCCAGTGTTGCGGCACGGTTTTTTCGCTGATGTAGTAGAGCGGGTTCATTGTTTTCACCGCCGCCCTGCCGGCGCTGCCCGCGCCTTTGACCGCGCTGTTTGCTGCGCTGTAGGCGGTGAAGTGGCGCGTGTCCTGGTGTTCGTCGCCAAAGAGCTGGTTTTCGCCGCTGGAGAGGTCAAGCGCGTCGAAGGCGGGCGGGGTTTTTTGCCGCCCCATCGCTTTGGCGTAGGCGGCGAAGTCCACGTTTTTGACGCGCTTGCCGTCGATGGTGAGCCACGGGTTTTCGGCTTGCAGCGCGGCGGGGTCAGCGCCTTTTTGTAGTTCGGCGTTGGCGGCGGCTGCGACGAATGCGGCGACGTAATCGCGGAAGCTGCCGCTGCCGTCGGCGTTGAGCGTGAGCGGCTCGCCCTGCGCGTTTTTGAGACCGAGGCTGTTCACATACGCGGGGAACTGTGCTTTGAGTTCGTCCGAGACGCGCTGCTCGGCGGCGTCCAGCGTGCCTTTCACCAGTTTGCGCTCTACTTTGTAGTCGAGCATGGTGATGTCCATTTTTTCGTAGTCATGGACGCCGTTGAATTCCCATTCGTAGGCGGCGTCGGCATGCTCCAGAATGCTGATGGGGCAGTAGGCGGAGACGGCGTAGATGTCGTCGCGTGCGTCCGCCGCGCCCATGATTTCAACAAACAGTTTGCGCTCATCGCCGTCGGTAATACTCGCGCCGAGCAGAATGGAAAGTGCGCCGCCAGCGCTGGTGCCGTTGCTGATGATTTTTTCCGCGTCGCCCGGCATGACGGCGTCGTTGTGGCGCAGGTAGCGCACCGCCGCCTTGAGGTCGTAGATGGCAGCGGGCGCTTTGCCGGTCGGGCTGGTGCGGCCGCGCGCGCCGGGCGAGGCGACGATGTAGCCTTTGGCAAGCGCGGTTTGCATCGCGTCCGCGCCTTGTTGGTCGCCGTGGCGCCGTTCGCCGGGCACGCCCGGTTTGGCGGGCATGTAGCCGCCGATTTGGTTCGGCAGGAAGATGGGCGCGGTCGCGGCGGTGTAGCCGTTGATGCTGCCGCCTTCGTAATAGGCTTCCGGGATGTAGATGTTGATTTGCTGGTATTCGGGCTCAACGGGCTTGCTGACGTAGGGGATGCCTTCGTAGGCGCGGTAGGCGATGGTAGCGCCGTTTACTTCGGCGGTTTTCGCCGTGTATGTGTCGGCGGCGAAGTCGAGGCTGTGCGCCTGGGCGAGGTTGGCAAGGCTCATGGCGGCAAGGATGGCGGTTTTTTTCATGGATGGCTCCGGGGTGGGTTTAGGGAGGCACGATAGCAGATAAACGTAAACTCGTTGGCCGCGCCTTGCCGCTCGCGCTGCGGTGGATTTCGCGGAAGCCGAGCGCCTGCCAGAAGGCGGCGAGGTCGTCGCTGTGGCCGTAGCTGACGCCGAGCGGCACGGCGAGGTCGGCGTGGGCGCGGGCAATCAGCGCGGCGGCGATGCCCTGGCGGCGGTGCGCGGGGTGAACGGCGATGCGGCTGATGCGCGCCAGCGGGCGGTTGTACGCCGGGTTTTGCGTGCGGACGAGCAGTTGTTGCAGCAGTAGGCGGCCTTGCGGGCGGCGTTCGCCCCGGATGACGGCGGCTGCCAAGTCAGCGGGTAACGGGTTTTCGTGACGGATGTGGAGAACGCCGGCGACGTCCGCGCCGCTGGCGGCGATGTAGAGGCTTTGTCCGGGCAGGTCAAGCAGGTGTTTGAGGTCGTCCGGGCTGGTGCGGTAGTGTGCCTGGTGCAGCAGGCCGTAGATGGCGCGCAGCAGCGGTTCGTCGTGCGCGCGTTCGTCGCGGCTGACGCGGCGGAGGGTCGCGGGCGCGGGCGGTGTCGTGTCGTCGGGGTGGAGGAGGAAGGCGTTTTCCAGAAGTTGTTCGAGCGGGTCGTGGTGCGCGTGGCGCAGCGCCTGCTGGTGGCGGTAGACGCGGGCGGCGTCGCGGGTGATGAGCGCGGGCAGGACGTGCAGGCTGAAGCTGCGGCCGTGGCCTTCGTAGCCGTCTTCGGTGGCGGCGAGGGTGTAGGCGGGATAATGCGCGGTGAGGGCGAGCAGTTGGGCGGGCGGAATGCTGGCGGCTTCGTCGATGACGAGGTGGTCGGCGGACGGCAGGCGGTTCAGCGCGTCGTCCGGCGGCAGGAATAGGCAGTTGGCGGCATCCGGCAGGAGGGCGCGCAGGCGTTCGAGGTTGCTGCGGTAGGGGGTGACGACGAGGACGCGCGTGCCGCCCAGCCAGCGGATTTTTGCGGCCCGCCGCGTGGTTTTGCCACGGCCGCGGCGGCCAAGGATGATTTGCGGCTGGTGGCGGTGTTCGATGCTATCCGGCGGCGGCGCGGTCTGCGGCGCGGCGGTCGCGGCAATGAGGCGGCGCAGGCGGGCGTTGAAGTGGTCGCGACAGGCGGCAACGGCCTCGCCGTAATCCAGCAGGCGCAGATGGTCGGGGTCGCCGTCGGGGTAGTGCGCGGGCAGGTAAAGCGGCAGGTCGTGGCCGTCGCCGAGGGTGGCGGCGAGCGCGGCAAAGGCGTTCGGGTAGAGGCCGCCGCTCGCGTCCCAGGCGAGGGCGCTGCGCGTCTGCCCGAGGTAACGGCGGTAGTCGCGCGGATGCAAATCACGCCCGAAGACGTCGCGCGCGGGCAGGGCGTCGGGCGGCACAAGGAGAAGGCGTCGCATGGTAGTATTTTGGCATGAACACCACGACCGAACCCACCCCCGCTCTGGAAATCCCGCTCGAAGGCCGCGCCCTCATCGAAGCCTCCGCCGGTACCGGCAAAACCTGGACGCTCACCGGCATCATCCTGCGCCTGCTCATCGAAGGCGGCTACCCGCCGCGCGAAATCATCGCCACCACCTTCACCCGCAAGGCGGCGGCGGAGATGCAGCAGCGCGTGCACAAGCGCCTGCACGCCCTGCGCGAAAACCTGAAAGCCATCGCCGCGCGCTATCTTGCCGAAGAAACGGTGCTGAATGATGACGACGGCCTCGCGATCCGCCTGGACGACATCATCGGCGGCAGCGGCGGCGATCTCATCAACCGCCACCTCATCCTGAACGCGGTTGCAAAACATGGGCTGGACGGCCTCATCGCCATTTTCAGCCGCGTCGAAAGCCTGCAAGCTCGGCTGGATGAGCTGTTCATCGGCACTATCGACAGCCTCTGCCAGCGCTGGCTGGCGGAATTTGCGCTGGAAACGGGCAACGACGAACGCCTGCAAATCAACGAAAACAGCCCGGCGCTGGAAGAAACCATCCACGACACCCTGCGCCGCCTCCTGCACGAAAACCACCAGCACGACCCGGAAACCTTCGCGCAAATGCTGGCGGACGGCGCGTATCACGACAGCGACGCCTACCTCGCCGCCGCGCGCGAGGCGACCAGCCACCGCCATGCCGCAATCGACAGCGGCGACGTCTCTGCCGACTACGACCGCGACCGCCATCAGGCGCTCACGCGGCAGTTGCGCGAACTTGATGCGGCGGTGATTGCCGACTGGCAGGCCATGATTACCACCGAGGAATTTGCCGCCGCCGTTGCCAAAAACGCCGCTTGGTACAAACAGCGCGATGCGCTACCGCAACTGCAGCAACAACTGCAACAAGAACTGCCATTTAACGACCGCACCGAAGCCCTCGCCAGCGGCTTTGGCAAACCCCGCATCAGCAGCAAACAAACCGCGCTTACCGCAGCCTTCACCGCCCACCCCTTCACCCTCCTCATCCGCGACCTCCTCGCCGCGCGCGACGCCCGACAAAACCACCTCGACCACCACAAACGCCAAACCATCGCCAGCCTCCTCGAAACCGTGCGCCAAACCTACCCGCAGGCGCTGGAGGCGCGCGGCGAAACCACCTTCAGCGAAAAAACCGCACGCATCAACGAAGCCCTTGCCCACCCGCAAAACGGCACCAACCTCGCGCACTACCTCACCCGCCGTTACCCCGTCATGCTCGTGGACGAATCCCAGGACCTGAACGACGAACAGGCCGCCCTGCTCGAGCGCACCTACCTGCGGGAAGACAGCGAGCGCAAACACGGCTTCCTCCTCCTCGTCGGCGACCCGAAACAGGCGATATACGGCTTCCGCGGCGGCGACGTCGCCAACTACAACCGCCTCAAAACCCGCTTCCGCCCCGACGAACAACACCGCCTCGACACCAACCGCCGCAGCAGCCCCAACCTCATCGCCGCGCTGAACGAACACTACCTGCAAGACGACAATGCCCGCCTCGGCGCGGACATCACCTACCACGAAGCCTGGGCGGCCAACCCCGCACAAACCATCCTCGCCGCCGACGGCAGCCCCATCGCGCGCCCGATGCAATGGACGCACAGCGGCACCAACCAGGACAGCGAAACCGACACCATCGCCGCCCTCGTCGCCCGCCTCACCGACGGCACCGGCATCGCGCCGCGCGACATCCAAATCCTCATGCGCAGCAACAGCAGCCTCGAAACCCTGCAAAACAAACTGCACGCACAACACATCGACAGCGAGCGCAGCCACGACCGCAGCGTCTTCACCGGCGCCGTCGCCCGCACCTTCGCCGACCTCCTCGCCGCCCTCGAACAACCCGAACACCGCGACCGCCAGAACCGCCTGCTAAGCGGCCTCTACTACGGCTACAGCCAACAAGACCTCGACCGCCTCGCCGCCATCGAACAAGGCGAAATCCCCGCGCGCGCGGACGAACTCACCCTGGCCGAACTGCGCGAAGCGCTCACCCAGGCGCACGATGCCTGGCAAAGCTGGGGACTGCTTGCCGCCCTCAACCCGCTACTCACCCACGAAAAACACAACATCTGGCAAACCCTCGCCGCCTGCCCCGCGCCGGACAACCTGCGCCACCTCCTCGACCTGCGCCACATCCAGACCATCCTCGCCGAACACGCGCCCAAACAGCGCCCGGCACAATTTGGCGCCTGGTGGCGCGCCCAGCTCGCCGCCCCGCCGGATGCCGACTGGGCCAAAGCCCCGCCGCTGCCGGGACAAAACGCCGTCCACCTGCTCACCATCCACAAAGCCAAAGGCCTCGAAGCGCCCGTCGTCATCCTCGCCACCGGCAGCAACCACAAAGGCGGCGGCGCCAACCCCGTGCCGACCTGGCGCTACCGCGACGGCGATACCATCCGCATCAGCCTCGCCAAACCCGCAAACACCCCCATCGACCAACAAGAAAACGAAGAACAGCGCCGCCTGCTCTACGTCGGCCTCACCCGCGCCAAAAACCTGCTCCTCGTCGCCCACCGCGAATGCAAACCGGACAAAGCCAACCCGACCCCGACCGAAAAACTCTACCTGACCTACGCGCAAAACCCCGGACGTTGCCCGCACGCGGGCGAAACCAGCGCCGAAGCCCTTGCCGCCCGCCCATACCGCGCGCACCCATCCCACGAACCACCCGCCAATCCCCCGCCCCAGCAAAGCGGGGGCGGGGACGGAGGTAGTGCATGCGATTTCACTGCCTATGCGCACGAAAAGCCCCTCTCCCTTTGGGAGAGGGGATGGGGTGAGGGCGGTGAAAAAGCTGCTTCCGCAGGGCGGATTAGCGCGCAGCGCGTAACCCAACAACCGGATGACCATCAAACCGCTGCTACCGAACCACCCACCAATCCCTCGCCCCTGCAAAGCGGGGGAGGGCAGGGGAGAGGGTGTGAAAACCCGCGCAGCGCCGCCCCAACCTGGCGCACCCGCTTCCAGGGCTGGCAACGCAGCAGCTTCAGCGCCCTCCTGCGCGACGCCCTCGAACCCACCTCGCCTGACCTTGCCGACTACGCCGTCGCCGCGCCCCAAAACGCGCCCGACGCCCCGCCGGACGCCGACATCCGCTACACCTTCCCGCGCGGCACCGCGCCCGGTAGCGCCCTGCACGCCGTGCTGGAGCGCATCCGCCCGGACAACCGCCGCGACTGGCGCCGCTACCTCGAACACGACAACCGCCAATGGCAACTCGGCCTCGAACCCGCTCAACTGGACGCCTGCGAAAACTGGCTGGAAGCCATCCAGTACTGCGAACTGCCGCAAAGCCGTATCAGCCTCGGCGCGAGCAAACAAGGCGCGCACCGCAGCGAATACGGCTTCACCCTCGGCAGCGACGCCCGTGCCGCCCTCGACATCCCCGCCATCAACGCCCACTTTGCCGCGCACGGCCACCCGCTCAACCTCAGCGACAAACATCGCCATATCCGCTACCTCCGTGGCGAAATCGACCACCTCTACCAGCACGACGGCCGCTACTACATCCTCGACTACAAAACCAACCACCTCGGTAACAGCCCCGCCGACTACACGCCGGAAAACATCCGCGCAGCGATGGGCGACCACCACTACTGGCTGCAAGCCGCGCTCTACCAAGTAGCGCTGCACCGCCTGCTGCAAACCCGCCTTGCGGACTACGACCCCGCGCGCCACCTCGGCGGCATCGAATACCTCTACCTGCGCGGTATCGACCCCGCCCATCCGGCAAACGGCAAATACGGCTGGAACTACCCGCCGGAATTCATCGCCGGACTTGACCGCATCCTCGGCCACGAAGCCGCCTGAACCCGAAAAACACCATGCACCACCTCGCCCACTACCTCGCCCGGCAAAGCGGCTGCCCCGAACATGGCGCCATCCTTGCCGACCTCCTGACCGCCCTGCAAAACGCACACGACAACGGCGACACCCTCATCCAGCTTAATGACGCGCAGCGCGCCGCCGCCGCCACCCTCGCCGCCACCCCGCTCCTCGCCGACGACGACCGCGCCGCACCGCTCACCCGCCGTGGCGACCGCCTCTGGATCAGCCGTAACTACCAACAAGAAGCGCGTCTTGCCGCGATGCTCCGCGAGCGCCTGCACGCCGCCGACACCCCCGCCGAACCCGTCCCCGCAGACGGCCTGCGCGCAGAACAACAAAACGCCGTTCGCCTCGCGCGCAGCCGTCGCCTCGCCCTCATCAACGGCGGCCCCGGCACCGGCAAAACCTACACCATCGCCCGCCTCATCCATGCCGAACAACAGGCCGACCCCAAAATCCGCATCGCACTCGCCGCACCCACCGGCAAAGCGGCAAAACGCATGGAAGAAAGCCTCGCCGCAGCGGGCGTCCAAGACCTGCCAGCGCAGACCCTGCACCGCCTGCTCGGCATCGGCACGGACGGCCAGGCGCGCTACCACATGAGCCGCCATCTGCCGCACGACCTCATCATCATCGACGAAGCCTCCATGCTCTCGCTCGAACTGGCGCATGCGCTCATCGCCGCGACCGCCACCGATACCCGCCTCATCCTCCTCGGCGACGCCGACCAACTGGCGGCAGTCGAACCCGGCGCCATCCTGCACGACCTGAGCCACCACCCGGCACTGCAAAACCACCGCATCACCCTGCGCGAAAGCCAGCGCTTTCGCGCCGACAGCGGCATCGGCCAACTCGCCGCCATCCTAAACGGCGATGACGGACAGCACGGCGCGCGCCTGCTGGAGGCGCTCGCGCCGTACAAAAAGGAACAGCTCCCGCTATTCTGTAGAGAAAGTGATGGACTTCGCTTACAAACCGCCGGTGCAAAAACAAGCGCCGACTCGCACCCCCTCCCCTGCGTAGCGGGGGAGGGCAGGGGAGGGGGTGTGAAAACATCGCGTAGCGACAACACCGTTACAGCAACATCCTTTGACGCAGGTCAGCCACCCGTGACCGACAAAAACGCCGGACACAAAAACCTGCGCTCCCAAAACCCCGGCGAAAAAACCATCCACTGGTACCCCACGCCAGACGCCAACCTCTACCGCGCCCTCATCGCGCCTTACCAGCCCTACCTCGAAAAACTGCAAGACGCAGCTGCCAACCCGCAGGAACTCCTCAACACCTACGACCAATACCGCATCCTCTGCGCCGGCCACCACGGCGCGCTCGGCACCCGCCGCATCAACGCCGCGCTGCGCCAACTGCACCAGCGCGCGCAAGGCGCGGACACGAGCCTTGCCTACTACCACGGCCTGCCGCTGATGATTCTAGAAAACGACCACCGCCAACAACTCTACAACGGCGACACCGGCATCTGCCTTGAAGACGACAACGGCCTGCAACTGCACCTGCCCGGCCACGAACCCGTGCCGCTCGCCCGTTTGAATCCCGCAACGCTCGCCGATGCCTACGCCCTGAGCATCCACAAATCGCAGGGCTCCGAATACCCGCACGTCGCCCTCGCGCTGGACGAACACGCCGAGCGCCTCCTGAGCCGTGAACTGCTCTACACCGGCATCACTCGCAGCAAAGGCCGCCTCGACATCTACGCCAGCGCCGATGCGCTCAAAAATGCCGCCGCCACCCCGACCCGCCGCCACACCGGCCTCGCCTGGCATCTCGACCACCCGCACAAAGCGCAAACAAACCATTGACGACAGCTTGATGACAAAACGACAATAGTCGCCGTCCCGTTTCCTGCGAAACCGGAACAAACACCCCGCCCATTCATAAATCAAGGAACGAACGATGAAACAACACCTGACGCTCTCGCTTCTCACCACTGCCTTGCTCACCGCCTGCGGCGGCGTGTACAACGAGCATCCGGCAGTCGATCCGCCCGGCCCCAAGGCGGACAATCCGGCGCCGCCCGCAGAAATACCGAGCAGCGATTTCCAGATTGAGCGACATATCGCCCTTTATACCGGCATGCACCACCGTCATTATGACGACGGACTACATAAAACGCTGGAAACCGATGCGACGAAAACCTCGGATTACAGCAATACCGCCATTACGCCCCAAGACAGCAAAATGCCGAGATTGCGCCTACCGACGTATTATTCCAGTACCAAAGCAGGTAATATCCTGATTTATGGCTCGCTGGATGGCAAAGGCAGTATCAACAAGCGGGATAACCTGGCTTACAAATCATTCCAGATGAGCGACAACACCTACCGCTACACGCAATTCGGCATGCTGAATGTAGATAACGGCTATACCCATTTCTGGCGCGGGCAGCAGGTTACGAAAATGCCGCAGCAAGGACTGTTTTATTATCAGGGCGACAGCATTGTCGGCTTCCTGAATGACAAAGGCATCGTTGAACATATCGAGCGCGGGACGGCCAATGCCGCTGTAGATTTCGGCCTCAAACGCCTGAATTTCACTTTGAACAGCCCCGGCTACCAAGGCAAAAGCAGCGGCATCATTTCCTATAACGGGCAGGAAAAAGAAGCGAATTTCTATTCCAGCCGCAATTCACAAGAAGGGATTAAAGGAAAATTCGCTGGTGAGAATGCCGAAGAAATGGTCGGGCGCTATGTCGATAGTGCGAAAAAGATTGATGCAGTATTTGGCGCGAAGCGGCAATAACGTTTCCAGCATCCGGTCTGTCAGCCCCTGCAAAGCGGGGGCTTTTTATTGCCATCTCCGAAAGCCCCATACGGGGTTTCATTGCCAGGGATTATAGAGTGCGCCTTGGCGCACCATTAATTAAAAAACAAATGCTTACTATGGCGTTGTTTTCGGCAGCGCGTCTTGTCTGAAACTTTATGTGGATGGCGATATAAGCGCTGGGCGAGCGCGGGTGGGCGCCCACCATGGGGGGCAGGGACGGGGCGTGAGGCCGCGTTTTTACTGGTTGATAAAAATACAGTAAGAATTTATAATGTAAACAATAAGAGATGTTTGTAGTTGACATTTTCTAGGTAGAGGAGATACATTATGAATCAGAATATTCGGTACATTACAGAAATCGCTATCTTAACGGCTATGATTACAGTATTAGGGGCAATTAAAATACCTAATATTATTCCTGGCATAGAGTTTCAACTGTCTGCGCCGTTAGCGGTAGCTATATGTGCGGTATTTGGATTTATCAACGGTATTGTTATAGCACATTTACATGTTCCGGCATTTATCGGAACTCTTGGAATGCAGCTTATAGTATATGGTGTATGTCTTGTTTATACAAAGGCTGAGCCTATAGGCGGATACAGAAATGCATATACAGCAGTTGCTACAGGAAACTTTTTAAAGATACCTTATCTTTTCATCTATGCACTTGTTATCGGACTCATCATGTGGTTTGTATTTAATAAAACAAGACATGGTAAGTATATGTATGCAATAGGTGGAAACGAGGCGGCGGCAGAGGTTTCCGGTGTTAATGTAAAGAAGACAAAAATACTTATCTATACATCAGCAGCAGTGCTTTATGCAATCGCAGGTTTCCTTTTGGGAGCAAAATCAGGCGGTTCATCTGTAAATATGGGTGCTTCATATGAGCTTGAGGCAATCGCGGCTTGTACCATCGGTGGAGTATCTGTAAACGGTGGTATCGGTAGAATATCAGGTTGTGTAATCGGTGTTTTAGTTTTCGAGTTATTGAAATCCTCAATGCAATTCCTCGGAATCAAGCCGGACTTCCAGTTTATAGTGCAAGGTGTTATCATCGTTGTCGCTATAGCACTTGATATAAGAAAATATATACAGAAGAAGTAATTGATTAAATATAAAACTCCATTTACACCCCTTAGATGTATGATATAATATACATATAGGGGGTGGTTTTTTGATTAGAGTAAATGTAGAGGATTTGGGGA
>ERZ773077.2485-NODE-2485-length-11844-cov-11.705064_pt1 | contig 11844 bp, 10 predicted proteins | sample MGYA00580612_ERZ773077 | MGnify/ENA primary metagenome ERZ773077 (study PRJEB29015, sample SAMEA2737971) | human oral metagenome | biome: human oral; feature: human-associated habitat; material: dental | place: China | collected 2021 ...
CATGACACCAGTGTCAGGTCTCTATAAGGAAAACCCATCACATATAGAACCACCACCCCCCCTACCCCCCACGTCGTCGTCGGCGGACGGGTCTGGTGGGGTCGGGTCAGGATCTGAATCCGACGTCGAAGATTCCCGGGGTGGTGTTGGCCTGCCGGCGGCTGGGTCGGCTCCGGCCGGTGGCCGGGCCGTCTCCCCCAACGCTGACGGCGGTGTTGTGCCGGTGGGGCGTGATGTGGCGGCTGACTGGGCCTTGATCCGGCACGCGCTGCCGGAGCCGATGCAGGTCCTCGACGACGACGGCGTCGCTGTGGTGGCGCCGCTGCTGCGGGAACGCCTAGATGCAGGCTGGACCGCGGCCGATCTGCGGGCGCATCTGGCGGTGAATCCGGTACCGGATCGGGTCCGGCATCTCGCGGGACTGGTGGCGCATCGCCTGGGGAAGCTTCCACCGGAGGGAGCTCCGAAGTCGTCGTCATCCAGGCGGCGGATACCGGATCCACCATCGACTCCGTTGCGGCCGGAGGAGCGTTCTCCGGTGGCGGTGCGGGCGGAGGCTGCCCGGGCGGAGGCGATCCGGACGGGATCTGCTGATGCGGGCCGGTCCCGGGCCTGGTGGCTGATGCGCGAATTGGATGCCGACAAGAAGTCGGCAGAGGGTACGTCGGGGTCCTGATTGTTGGGATTCCCGTCTATATGTAAATTATTTCGCTTATTCATTGGAGGTTGAGATGCAACTTGATACGAAGGTATTGCACGACATCTTGGATGGCATGGGCCAGCTGCTGGACTACGCCGGAAAGATCGCGGTTGCAATTGGCGCGATCATTCTGTATTTCGGGTTCTCGAATCACGAGGGCCCTGGAATGCGCAACGGAATCTTGGCAATCGTTGGCGGGATCGGCGTGATTGCGATTGGCGCATACCTGAAGACGATCGTGTGAGGTTCTGATCTGATGCCGGTGCTGCTAGAGTCTTGGACGATAACAATCCTCAAACCCATCTTGGAGGATATCCAAGGTGGGATCGGGGAGCTGTTCGGCTTGTCCTTGTTGTCGGCGACATCGACACCGGACGTGTTTTCCAATGATACCTGGAAGATCGTTGATACCGTATCAACGGCCCTGATTCAGTCGAGCGCTCTAATCATTTTGTTGATTTTGACGATGCTGGAGTTGCAGAAGTCATTGTTGACGATTGAGGGCGACGGGGAGGCTCGTTTGCGGTTGACCATCATGGCTGGCGTCAAGTTCGGTTTGGTATGGGCGCTTTTCAAACAGACTCCGGCTATTTTGAAGGGCATCTATGACGCCTTCAATGATTTGGCAATCAAAACTAATCTATTGTTTGAAAGCAAAACTTCCAAGAACGCGGACTTAAACCCGCTTTTTCAGGCGGTAAACGATCTGGACTGGCTGGGGCAAACTCTTCTTGTTGTTTTGATGCTACTTGCCTGGCTCATCTACAAGGGCGCCTGCCTAGGTGGGTTGGCATTGATTGTGATGCGATTCGTCAAACTGTACATGTATGGCGCATTCGCTCCAGTACCGATGTCCTTCCTGATCTCTGACCATACTCGCTCGTACGGAATTAAGTTTCTACACAATTACGCATCCGCCGCTTTGCAGGCGTTTGTGATCATCATGGCCCTCGGAATTTACCGACTGCTGTCGTTGAAGTGGACAGAACAAGCAGTTCCGTCTCTGGATAGCGGTGGTGTTGCCGCGGCGTTCCAGCTTGGCTCGATGTACATGTTCATGGGATTAGTCTTGGGCATGTTGCTGATGGGGTCGGGGAAGATCGCGTCGGAGATGCTGGGAGGCTGACATGAAGAAACTGTTGTGTAGTGGCGTTGCTGTGCTGGCGATCGGTCTGGCCGGTTGTGGCACCTCGGTCAGTCAGGTGCGCCAGGAGGCTCTGGATCGCTTGGACGGCATGGTCTATGCCGATCAGGCCAAGTTCCGCCGTGAGCTGGAGGTCGCGGACTCGAAGGAGAAGGTCGAGGCACTGATCGAGGCCGCTGAACGAGACAACCAGAAGACCGCGGACAAGTACTGGTCCTGCGCTGCTCATGCGGCGGAGGCGCTGGAGGGATCGACGGTGTGGACCTCGTCGGCTACGTCCCCGGACGGTCAGGAGTCGATAAGTGTGCAGTTGCAGTTGAATGCCGATGGCACGGCTTCCCTAGTGGAGTTGCACCGTTCTGTGAACACCCTCAGAGCAACGCTGACGCCGTCTGCTGGAGATGCGTGGGTGACTGACCATATCGGCACGGTGACGGGGTGGAGCAGCAATGCCAAAGAGTTGGTGTCTTCCCGGCAGTGGATCGGTGATTCCACACCGTCGGTGTCGGGTCCGAAAGCATGCAGCCTGCCGTTCACTTTGTCGGTGACCACGAACGGTACGACGGAGCAGCAGAAAGCAACGGTGGAGATCGGAAAGAATCCTGGACTGCTTTTGGCAGACGGCAAGGGATTCATCCCCAAGAAAGAATGAAGTGATTCGATATGGCACTAGAGATTCGGGTATATGACGAGGTCACTGATGTTGACCCGAAAGTCATGTGGGGAATGACGTTTCGTCAACTCATTGCCGTTGCCGCGAGCGTAGTACTGATCGCTGGGGCGACCACGTGGCTGGTCGTAACAGGACGAGCTGAACAAGTGGCCAACGTGAGTGCACTAATTGGTCTTCCGCTCGCCGCTTGGGCATGGTTCAAACCGATGGGGCTTCGCCTGGAGGTGTGGCTTCCCCATGCATTGAAGGTACTCGCTGCTCCCCGACGCTTGTTGTATGTGAACGAACCCGTCTGGGGAGAAGACCAGGAAAAACTATTCGCGAACGCTATAGCTGGGAGGAAAAATGTTTCTTGGAAAGAAGCAAAAAGGCGTCCCGAAGCCGGACAGTAACGATCCCGCCATAGAAAGCACGGATTCCACTGAGCATAAGAATGCTCGTGGCCGCGGAAAGAAGTCACGGCGGAAGCGGCGACGCGGCGCAGTTAGGCGTGCCCAAGATTTCTTGTGGTACGAGTCGCTGCTGGAAAGCGGTGTCTGCGTCCTGGGGGGCGGGTTGTATTCGGTGTCCTTGCGTTTGTCGGATATCAGCTACCAGCTGGCGACACCGGAGACGAAACGCCGCCTGCTGGAGGCGTATGCACGGTTTTTCAATCAGTACGGCGCTGGGGAGCAGTTGACGATCACGATCGCATCACGACGGGTGTCTCGTGATGAATTGGTGGGTCGGGTCATGTTCACCGAACCACGATTCGAAGACGACTTGGCGCTGTATCGCCGCGACCACAATCGAATGATTGTGGACATGATCGGCGGACGCGATTATGCGTTGGTGAACGAGAAGTATCTGACGTTGACCGTGTCCGCACCGGATCTGGAAACAGCGAAAGCGACGTTGGAGCGTCTGGCGGCCTCTGTATGTAGTGACATGCTCACGATGCTGCAATGCCGCGCAGAGGTCCTAGACGGGCCGAAGCGTATCGAGTTCCTGCGAGAGTGGACCAGGGGATGCTACAAGAAGGGATTCGACTACGCTGCGATGGCCGCCTCGGGTGCGTCCACCCATGATGAGGTTGCCCCGCAAGCAGTGGAGCTGAGCGACCTCTCCAAACTGGTGTTGACGGGTGACGGTGAGGAGCTGCACTACCAGGTGTTGATGGTCCGCGACTATGCGACCTGGTTGAGTGATGATTTGCTCGCGAAACTGTCGGCGGTGCAGACGGACCTGTTGATCTCTCTTGCCGTCCATCCGATCGACCGGTCGGAATCGCATGACCTGGTGATGAAGCGCAAGGCTGCTCTGGACATGGAACGCCAGTCCGCCAGGCGCCGGTTGATCAAGGCTCAGATGGATCCTGAGGTTGATTTGCCAATGAGGCTAACGAAGGCCACCGAGGAGGTGAAGGACCTCCTCGATGCCATGGACCGGGAAGATCAGCGTTTGTTCACCACCACGCTGGTGGTGGCGGTCCGCGCATCCTCGAAGGAGGAACTGGCTGAGCGAGTCGACCAGGTCCGTAAGGTCGTATCGGGAAGGTCGTGTGAACTGACAGGCCTGAAGTACTGGCAGGAAGCCGGATTCAACACCGTACTGCCGCTGGGTCCGTCCCGGCTGCCGTTCCACAGGACGTTGACCACCGCCGCCACTGCGGCGTTGATGCCGTTCTCCTCTGAGGAAATCCTCAATGAGCAGGGATTGTTCTACGGATTGAACGCAACAACCCGGAATCCAATCATTCTTGATCGGTTGACCAAACGGAACGGCAACGCGTTCATTTTGGGCACGTCGGGTTCAGGAAAGTCGCATCTCGCGAAGGGGGAGATTTCGCAGGTGTTGATTGGACGCCCCCACGATGAGGTCATCATCATTGATCCGGAGCGTGAGTACCGGCCCCTCGGGGAAGCGTTCGGCGCCACGATCGTGGAGGTACACGCCGGCTCGCAGCAAACGATCAACCCGTTCGACCTCACGTTGTCGAATCTCGAGGGGGATCCGGTCAAGCTGAAGTCCGCTGCCGTCTTGGGCATGTTGCAGGTGCTGCTGGGCGGCAGCGAAGGCTTGACCGGTCCCGAACGATCAGTGCTGGACCGGTGCATCAGCAACCTGTATGGCCGCTGGACCCAAAATCCCGGAACTCCGGCACCAACGTTCGTGGATCTGCTGACCGAGTTGCAGGTCCAGCCGGATGAAGCCGCGGTCGGCATTGCCGGCACCTTGGAGCTGTATGCCACCGGCAGTTTCTCCGGGTTCGCGAGACAGACGAACGTGGATGTGAACCACAGATTCGTGGTCTACGACACTTCCCAACTGGGACACTCCCTGCAGAATTTCGGTCTGATGGTCGTCCTGGACGCAGTGTGGCAGCGCGTGGTGCGTAACTACGGCCGGGGCGTGCGAACCTGGCTCTACATCGACGAGTTTGCTTCGATGTTCAGCAACCGGCACGCGATGGAACAGCTAATGGCGTTCTACACGCGCTTCCGGAAATACGGTGGTGTGCCGACCGGCGTGCTGCAAAACATCACCGCCCTTCTCCAAGTCGAGGAAGGCAGGAGGATGCTGAACAACGCGGAAGTCCTGGTGTTGATGGGTCAGTCCGAGAATGACGCCGAAGCCCTCGAGGAGCTACTCGGGCTGAGCGATCAGCAGGTTCGCACCATTGCCGCAGCCCAGCCCGGGTGCGGGCTGATCCGGGTAGGACCAACGATCCTTGCGTTCGATGCCCGCAAACCCCAAGACGGCCCTCTCGCCGCCTTGTTCGATACCACCTTCACCGAAGAAACAAGAGCCGGCCATGGTTAACGAACGACCCCGCCGACTCGGGGAGATCCGCGTCACTCGGCAGATCTCCTACCGAATTGACCCGGGAACTCCCCCGAATCAGATCAAACCTCGTTTTGGCGGCGTCATCACCGAAATCAGGGGAAACCGGGTCACCGAAACCACCACACCCCAGCAACGACGAGCAGAGGCTGCGCAACAGATCGGAGAAGACGCCCGCACAACTGCGAAGATTGCGGGAAAGCATGCTGGTCGGGCAGGAAAGTCTGCGGCCAAGGGAGCGGTGAGACTTGGGCTGAGTCAGCTCCGGCAAACCGACGGAATGGGACAGGAGGACACTGACGCACAGACCGCAGGCCTTGTCCGCCAAGGTGCAGCTCACGCGAGACATGCCAGTAAATCGATAACCAAGGGTAGCGTGCATGCAGCAGTAGTGGTCGCTAAGCGATTCCGACCGCACGCAATGGATTACACAGCAACCAAGAAAAAACCCAGCTTGCTGTCCCAATTGACTCGCGGCGCGGCTCGACGCGGAGTCAGGGCGGGGGCCAGGGCGGTAGTATCGGCTGGCCGATCCGGGGTCAGGACGATGGGGGCGATGGGCTCTTCGATTCGGGACGGTGGCAGTCTTGATGTTGATCGCGCCTCGGTGAAGGTCACGCAGGCGGTATGGCGGAAGGCCGTAAGTTATCCGGGACGGATGGCAATGGCGATGTGGCGGGGCGGCGTGATCGTCACAAAAGCTCTCGTAGCAGCTTACGGGGCAGCCGGTGCCCTTTTGCCGGTGTTATTTGGATGTCTCGCCATCATTTCAGCATTGTGTGCGATCCTGCCATCGTTCATTACCGGTGCAGGACACTACAATTCAACTCAGAAACTAGCGGAAGGGCCTACCGGAATTTGTGGTGGCACGACCCGTATCAACCCGCCAGAAGAAGCCATCGCATGGATGGCCGAGGCCGAGAAAAGTTCCGGGATCCCGGCGGCTTGGTTCACTGCCATCGCTGATCGGGAATCCGATTTCCGTCCCGGAACATTTTCTGATGACCGAAACGGCGGAACCTGGGGTCTGTTCCAGCTCAACTGGGAGGAGTGGAACAAGGTCTACCCCGGGGAGAAGGTTTCTTTTGAGAATTGGAAATCCTCCCCTCCCCCGGGGATCACGGATCCCATGATTCATTCCCGTTATGCGGGAATATATTTCAAGAACCGTTTGGAGACGGTTCAGAAGCTAAAGTTTGATCATCCCGATAAGGAGTTCGCGAAGCTATCCGATCTGGATGCTTTGGTGATCGCACACAACGCCGGGGAAGGCACCCTGAAGGCGTACCCGAACATCACGGGCGGCGTGATGGATTATCTCCACGAAATCCAGGAAAACTATCAGCCGAAACCCTGCCCGACCGGCCCCGCAGGCAGCAGTTTGGCGGGCGTCGACGACTACGCCCCCTGGTACGATGCACAACCCAAAACAACCGACAAGAAAGGCAATAAAATACCAACGGAGCCGTATGATCCGCTGGGATTCGCATGGCAGAACTGCACCTCCTACGCGGCATTTGCGGTTCGGAAATACACCCCCCACGCCGACTTCCGTAACGACTGGAAGGGAACATCATTCGGCGATGCCAAACATTGGCATGTTGCCGCCGAAAGTTTGTCCATACATGTCGATGAAGTTCCCACTGTAGGATCGGTTGCCGAACGCACGAGTGGCGACTATGGACATGTCGCTTTTGTGGTCGCAGTGAACCCCGATGGCAGCTTCGTGATCAATGAATACAATCACGTTAATACCCTCGGGTTTTCTTCCCGTACCGCACGTTTCGGCGAGCAATCCGATCAATTCAATAAATTCATACATTTTGAGAATCCACCACCATCATGATGAAAACCTTAACGATTCTGGCAGCTGTTGTTGTGTTCACTGGTTTCCTGGCCGGTTGCGGTGACCCGTCCCCGGATGCGGCCTCCTCGATGCCGACAGCATCTCGGGGGGTGGCGGACAGCCCGATCCCAGAAGCCGCCAACAACCCCAACCGACGGGCAGCGGCAGAATTCGTGATCGCTGCGGCAACCCCGGATGCCAGACTGGATCCGGCTCCCCAACACGCCACGACCCGCGCCACCGCGCACGTAACCCCAGAACTCGCCCAGCAAATCACCACCGCGGACACCACAGCAGATGTTCCCGGATGGTGGCGGAGGCTACTCACCACAGATGGCTACGTCTCAATCGAGATCAGCAACATTGTGGGCGATGAGCCTCAAGCCGCGCCGCCTCCGGGAAGCCCAGAACCAACCATCACTCCGGGCCAAGAAGTGCAGCTGGAGGTGATGTTCACCCGCACCTCTCACGCCGTCGGCCGTGCTCCACGCCAGGGGGTGAAAACCCACATCTGGGTTGTAACAGTACGCGACGGCCTGGTGGTTGCCTTCGAACCGGATCAGAGCGACTAGAACACGGGCAGGCTCGCGGCTGGGGTGTGGGTAACTTCCCGGCCCGGGTGGCTCATACCTATAGCTACAGCGAAGACAAGGCCCCGCGGGGGCTGTGAGGAGGTTTGAGGAAATGAAGGATGCGGTTCTGGTTCATCGGTTGCTGCTGCACGCGGCATCGCAGCTTGAGAAGGCAGGTGAGGCTTGGGCCGACGATCTGGTATTGGACGTGATTTCTGCTGGGTTCGAAGTTCAGCAGTTCATCACCACCGCCAACGTCAATGCCGAGACTGATATCACGGCTGATCTGGGGTGGCGTGATGCGATCCTGCAGGCGTTCGAGGTCGTGGCCGCCTGGTCTGCTGACACGACCGCGAAGGCGGCGTTTGCTATTCGGATGGACGACCTGCGCCGAGCGGCCACGTCGGGGAGTGCGTCGTGACTTCTGGGTGGGGCCGGGTTCGACAAATCATGTCGGAGAGACTGGCCGCAGGGAAACCGGTTTCGTTTCGGACGTGGCGGACGGTTGTTGCGGCCGCGGCCGATGACTTGGCCCGTCAAGGACTGAATGATCCCGTACTGCGGTACGTGGCGCAGGTGGCGGCCGCCGCCAGGGATACCGTGGCCGGTGCCCCGCTGGGTGGAGACGCTGTCGTGGTTGATGCTGTTCGCCGAGCTGCTTCCGAGTCGCCGGGGGTGGATCGCCCTGCTGCGGAGGAGGTTCGGGCGGCTTTGTTGCTGGCCACTCATGTCGCCTCCAGGTCGGTGACGTTGGAATGGCAAGAACGTGTCCTCGACGCAGTGATGCGGGAATTGCTGCCCACCCCTGGGGTGGAGTTGACGGTTCCGCGGGTGGCGTTGCGGGAGTGGCAGCACGCGGTCGCGTCGTTTCATGATGGCGTGTCCCCTCAGGGTGCAGCATGGCTGGCGATGGTGCAGTCAACTCTGCTGGCTCGAACTAGCCGGTGGCTTCGGCAGGTGGAGACGTCGCCTGGTGTGGACCTGGAACGGCTTGCTGTCGGGGTATGGAATGCCGAAACCGCGTGGCGAACAGCCCAGAAAGCTTGGGCTTCCGCGCGTGTCCTGGCGCCCGGTATTGGTGCCGGCGAGGCGGTGATGAATCAGGCCTGGGCAGGGGTTGTAGCCGCATTGCGGCGCGAGAAGTCCCCCGCGGTGTGGATGGCGGCAATGATTGACTCCGGGTTCGCTGGGTCACTGACTGCCGCTCTTGCGATACGGGCACCCTCGGAGCTGGAATCACTGCTGACCAGGGTGGGCACGGAACTGGAGATCCTGGCCGATCCTCTGCACGGCATCACCCTCCACGACATTCCCCACCCACATGCTGAACTATCAGCAAAGCAACCAGGCGCTGCAATTCCCCCAACCCCGTCTCCTTCCCTCTCCGTGGCCCGAGAGATTTCTTCACGATCGGCGAGGCGTGGGCCGCGACGCGAGGACGCAATCGTGGAGGTGTCGCGTGAGGGTAGCGGCCCGGAGGGGTGGCGTGAGATGGCGGCGATGCGGGATGCCGGGGTGATCGCTGCCGCCGCCCTGGCCGGTGATCCCGCCGCCAGCCGATTGACGGCAGAAGTTCCTTCCGAACGGCTGGAGCAGCTCGTCGCCCAAGGGCAGGCGGCGATCGCGCAGCTGGTGACCTGGTCGCAGCCCTTGGCAGAAGCCGCCATCGCTCGGATTGGTTACCGCAACCAGGACATCCGGCAGGATGTGATGGAGGCAGTAACCAAGGCGGCCCACAACTTCGACCCAGCCAAGGCGGGGCTGTCGACATACATGTATCAACAGGCCCGGTGGGCCGTGATGCATCACCTCAAAACCTTGGGTCGTGAACCAACCCTGGAAGGTTTTGTGAGCGACGAGCAGGTGCGTGATGGTGAAGCCTTGGCGTCCGGGAAGACACGATCTGCTGAAACCGAGGCCATCAGGTCCGTGGAGATGACCCGGCTCATTACTCATATACGGCAGCTGCCGGAACTCGAGCAGCGTATCCTGACTGCACGTTTCGGCCTGGAGGGTCAAGCGCCGGCAACACAAGCAAGCGTCGGATGTGAGCTGGGGATTTCGGCCAAGTCGGTGGCGAAGCTCGAGCGAGCTGCCCTCACCAAGCTGCGCGGCGACCCCCAGCAGCCCGTGACCACGCAGACCGCTTCGATGTCGCAGTTGGCGGTGGAGTTACAGCGAGCCGCCCCCAAAGACCTGGTGGCGCGGCTACGACGCAACCTCGAGCAGCGGCGAAAGCTACAGCAACCACGCCCACTGATCGACGTGATCCGAGAAACCGCCACACGACAACGCCGTAGCTTGAAAACACGACCCGAACCAGCACGGAACCGCGGCGAGGAAGGACTGGAACGGTGATACAGAACCGAGTCCGCCGAACAGTGACATGGATCACCGGCCTGCTGGTTGCGGGCCTGGTGTTCTGGGCTGCTGATGTGTTCAGCTGCGGTTTCCGTGCCGCTAGTGGAGTAGCGAATCTGTTCGTGGCCGTCAACGCGGGCCTCTCGGCGGTGCAGACGCTGCAAGGTTTGTCGTGGGATTCAGCGGATCTGCTGTCGGGTGCAGTCGCGGTGCTGGTTGCTGTGTTGGGTTGGTGGTATTACCTGCTGGGCCGACCGCAGCGCTCCGGTGAGGAGCATGGCTCGGCCCGCTGGGGGCGGCCCCGGGATCTGCGGCCATTGTTGAACAAGAATCCGGAAAGGAATCTGTGGTTCGCCCGGCAGGTGGGGTTGAGCCTTGATCGCGCCAAACGGCCGGAGCATCAACGAAATCTGAATGTGCTGGCGCTCGGGGCTTCGGGTTCGGGCAAGTCACGGTACTTCTTGGCTCCGAACCTGATCCGTGGGCTGGCATCAGGATTGGTGGTGGATCCGAAAGGCGAGTTGTTGGCCATGACCGGCGCGGCCCTGGGAAAGGCCGGGTATCGGATCCGGGTGCTGAATCTGGTGGACTTCGCCGCCAGCGATGGCTTCAACCCGCTGAGCTATCTCAGACCTGGGCATGCGCCAGAAGATGTTGCGCTGCTGGTTCGTAACATCATCACCAACACGACGGTCGAGGACCGGACGGGTGGGGATCCGTTCTGGGAACGCGCGGAGTCTGCTTTGATGACGGCGTTGATCGGGTTCGTGGTGGCCACTTACCCGAAACCCGAAAGGCATCTAGGGTCGGTGATGGATCTGTTGGGGCAGATGCGCGCCACCGGTGATCATCATGGCCCTTCCCCTGTGGATGCGATGTTTGCGGCCGCCGAGAATCATGCCGCGACCAATGAGTTGCTGGGATTCGCGATCAATCAGTATCGCGTCTATGGCCAGGCGGCAGAGAAAACGGCAGCATCGATCATTGTGACTGCGGCTGCCCGGCTCGCCCCGCTGCACATCCCAGCGGTCCGCCAGCTACTGGCTGCTGACGGCCTCGGTATCGATGAAGTCGGCTTCACTCCGACGATGCTGTACTTGGTGATCTCGGATGCCGACAAGCAGTTCAGCTGGCTGGCTGCCACGGTGTTCACCACATTCTTCCAACGCTCAATCTGGCTGGCAGACCAGCAACCCGACCGTCAATTGCCGACCCCCGTCATGTGCTGGATGGATGAGTTCGCCAACATCGGAAGAATCCCAGACTTCGAGGTACTGGCAGCAACCATCCGCTCCCGCGGCATCAGCTTCATCGCATGCGTGCAGGACATAGGCCAAGGCAAACGTCTCTACAAGGACGGCTGGACCAGCATCGTAGGTAACTGCGACACGGTCCTGTTCCTCGGCAGCGGTGACAGCGATACCAGGAAATGGGTATCGGAACGGCTAGGCAAGGAAACAATCCGCACAGTGGACACCTCAACCTCGCAGGGCCGTGGCGGCGGATCGTGGCAGCGTAAAACAATCGGCAGGGAGCTGATGAGCGCCGACGAGATCGGACGCCTGCCCGGAAATCAAGCGATCGTCATGATCCGCGGTATCCCACCCCTCCGGGCGAAGAAACTTCCCCCCATCCCCGCAAGATGACAGCCATGTCTCAAAACACTGAGGCTTATTCACAGCCTTCCTCAAGTGCGCCCTGACTAGGGGCTTTGCTGGCCGACGC
>ERZ773077.2487-NODE-2487-length-11836-cov-7.783040_pt1 | contig 11836 bp, 10 predicted proteins | sample MGYA00580612_ERZ773077 | MGnify/ENA primary metagenome ERZ773077 (study PRJEB29015, sample SAMEA2737971) | human oral metagenome | biome: human oral; feature: human-associated habitat; material: dental | place: China | collected 2021 ...
AATAATGTCAATATTCATTGTTTATAAAACTCCTTTCATGTAAAAAAATATTATTACAGAAAAATTCAATTGTATCCATCATACAATATTATAAATTATTTAATTTATTCCAGATATCACTAATTTCATCTTTCCCTTCTTTTTTCTAATCTTCTTTGATTAATCTTTTATGAATATTTTTATAGTTCTCTCCTAATAATTCTGTCAATACTTCATGAAATTCAGAATTAATTACAGTAAATATATCTTCAGATTCATCATTTAAATATAAATAATTTTGAACTTCTAAAGAAGAGTCTTCTTTTTCTAGATTAGTATTCATAATACCTTTTAATATCTTTTTTATAATTCTTTCCTTATCTTTATTACTTTTCAGAGTTATTTTTTTATAAAATAAAGGATCTTCATGTATATTCCGTCTATATTTAATTTCGCAATCAAGATTTTTACATTCTAAATCCCAAATTTCATTTAAATTTATGTTTTCTTTGTATCGAAAATTTTTATATTCGGCTTCCTTTATATTTTCTAATAACCCGGTAATTCTAGTTTTTATTTTAGCTCTTCTTTCATTTTCTAATTTTTTATGAAATTCTTCAACAATTCTATCTTCAAAATCATAATGTTTCTCATTCAAAAGTTTATCCAATAATTTATAAAATTTTGTATTCATTCTATATGTTGAAAATACTTCCTTATTATCCAATACAAGACTATTTTCAGGATAAAAATCTGAGTGGCTTTCAGGATTTTTTTTGTTTTTCATATCTTTGAAAATTTTTTTTACCATTTTCTTCATTTTACCAGTATCTTTTAAAACAATTTTCTTTGAAAAAAGTTCTTTCTTATCACTACCAATAAAATATGAAAGTCTACATTCTAATTTCTCGCAGTTTAGCTCCCATATCTTAACATCGACTGTACTCTCACCTATTAATTTTTCTGTATACTTAAAACTATTAAAATCTTTTTCCAGCTCTTTATTATTACAACTAAAAAATAACATTAGAAATAAGATTAGAATCACTTTTTTCAGCATATAAATCCCCCGAATTTCTATTTTATTTTCATAGGTATTCCTGATACTACAAAATATACTTCATCAGCAATTTCTGCAATTTTCTGATTCATTTTCCCTGCTATTTCCCTGAAATATCTTCCAAGAGGATAACTGGGTACTATACCCATTCCCAGTTCATTTGAGACAATGACAGTATTTTCAAATCTATTTATAACATTTATGAGCTCATTTACCTGTTTTTCCACTGAAATATTACATTTTTCAAAATCTTTTTCTGAAGGCTTATCCCAGTTAATGTCCTGTTCCTCGAAAATAATATTGCTTATCATATTTGTAAGACAGTCGACAAGCATATTATATTTTGTTTCATCTGAAAATATATCTTTCAGAGTTTCACTGAAATTTTTATAGCTTTCTGCCGTAATCCATTTATCCTGTCTTCTTTCCTTATGTAGAGCCACTTTTGACTTCATTTCTTCATCAAATACAATGGAAGTCGCCAGATAAATATTTTTCTGATTTCCGTTATTCATGCCAAGCAGTAAATCTTCAGCAAACCTGCTTTTTCCACTCTTAGCTCCTCCAGTTACATAAATCAGTGCCATATTTCCCCCATTTTCAACTTTTATATTTTTATCCATTTATACTTTTTGTGTTTCAACTTCTTACATTTTATATTTTATGACTTTATTTCATATAAATTACTTTTATCTATAGAATATTTCACCGTCTGCCCTGTTTCATATTCTTTTTTCCCGGAAATCATAACAGCATTCAGCTTTTTTTTCCTGAACAGCTCATCAGTAACCTCAATTTCATAGGAAGTTAGCGAACCCTGATATTCCTTTCCGATAATTTTCCCTTCTCCTGAAATTACATCTTTTCCAATTTCATTATTTATTTTTTCATTATCTTTTTCATTATAGGATATATTAACATTTTCAGGACGAATTATAAAGCTTTTTTTATTTATTTCCATAATATTTGCTTTTCCTATAAATTCGGCAACAAAAACTGTTTTAGGAAAAGTGTAAATCTCACGGGGAGTTCCTATCTGCTCTATATTCCCTTCATTCATGACAATTATCCTGTCAGAAATACTCATCGCCTCTTCCTGATCATGAGTGACAAAAATCATTGTTATTCCTAACTCTTTCTGTATCTTTCTTATTTCATTTCTTACGGTTTCTCTTAGTTTTGTATCAATATTTGAAAGAGGTTCGTCAAGCAGAAGGACTTTCGGCTCAAGCACAAGGGATCTTGCAAGTGCTACCCTCTGCTGCTGTCCACCACTCAGCTGGTCTATTCTCCTGTTTTCCAGCCCCTCCAGATTTACAAGGTTTATCATTTTCTGAGTTCTTTCCTTTTTTTCCTTTTTATCCAGCTTTTTTCCAACTTTTAAAGGATATCTTAGTCCATATTCAATATTTTCATAAACAGTCAGATGAGGAAACAGTGCATAATTTTGAAAAACCGTACTTACAGGACGGATTTCAGGAGGATAGTCAGTTATTCTTTCCTCTGACAGAAATATTTCTCCTGATGTGGGGGCTATAAATCCCGCTATCATTCTCAATGTTGTAGTTTTTCCGCATCCGCTCGGTCCGAGAATGCTTATCAGCTCCCCTTTTTCCACGTCTATATTAAAATTATTCACTACAGTATTATTCTGATATTTTTTATACAGATTTTTCAGCTGAAGATACATGTTTTCCCTCCTTCTTCTTTCTTAATATGAATATTGAAAATAAAATATTTACGGATAATATTACCAAAATGAGCAGAGTTGCGATAACCGATGCCATCCTGTAATCTCCGTCACGAATTTCATTAAACAGTTCAACTGTTGCAACCTTTGCTGAAGGAGTAATCAGGAATATAATTGCGCCTACTGTAGTCATTGTTGTAGTAAAGGTATTTATAAATCCTACAAGAAATGCAGGCCTCAGCTGTGGCAGTATTATCCTGAAAAATACTGCTATCCTAGGTGTCCCCAGATCTCTTGCCGCATCTTCCGTCAGCGAACTTATCTGACTAAGATTGGCGCTTGCAGCCCTTGTCGTTACAGGAATCTGTCTGAAAATACAATTCAGTACCACTATTGCCCCTGTTCCTGTCAGCAATAAAGGGGGATTCTGAAATGCAAGCAGATACGCTATTCCAAAAAACGGCCCTGGAAGTATATAAGGTAATGTGGCAATAAAATCAAAACTTTTAGAAAATCTTATATTCCTTCTGTCTATATAGTATGCAAAAAGAACTCCAAGAAAACTTGCAGTAATTCCAGCTATTAATGAATATACAATACTTCTTACCATGCTTGGAATCTTTGTAAGGGAAAAGGACTGAAAAAACTCCATTGTCCAATGAAAATGCCCTCCGCTGTTGCTCGATACCGCCGAAACAAAAATCGAAATATACTGAAGCAGCATATATACAGCAAAACACAATGTAATCAGACCAAAAATAACTTTCAGATAAAATGGAAGTTTATAAGTTTTTTCTTCCGTATGACCTGATTTTTCTGAAAAATTTCCCATGACATTGGTTGCAGTCAGCTGATGCCTGTATATAAGAAAAATGAAAACTATAGGAAGAAATATAAGAAAACTGATTGCAGCTGCTTTTTCAATTTCACCATATGAAATTACACCTTTGTAAGCTTCTGTAGCAAGCATCTTAAAATTACCCCCTACTATAATCGGAGTTCCAAAATCTGCAATATTTTTTACAAAAATAAGAAAAAACACTGCAGTTAGTGATGATTTCAGTATTGGTAATATTACTCTGTAAAGTATCTCTCCGGATTTTGATCCTAAATCCTTTGCAGCCTCTATGACCGATGAAGGTATTGAAGACAGTCCACCCGTTAAAATAAGAGCTGCCAATGAGATTTCACTGAAGGTCTGCATAATTACAATCCCATGCCATCCATATGGATTGAAATTAAGATGGAGCAGATCGGCAGTTATTATCCCCCTCTTTCCAAATAACAGTATATATGAAAGTGAAGACAGGAAAGGCGGTGATATCATTGTAAGCATCAGAAGCAGCATTAGCATTCTTTTTACCCATTTTGATGCGTAAGATATATAAACTGCTATTACGGTACCTATTATCACTGATAAAGCTGTGGATAAAAGACATACCCATATACTGTCCCTTATTACAGTAAAGTTTTCCTTAAACAGGGAACTGTACAGTTCCAATGTAAATTTTCCGTCAGGAGAAATACTCCTTAAAAACAGTGCAATTATTGGCCAAAATATAAATATTATTATCGGTATAACTGCAATAATGTAAAATAATCTGTCTAATATTTCCATATAAAAGAAAGAATGCCCAAAATCTTTCTTTTGGGCTCTTTCACTAATATTTTTCCGAAATAAATTCATAATCTATTTCCCCATTTTTTCTTTCCATAATTTCAATATTTCTTCTCTTCTTGTTCCCATTTCGGCGATGTCCATTTTCATAAGTTTATCAACAGTCATCCCTTTTAATTCTTCCGGAGGAGTAACATCTTTTCTTACCATCATACGTGGAGCAACTGTTTTCAGGAATTCCTGACCTTCTTTTGATAATGCCCAGTCAACAAATGCTTTTGCGGCATCTTTGTTTTCAGCTTCCTTGAATATTGCCATTCCTGCAGGAACCCATGGAAGTCCATCAGAAGGGATTACATTTTTAACTTTAAATTCTTTTTCCATTTTATAAGTATCTCCACCAAGAGGTATTATTCCTACTGCCATTTCTGCATTTTTAACTTTTGCTGTAGGTTCTGAACCACGCTGCGCATAGAAAGGAATATTTCCTTTTATTGATTCAAGATAAGCCCATCCTGCTTCTTCTCCCATTGACTGTAACAGATTGTATACAACTGCATAGTTTGTCCCTGAAATTGCAGGGTCAGCCATGATTAATTCATCTTTATATTTAGGATTTTTTAAATCTGCCCATGATTTTGGTTCAGGCAGGTTTTTCTTTGCAAGTACGTCAGTATTTACTAAAAATCCTGCTGTTACGATAGAAACACCTGTCCAGTATTCATTTCCAATAAATCTCTGATCCATTTCCTTTTCTTCAGGCGACACATAATTTTCAAGATATCCTTTTTCTCCTGCTACGATAAAGCTGTCAGCTCCACCACCGAACCATACGTCTGCACCTATTTTACCATTCTGTGCACTCAGTTTGGATAAAACTTCTCCTGAAGATATATCTAAAAATTCCACTTTTATTCCTGTTTTCTTTGTAAATTCCTCAAAAACCTTTTCTTTTGCATCATAAGCGGCTATAACTTTTAATGTTCCTTTTCCACCATCAGCATTTTCCTTTTTTTCCTCTTTTGGTTCACTGCTCTTCTGACATGCTGTCAAAAGACCTACTACTAATAAAACTAATAACATTATTCTTTTAAATGCTTTACTCATTCTGTTCTCCTCCTTGACTTTATATTATAATTTTATTATTAAATTTATTTTAGTTTATATTTTTATAAAAATGCTGTCCTTTCTATATCATGTGTATATACATTAATATATTGCGTCATTTTTATATTACGAACTAAAACAAACTCTATTAATTACATTATAGTTTAGAATTTTAGTTTAGTCCAATTTGATTTTCTTATGGTGTATAAGTAAAATGAATGGTTAAAAATTTCATTTTTTGAGTTTAATGTTGTATTTTGAATGGCAGAATACAATAAAAGCCTACTTCTTTAAAACAATAATTTATTGCTTTTGAAATAGGCTTACAGTTTATAGTTAATCTTACAGTATTTCTTCAAAGATTTCTTTTAAGTCAATACTTTCAATAATTGATTGAAAAATTAATTTTTTTAGTTCTTCTGAAAAAATAACTTTTATATTTTCTTTTTTACATTTCTCAATTAATTTTGGATTCTCTTCTTCTTTAGCTGGAGTTATAACCAAAATTTTATCAATTAGTTTTCCATCTTCCCATCCGTATTCTTCGGCTTTGTTTACTTGGTCTATAATTATATTAATATTTTCATCAGAAATCTCACCTTTGTAATTTTTTACTTGTATAGTTATGTTATAACTTTCTGAGATTCCAGGTACATTTATCAAAACATCCGTTCCATGTTCTTCTTCTTTACTACCACCCTTTTTTTCAATCTTATATTCAGGATAGATTTTTTCTAAAATATCTTTTAATACCTCTTCCCACTGAGAAGCTGTAAATTTTTGATTATATTCATCAACAATTTTATCACAACATTCTTTTAAATCAAAATGAGATTTTACTTGTTCTGATACTATATTTTTTATATTTTCAATAACACTTGTTGATTCCTTGTTTCCTTCTAAATTTTTCATAATTTTTTCAACATCTTTTGAAAGACGACTGATATTCCAAAATCTATTTCTTGCTTTTAACGTACTTTGTATATTTCCGGAAACATCTTTTCCATGTCTATTAAAACATCCAATATAGTTTGCAGGAAAAATATGTCCAAAATCTTTCTTTTCATCATCAATTTCAAATTTATATCCTTTATCCCAGTCTTCAGCCGCTTCAGCTATAGCAACACTACCCCAATCTGGTAATCTAGGTATTAGTAGTATGTCTCCTTTTTTTACATTATTATACATACTAAAATTTTTTCTGGCGTCGCTGTCTTTTGTATCAGGCAATTTTTGGTTTTCAGCATACCCCCAGCCTTGTCGTAAACGTCCTTGTTCTAATTCCTTAAAAAAGAAATCCTGATTTTTTACATCAATTCTGTACCCCCAGTAATTCTTTTCTCTTTTTTCATTTGTTTCCATTTCAAATCCCTTCTTTCCTCATATATTTTATTTTATTGTAAACTCCTTAAACGTTTTATCTGAGTCATTTTCTTGCAAATTCCCGGAAAAATCTTATCTTATTTCAATATTTCATAATCAATAACGTAATCTCCCTGACTTCTTAGCCACATTTCTGCTCCAAAGCTTCCATAAACTTCGATTGAAACTGTATAGACTGTATATCTTGAATTTCCTTCTCCAACCACTTCTTCAGACAGCACTTCTGCTGTCGGAAATCTGTCCAGAACATATTCAAGATAACCCCTATATCTGAATTTTATTTTTGTGAGAGGCCCTGAATGCATGAACTGTATGTATTTTCTAAATTCTCCATCTTTAAATTTTTCCAAATAGTTAATCTTAAATTTTTTATTTATATCCTTTATTTCAGTAATTCTGTCTATTCTAAAAATAGCAGGATATTCTTCCTTGTCTTCAATATATGCAATCAGATAGAAATAATATTCTGAAAACATTATAGATAAAGGTTTTACATTATATTTTCTGCTCTCATTGCTTTTCGTAGTGTAATTTAAGCAAAGCCATTCCTGATTTTTTACGCTCTGTGCCAAATTCCATATAACCGAAAGTAAATCTTTTCCATGCTGCAGAGGGATATAGTTAAACCTTTCGTTACTTATCAGGTCTTTTATAATATTCCTGTCATTTCCTGACATCTGATTAATCAGTTTATCTATCAGATTATCAGTTTCATCTTTATTAAAAGCTCTGCTTTCAAGTATTATCTTACTTATAGCCAAGATTTCCTCATTTGTAAGAGATTTGTTATCATTACTTTTCAGGTAATATCCATTTTTAGCTCTGGAATATTCTATATCTGAATCACTTTCCTCAAAAAGATAATCCCTCAAAGTTTTTATATCCCTCTGTATTGTTTTTACATCAACATTAAATTCATTTGCCAGATTTTCTCCATTTAATATTTCTTTCTGATGTAACCTCTTTATTATTTTTAGTATTCTAAATATTTTTCTTTCTGAATCTTTAATCTTTTCCATTATAACTAAGCCTTTGTATATTTTTATATTTTACTTAATTATATCTTTGATTTTGCTTTTTGTCAACGGCGAATTGATACTCTTTTTATTTTAGGTTTTAGTTTCTTTCTCCTATATCTCATGTCAGCATACTCATTTCTTATATCCAAACTTTCATTCTGTTTATTATACTTTTCTAATTTTTCGATTATTTCGTCTATTTTTTTCTCTATTTCCTTTAATGTAGTGTCCTTATTAAATTTCATATACATTAATTCAACTTTTTCTCTTCTGCAATAGAATTCTTCAATTATTTTAAAATCATCAAATACTTCTTTTAACTCATCCTGCATTAATCTTAAAAAACCGTCTTCCAGAGGTTCCAAAGTATAGTAACACAATTCAATCACTTCAATCGGATTCAAATCTTCATCTCTGGTATATGTAAATTGCAGAAAAAATTCATCTTTAACCCATTCCATGTAAGTAAAATTCTTATAAACATCATATTTATCATTCTTTGTTTCCATATATTTTTGTAGAATATCATGTAAATCTACAATTTCCTTTATATCATCTACTGAATCCTTCCTATTTATTTTCTTATAGTTATAATAGCTGTCAAATATGCTGTCATCTATATCTTTTTCAAAAGTTTCAAACAATTTCAGAAAATCTTCCCTGTCATATACAACCGTTGTTTCTCCAATTTCTTCACGAACATATCTGGATACTTTTTCATGTGTAAAATGTACAATTTTAATTTTTTCTTCCTCATCATCTTCTAAATTTTCATATTTTTTAAGTAATCTAAATATTTTTCCCCTATACTCTAAAAAATCTTCCGAATATTCGTCATCAAAATAATTTCTAAAATATAGATATTTCCTTGCCTTCTTATCTTGTCTGTTTAAAATCAATAAAATTGATGAATCACTTAAAAGTCTCTGAATAATAGTATCGCCATATATAAGGTTATCAAAAGAATCTATAAAATACATTTCAATCTCTTCTGTATCCAGTTTTTCTCCCGTAGTCTCTTCAATAAATTTTTTTGCCATATTCTTTAAAGCTGTTTTACTCTTATCTCCTTACGTATCAATCACAAGCCACTTTAACATCCAGTGCACAAATATCTCATCATCAAAATTTTCTGCATAAAAGGCATCATTCTTAGTCGGGTTTAAATTATTCATAATTCTCATCTCCTTGTATTATTTTCCATATTATACTTTTCATGAAGGACAGTTTCTGTCTGTTTATATTTTTTTGTAATTTTTATTTACAGCATTCCTCTTCTTTTTTCAAAAATATAAGCTATAATTATATTAGACAGAAAATGAAGATACTGAATATTTAAATTTAGGAAATTTATTAAAAAAAATTATTCTGAAAGGGGAAATCTGAAATGAAAAGAATATTGCTTTTATTAGGAATTTTATTTTGTTCATTTAATATGACAGGAACAGAAAAAATTACATCAGGATATTGTGAAGGACGCGGAAAAATTTTGAAAAAGGCTTATGATCCTTATTTTTTAACAGTTTTAACTACATATAAGTCATGTCTTATTAACGATACAAAATATAATAATATCAAAGTTCACAGAACTTATTCCAAGTATAAAAAAAATGCTGTAATACCTGAAAAGGAAGTTTTTTCAAGTAAGAGCAATTACTGTGCAGATGTAGATCATAATACAGGTAATTTACTAATTTATCCTACTAATAGTGAAGGAGAATGCGAAATGCTGCATTAGTTTTACATGAAAATAGCTTTATATGTGTTGCGTGCGAAAAATGAAATAAAAAAATATCTTACAAAATAAAAAATCGATAACCTGACAAAGCTTATTAAGCTTAGAATTCTTGTGGTTATCGATTTTTTCACACACTTAACTAATTTTCTCAAATATTTTAGAAATCAAATCCGTAATATTAAAAGCCACATAAACTACTTCATCAGGATCATGAATGTAACAGATTATCTGCCCTTTCTTCCCGTCTTTATCAGGGTCTAAATCCAGCATCAGATAACAGCTGTCACAATACTCTGCAAATGGAAACCATTTCCTATTAAAAAGATATGGTTTTATTCTGCTATCATTCATTTTTTCAATATCCTGAACCGTGAAATATTCAGGAAACTCAGATAATAAAGCATCTCTATTCTGAAAATTTTTTTTTGAATTTTCTATTTCCTGTAAACTCATTAGGCGAAACGCCATTTCTCTTTTATCAATGACAGCCGGCAACACAAAAAAGAATCCGCTCCCATTTTTGTATTTATAGAGTTCCTTGAAATCATCAGGCAGTACAATATCAAATTTTTTCTCAAAAAATGCAAAATCATCCTGACACGCCCCTGATATATTTTCATATTTTTCAAAATAACCTTCTTCAACAGGATCGTCTAAATCCAGTTCTTCAAAGTTATTGCAAACATATTTTTCTATCTCTTTAATTTTATCAATCATTTTCATAACTGTCATCTCCATAACTTTTTTATTTTTTTCCTTCAAAATAGAACTTGAATTATAGAAATTATTAAATAATTTTGCCATATCAAATAAATAGTCAGCTATTATGTTTGGACGATAACTTTCATAGGATTTTTCTACTGCCTGTGGGAATCTTAAAAGCTCTGTAGCTAATTCTCGTTCAATACCAGTCATGTCCTCTAAAATAATGTTTTCATTTTCTACATTAATATTTTCTTCCTTCAATTTTCTAAAAATCGACATAATCCGAACATAAGTATATTGCAGGTAAGGACCTGTATTTCCTTCAAAACTAAGAACCTTGTCCCAAGTAAATGTTATATCAGAAGTTCTATTTTGGCTTAAATCAAAATATTTTATAGCTCCACTTCCAACAATTTCAGCAATATTTTCTTTCTCATCTTCAGGAATATTCGGATTTTTTTCATCAATTACCTTTTTAACTTGAGTTTTCGCCTCATCCAGTAAATCAACAAGTCTTATTATATTCCCACTTCTAGAAGAAAAAATCATCCCATCTCCAAATCTCATAATCCCGAATACAATGTGAGTCTTTTTATAATTATAAGGTTTTCCTAGCATTTCTCCAATCTCAAAAACCTGTTTAAAGTGATTTTGCTGTCTATCATCTGTCAAGTAAACTGCCTCATCCACATTTAGTTCATCTTTTCTAAATTTCATTGTAGCCAAATCAGAAGTTGTGTACAAGAAACTACCATCTTTTTTTTGCACAATTGCAGGTGGCAACTTATCATTTTCAAAAAATACAACCAATGCTCCCTGATCTTCACGTGCAATGCCTTTTTCCTTTAATTCTTCTAATACAGAAGGCATCATATCATTGTAAAATGATTCGCCGTAGTAATAATCAAAGTTTACATCGAGTCTATCATAAATTTTATTGTATTCCTTTAACGAAATATCTATAAATTCCTTCCACAATTTTTGATTATCTTCATCTCCAAGCTGTAATTTTTTCAGTTCTTCACGAGCCTCATCCTCCAAAGCAGGATTTTTTTTAGCTTCATCAGAAAACTGCACATAAATTCTTTCGAGTTCACCAATCGGATCTTCTTCATAAGCCTTTTTGTTCAGCCAATTTTTATAAGCTACAATAAGTTTTCCAAACTGTGTTCCCCAATCACCTATATGATTGTCAGCAAGTGTATGAAATCCCAAAAATTGTAAAATTCTTTTTATAGAGTCGCCAATAATCGTACTTCTCAAATGTCCAATGTGCATTCTTTTAGCAATATTGGGAGAAGAATAATCAATAATAACAGTTTTATCTGTATTTAAGAAGGAAAAATCATATTTCTCATTTTCCACTTTTTTAATCTCTTCATTTAAAAAGCTATTTTTCAAATAAATATTAATAAACCCTGGTCCTGCAATTTCCAACTTTTCAATAATATCATTTTCTTTAAAATTATCTACAAGCATATTTGCAATTTCTCGTGGATTTTTACCAATTAATTTTGAACTAACCATAGCAAAATTT
>ERZ773077.2488-NODE-2488-length-11834-cov-4.274896_pt1 | contig 11834 bp, 11 predicted proteins | sample MGYA00580612_ERZ773077 | MGnify/ENA primary metagenome ERZ773077 (study PRJEB29015, sample SAMEA2737971) | human oral metagenome | biome: human oral; feature: human-associated habitat; material: dental | place: China | collected 2021 ...
TCGACTTTTTGGGATGAGATCGACGGTGTCACCGTCGATCTCGTTCGAAAATGTCTGTCTCGACAGGGTTGGGCGAGCAGACCGAGCCTCAGCCCGTCTCGAGGGCCTGGGCGCGCACCAGCATCGCCTCCAGGACGGCGCGCGCAGCACTGGTCGGCTCGGTGCGGGTGACACGATGACGCACGACGAGCTGGCGGGTGCCCAGGCCGGGCAAGCTGGAGACGACGACGCCGTCGGGGACGACGCCGGAGTGCACCGCGAGCTCCGGCAGAATCGCATACCCAAGGCCCTGACCCACCATCGCCAGGACGACGTCGTAGTCGTCAACCACATGCCGGGTGCTCAACGGCGTGCCGAGCTGGCGCGAGAGCCGGGCCAGCGCGAAGGCACCGGCCGTCGCCGGATCCAGATCGATCCAGGTGGCGCGCACCAGATCGGACAGTGTGCTCGGGGCCGCCTGCCCGGGCGGGACGACCACCAGCCACGACTCGTCCAGCAGGGGGACGTCGTTCATGGCGCGCGGCGGAGCCGGCAGGGTGTGCGAGTCGCGCTCGAGCAGGACGAGATCGAGCGTGCCCTGCCGCAGCCGCCCCAGGGCCGCACGTTCCTCGCTCTCCTCGATCACCAGCTCGATGCCGGGCAGAGACTCCTCCAGCGTGCGCAGCAGGGGCAGGAGAAGTGCGCGGATCGCCGTGGCGAAGGTCCCGATGCGAACGGTGCCGGTGGGGGTGTCGCCGTCGATGAGCGCGAGTTCGCGCCGGGCGGTGGTCAGCTCGGACTCGATGCGCTCGGCGGCCTCCGCCAGCACCCGCCCGGAGTCGGTCAGGACGGCGCCCGCGGGCGTGCGATCGAGCACGCGCACACCCGCCTCATTCTCGAGCAGGCGGATCTGCTGACTGACCGCCGACGGACTGAGGTGAAGCAGATCTGCAGCCGCCACAACGCCTCCGGCGCGGTGCACGGCGAGAAGGACGGCGATACGGTGAGCGGAGATGTCCATGTTTCGACCCTCTTCATTTAAAAGTTCAGGAAATCAAGAATTCAGAAATACCCAGAAATACCGAGAAATGCCCACAAATACCCGGCCGTGCTCACGCGCGCTCACTGAGCAGTCGATACCCGCGCCGAACCAGTCGCGGTGATGGTGAAGCCCCGGGCCGGGATCGCACCCCACGGCAGGAAGGGAGGCCGCGATTCGGCGGTGAGCGCGACGACCGCGGTGGCGCCATCGGGGCTGGAGGCCTGCCGCACCTGCACTGACTCCAGGCGGTCGGGCTGGGCCTCCAGATCGGACAGCGCCGCCGCGCGCACGCCCGCGTCCGTCAGGCGCCCGGGCGCGCCGTTGGCCTCGACCCCCTCGAAGTAGCCGTCCTCATCCACGCCATCGACGGCGGCCGCGGCAGCCGAATCCGCCAGCGAGGTCAGGGTCTTCAGATCCAGGTAGACGGCGGTGGCTCCGGCCACCACCAGGAGGAGCCCGGCCACGACCGCGATCACCCCGATGCCCAGCAGGAGGGTCTGACCGTCCTCGCCGCGCCGCAGATCGGCGGCGCGGGCAGCGCAGCGATAGTGATAGTGGCGCAAGTGACGCAGCAGCCCGAGCCTCATTCGGAGCTCGCCAGACTCACGGCGCGCTCGGCGTGGAGCACGACCACATCGCGCCCGATGCCGGCCGCCCCCAGGATCGGCAGGTCGACTCCGGCCTCGACACGCACGACGCCCTTGGCGCACTCGTCATCCGAGCACGTCAGACTCAGGGAACCCGCAGGATCGGCGTCGATGTGCTGATCGGACAGGGCCAGGCCGACCGCGACGCGCGCATGCGCCATGGCGTCTTCCCCCCTCTCCACCTCCAGGACGCGGCCGGCGGCATCGGCGGCCGAGGCGACTGCGAAAGAAGCCGACTGAACCTGGGCGAACGCCACGAGCAGGTAGAGGACTGGAACCACCAGGATCAGCGTCCAGCCGATGAACTCCACGGGAGCGCTGCCGCCCTCATGGCGCATCTCATGGCGCGCCGGCTCGCACACCCCGAAGCCGGTACAGGGCGCGCAATGGTCGCTCCCGCAGCGCAGCGCGCACCGGCCGCCCCTCACGGCTCCTCCCGGGCGGCGGTCACGAGGGCGGCCTCATCGACGGCGTGACCGGTCACTCGCAACGAGCCCGCAGGGCCGAACAGCCCCAGCACCGGCAGAGGCGCCGTCACCTCGGCCTGAACCACCGGTGTGCCGCCGACCCTCGTGCGCGTCACCGTCACCTCGTCGACGTAGCCGTCCGCGAGCGCGGCATCGGTCAGCATGGCGACGCGCTCGGCCGCCTCGCCCTCGGTACCGCCGACCAGTGCGGCCCTGCGGGCCCCCTCGCCGGCGGCATCGGTGAGGACATTGCGCACATGCAGCCCCAGGGCGAGCTGGAGGAGCGCGACGCACACAGCGATCACGAGCACGCCCACCAGCACGAAATCCACCACGGCGGAGCCGCGCTCGCCCCCTCGCGGACCAGGACCCCCATGGCCTCCGCGGGCCCCGCTCTCAGATGGCACCGGTGACCTTGGCGATCGCATCGTTGAACACCTGGGTCAGGGCCGGTCCGGCCACAGCCCACAGGCTGACGACCAGGCCCGCGGTCATCAGGGTGACCAGCACCCAGCCGGGGACGTCGCCGCGCTCCTGGCGCCAGCCGGCCGACAGCCAGGCGCGACGGTGACCCGGGAGCCCCGGGCGCTCCGGGAGCCCCGGACCGGCGGCGGGTAAGGAAGCGGGAGTGGAATCGGGATGAATCAGATGAGTCAGATGAATCAACTGGCTGTCCTTTCACGGAGGATTCGGGGATCGGGAACAAGACGGGCGAGACGGGAGGGGCGCGGGAGCGCAGGCGTCGGGATCACAGCCCGAGGCGAAGGACGAACAGTCCCGGGAACAGGGCGAAGACGACGGTGATCGGCAGGACGAGGAAGACCACCGGCACCATCTGCGCGATCTCGCGCCTGCCGCCCTCCTCCATGAGGGCGCGTCGGGAGGCCTCCCGCGCATCGGCGGCCTGCGCGCGCATGACGTCGGCCAACGGCGTGCCCCGTTCGAGGGCGACGGAGATGGCCTCCGACAGGCGCGTCACGTGCAGGGAATCGACACGGCCCTCGAGACGAGTCAAAGCGGAGGTCAGAACCGTGCCGCTGCGGACATCGGCCAGGGTGAGGGCGAGCTCATCGATCAGCTCGCCCCGTCCGAGGTCGACGACGCGCTCAATGGCGGCCACGGGCCCCTGTCCGGCCCCGACGACGAGGGCCAGCAGCTCCACGACGTCGGGCAGCTGGATCTCGATGCGCCGTCGTCGACGCTCGACCTCCCGGCTGAGCCACCAGTCGCGGCAGGCCGCCCCACCGACCAGGGCCACGAGGGCGGAGACCACCAGCAGCGGCACGCTCACATGACGCACCATCGAGGCCAGCAGCCCAACACCGATCGTGAAGGCGAAGGCGGACGCGGCCCACAGGAGCTGCTGCAGTCGAAGCTGCTCGTAGGTCAGGGCGTTGCCCGCTCGCGACAGCCGATGCCGCACCGACTCCGCCGACGATCCCAGCCCCTCGAGCACGTAGCCGGCCGAACCGATGGTCGCCAGAAGCACGGACGAGACCGTGCTCCCCGTGCTCCCCGGGCTCCCAGGGCTCCCCGGGCGCCCATCGGGGTCCGGCGCATGCGCCCCCAGCAGGCCCGAGATCGCGGGCTGGTCGTGGACGTAGGGGGCGAGACGGTCCTCCAGCGTGGGGCGACGGCGCCGCAGCGCCGAGACGATCAGGAGCCCTCCGCACGCCGCCGTGAGGCCGGCCAGGGCTCCCAGGGCGCCCAGGGATAGGGATGTGGTCATCGCAGCACCCGCTCCTCCTCGGGCAGGCGCCCGAGCCGCAGCATGAGGCGGTAAGCCAGGATGCTGGCCACCGCCCCCACGGCCAGCACGAGCGCGCCGCTCGACGTCGCGTAGGCCGCGGCGGCCTGCGGGCGGGTCGCCAGGAGGGCCAGGATCAGCCAGGGCGCGGCCACGGCCACCCTGGCCCCGTTGACGGTCCAGGACTGACGGGCCTCGAGCTCGCCGCGGGTGCGCAGATCCTCGCGCAGCATGCGCGACAGGGAGCGCAGCAGGGTGCCCAACTCGCTCCCACCGACTTCGTGGGCCAGGCGAAGGGCCTCCACGATCCGATCGGCGACGGGGTCGGCGAAACGGGCCTTGAGCCGGTCCAGGCACACGGTGAAGCGCGCCGTGGCCGCATAATCGACGGCGAAGGCGCGGAACTGCTCGCGCACGGCCTGCGGACCGCGCTCACCGAGGTTGGTCAGGGCCTCGGGCAGGCTCATGCCCGCGCGCACCCCGGACACCAGGGTATCGACCGCCTCGGGCCACACCTCCCGCAGCCGGGTGCGCCGCGCCCGGGCCCGGCTGGAGACCACCGCGTAGGGCGCGCCGGTGATGATGACGCCGAAGGCCACGGCAATGGGCCATGCGCGTGAGACGCCGAGGAATCCCAGCGCGGCGACGGCGCCCAGCGCCGCACTGCCCGCGACGAAGACGGCCGGGCTGGTGCGTCCGACTCCGGCCTGAACCAGGAGGTCGGACAGGCGGCGCTGCCTCTCGGAGCGCCACTGCGGCGGCTCCGTCGTCAGGGCGAGCCACACGAGCACCAGGCCGATCCCGCCCATGAGTCCCGTGATCGCACCCATCAGACACGCTCCTGGGCGCGCCGCGCGGCGTTCTCCGGGGCGAGGAGCTCGGGCAGGTCGTGGCCCGCACGGGCGTAGCGCTCCGGCGACGGCGGAGCACCGGAACCGCGTACGAGCCGCCCCCTGGCATCGCGGTGGAAGACGTCGGCCAGCTCGACAGTACCGGCGCCATCAGCGCCATGAGGGCCGTTCTCGACCCGCCCGGGCAGGGCGACGATCTCGCGCACGTGCCGGCGGCCCTCGGCGTCCAGGTCGAGGTGGACCACGAGGTCCACGGCACTGGCGACCGTCGGCACCACGAAGGCGGCCGACACGTTCTCCCCCGCCAGCAGCGGGAGCGTGCAGATCTTGACAACGGCCTCGCGCGCGGAATTCGCGTGCACGGTGCTCATGGCCGGCAGACCGGAGTTCATGGCGATGAGCAGGTCGAGGGCCTCGGCCTCGCGCACCTCGCCGATCACGAGACGGTCCGGCCGCATACGCAGCGCCTCCTTGACCAGACGGCGCAGACTGATCTCGCCGACACCCTCGAGGTTGGCGGCCCGGGTCTGCATGGCGACGCAGTCGCGGTTGCGCAGGGAGAGCTCGAAGACCTCCTCGCAGGTGATGATGCGCTGACCGGCGGGAATCGCCCCGGCCAGTGCACGGACCATGGTGGTCTTCCCGGCCTGGGTGGCGCCCGAGACGAGAATGTTGAGCCCCGCCTGGACAGAGGCGTCGAGGAAGGCGGCGGCGCGCGGGGTCAGGGAGCCCAGGCGCACGAGGTCCGCCGTCCGGGATGCCCGCGAGGAGTGCTTGCGGATGTTGACGGCCCAGTGCCGGGCGGTGATGGGCGGGATGACCACGTGGAGGCGCTCCCCCGCGGGCATCTGCGCGTCCACGAAGGGGCTGGACAGATCGAGGCGGCGCCCGGAGACCCGCAGCATGCGCTCGACCAGGACTCGCAGGTCCTCGTCCTCCAGGATCGTCGTGGTCAGCTCGGGCCGTCCGGCGCGGGCGACGAAGACTCGCCCGGGGGCATTGCACCAGACCTCCTCGATCGAGTCGTCGTCGAGATAGTGCTGGAGGGGGCCGAGTCCCGCCAACGCGTCGACGGCCCGGGCCTGGGCATCGTCGGGGTCGTGCAGGGGCGGCACGAGCCCGGCGTCGGCGCGAGTCACGTAATCGGCGGAGGCCTCGGCGACAAGGGCCTCCAGAGCCGAGGTCTCGTTGAGCGGGTCAATGCCCCGACGACGGACGAGCTCGCGGATCTCGTCGTGGAGCAGCGCGGCTGCGTCCATGATGGGCCTCGCTGTGGTTCAAGGGACGGGCAGGGAAACCGCCGGGGGAACCGTCATGCGAGCGGAGGCTACCGGCGTACGGGACACCACAGGGAGGTGAGCGGTGCCACGTTTCGGAGCCTAGATCACGTTCTCGCCTCAGCGCCAGCCCTCACGACCAACCTGTGGACAACTCTGGATACGTACTCCCTCGCCGGGCGCCGGGAACTATCGAGCGTGGACCCGGGTACGCACCGACTTTCCGCGGATCTCACCGAAAGAAAAGCGGAAGGCGACGGAGACCCCGCAGCGACTCGTCACCGGCGCTCCACCGGCTGCCGGCCGCCTCCCGGCCGGCTTCCGCATGATCCCCGGCCCGCATGCGCACGTCCGCGTGGGGACCCCGCCCCAAATCCAACGGGCGCGTCAGTACCCCGAGAACCCGCTACTCGCCTACGGTTGAGCCATGTCGCAGCCGCCCACCGGACCGTCCGACCCCGCCGCACCGCCGAGCGCGGAGAATGCGCCCAACGCCGCGCCCGCCGCTGCCTCATCGCCGACGCCGGAATCGGCCCCCTCCCCCGTATCCGCGTTGCCCGTCTCCGCGGCGCGCCGCCGCAAGCGGTCTGCGCTGGCGCTGGCCGCTCTGGCGGGCGTCGCCGTACCCGGGCTGGACCCCGCACGGCTGGCCCTGCCCCAGGAGGAGTCCGAGTCCCTGCACATCGTCGGCGTGATCGACACCAGGGGCCGCCACTGGGAGGTCCTGGAGGCCCACGACGACGCCACCGGGGCGAGTCTGGACGCCGAGGCCGAGGTGCTGCGCCGCATCGGCCGGATCGTGGATGACGGCCGCCTGACCTTCAACGTGCCGCGTGTAGCCGGAACCCTGCGCAGCGAGGAGGCGCACATCCAGGTGCGCAGCCATCTCGAGGGGCGGCCGGTCGACGTCTCCTCCCTGCATCCGGGCCCCGGCCTGTCCGCCGGCGTGGGCCGCGCCCTGGGCGAGCTGCACGAGCTGCCCACCTCCGTGATCTCCGAGGCGGGCATGCCGGTCTACGACGCTCAGGAGGTCCGCGACCGCTGGCTGAGTCTCATGGACGACGCCGCCGGGACCGGGAGGGTGCCACCGGCGCTGCTGTCCCGGTGGGAGTCGGCCTTGGAGGACCCCACACTGTGGAGGTTCCGCCCGGTGGTGGTGCACGGGGACCTCGACGCGGAGAACGTCCTGACGGCGGGGGGCGCGGTCGTGGCCATGCGCGGGCTCAGTCAGGCGCATGTCGGGGACCCCGCGGAGGACATGGCGTGGATCTACGCCTCCGTGCCGGTGGACTGCCTGGACTCCATCGAGGGCGCCTACGATCTGGCCCGCACCGAGGGCGTGGACAAGCATCTGCGGGATCGCGCCGAGCTGGTCAGCGAGCTGAGCCTGGCCAGGTGGCTGCTGCACGGCGTGCGCGCCGCCCGGGACAGGATCATCGAGGATGCGGTGGCCATGCTCGACGACCTGGCCGATCAGGTCGGTGACGAGCCGCTGATCGAGCCGCGCGAGCCCCGACTGGCGCCGGTGCCGGGAGAGCGGGTGACCGCCGCCCCGGATGCGACCACCCACGAGGTCACCATGGTCCCGGTCGACGCCGATGACGACGACAGCAGTGACGACCTTGACGACGGCTATGACGATGGCGTCGATGATGGCGATGACGTCGATGGCGTCATCGGCATCATCAATGATGACGAGCCGGACACGGCGCCGGTCACGCCCCTGCGCCTGGCGCACGACTCCGGTTCCTCACCCGAGGGCGCCTGAGGGCCTTCTCGGGCGGGCCCCGTCCTCCGGCGCTGTCGGCCCTGTGCCCGTCTGCAGGTTAGTCCGCCGGGCTGATGGGGAAGCAGACCTGGGTGCGCCACGATGCCGGGTCCGGGTTGTGGGCGGGACCGACCAGGTAGCGCTCGAAGGCGTGCCCCGAGGTTCGCAGACCGCATTCATCGAATTCATCGAATTCACCGAGTGAACCGATCTGCTGCAGGAGCGCCGTATAGGTCTCCGCTAGACCGTCGTACGGGCCCAGGTGCTCGGTGGCGATGACGGTCTGCTCCGGGACGGTGCGGCAGGTCAGTGGTGCGCTGACCTCAATGGGGGCGTCAGGAGCATCAGGGAAGTCAGGGACGTCAGGAACGTCGACGACCTCCCAGATCTCGACATCGACGTCGTGCTCGACGTACTCGTCGTCGAAGAAGGTGGCTCCGCAGGGCTGGCCGCTGAGGTGAACGGCGCCGCCGGCGAGTACCCGGCGGACCTGGGGTTCGAACTCGTCGAACAGGTGCCCCACATCGGCGTAAGTGGGGATGATCTCCCGGCGGGCGATAATGGTGTGGGCGGGGATGGTCAGAGTGGTGATGCAGGCGGAGCCCGCGTCACCGGTGCTGTCAGTGCTGTCGGTGCTGTTAACGCCATCAGCGCCGTTAGCGCTCATCAACGGTTCCTTTCGATGGTGGAGCAGTGCGAGGGTGCGCTCGCGCCGCAGCCCGAGCTCGGTCGCCTCCTCATCCAGGCGGTCCAGGTGCTGAGTCAGCAGCCGCCGCCAGGCCGCCTCGTCGTCGGCGAGGTGAGCGGGAAGCGCCCGGGAGGCCTCCTCCAGGCCCAGGCCCGCCTCCCGCAGGCGGCGCAGCATGAGGGCCGGGGCGAGCTCGTCCCGGGAGTAGTACCGGTAGCCGTTGCTCGGGTCGACGTCGCCGGGGCGCAGCAGACCGAGCCGGTCGTAGTGCCGCAGCATCCTGGCGCTCAGGAGCGTCATGCGGGAGAACTGGCCGATGGTCCACCGGGGGCCAACGGGACTCGCACGGACCATGTCATCAGCCTCCCGATTGCCACAGTGTCAAGGTCAAGATCATCAGCGAAGTCATGAGCGGCCCTCCGCCCGCAGGGCATCCTCGATCTCGGACAGGGGCAGGAGATCCGCGGCAGAGAGCTCATCGACGAGCCCATCGTCACGATCGACGTAGACGTAGGCGGCTCGCACGGCGTCCGTCTCCACCCCCCGGGAGGCGGCCAGGGCGTGGACGTAGATGCTGAGCTGGTCCACGGGCACCCGCCTCCGGCCGGTCTTCCAGTCGACGATGAGCCAGGCGCCCCCCGGATCCCGGAACACCGCATCGAGGCGGCAGCGCACGGTGAGGGATTCCAGCGCCAGTTCCAGCTCGACCTCGGTGTCCTGGAGGAGGCAGCCGTCCAGCAGGGGCAGCCTCTCGGCGATCTCGAGCCAGCGCTCGAGCTGCTTGCGCTGGCGGGGCGTGAGCGCATCGGGAACGCCCGCCTGCTCCAGGGTCAGCAGTTGGCCCTGCCCGCCCAGCCGCAGAGCGATGGCGTCGTGGAAGACGGTGCCCAGCCGCAGCTCCGGGCGCGGCTCCGGCGGCAGGGGGCGGCGCAGGTCGAGCGCGAAGCGGTCCCGATCGGCGCGCAGCTCGTCGATCCTGGTGGCGGCCAGGTGGTCGGGCAGGTGGACCGAAGGGGGCTGGTCGCGTCGACGGGCGCGCTCGGCCAGCAGGAGCTCGGCCTCGGCCACCCAGCGGGCGACGGTCGGATCCGTGCTCGCCTCCGGCGCTGCCCCCGCCCTGCCCGCCGCAGCGACGTCGCGGGCCGCGCGCCGCCGGGCCTCCCGATGCTCGCCGCGGACTCCCGTGGGCTCGGGCGGCGGCCAGGTGCCGGTCGTGCCGCCGCCGGCCAAGGGGTTGGGCTGGTCCTCGTCGTAGTTCTGCCAGCCCGGCCCGTAGGGGCGCACCAGCTCCCGTCGCACGAGCTCGTCCAGGAAGCGCGCCATGGGGCGCGGTTTGGCGGCCGCCTTGGCCAGGTGCGTTCCGGTCAGCAGCAGTTCGTGGCGGGCACGGGTGAAGGCCACGTAGGCCAGACGCCGCTCCTCTGCCAGCGTGTGGCGGCCCAGGGCAAGGGTGTACTCGCCCCAGGCCTCCTTGAGCGCCTCGGCGTCCCATCCGGCCGTGTCCCACATGCCCAGGGTGAAGGGCGGGAGGGTGGCGGCGTCGGCCCGCAGCGGGTGCGGGAACTCCTCGGGCCTGGTCATCCACCCCTTGTCCGACAGGGTGCGGTCCTCCTTCGGCTGCTGGCGGTAGGAGGGGAAGACCTGCTCGACCAGGCCGGCCACGGCGACCGTGTCCCACTCCAGGCCCTTGGCGGCGTGGATGGTCAGCAGCTGGACGGCGCCCGGCTCGGGCTCCACATGGGGGGCCTCCATGCCGTTCTCATGCTCCTCGGCGGCCTCCAGCCAATCGAGGAAGCCTGCGAGGGTGGGCGATTCCATCTCGGCGGTGAACTGCTCCGCGGCCTCGCGGAAGCGGTCGACGGCGCGGCGCCCCAGGGGGTTGCCCACGCGGGCGGCGAGCTCGACATCGAGCCCGAGGGCCTGCTCGGTCAGCACGACGAGGTCGGGCAGGGCGAGTCCCAGGCCGGCGCGCACCCGCCGCAGACTGCGGGCCAATCCGACCGCTGCGCGGCGACCGGCCTCGCTGAGCCCGACATCGCCGGGTCCGGGTGCACCAGCGCCGGTCCCGGTCGTCCCGCCTGCTCTGCCGGCACTGCTGGCTCTGCCGGCCTCAGCGTCACCGGATGCGGCGGTCCGGGGGAGCCGGCCGGTCTCCTCCCACCGCGCCAGGGTCTCGATCGCCTCGGAGAGAAGCGGGGCGTCCGGCTGCTCCCGCTCCGCCTGATCCCGGCCATCGCCGGTCTGCTCCCGAGCCGAACGGACCTGTGCTCTGGCCAGTGCCGCCAGGGCGCGCAGGTCGGCGGCGCCGATACCCGCCCCGGTGAGCAGTCGCAGGAGTCGATCACCGCGCTCGGGGTCGGCGGCCACGGTCAGGGCGGCGCGCACATCGGCGACCTCCGGCACGCTCAGCATGCCGCCGAGCCCGACGATCTCGTAGGGCACGCCGAGCTCCTCCAGGGCGTCGGCGATCGGGACAAGTTGAGCGCGAGTACGGCACAGGACCGCCATCTCCACCTGCGGGCTCCACCGCTCCTCCATGAAGTCAGCGATGGTGCGCGCCTCCGCCAGCGGATCCTGGACGAAGGCGCCGACGACAACGCCCTCGGCCAGGCCCGCGGCCCCGGGCCGCTCATGGAGCTCATCGACCGGGATGCGGGCGACCTCGGCGTCCCCGGGCTGCGGAGTGTGGTGGCGCAATGGTGAGGAGGTCACGTTGGCGGCGCGCAGTATCGCCCGGTCGTTGCGCCAGGCGGTCGACAGGGGCAGGACGGGCGCGCCCGCGAGATGCTGGTCGAGACCTACGGGCCGGACAGCGCCATCCCCGCCTCGATCGCCAACTTCGTCGACGCCCACATGACGGACAGGCGGCGCCTGTACATCGCCGCGGGCTTCTACGCCAAGCGCACGCTGCAGGTCATGTACCGGGACCTGGAGGGATCCGAGAGCGCCCCCCGCGTCCGCGGCGGTTACACCGTGGTCCCCTGGGACCGCGCGCTGCGCGACAAAGCGCGGGAACTGCACATGGAGGTCAGCCGCGACCTGTTCTGGTCGTGGAACCGCGCCCGCTGGTGGGACGACGCCGTGGCCTCCATGGAGCGGCGCTGGTCCTTCCTGGCCCTCGACCCCGGCGGCGCGGTCGTCGGCTACATCGTGACCGAGCGCCCCGCCCAGCGGTGGGTGTCCACGGGCAGGCCCGAGGCGGGCGTCTCCCTGGTGGGCGTCCTGCCCCAGCACAGGGGGAAGTCCGTGTGCTCGGCGCTGATCGGGCACTCCGTGGCCGCCGCCTCCGCCTCGGTGGCACCCCCGACGGCCTCATGCAGGGCAACCACGTCGGCATCCGAGGCGTACGAGCACTCGCGTCCGCCGTA
>ERZ773077.2489-NODE-2489-length-11833-cov-9.303957_pt1 | contig 11833 bp, 5 predicted proteins | sample MGYA00580612_ERZ773077 | MGnify/ENA primary metagenome ERZ773077 (study PRJEB29015, sample SAMEA2737971) | human oral metagenome | biome: human oral; feature: human-associated habitat; material: dental | place: China | collected 2021 ...
CCTCCACAACAGGCCCCCACACCGAGAGCGTTGCTTACACGCTATGACACCGCCCCCTGGTGCGTCGGCAGTAACGATGCTGCCGTATGTGGAGGGGACCGCCAGGTGGGACAGCCACCCCCAATTTCTGTAAGGCGGAAACGCAGGTGACAGAGGCCCCCACTCTGGCAGCTGTGACCGCATCGGCGTCGGCGTCACGCTCGGCCAGTCTGCATCTGTCGATCCGGACCAGGTCGCCGGACCGAATTGCAGCCTCGATCTGGCGTCGGGTCATCCCGAACTTTCGAAGCTCCTGGCGAGACGTGATGCCATGACCAGAAAGCGACTTGTAGATCCTCACAACCACACGGTGACGCAGAGAGCGGAGTTGCTGCCGCTCCCGGAACTTGTGGTCGTGATTGTGGAAAACCAGGGGGCGTATGTGAAACGCCGTCGGAAGTATGGGGGCCGGGTTCTGGTGACGGCATCGGGGTGCAGCGCGGCGTTTCGTGCACACTTGTCGGTGGGTTGAAGGTGCGGCGGTGAGCAGTGTTTCGTGACTGCTGCGTGGGCCAGGGAGATTGGCGGGCTCAGTCTGGGTGGCCGAGCATGATCCTGTGGCTGCTACCTGAGCTGGGGAGAGCGGCAGGCCATGTCCGAAGTGACCTGCGCAGAGCGTGGGGTTGCCGAGTGGGCCGGGAGAGTTGGGAACAGATCACGCCCATGTATCGGGGGATAGGGTCGACGGATTCGCCAGCATCACCAGCGGTCGGATCACGATCACGTGCCCTGGGGCAGGGGCACACACGCTCGCATCTACACCGACTCTGATGACGACCACGTCCCCGGGGACAGGGGTGCCCCCGACGCCCTGGGCGATGGAGGGCGACAGGCCCCACTACGTCCCCCAGGACAGGGGGACGCTGATCATCGAGCAGGTGACGGCCCGGATCCCCAGCGCGTCTCCGGGGACAGGGGCGCCCCTTACGTCCTGTCGCGGCTGGCGGTGAGATCATGACCACAATCCCCGGGGACAGAGAGCTGCGTGAGCTGGGAGAGTCGCCTTGCAGAGTGTGGCGATGGGTGCGGTGACGGTTGGGGGAGAGCGCCGCGCTGTCTGACTCCCGTGGGGCAGTTAGCTGGGGGCTCTGCCCGCTTGGGAGCACCGGCTGGGGCCATGCCGGGCGGCCCCGTTGCGTGAGGCGGCCTGGTCGCTATTATGTGTGCTGCCGAGTTTTGCGCCCAGACTTGCGTCGTCTGCATGTTCCCCGTATAGTTACTCTTTGCCCTGCTCTGCAACCGTGCCCGTGATTTGACGCGGGCCCTTTGCTGTGCGACGAACAGCCTGCCGCGCTCTCGGAAGGACCGAATCTTGGCCGCCTCGCGCTCCGCGTTGAAGAACACCAATGTCGTCTTGCCCAGTGGTCGGATCTCATTCGCGAAGATCCATGAGCCACTTGAGGTCCCTAACCTGCTAGATCTCCAGATCGATTCATACAACTGGCTTATTGGTAACGAGGCCTGGCGAGCTGAGGTCGAGGAGCGCCTCGCAGCTGGCCGCACCGACGTGAACACCCGCTCGGGACTTGAGGAGATCTTCTCGGAGATCTCGCCCATCGAAGACTTCAACGAGACGATGTCGCTGTCATTCCGCGACCACCGCTTCGAGGAGCCCAAGCACTCCATCGAGGAGTGCAAGGACCGCGACGTCACGTACGCGGCCCCGCTGTTCGTCACCGCGGAGTTCGTGAACAACGACACCGGTGAGATCAAGTCACAGACGGTCTTCATCGGCGACTTCCCGCTGATGACTGACAAGGGCACCTTCATCATCAACGGCACTGAGCGCGTCGTCGTCTCCCAGCTGGTCCGGTCCCCGGGCGTCTACTTCGAGATCACTCCTGACAAGGGGTCTGACAAGGACATCTACTCCTGCAAGGTGATCCCGTCGCGTGGTGCCTGGCTTGAGTTCGAGATCGACAAGCGTGACATGGTGTTCGTACGGCTCGACCGCAAGCGCAAGCAGAACGTCACCATCTTGCTCAAGGCTCTGGGCTGGACCGAGGACCGCATCCTTGAGGAGTTCGGCGAGTTCGAGTCCATGCGCATGACCCTGGAGAAGGACAGCGTCAACACCCAGGACGAGGCCCTTCTCGACATCTACCGCAAGCTGCGTCCCGGTGAGCCGCCCGCTCGTGACGCCGCTCAGGCGCTGTTGGAGAACTACTACTTCAATCCCAAGCGTTACGACTTGGCCAAGGTAGGACGCTACAAGATCAACAAGAAACTGGGGCTCGATCTGCCGTTCGACCAGCAGGTCCTGACCATTGAGGACATCGTCGCCGCCATCAAATACGTTGTGGCCCTCCACGAGCACAGGGAGGAGTTGAACGGACTTCTCATCGAGTCCGACGACATCGATCACTTCGGCAATCGTCGTCTCCGCACCGTCGGCGAGCTGATCCAGAACCAGCTGCGGACTGGCCTGGGACGTATGGAGCGCGTCGTCCGTGACCGCATGACCACCCAGGACATTGAGGCGATCACACCGCAGACTCTGATCAACATCCGTCCCGTGACGGCGGCGTTGAAGGAGTTCTTCGGCACCTCGCAGCTGTCGCAGTTCATGGATCAGAACAACCCCCTGGCAGGTCTGACCCACAAGCGCCGCCTCTCGGCTCTCGGCCCCGGCGGTCTCTCCCGCGACCGCGCTGGCATGGAGGTCCGCGACGTCCATGCCTCCCACTACGGCCGCATGTGCCCCATTGAGACTCCTGAGGGGCCGAACATCGGCCTCATCGGCTCGCTGGCCAGCTTCGCGCGCGTCAACGCCTTCGGGTTCATTGAGACCCCCTATCGTCGCGTCATCGACGGCAAGGTCACCGACCAGATCGACTACCTGACTGCCGACGAGGAGGATCGCTACTCCATCGCCCAGGCGAATGCCGCGCTGGACGCCGAGGGCCGTCTTACAGAGGACCGGGTCCTGGTGCGCATCAAGCACGGCGACATCGACACGATTCCCGCGGCCGACGTCGAGTACATGGACGTCTCCCCCCGCCAGATGGTGTCGGTGGCGACGGCGCTGATCCCGTTCCTCGAGCATGACGACGCATCCCGCGCCCTCATGGGCGCGAACATGCAGCGGCAGGCTGTCCCGTTGATCCGCAACGAGGCTCCGCTGGTGGGAACCGGCATGGAGTATCGCGCTGCGGTGGACGTCGGCGACGTGACTCTTGCGAAGAAGGCCGGTGCTGTCACGTCCGTCACGGCAGACCTGATTGAGGTCGCCAACGACGACGCCACCTATTCGTCATATCGCCTGGAGAAGTTCGTGCGCTCCAACGCGGGCACGTGCATCAACCAGCGGCCGCTCGTGGCTGCCGGCGATCGCGTCGAGGTCGGCACCCCGCTGGCCGATGGCCCGTGCACCGATCAGGGCGAGCTGGCTCTCGGCAAGAACCTCCTGGTCGCCTTCATGCCCTGGGAGGGGCTGAACTACGAGGACGCCATCATCTTGTCGCAGCGTCTCGTGCAGGACGATGTCCTGACCTCGATCCATATTGAGGAGCACGAGATCGACGCCCGCGACACCAAGCTGGGGGCTGAGGAGATTACCCGCGACATCCCCAACGTCTCCGATGAGATGCTGGCCGACCTCGACGAGCGCGGCATCGTCCGCATCGGCGCAGAGGTCTCCGCGGGCGACATCCTCGTGGGCAAGGTCACCCCGAAAGGCGAGACCGAGCTGACGCCCGAGGAGCGCCTGCTGCGTGCGATCTTTGGTGAGAAGGCCCGCGAGGTTCGCGATACCTCCCTCAAAGTCCCGCACGGCGAGTCCGGCACCGTCATTGACGTGCGTGTCTTCGATGTCCGTGACGATGACGAGCTGCCGCCCGGCGTCAATCAGCTGGTTCGCGTCCACGTCGCGCAGAAGCGCAAGATCAGCGACGGAGACAAGCTTGCAGGCCGTCATGGGAACAAGGGCGTGATCTCCAAGATCCTCCCCGTCGAGGACATGCCCTTCCTGGCTGACGGCACTCCAGTCGACATCGTGCTGAATCCGCTTGGCGTGCCCTCTCGGATGAACATCGGGCAGGTGCTGGAGAACCACCTCGGGTGGATCGCCAAGACCGGCTGGGACATCACCGAGGTCAAGGAGGCCTGGGCGGAACGGCTGCGTGAGGTGGGCTTGGTGCACATTGACGCCGACTCTCGCGTCGCCACCCCCGTCTTCGACGGCGCGGATGAGGCAGAGATCACCGGTCTGCTGGAGAACTCACTGACCACCCGTGACGGCGAGCGGCTCATCGACGGGGGCGGCAAGGCTCAGCTCTTCGACGGCCGCTCTGGTGAGCCCTACCCGGAGAAGACCGGAGTCGGCTATATGTACATGCTGAAGCTGCATCACCTCGTCGATGACAAGATCCACGCCCGTTCCACCGGCCCGTACTCGATGATCACCCAGCAGCCGCTCGGCGGCAAGGCCCAGTTCGGTGGCCAGCGTTTCGGCGAGATGGAGGTGTGGGCGCTTGAGGCCTACGGTGCGGCCTGGGCACTGCAGGAGCTGCTGACCATCAAATCTGACGATGTCCCGGGTCGAGTGAAGGTCTATGAGGCCATCGTCAAGGGCGAGAACATCCCTGAGCCCGGCATTCCCGAGTCTTTCAAGGTCCTCGTCAAGGAGATGCAGTCGCTGTGCCTGAACGTGGAGGTTCTCTCCGGGGATGGCCGCGTCATCGACCTGCGTGACTCGGAGGACGACCTGCGCAATGCCGAGGACTTCGGCATCGACCTGGGACGCCGTCCCGGAGGCGACAACTTCTTCGACGTCGGCGAAGTCTGAGTCTGACTCAGTCATCTGCCGGATGAACCGGCACCCACCAAAACTCAGATTTCAGGCACAGCACCCGCTGAGACGGCGGGGGAAAGAGAACCAATGCTGGACGTGAACGTCTACGACAAGCTCTGCATCGGGCTGGCTAGCGCCGATCAGATTCGTGAGTGGAGCCACGGCGAGGTCAAGAAGCCCGAGACCATCAACTACCGCACCCTGAAGCCGGAGCGCGACGGCCTCTTCTGTGAGAAGATCTTCGGTCCCACCCGGGACTGGGAGTGCTACTGCGGCAAGTACAAGCGCGTGCGCTTCAAGGGCATCATCTGTGAGCGCTGCGGCGTCGAGGTGACCCGCAGCAACGTGCGTCGCGAGCGCATGGGCCATATCGAGTTGGCTGCGCCCGTCACCCACATCTGGTATTTCAAGGGCGTGCCGTCGCGGCTCGGCTACCTGTTGGACATCGCGCCGAAGGATCTGGAGAAGGTCATTTACTTCGCCGCGCACATGATCACCGATGTCGACGAGGAGGCCCGCCACCGTGACATGCCGTCGCTGCAGGCCCGTCATGAGACGCACCTGAAGCAGCTGGAGAAGAATCGCGACGCCGACATTGAGGCCCGCATGGCCAAACTGGAGGAGGACCTGGCACAGCTGGAGTCCGAGGGCGCGAAGGCGGACATCAAGCGCAAGGTCTCCGACGGTGCGCAGAAGGAGGCCGGGCAGATCCGCACCCAGTACCAGCGTCGCATCGACCGGATGCAGGCTGTCTGGGATCGTTTCAAGACCCTCAAGGTCCAGGACCTGGAGGGCGACGAGATCTTGTACCGCGACATGAAGCAGCGCTACGGCAAGTACTTCACCGGCTATATGGGCGCTGAGGCCATCAAGAAGCGCCTGGAGACCTTTGACCTGCAGGCGGAGGCGGCGTCGCTGCGCGAGGTCATCGCCAATGGCAAGGGGCAGCGCAAGACCCGGGCCCTGAAGCGGCTGAAGGTCGTCGCAGCGTTCCTGAGCGGAAACAACGACCCGGCAGGCATGGTGCTGGACGCCGTGCCCGTCATCCCGCCGGATCTGCGGCCCATGGTGCAGCTGGACGGCGGGCGGTTCGCCACCTCGGACCTCAACGATCTGTACCGTCGCGTGATCAATCGCAACAACCGTTTGAAGCGGCTTCTCGACCTCGGCGCTCCCGAGATCATCGTCAACAACGAGAAGCGAATGCTGCAGGAGGCCGTCGACTCGCTGTTCGACAACGGACGTCGCGGACGTCCCGTGACGGGACCCGGCAACCGGCCCCTGAAGTCGATCTCCGACATGCTGAAGGGCAAGCAGGGCCGGTTCCGCCAGAACCTGCTCGGCAAGCGCGTCGACTACTCGGGTCGTTCCGTGATCGTGGTTGGTCCGCAGCTGAAGCTGCATCAGTGCGGTCTGCCGAAGGCCATGGCACTGGAGCTGTTCAAGCCTTTCGTGATGAAGCGTCTCGACGATCTGAACCATGCCCAGAACATCAAGGCCGCCAAGCGCATGGTCGAACGGCAGCGTCCGGTGGTGTGGGATGTCCTGGAGGAGGTCATCTCCGAGCACCCCGTGCTGCTGAACCGCGCGCCAACGCTTCACAGGCTGGGCATTCAGGCCTTCGAGCCCCAGCTGATCGAGGGCAAGGCCATCCAGCTGCACCCGCTCGTCTGCGCAGCCTTCAACGCAGATTTCGACGGTGACCAGATGGCTGTCCATCTGCCGCTGTCCGCCGAGGCCCAGGCTGAGGCGCGCGTCCTGATGCTGTCGACGAACAACATTCTCAAGCCCGCAGATGGCCGTCCTGTGACTGTGCCCAGCCACGAGATGATCATCGGCATGTATTGGCTGACGATGCTGCAGGAGGGCAAGGCAGGCGAGGGTAGGGCGTTCTCGTCGCTGGCCGAGGCGATCATGGCCTATGACCGTGGTGAACTGCATGTCGGCTCACCCATCAAACTGCGTCTGAATGGCATTGTGCCGCCGGCCGAGTACGTCGACAAGGTGCGTGCCGATGGCTCTGTCATCCTGGAGACGTCGCTGGGTCGTGCGCTGTTCAACGAGGCCCTGCCTGCGGACTTCCCGTTCATCAACGAGCGGGTCGGCAAAAAGCAGATCGGACAGATCGTCAATGACTTGGCGGAGCGATATCCGCTGATCGACACCGTGCGCACCCTGGACGGTCTGAAGGACTTGGGCTTCAGCTGGGGGTCGCGTTCGGGCGTGACCGTCTCCATCGCAGATGTGCAGACCCCGCCGAGCAAGCCGGAGATTCTGGCGTCGTACGACAAGCGCGCCACGAAGATCGACAAGCTCTACGAGCGCGGGTCGGTGACTGAGGATGAGCGACGCCAGGAGCTGATCCAGCTGTGGACTGATGCGACGGCTGAGCTCACGAATGCGATGAAGGAGAACTTCTCGCAGACCAACCCGATCTACGTGATGGTCAACTCTGGGGCCCGAGGCAATATGACGCAGATGCGTCAGATTGCCGCCATGCGAGGCTTGGTGGCCAACCCGAAGGGTGACATCATCGCGCGTCCCATCAAGTCGAACTTCCGTGAGGGGCTGTCGGTGCTGGAGTACTTCATCTCCACCCACGGTGGCCGCAAGGGCCAGGCCGACACCGCCCTGCGGACTGCTGACTCGGGGTACCTCACCCGTCGTCTGGTGGACGTCTCGCAGGACGTGATCATCCGTGAGGAGGACTGCGGGACCGAGCGGGGCCTGAACAAGGCCATCGCCCGCTGGACCACCACTGCACTCGACTCTGAGGGCAAGCGGGTGGAGGTTCCGGCTGAGCCATTTGCGGAGGGCGCCGTCGTCACGGTGGTGCCGGATGTCGAGACTTCTGTCTACGCGCGTGCCGCCGCCAAGGACATCACCGATGCGCAGGGCAATGTGCTCGTCGCCGCGGGTACGGATCTCGGCGATGCCGAGATTGAGCGTCTCGTCGCGGTGGGTGTCACGGATGTCAAGGTGCGTTCGGTCCTGACCTGTGAGGCGGCGACTGGCACCTGCGCCATGTGCTACGGCCGTTCCCTCGCCTCCGGCAAGACGGTGGACGTCGGTGAGGCCGTCGGCATCGTTGCTGCCCAGTCCATCGGCGAGCCCGGCACCCAGCTGACGATGCGCACCTTCCACACCGGTGGTGTGGCAGGTGACGACATCACTCAGGGTCTGCCGCGTGTCGTCGAGCTGTTCGAGGCTCGCCAGCCCAAAGGCAAAGCCCCGATTGCCGAGGCGGACGGTGTCATCCGCATTGAGGACGGTGATCGCGCACGCAAGATCATCATCGTGCGTGATGACGGTGGCGATGATCTGGAGTACCCGGTGGCGCGCCGCACTCGCCTGGAGTTCGAGGACTCCAATGGGGAGCGCATAGCCATCCGCGACGGTGTGCATGTGTCCATCGGGCAGCAGCTGACTGCGGGGCAGGTGGATCCCCAGGACGTGCTCCGGGTGCGTGGCCTTCGGAAGGTTCAGGAGCATCTGGTGGACGAGGTGCAGAAGGTGTACCGCACGCAGGGCGCCCCGATCCATGACAAGCACATCGAGATCATCATCCGACAGATGCTGCGTCGCGTCACCGTCATCGACTCCGGCGACACGAACATGATGCCGGGTGAGCTGGTCGACCGGCAGGCCTATGAGGCCGCGAACCGCAAGGCCCTCACCGAGGGTGGCCGGCCTGCTGAGGGACGTCCGGTGCTGATGGGCATCACGAAGGCGTCTTTGGCCACTGATTCATGGCTGTCGGCGGCGTCGTTCCAGGAGACCACCAAGGTTCTCACCGACGCGGCGATCCAGGGCAAGTCCGACACTTTGGTGGGTCTGAAGGAGAACGTCATCCTCGGCAAGCTGATCCCGGCGGGCACCGGTCTGGACCGCTACCGCGACATCCGGGTGGAGCCGACGCAGGAGGCGCGGTCGCAGGCGTACACCGTCAGCTATGACCCGTACGACTACTCGTTCGGGACTGATGTGGACGTTCCAGGCGTTCCGCTGGACGACATCGATTTCGGCGATATCCGCTGATCTTCGACGGCAGGGGTGGGTGCTTCGGCATCCACCCCTGCTGCCTGTCCGGGAACATGAGGACGGTTGGGGTGCGCTTCCTCGCCTGAGCTCCTGTCGTCCTGAGCGTGAATCGCCGTTGGCGACGTTGAAGTGGTGGGTAGATGTCACGAGTGCGGACTCTGGCGGCGTTTCATGCCCAGCAGGACGGGGTGGGATTGCGACGTGATGGCAAGGATGGGACGGCTGGGTACGATACCGGCGTGAGGAAGCGGAAATGGTTCAAGGTCCTGACAGCCGCTTTGGTGGCGATGTTGGGGCTGGCCGTGGCCGCTGCCCTGGGGGCTTTGTGGTGGGTGAACTCGTCGCTCCACCGCCTTCCAGTCTCTCTTCCAGGACGTGGTGGGGTGTGGTTGATCGTTGGGGTTGACGACCGTGCCGATGCGGGGAGCATGATCATGGAGGACACCGGCACGGGGGAGCCGGGTGCTCGCGCCGACATCCTGATACTCGCGAAAGCCGAGGGACAGAGCCTTCGGCTGCTGTCACTGGACCGGCGCATCGTCGTCTTGGATGCAGCCAAGGTGCCGGGGCGTCTGGGGGCGTCCTGGCTTGATGGCCCGCAGCGAACGGTCGATCTTCTCTGTCAGGGGCTTCAGGTCGGGGTGGATCACTTGGTCAAGGTGGACTTCAGGACAGTCGTGGACATCGTTGATGCCGTTGGCGGGATCGATGTTCGACTGGAGTATGCACTCAGAGATGAGCCAGCGCATCTGGACATAGCGGCTGGAGAGCACCATGTGGACGGGCGTACAGCCCTTGCGCTGGTGCGCAGCAGGCAGGGGGAGATCATGGTGGATGGGCAGTGGAAGCCGGAGCCCAGCGGCGCTGAGGGCCGGCAGCGACGTGCCGGAATGGTGATGACCAGCCTGATGTCTGCTGTCAGTGGCTCGGGCTTCTCGACGCAGTGGGCTGCTGCTGAGGTGGTGCGCCAGCGGTTGGAGGTTGATCCTGGATTGGGGGTTCAGGACCTCATCGGGTTGCGTGGCAAAGTCCCGAGCGCGGAGGTGATCAGCACCGAGGCCGTTGCGGAGGAGGACCTGATGACCAGTCTGCTCCCTGAGAGCGAGCAGCAGCTGACGTCTTTCCGTGACGGATCGTGTCAGTCGTGACGTGGGGGGTGGCAAGTGACCCCCGCAGGTGTAATGTAGCCACTGGTTTACAGGTTCCTTCCCCACAATGTATGAGGACACATATGAAAGCAACACGCATCCTTGCCGCGCTGGCAGCGGCAGGCGCACTGTTTATGGCGAGTGTTCAGTCGGTGAACGCTGACGAGGGCACGAAGGCAGACATGCCCACCGTCACCGTTGACCTGAGGAGCAACGACTACAAGGTCCCGGAGCTCAAGCAGGGCGAGCCGTTCACGGCGCAGGTCTTATGCCCTAGCGACTATAAGCAGTTCCAGCTTCGTCTTGGTGACAAGCTGGTCGGCACCGGCTCTCTTGAGCAGGGCGCTCAAGGTGTCAAGATCCAGCCCACTGCTGAGCAGGTTGGCGAGCAGGCTCTGTCGGCCCTCTGCACTGGCTACAATGGCCAGGACAAGACCGGTGTTGCCAAGCTCAACATCAAGTCGACCCGTCTGCTGGTTAGCCCCACCTCGTGGAAGGCAGGCGACGAGGTGACCCTCACCGGGTATGGCTTTACCCCGGGTGAGGCAGTTTCCCTCGACCTGGTTCGTGATGCGGACGGCAAGTCTCATTGGAGCGCCGCCAGTGTCGCCACGGCCGATCCCAACGGTGTGTTCGTGCACAAGATCGTGCTGAAGAGCGATGTTCCGCTGGGCAATTACACCCTTACTGCTAAGGGCGACAAGTCTGATCTGGCCCTGGAGCTGAAGTTCTACTGGGGTAGGCCAGACGCCGACAACAAGGCTCCCGGCAAGAGCGCCCCTGGGGCTGGTGGTGGCCAGGCCGCCAAGAAGGTCGGTCTGCCCAAGACCGGCGCCTGATCCATATCAATGCGACGGGGTCGAGAGCGGTCGCTCTCGACCCCGTTTGCTGTCCCTGAGAACTCCCGAAACACCGCGGCTTGAGCTGGACCCACCCAACAACCTCCAACAACCGATGTTGCGCACACCACCTGAACCCACCTGGCTACTCGGCTGCGCTGGCGTGGATTCCGGCGGTGTCTCATGCACATGCGGAGGAGAGCTGTGGAGACTCAGGGTGAACCCGTCGTCATTTAGTCTGGAAGAACCTCGAACTACAGAAAGGGAAAAATATGGGTTCTGTTGGAGGGATTCTGATACTTTTCGGCTTCGGCTCGCTGATCCTGGAGCAGTTCGGTATGCAGTTCAAGCTGCTGGCGTGGGCACAGAACTTCCAGCCGTGGCTTGGGATTGTTCTTGGCGTCGTTGGGATAGTGCTCGTCGCGCTGTCTTTTATGCGGGGCAAGAGCGAAGGCCAGGTTCAGCCAGCTGACGTGCAGCAGCCCCCTTACCCCCAGCAGGGGCAACCGCCTCAGCCATGACGTAAGCTTGAGGTCAGTTAGCCGAGCGCGACAGGAAGCAAGGAGTTTCCTGTCGCGCTTTTGCGTTTCCCGGAGGTGAGGATATTTTTCGCCGCCCCTGAGAAATCTGTGTGAGGGCATTGCCCCACAGCCGCTGATCTGGCCTGCCAAACGATCGCCCTGCCTCATGGCGAGAGCCTGTCCTTGAGGAGGAAGCCTTGGCCGGAGTCGTAAGCACGGCATCAGTCCTGCGCCTTCCGATCGAGTTCTCGGGAGGGCTCAAGGGGCCATGGTTAGTGGTGCGTGGGTCTCGGGTCCTTCCGGTCGCCGACCATGTCTGCGCGTGAGGGTGCCGTGGATGAGGCTGCTGTTTTTGACCGAGGCAGAGGTGTCGCGTAGACTGCGACCGTGTCCGCCGTGTGCGGGCACCTTGTGCGTGCCCTGGCATGACCCCGAGGATCCCTGAGTTGCGAA